>Ga0181518_10001034_pt1 | contig 29266 bp, 26 predicted proteins | sample PEATcosm2014_Bin_28_FD_119751 | JGI IMG/M metagenome (GOLD analysis project Ga0181518, IMG submission 119751) | Peatland microbial communities from MTU Mesocosm Facility, Houghton, MI, USA - PEATcosm2014_Bin01_60_metaG | ecosystem: Environmental > Terrestrial > Soil > Wetlands > Peat | place...
CCGGCCGGAGCGCTTTACTACGGCGACAAGGGCGTGACAAAGCAGTTCACGAAGAATTCGTGGATGCAGTTCTCGCCAAACTTTGGCGCATCGTTCGATCCGACAGGTACCGGCAAGACGGTGTTCCGCGGCGGCCTGGCGCTGATGTTCGACAACCCGAACTTCTTTACCAGCCAGCGCAACCAGCAGAACCCGCCGTTTGCCACAGCGGTGACCAATGCGCAAACCTCGTCGTCGCCGCCGATTCCCTTCGCGGCTCCGTGGTCGGTGGGCACGATTACAACAAGTCCGTTTCCGCAGCCGCAGATTCCGAATCCGACGCAGGCGCTTTTCTTCCCGCAGTCGCAGTTCATCGTGATGCCGGCGCACTTCAAGGCGGCCTACTCCGTGCAATGGACTTTCAGCATCCAGCGCGAATTCGGCAACAACTGGCAGGCGCAACTGGACTACATCGGCAACTCGACGCACCACGATCCGGTGGGTTACCCGTTTGACCCGGCGGTCTTTATTCCGGGCGAATGGGGTGCGGGCGGAACGGGCTGCGCGGGCATCGTGACCACGGGACCGGCGGCAGTGAAGCCGGGCGCGGCGGGGACGAACTGCTCGACCACAGGAAACCAGACTTCGCGGTTCCTACTGACGACCGAGAATCCGAACTCCCTGAACGGCTCGGGGGGGCAGATCGGCGGCTACATGTACCTGGGGAGCGGCAGCGGATCGGTGATCGTGAGCGACGAGGGAACGGCGAATTACAACGGCATGGTGGCTTCGATCCAGCACCGCATGTCGAACACCTTCAGCCTGCTGGCCAACTGGACATGGTCGAAATGCCTGGACATCGAGGACGCGCAGGGCGACCTGGCCAGCACGTTGGTCGAGAATCCCAACAGACTCTCGATGGACTACGGCCCGTGCGGTTCGGACTTCCGCCATATCGAGAATGCCGTTTTGATCGCCAAGAGCGGCTTTAACGCGCACCTGAACAACTTTGCAAAGCTGGTCATCAACAACTGGGAATTGGCTCCGCTGATCCGCATCCAGAGCGGCGCGCCGTTCACCGTCACTTCAGGACAGGACAACTCACTGACCGACGTAGGCAACGACCGGCCCAACAGGGTTCCGGGCGTGAATCCGTATGCCGAGGTGCACTTCCGCGCCCCCGCTGCGACCGAGGCCAATCGCGAGTACTTGAATCCGGCCGCATTCCAGCAGGTGTGGCAAACGGCCGGGTGCGCTTCAGCCACGGCCGCCGGCTGCCCGGCTCTGGGAACGTACGGAAACATCGGCAAAAATACGTTCCGGGGCCCGAGTTCGCTGCAATTCGATGCGCAGATTTCGCGCATCTTCGTGATCCACGAGAACTGGAGCACGACGTTCCGCCTGGAAGCATTCAACGTTCTGAATCATCCTGACTTCCAACCTCCATCCAGTTCAACAACCGGCTCCCTTCCCGCAAATACCGGAGGCGCCGCAACTCTTACGTCATCGACCTTTGGTCAGGTCTCGGCAACATACAATCAAGCCCGCGTCTTCCAGGGCAGCGTGAAGATCAACTTCTAACCTCTCGTTTGTTCGCGTGTGTACTGCAAGGCCGGGCGCTCTGAATTCCAGGGCGCCCGGCTCTATTCTTCAATGAGTTCAATTCTGAGTAGAGTCGTCCCGCCCGGTCTGCCCAATTACAATTCCACCGAACCACAATCCATGAAGGGAACAGCGATGAATCCGAATCAAGACAATCGCAGAGAATTCTTGAAGGCAGGTGGCGCAGCGCTGGCCGCGACGGCCGTTTCCTGGAACGCATCGAGCTACGGGCAGATTCTGGGCGCGAACGATCGCGTGCGCGTTGGCATCGTGGGCTGTGGCGATCGAATGAAAGGCGGCGATCTGCCCGCGTTCCAGCAGAGCGCCCAGGAGCTCAACTTCCAGATCGTGGCCGTCTCCGATATCTGGAACCGCCGCCGCGATGAAGGCGCGGCCTTCATTGAAAGGCTCTGCGGAAACCGTCCAGACACCGTGAGGAACAACGATGAATTGTATGCCCGCAAGGATGTGGACGCCGTCATCATCGCCACAGCCGATTTCCAGCACGCATACCACGGCGCTGAAGCGGTGCGGGCAGGCCGCGATGCGTATGTGGAGAAGCCCATCGCGCACACCATGGCCGACGCGCGCATGATTCTCGGCGCCGTGAAAAAGAGCGGCAGGATTGTACAGGTAGGAACGCAGCGCCGCTCGACGCCTGCGTATCAAAAGGCGGCTGAATACATCAAGTCAGGCCAGTTCGGCGACATCGTGATGGTGGAGATGAGCTGGAATGTGAACCAGCCCGGCCGCTGGCGCCGGCCAGACGTTGTGCCTCTGCTCAAAGAGGAGGACACCGACTGGAAGCGCTATTTGCTCAACAGAACAATGGTGCCGTTCGATGCCCGCAAGTATCTTGAGTTCCGCCTATTCTGGCCGTATTCGTCGGGAATTCCCGACCAGTGGCTGGTTCACCAGATCGACACTGTGCACTGGTTCACCGGGCTGCCGCATCCTCGTTCCTGCGTAGCTAATGGCGGCATTTATCTATGGAAAGATGGACGCACCAACTGGGACACGATGACGGCAGTGTTCGATTACGGTCCGCTCGACGACGCGACCAAGGGCTTCCAGGTACAGTACACATCGCGTTTCACCAACTCGGCCGGCGGCGTGAAGGAGCTGTACTACTCGAACGGCGGCATGATGGACATGGACAAACAGATGGTGACGCCGACAGGCGGGCTGACAGCCAAATTTGCGGCCGAGATGAACATGAAGCCCAACCTGCTGCCCAGCTTCTCGCTGGTTGAAAAGGCCGAGACCGTCGAGACGGACGCCAACACACACGGCGATCCGCAAACGGCAGCGAATATGCGCAACTGGATGGAGTGCGTACGCTCGCGCAAGACGCCGAACGCGCCGATCGAGGCGGGCTACAGCCATTCCATCGCGCTGTGCATGAACGTCGCGGCGATCCGGACCGGAATGAAGGTGACGTTTGACGAAAAGACGCAGCAGGTGCTGGCCGGGGGCAAGGTGTATGCGTAGGCACGTGCTATGGATTGCGACGGCAGCCGGGTTGATGTGGTCGGCCGGTGCTCTGGCTGCGCCGCCCAGGGGTGTGCAGGTGGTGGCGGACGAGGCGAACCGGCGCGTCGACATCACGATCGACGGCCGGCCCTTTACGTCGTACATCTGGCCCACGACGCTGAAGAAGCCCGTGCTCTTCCCGATCGTGGATGCGGACGGAGTGACCATAACGCGCGGCTGGCCGCTCGAGCCGCGGCCGGGCGAGCGGACGGATCATCCGCATCACGATGGCCTGTGGTTCAACTACTCGAACGTGAATGGATTCGACTTCTGGAACAATTCGGAGGCGATTCCGGCGCAGCGGGCCGCGAAGATGGGGACAATTGTGTTCGATCGGATCGTTTCCGCCAAGAGCGGCGCGTCGCGCGGCGAGCTGGTTACGGAGTCGACGTGGATCGACGGGCAGAATCATTCCATCCTGTCGGAAACCTCGACGTACGTGTTCGCGCACAGCGGGCCCACGCGGACCATCGATCTCGTAGTCACGCTGAAAGCACTCGACCATGTCGTCTTCAACGACGACAAGGACGGCTTGCTGGGCCTGCGTGTCGCGCGCTGGCTCGAGTCGCCTGAAGAAAAGGGTGGAACCTTCACCGATGCGAACGGCATCGCGACGACCGTTGCAGCGGCTGCGAACCTTCCGGGCGTGGCTCTGCCGACGGGCGAGTACCTGACCAGCGAGAGCGTGCGAGGAGAAGCGGTGTGGTCGACGCGCGGGCGATGGTGCTCGCTCACCGGCCACGACGATGCGCGACATACGGTAACCGTGGCGATCTTCGACCATCCCGGCAACATCGGCTATCCGACCTACTGGCACGCGCGAGGCTACGGGCTTTTCGCCGCCAATCCGCTGGGGCGGCAAATGTTCGACGTCAAGCATCCGCCGCTCGACTACACGCTCGAAAAGGGGAAAGCGACGACCTTCCGCTATCGCCTCGTGTTCTACACGCACGCGGCGACGATAGACGAGTTGGACCGCGAAGCCGACGCGTTTGCCGCGGAGAAGAAATAGAGAGCTAGAGCGGTTCCGCAGTTGATATAGCCGTTTCCAGCTCTAGTGCAAGGTGGATTTTTCTTGAGGAAGAATCCACTTGGCGTTCAAGGCTTCGGGACACGGTAACTGCGGAGCCGCTGTAACCAGTGCATCCATTCCCGATGCAAAACGCCCCGCCTTCCCAACCGGAAGACGGAGCGTTTGAGATTTTCAACCCAGGAAGAGGGCCGGAATGCTGCACGACTAGAAGTTGATGCGGCCCGAGAACTGGAAGTCGCGGCTGCCGCTATTGCTGGTCGCGCCGGTCACGGTTCCGAAGTTGCTGCTATCGACGGCTGTCTGGATCCCGCTGAAGTTAACCTTACTCGGAAGGTTCTGGCAATCCGCGCCGAAGACGAATTTTCATCGCTCCGTAATGTCGAAAGTACGCCGGACACTGGCGTCGAGTTCATAGGCGCTCGGGTTGCGCAGGCCGTCGTAGCGCATCGTGCGTGGCGTATCGTACGCGCCACCGTTGTAGCCTGTGGTCTGGCCGGGAAGGGGTGATTCGGCGGCGAGGATCGCTGAGCCTTCTTCGAGATGAAGATGCACGTTGCTCTTGAGATGGATGGAAAAGCAGAGATAAGTGCCGGGAGGAAAGAGGACCACGCCACCACCCGCGGATGCAGCGCCATCAATGGCGCGATTGATGGCATCGGTGTCAAGGGTTTTGCCGTCACCGGCGGCGCCGTATTGGCGGACGTTGAAGATGGCGGAGATGGGTTCGGTGTTCGGCGCGGGGCTCTGGCCGCTCGCTGCGGCGAAGGAGACAACGGGAATTGCGGCGCCGGCCACGCCGAGGCTTCCGACGCGGAGAAGATCGCAGCGCTTGGAATTGAATGAGCTCATCGGACATCCTCCGGGGTGATTGTCCTGGTTCCTTGATGGCCCATGCGCGTAGCCATCAGGCAATTAAAGCGCGCCGTACGCAGACGGTGAATTCGCGTTGCGATATGCCGGTCCTTTCAATCGAGGTGAAAAACCTCTTCAAGCGGAAACATCGTATCATCCGCGGAGTTGCCGTTGGGGGAGTCGAAAAGCGGAGCCATTTCGGTCTGCCAGCGCTGATTCACCGGGTGACGCTTCATGGCGGCGCGGCACTCGTCGAAGTCGTCCGCCTCACAATAGCCGACCACGAGACCGTCAGGTCGCAGAAATAGGGAGTAATTTCGCCAGCCAGTCTTGCGGAGCGCGGCGAGCATCTCCGGCCAAACCTGCGCATGGCGGGCCTTGTATTCTTCGATCTTTTCCGGGCGGACCTTAAGCAGAAAGCAGGCGCGCATTTCGTTCCTTTTCACATGTGAAACAATTTCAAATTCTCTGCGCAGAAATCGTAACATCAGTTGTCAGCGGGAAGGCAGAGAAAAATCGACGAAAAGCGCAGGTGAGAAAAACGGCTCACCGGGGCGACGAGGCTCGTGAAAAGGGGATATAGGCAAGGAGTAAGATACAGATTCCGGAGAGGTTCCTGTCCAAGTGCTGGCGCAAAAGGATCGAGTTTCGTTCCGTATTCTATTTCCATTTTGTATCCGGCCAGATTACGATGGACCGCCGAGGGGTTCCGTCGTGCGATTCTGCTGGACTACGCTATCTTTTCGTCCCTGTGCCCGCCTTCTTCTCGCCCCAATTCTGCTGGCGCCGCTTGCATCAGCTTCTGCAGCGGCTCAAGCATCGGGTCAGGCAGATTCCCTGGCGGCGGCTCGCGCCGGATTTGCCACGCCGCCTGCCGACGTGCGGCCCATGATGCGCTGGTGGTGGTTCGGGCCGGCCATGGAGAGGACCGAGTTGGCTCGCGAATTACGCACCATGAAGGCGGGCGGAATCGGAGGCGCCGAAATTCAACCCGTGTATGCGCTCGAGCTCGACGATCCGGCCAGGAACTTCCGCAATCTGCCTTATCTCTCCAAAGATTTTCTCGACATGGTCAGCTTCGCTGCGCAGACGGCGCACGATCTCGGCATGCGCCTCAATCTGACGCTGGGCAGCGGCTGGCCGTACGGTGGATCCAATGTTCCGGTGACGGATGCGGCAGGCCGCCTGCGCATTGTGGTCGACGCTGTGCCAGCCGATACCACTTCTCTTCCGGTTCCCTCCATGGGCACTGGAGAGAAATTACTGGCCACGTTCCTCACCTCAGGAACTCCGAGCCAATACGATGCGGAACACACACAGCAGTTGGAGACCATTGGCGCCTACAGGCTGACCCTGCCTGCTGGCCTTTCGGGCCCACATGTCGTGCTCTTCTTCATCTCCAGCCGCACCGGGCAACAGGTGAAACGTGCAGCCGTCGGTGCGGAGGGATTTGTCCTCGATCACTTCAGCATGGAGGCGATTCAGAACCACTTGAAGACCGTCGCCGATCCACTCATCCGTGCTTGCGGGAAGAACACCCCCTACTCGGTCTTCAGCGACAGCCTGGAGGTATACGAGTCCGACTGGACGCCCGACTTCCTCGACGAGTTCCGCACGCGCCGCGGGTACGACCTGACGCCGCACCTGCCGGAGCTCGTGGCCGGGACCACGCCTGAGGCCGCCGACATGCGCTACGACTGGGGCCGCACGCTGGCCGAGCTGATCGACGAGCACTATTTGACGCCACTGAACACTTGGGCGCGCGAGCATCACACGCGGTTCCGCTCGCAGAGCTACGGAACACCCGCCGTCACGCTCTCGAGCAACGCACTCGTCGATCTGCCTGAGGGCGAAGGCTCGCAATGGCACGGACCGTTCTCGTATACGCGATGGGCGACATCGGCAAGCCACGTGTATGGGCGGCCCATCACATCGTCGGAGACGTGGACGTGGCTACATTCACCGTCCTTCCGCGCCACACCGCTCGACATGAAGGCCGAGGCAGACACGTTCTTTTTGCAGGGAATCAATCAGCTCGTGGGCCACGGTTGGCCCTATTCGCCGCCCTCGGCCGGCAATCCCGGCTGGTCGTTTTACGCTGCGGCAGTCTTCAACGATCACAATCCCTGGTGGATTGTGATGCCGGACGTGACGAGTTATCTCGCGCGCATGAGCTATCTGCTGCGCCAGGGCGAGCCAGCCAACGACATTGCGGTGCTGCTCCCCGAAGAAGACGCACAGGCCCGGTTCCACCCGGGCCACGTCTCCGTTACAGACAAGATGCCTCAACTGCTGGGGCCCAATCTGGTTCCAGCGATTCTCGATGCGGGCTACAACTTCGACTTCATTGACTCGGCGGCCATCGATCGCGAGGGCATTCGTTATCCGGTGCTGATCCTGCCCAGCGTGGAGCGATTGCCGGTCGCGACCTATCGGCGCATCGAGGACTTCGCGCGGCGCGGCGGCCTGGTGATCGCCATGAAGAGCCTTCCGTCGCGCGCGCCGGGCTTCAAAGAAGCTCCACGCAATTCGGCTGCCGTGGAACAAGTCTCACGGGAGTTGTTTGCGGCCGGCGCGAAGAATGCCAGACTTGTTGCCAGCCCTGCCGCGCTGAGAGGGGCCATCGGCGCGGTGCTCCCGCCGGATGTGGCGATCTCCCCGGCAACGCCAACGATCGGCTTCATCCATCGCAAGCTGCCGGATGCGGACATTTATTTTTTGGCCAACACCGATAACCACGCGCATACGTTCTACGCCACCTTCCGCACCGCGAGAACCGGCGCGGAGTGGTGGGATCCGTTTAGCTGCAAGGTCACCGGCGCGGGAGCAAACCGCGCGCTGTCTATGCATCTCGAGCCCTATGAATCGAGGGTGGTGGTCTTCACCGATCATGCCGCGCCCGCATTAAATCAGCAGCCCCCCGCGCAGTTTGCGCCGGTCGACCTGACCCACGATTGGAAGGTGACGTTTGACAAGACCGGCGCGACGGAGACAATGAAGACGCTGCATTCGTGGGCCGACGACGAAGTGCAGAAATACTACTCCGGGACGGCGACCTATGAGCGCGAAGTCGAGATTTCCGATTCGGTGGCCCGTGCCGGCACCGTGTTTCTAAGTTTTGGCGAGGGAACGCCTCTAGAGCGCACGCAGCTTCATCAAGCGGGAATGCGCACGTGGTACGACCCGCCACTGCGCGATGCGGCCCTGGTTTTCGTGAACGGAAAATTGGCAGGAGCGGTGTGGCATCCGCCGTTCAACCTGGATGTTGCGCCCCTGCTGCACCCGGGCACGAACGAACTGAAGCTTGTTGTGGCCAACACCGCCATCAACGAGCTCTCAGGGCGCGCCGCGCCGGATTACCGCTTGCTCAACCTGCGCTACGGAGAGAAGTTCACGCCGCAGGACATGGATCATCTGCAACCGCTACCCTCGGGGATTCTGGGCCCCTTGCGACTGATTTCCGAGAGGGATGCAGAACTGGAGGAGGATCCGCAATGAGCACGGAATCCGCGGCCAACAAGCAGGCACGCTGGAGTGGCCTGCCCGGTAATTTGTACGAGTGGAAGTGTTAGTGTAGCGCGGCGTGATCGGCCCCGGTATTTCTGAGCCAGATTGAATGTTAGTTCTCGGCCTGTTTTTGTTTCAGCCAGATCGCGGCTAGCCGCGATCTGGCAGGCGAACTTGGTCGGCATACCTAGCTGCGAGATCGACCCGGCGGAGTTCATCTAGGGCTTTATCTGTGACCTCTGTCCCACTCGCCGCGGGCGCGCAACTGCGCGATCTCCTTCAGAGCTATTTCGTGGGCGCGGCCGTAGTCCGGCTTGACCACCCGGTTCAGCGGCATCCGACCGGGCTCGAGAATGATCCAATGGCGCGGCCGCATGTAGGATGGCAATGAACGCGCGTGCCGATCCAGTTCCTGCCGGTTCAGTTCAACCCCGGGTCGCTTCTCCACCACTGCCACGACCGCTTCCGAAACGACGGCATGCGCCACGCCTACCACGACGCAGTTGGCTATAGCCGATACAAAAACCGGACCTCGGGTGATCGGGTCAGAGAAAAGGCCTATTTGGAGGCTAGATTTCGGTGGCTGGAGAAATTCTCTAGTGGAAGAAACTTCCAGAAATGGCCCGAATGGCGGGGCTTTTCTCTATGTACGTTATACAAAATCGAACAGTCTAGACTGCGTGGCGGAGAGAGAGGGATTCTCGGATTTGTACACTTAACTTATTTGTTTTCAGTATTAATATTTCCGTGTTAATACGGTGGTAATACAATTGAGCCATGGCAGACCGAAAAGCCCTCTGGTCATCAGGTACAAAACCGCGAAGGGCTGGCCCAGGGCCTCGGTTGTCCGCGACGCGAACGGGAGAATCCGGCCCGGGTATGCGCTGATCGACAACATGCCGGTGCACGTTGATGACTTCAGGTATGAGGTCCGCTATTACGAGAAGCGAAAGCTCAAGTACAAGAACGCGGGAAGGAATCCCGTCCAGGCTGAGGGGTTGCGGCACCGCATCGAAAGCCAGTCGACCGCGAAGGCAATTGCTGAGCGGGCTGGCATCAGAGTCGAGATCGCGGAAGAGCGAAGGACGCTCCGCGGCACATCTCAGCAGTACATCGACGACGCCGTCGCGCGTCAGGCGATCGAGGCTGCCGAGCAGGCCAGGAATGTCACAGAAGAATTCATAGGACTGGTGCGCAAGACCTACATCGATGAACTGACTCGCCAGGATGTTCTCCAATTCCATGAGGCGCTGCGCAAGCGAGGATGCGAAGACCGCACCGTAGCTAACAAGCACGTACGCCTGGCGTCGTGGCTGCGCTTCGCTGGGTTCGACAAAAAGGAGCTGCCGCCGAAACCGAAGTACGAGCTTGAACTGCCCACTGTCTACACGCCGGATGAGGTCAGCAGTATTCTGGGTGCCGCCGACCCCTACATGCATCTCGTGATTTTGTTGGCTCTCAAATGCGGACTCCGAGACCAGGAGATTGTGCATCTGACCTGGACTTCGGTCGATCTGGAAAGAAAAATGCTTCGGGTTCAGGGCAATCCGAAGTGGCAGTTCAAGGTGAAGGATTACGAGCAGCGTGATTTACCAATCCCTGTCGATCTGCTCATTGCGCTTAAGGCGCGCAAGCGCGCCAAGCCAAACACGACACTCGTAGTCGGGACAGCGCGCGATCACCCGAACAGGAAGCTGCTGAGACTGCTGAAAAGAATCGTCAAGAGAGAGAAGCTGGGCTGCGGCCATTGTGAAGGATGCCAGCCGGGTCACACCGGCTGCTCTGGGTGGGAGCTTCATAAATTCAGGAGAACGTTCGCAACTCGAGCCCTGCAGACTCCCGGCATGGACTTGCGAACGGTTCAGATGCTCATGGGACACAAAGACATCAAATCGACTATGCGTTACCTGCGGCCGGCGGAGAGCGAGAGTCTGCATGACCTGATAAGCAAGGTCAAGTGGTAGCCGGGATAGGAGACAGGGGCCGGGAAAAGTGCACCCCCTGTTTGAGACGCTGCAATGTTTACTGAATAGTAATTTCCGTATGGCCGGTTGACCGCCCCGAACGCGCCTAAGAGCATCAGAAAATGCCGAACCTCTTCAGGATTGCTTTGCCACCTTTAGAATCAGCACTCAGGCTGGCACCTCTGGCCTGACCTTTTCCATAAACGATCAAGTCTCCTTTGCTCTTCTCAATTTTCCAGCTCTCCGTCTGGCGAGTCACGATCACGGTCCGCTTACCTTCAATTGCATCTGGCTTCAGGTGTTTTTGAAAAAATGACTGGGCCTGTAACGCGGAAGGAAGACTTTTCCTCAGTCCGTGATGAGCAAAAGATGTGGAATGGTAGGGAAAGAGTTCAAGACACGCTAAATTCTGTGCCATGAAACGGAGTGCCTCTAGGTAACTCCCGGAAAAACGCAAGTCGGCGATCCGCCGGATTACATCTCGAAGCTTTCCTTCCCACCACCTGAATCCTCCCCACCAGCAGAATTGCGGGTTAAGGCATAGAAAGGGATATCCAGTGTGATCGAATGATTGGTAAAGGTTGCGTTCAAGGCTTCTACGGAACTCAGGCACCTCGAATTCTGCCCAATAGTCGCCAAATTCGAGGCCCGGATTGAGCGTGAGGATGACAACCTTCGCGCGTCTCACGTCTCCCACGTAGGGGACCGGGCGGAGCGAGAGGTGAAAGTGCTTGTCCTTTCGATTTCCGAAACGCGGACAGGACAAAAAATCACCGAAACTGGTCGGGTGTTGGGACTCTATGTCTTTCTTGAGGAATGGTAAATCGTCGGGGTGCACGAAGAGAGGCGCATCTAAATGGCAGCGACTCCAAAACTGGATCAAGTCTTCGGGCATAGTACGGTGTGGCCCAAGACTACCACGACGAGTGACTCCCCATCGGTTAAAAGGTCTCATTCCATCGGAGACGGGAACAGCGCCGAGATTTATCAAAGAGCGACATTTGAAGTGTGGAAGGAAACCCGTTCTATTCCCGTTTGTCTCATCACTACAGGCATAGAATTGGCCGTGTACTCCACCAAATAGCTCTCAACCTTTCGAGTCCCATCCAACAACCATGCCATCATCTAGCGTTATCCGAAGACCATATCGATTGACCCCGCGAGGATAGTACTTCCATATTTCTCGTGTTCTTGTTGCGAGAAGCTTTCGATCTACACTCGACGGGCTCCCAAGCGAATCGGCAAGTTCAGTAGAAGTCTGACCCTGCCAGACTCGTTCGCTGATCATGCGTTGGACAACCGTTTCCGGGTATTTGGTTCTGAGATGCGCTGCGTGTTTCTTCTCATCGACTTTGCTTTTGAATGCCCTCGTAATTGATGTGACAGAGGTTCCGAGAAGTGCAAGGGACCGCGCGCGCCAATCATTTCGGTTCTTCGCCATTGCCCTGTTATCCCTTTAGGTGGAATTGAAAGCCTGTTTCTTACTGAAGTCGGCTTGCTTCATCAACAATGGCCTGCCTGCGTGATTTTGCTGCTGCCTGAAAAGATTTCAGATCGGCTCTCTGTCCGATGATGCTGTCGAACGCTGGCTCGAACTTCATGCGCTCAATCAGCATTTGTTGGCAAGCATTCTGCCATTCTTCTGCGTTCTGTAAGGTTGCGCCTCGCCCCTGGAGTTCGGTCAAAGTAAAGCAATTCGACGGATAATTGGCAAACTGCTTGATGAGACTTTGTCCCGAATTTACAATTGTTTGATCCCAAAGCTGACTCACCTGCACATCCGACTGGGTCCCCGTTACGTCCACTTGAATCACCGCTACTGAGATTTGAGTCCTAGCCACGGAGTTTGGTGTCGCGCGTTCCTGCGCAATAAGCGAACGCATTCTATTTTCGAGCTTTTGGTAATAATCCCTTACAGCCGATATTCTCTGGGCGTGCACCTCAGAGTTCGATATCCACGCTTCAGCATTCAAAACTGTCTGACGAACCTCTTGAGCAGAACTCATGAGCTTTGAGTTAAGAACTATCGCAGCACCTTCAGACTTGAGGCGATCTGCGTAGGTTTTGAATTCTTCAAGAGAGGCCCGCTGGAATTCCCACGTTAGCACTGAACCATCTTTTCCGGTTGACTGAAGTCGAATCGTGCTTCCGCTCACCGTTCCCGCGATGTTTTCCCCAAAGACTGCCAACTCTGAGATGTGCAACGTAAGCTGATCGCCGTCAATTGTTCCGCTGGTTATAGAAGCTTCATCTGTATCGATACTGCCATCGTTCTTCAGTTCCATTGTGTTAAGGACACCGGTAATCTGTCCGTCTTGCGATTCCGTCAATTGCAATATCTCGACGAACCGCTCGCCGTGAGCAACGTATGTTCCCCCAATTCGCGAAGAAGCACATGCTGTGTTGACAGAGAGAAGCAGCGCACACAACAACGGAACTGAATTCAATTTCGCAATGGTGTTAAGCACCTTGGAAGCTCGCATGGAATATCTCCCCCTTCACAGTCGGGCAGAAATGTAGACCATTGTCCGTGGGACTATCGTCGCCAAGTATATCAGCATTCCGTATGTGGGATCACATCCGCGCAAGCAAATCCAGCCCAACTCTGGCCCGGCAAAGGCTTTCGGTCAAGCTCTCCGGGAAATCCGCTTGAGTCGCGAGATGTCCCAAGAAGAGCTTGCGTTCGAGTGCGAATTTGACAGGACATATATCAGTCTTGTGGAGAGAGGTGTCCGCAGCCCAACGATTCGCTCCCTCGTGAAGTTGGCCGGGGTGTTGAAAGTGCGTCCATCAGAGGTTGTATTGCGAATGGAAGCTCTGCTCAAAACGTCGAGAACGCCGAAAACCTAGCCTATAGGCGGGCATGATGAATCAAGCAGTGCCCGAATCAGGTGATTTCTCATCCATCACCCTGTCCAGCGAGTTCTGCCAACGCCCTCCAGTGCCTTGGATGGGGCATTCGCCCCTTTCGAATATCGTCTGCATAGCTGTACGACACGCTGAGGCGCCTCGCTATCGAAGCACTAGAAACGGAGGCAAGACTAGGCAGAATCTTCGTAGAGTAGAAATCGCTCGTGAGCCAAACGGGTTGATCTGATGAATTCCAATCGTATCGCGCCCGCGCGTTGGTTTTTTGGGTAGCCGCTCGCTTGATCTGAGCACTGGGAGACAGAGCCGCAACCCTTCCGGCTTTTGCAGCAATCTTCGTGATGTTTGCGGACAGAATTCCCCTCACGCACGATTTGCAATGAGAGGCCCGATACTCAATCTCTCTCCCGCAACCGCGACAGAGCCTCTTTGGTTTGAACGGTGAATTCGCTACGGGAATCGGATTTCCGCCCCTCACTTCCCGCTTGTGCCGTTGCGTGAGCCGCGCGGGAATATTGTATGGACGCTTACTTCCCGAAATGCTGATCTCGCGCGCGAACCACTCGGCAATAGGCGCAACCAGTCGCGCCCACGTCGGAGCGGTTTGAGAAAGAGTTGATGTAAAGTCTGCCATCAAACGGCAGTTTCCGTCGCGTTGCTCAAAGAAGTTGCTGCGCGGGAAAGGATCACGTCTCAGCCATTTCAGCACGAATGCATCGACATCGGGCCGAATCGGTTCCATCAAGTCACATGCCAAGCTGTCGCGATAGTGCGTATCGACGTGCAGAACTCCGATTCCAGGATCAAGCCCTAATGTCGCGGCGGCGAGTCGCGTCTCTGCTTCAAGCACGGCATAGAGATAGTTCAAAATTGCATTCGCCGGATTCGTGGCAAGTCGCGGCGATCCAGTCAGCGCTGAGACGCGCGATCCGAACGCGCGCCAATGCTCGGGGACATTGCGCAGATCACTCTTCGGGAACATGATCGGCAGTGTGCGCCATGCCGACCAATAAACTCTAGCGGCTTGTGATTCGATGAGCCGAACTGTATCGATTGACTGGGCACCGGCCAGATCGGAACGGAGTCGGCGTATCGCAGAGGCTGCGGGCTCATTGGCGAGCCCGTCACTTGCTACCCTCTCTTGGCCCACGAGTTTCCGGTCGATCAGATCGCGGCTGATCCGCAACGCGGAACCATTTTCCAGAGCCATCGCCTGAGCCCGTCGGAGCTTCGCATCGGAGGAACGTACTGGCCCGGTTGCTATCAGCACTGACCCGTCTCGGTCCAGCATTACGAATGAAGCGTTTTGATCGGCCATCCATCGCAAGGCACCTAATGAGACCATGCCATCGGACCCAATCACGACCAACCGCCTGAGCCCGTGATCGACTCGCGGCAATCGGCAGTGACTTCGTTCAGTGCCAATCCCATCTTCGAGAATCAGGTGTCCACGATCCACGCGAACGCCGATGCCGTAGCCAGATAGAGTGATTACTCCATGACTGGGTTTCAGGGTTGAAGATTTCAGATGGGAAGATTCGTGAATGCTAACTGCATTCACTTTGCGCAAGTCGGGTAGCTGCGCTACGGTTTGAGTAGCTGCCATTGGAGTGCACTCTCCTTTGGTGGTCAGGGCCTGTTGCCTGCTCGTAACAGGTGCAGGCCCGTACTTATATTTTAGTACCCTTCCTGCTTTTCTACACGTCTTTTTTCTCCTCTAAAGAGTCTTTGAACTGACGATAAGCTGACGCCTTTTTGGCGCGCATACTTTCTTTTCGCGGCGGGGAAATTCAAACCTTCATCGGTCATTAGCCGAGTCACTTCTGCGCGCGCTTTGCGTTCGACTTCCGGCGTTCGGAATATTCTATTCCGGCCCCCCGCCGGTTGGGGAAGCTGCTGACTGAACTCACTTAATAACCTTCGGACTTCAGACGGGAACCTTGAGGCTTCTTTTAGCGCCCATTGAAGCAACTTTGGATTTGGGTCTGGTAATTGGGACAACACAAATTCTGCTTTTTCGCGGGTTTCCATCGCTTGCACGAATCCTTGAATCGTGTCGGATGTCAATGTGTGCTCGCTTCCCGCAACAGGTGCGATCTTCCTAAGAAACTCTGAGACAACTTCAAACACCGTTTTGTTTCCGTATTCGCCAAGGACGCGAACGCCCTGTTCATAGCCCGGAGACTCGGCGCCTAGAGCTTTGCCTATATCTGTGAAAATTCTCATGGCTGTGTTAAGGATTGCCGTTTGGGTTTCTGGTTTCAATCGAAATGCCCCCTTTGGTCCCGTGCGCTTCAAGACTACCAAAACCACTCTTTTGGGTTCTGGTGCATTGAGTCAAAACCCTCCTACCGTTTTGACTTGGGCCAGTCAGAACATCCCATCTGATTTGGAGCGCTGAAAGCAATACGGAACCACTTGTTGAGACTCAAACGATATTCCACAATTCCCATCGTGGTTCAAAATCTCAACCCCGAAAGGAAATCGAAATGGCAAAGAAGAAAAGCCTGAAGCGCAAGTCCACGAAGTCGCCGAGTCATGTGACCATGAACAAAAAGACAACAAACGGCAAACTGACAATTCCTAAGCGACTGAGCCAGCGAACAGCCGCGCCAAAGAAAGGCACTAGCAAGAGGGCAACGAAAAGCAAAAGCAAGAAATCGGATCAGAAATCGCCGACTGTCGCCAAAAGGAGAGTCCAGCGGCCTAGAACGTCAAAGCAATTCTTTGCCCTTCCTGATAACCAACAAGAGACCTGGAACAGAGTGGTTCACGTGATCGCAAAGATGCGATCTGAAGGTGTCTCACTCACCAAAGCCTCGCACGAGTTTGGCCTTGATCCCCGCGCAGTTCGTGCACGCGCAGGATCATCGCTGCGGAAAACAAAGAGTGGGCGATACGTCGCAAAGCCCAGCGACAAATTACTCCGAGTGCTTGTGATTCCGAGCCCGGAAGGTCTGATAGAGGTTGCCGTGCGCGGCTCAGACATCGCCAGCAAGATTGCTGAGTACAGCGATGCTGTCCAGAAATTTCTTCGGACGGGAGATTCTTCCAAGCTCAAGAAATTCCGTCGCTTGAAACTTCTAGACGAAAAAGGCAACCGGATCAAGCTCGTGACGGACCTAGCGGTACTACAGAAGCTTGGATCAGCCGGAGTTCTGTCATTTGAATCTCTATACAGGAGCGCAGCCTAATGCAAAACAAAATACCTACACGTGATCCGATAGGAAAAGAACAGCGCCGAATCCGCGCGCAACGTCGCGTAGGAGTCGGCAGCAAGTGTGCATACTGCGGGGAGTCGCGGCTTGAAGCGCTGATTACTGGTACAAACCCTGTCATTTGCGCGGAATGTCAACGGAAGAAAAAGGGGTTCTCTATCATGGATCACCATCACGTCGCAGGGCGGGCAAACCACTGTTTGACAATTCAGGTGCCTGCAAATGACCATCGCGCAATCTTAACTCCGGCTATGTACGACTGGCCGCAAAAGACTCGCGAGAATCCGACTGGCTCACCTGTTCTGGCTGCTGCTGCGTGCATTCGGAGTCTCTGCGATTACGTCATCTACCTAATCGAGAACCTTGTTTACTGGATAGCTGAATTCTTGGAGACGTTACACGACAAATTGGTCTGTGAGTTCGGAGAGCAATACTGGCTGATCTTGAGAATTGGTTTCACAGCACCACGGCGATAGGGAGCTTTAAGTGTGCGAAGCCAGTCCCCTGGACGTTGCAGTTCGCGTTTACCCTGAAGTTGATGGAGAAACACGCAGACCGAGAGTGCATCCGCCGTGGCATCGCCCCAGTGCAATGCTCGTCTTTGACACAGAGACGCGGACAGATGCGACGCAAAGTCTGCTGTTCGGATGCTTCCGGTTCATTGTTGAGGGGCAGTGTGTCCGCGAAGCTCTTTTTCACGCGCGCGATTTATCCAAGGCTGAAATCACTGCGCTGAAAAAGTATGCAGGAAATCATTCAGCAAACGTTGCGCAGCATGGCCGACGCACACTTGACGTGTTGTCGCTAGACGAATTTCTTGATGATCTTTTTCGCGCCGCATACAAGGCCAGGTGTTTGGTCGTTGGCTTTAACCTTCCTTTTGATCTGTCACGCATCGGTTTCGATGTCGCACCATCCAGAGGAGAATTCTCAGGAGGATTCTCGATTGGGCTCTGGTCATATGTTGACAAGAAGGGACGCCGGAAGAGAAATGCATTCCGGCCTCGAATCGGGATCAGGCATATTGACAGCAAACGCGCCCTGATCGGTTTCACGGCCAGAAAGAGCCCGGACAGCTATGATCTGGACACCGACAAAAACACTGGAAAAGCGAGAACATTTCGGGGAAACTTCCTTGATCTCAGGACGCTCGCGTTTGCATTGGACAGAAGCCACTCCCTCAAATCTGCGTGCGATGCGTTTGGCGTTGAGCACGGAAAATTAGCCACATCGGAACACGGCAAGATCACCGAACAATACATTGACTATTGCCGAAGGGATGTTGAAGCAACTTCGGAACTGGCTGAAAAGTTGCTGCAAGAATTTGACCGGCATCCAATTCAACTTCGGGCAACAAGTGCGTTTTCGCCTGCGTCAAACGGCAAAGCATATTTGCGAGCAATGGGCATTTCTCCCGTGCTGGACAGACAGCAGAATTTGCAGCCATTTATCGGCTATGCGCAATCGGCATTTTTCGGAGGCCGAACAAGTGCTCACATCAGAAAGTTCGCTGTGCCCGTTGTCTACACAGATTTTCTATCAATGTACTCCACCGTCAATAGTCTGCTAAATCTTTGGCAATTCGTAATTTCAAATGAAATCAAAATACGAACAGGCTGCAACAACGAGATTGAATCACTTCTGAAACGGATAACAGTCGATGGCTTATTCAAGCAAAGCACATGGGAACGATTGACAGCCTTTGTTCGTGTCGTGCCACAGGGGGATATTTTGCCGTCACGCTGCAAATACAACCCTGCAACAAACGATTGGCAAGTCGGCATCAATCACCTTTATGCCAACGATTCAAAAGATGCTCTCTGGTTTTCCCTGCCCGATGTTGTTGCATCTGTCATCCTGACCGGGCGCATTCCGCAAGTTGTTGATTCGTTCATTCTTGAGCCTCATGGGATAGTACCGAATTTGCGACCAACTAAACTGCGCGGGAAGATCAAAGTTGATCCGCGAAAACAAGATTTCTTTAGGGTTGTAATTGAAGAACGGAAGCGACTCTCTCTCAGAACGGACCTTTCAGGCATAGAACGGGAACGGCTTGATAAAGCTCTGAAGGTGCTAGCGAATTCGGCGAGCTATGGCATTTACGCCGAAATGAATCGCCAGGACTCAAGTGACAGAGTGTTGGTTCATTGTCACGGTTTGGATGCAGAACCGTTTTCGTGTCGAGTGCAAAATCCAGAGATTCCCGGAGAATTCTGCTTTTCGCCGTTTGCCTCTCTAATCACTGGCGCGGCACGGCTGATGCTCGCACTACTCGAAAGATGTGTTACCGATCTCGGCGGTACATATGCAATGGAGGATACTGACTCAATGGCGATTGTTGCCACCGAGTGCGGTGGGCTTGTCGATTGTCCGGGAGGGTACCAACGCAAGAGAGATGGAACGAAAGCTGTCAAGGCTCTTTCCTGGAGACAAGTAGAGGGAATTGCCAATCGGTTCAGATTACTAAACCCGTACGACAAATCTGCTGTGCTGGGGTCAATTCTCAAGATTGAAGAGGACAACTTTAGCCCTGAGACTGGAGATCAGCGGCAACTTTGGTGCTACGCAATTTCAGCAAAGCGCTATGCGCTTTTTCTCCGCAACAATCGAGGTGCATCGGAACTACTTAGGAAAGGAAAAAACAGCAGCGAAAATCATTGGTCTGAACACGGGCTCGGTCATCTACTGAATCCCATCGATCCGGAGCGGGAAGACAGAGAGTGGATTGCGCATGTGTGGCAGGGAATATTAAATCCAGCGACCGCCAAGCGAACGCGCCCAATTCCATTTCAAAACACTCCAGCCATAGGGCGTGTTACTGTGAGCAATCCGGCGATTCTTCGTGCGCTGGAAAACCTGAACTCAAAAGCGGACTACTCGCAGCAAATCAAGCCCTTCAATTTCTTGCTGAGTTGCCACGTGGGACCGATGGGCCATCCTGTCGGTACTGATCCAACGCGCTTCCATCTGATCGCGCCCTATGAAACAGACCCTACAAAGTGGCCTCAATTGAAATGGATTGACCAGTATTCAGGGAAATCATTTCGAATTTCCGCTTCACAGCATTTTTCGAGCAGGCAAACAGCGAGTGTAAAGACATTTGGAGATGTGATCTCCGAGTATGAATTTCACGCAGAGCCCAAATGCCTGGACTCGAAAGGAACAATTTGCGAGAAAGACACACGTGGATTGCTCCAGCGCCGACACGTCGCTATCGACCGAATCCGATTTATCGGAAAGGAATCGAATGAGCTTGAGGAAATCGGTGCGGGGTTAATCCATTCCGCAGCAGATGCTTACACCGAATTCGTTGACCCAAGCCGTGATGATTGGGAACGCAAGATCAGGCCAGCATTGAAGAAAATGTCGTTGCCGAAATTGTGCAAAGAGACGGGGTTTTCGCGCAGGGCGCTAATTAATTGGAGAACAGGAAAATCGCGGCCACATCCGCGCAACCAGAGGTTATTGATCGATTCCCTGCGGCGAATTGGTTAGGCACCTTTGAGCCCTCAGACTGCGCAACCCGGCTAACTGGCATCGAACTTGCCTATGATTTTGGTCAACGCTTTCGTGCTGAACAGTCCTTCCGTGGTTGTGGGACGCACCTTGTTGTATCTGGGTAGCTGAAAATATCTATTCCGGAAGACATCAAGCAATGCCGACTCAAGTCGTTTCCACGTCTGCATTGCTCTGCGCGGGGAGCACGTCACAATATGGACATCAATTGTTTTGACGCCGCGCAGCTTGTAGAAAGCCGCACTTGCTTTATTTACCGCCGAAGCTGCTGGTCTATCGGCACCCCTTTTCGTCGTGCCAATATAAAGGATTTGGGAACGCCCATTTCTGTATTTGTGTGGCTTATTGGCCGCCAGAATGTAGACCATTTTGTCGGTCCATTGGCGGCTACGGGTTATCGTCAGCAGTGCCTGCTTTGGTGGTTTAACCTTCAATTTGCGCACGAGACTTTCCCTGGAAGTTTCTTTTTGAACTCGAAAACGTCAAATTATACGCCTCACTCGCCAGGTTCTTGAAATTGGGGATTCATTCCCGTGGCGCGGATAGTAGCGGCTACGCGTCCTCTCTTCAGCCATCCAAACTGTTACGCTTATCAGCGGAGCCTCTAGTCATGCCCAAATCAAAGAAGCCGAGCCAAGCGCCCGCTACGCCGTTTCCCGCCGCCGCCGATTCACTCCACCAATCGGGGAATTGGCTCTGGATTCCGCTCAGGAAGGAATGGCGGGACATAACCGCGAAGCCTGAAGAGATCGTCCGGCAGAAGTTCATCCGTACTCTGGTGCAGGACTACGAATATTCGCTGGAGCAGATGGATCAGGAACGCCGGACCCAGCACGGTCACAAAAGCCCTCGCGCCGATATTGTTGTTTGGGATTCCGCCTCAGATAAGCAGCACAACGCCAGCCCCGTGCTTGTGGTGGAGTGCAAAACCGACGCAATCCAGATTCAAGAAGGCGACTACTATCAAGGCGAGACCTATGCTCGTGCGGTAGGCTGTACTTTCTTCGTTGCTACGAACGTCCGACATACGACGCCATTCAAGTTGGTGCCAGGCTTGCCGGGGGAATTCGTTGCGATCAATGAAATTCCCAAGGCGACTGACTGGGGCAATGCAAAGCGCCTAAAAGAAATTCTGGAATCGTTGCGGACGTTCAACCGCAAAGAGTTTCAGGACCTACTCTTTGATTGCCACTGCATCCTTAGAGATGTGCACAAGATGGACCCAGGGCGTGCCTTCGATGCAATTTCCAAGATTCTCTTTATCAAGATGTACGTGGAAAGGACTGGACGGCACGGGACTTTCACTACAGAGTACCTGGACAGAAGGAACAAGGATCGAATGCCAAATGAGCCATCCGTTCACGATGCCTTGTTCGATCTGACCAAGAAGTATTACAAAGCAGACGATCTTTTCTCGGATACAGATAAGCTGGAAATCTCGGAAGAGACTTTCCGGCGCATCGTGAAAAAGCTGGAGCGGTTTGACCTATCCAAAACTGGAGATGACATCAAGGGGATTGCTTTTGAAAAGTTCCTTGGAACGACGTTCCGGGGTGAGTTGGGTCAATTCTTCACACCTCGCCCCATCGTCGATTTCATGGTGAACTTGCTCAACCCGCAAGAGGGGCAACTGATTTGCGATCCGGCCTCCGGTTCAGGTGGATTCTTGATTCGCGCCTTTGAGCATGTGCGCGCGCAGATTATGGCAGATATTCAGGCGCAGAAGGACAAAGAACGCGAGCGGATTGAGGCTTTGAAGCTCCAAGCAGAGGAAGAAGACCGTCAAATTGCAGATGCGTTCTCAAACCTCAATCGTGAGCTTCTGCCGAGTGATGAAGAAAATAGGCCGATCAACACCCGCGTTGGGCGTTTGGCTTGGCAATGCATTTTCGGTACAGACGCCGAACCGCGCGCCGCGCGCACGGCGAAGATGAACATGATTATGCACGGTGACGGGCACGGCGGGATTCACTATCATGATGGCCTGCTCGATATAAACGGTATCTTCACCGGGCGCTTTGATCTGGTTTTCACGAATCCGCCGTTTGGGGCAAATGTAGGTTCCGATCAAAAGGTGGGCGGAACTGAGGAAACGCGGGTTCCTACTGATCAGGCGTATGTCAAAGAATGCAAGAAGCGGTACGGCTCAGATTGGGAACAAGCGCACGACAGGCTGGTGCAGGCAACCACGGAAAAGCTCACCATCCTTGATTTGTTTGAAATCGGCAAGAACAAGAAGAATCGGCCGACTGAACTTATCTTTGTTGAGAGGTGCCTGAGCCTTTTGAAGCCGGGCGGGCGGATGGGCATTGTCCTTCCCGATGGGAACCTGAACAACCCTTCGCTGGCATGGCTTCGCCGCTGGGCAGAGGGCCGCGCCAAACTGTTAGCAGTTGTAAGCCTTCCGGAGGAAACATTTCGCTCTAGCAATGCAACGGTGAAGGCATCCCTCGTATTCATGCGGAGATTCACTGAGCAAGAGAGCGCCACATGGGAAGCCTCATGGACAAAGGCTTTTTCCGAACTACATTCCAAATTCGACAAACAGCGGATCGCGCTGCATTCGGAATATGCTCCACGCATTGTGAGCGGTGACAGTGACAAAGCATCCAAGCTCTTGGCCCAACTGAAACCGCTTGGAGTCAGCCGGACACTTCCGGCTTGGGAACATGGCGAAGCGCCAGCCTATCCGCGCGGTATCGGACCAACGATACAGGGGAAGCCCTCATGGGTTGAGAAGGTTTCGGAAAAGAACCGCAAGGCCGCCGCCGGGCTCAAGAAACAAGCATTCTCTGCAATCGTGGCGGCACAAAAGGCCAGCGACGCCCTACTGTCAGAACTCAGGGCAAAGTATCGGGCCGTCGATGAAGCGCAGAATGCGGCTCTCTGGGCGCGCGTGCGCGAACTTTTCAATTACCCGGTTTTCATTGCCGCTCCTAAGGTGGTTGGTATCACGTCCACCGGAGAGACCGGGGATCAAGTTCCGAACGACTTTCCGGCCCTCCTGTCCGAGTACCGCAATTTCGAGACGTGGATTGCCAATGGTGCCAAGCCAGAGGATGCGCCAAATTTTCCGCTGCCCTCCGCTGCGTAATCCGGCAGTGGAGGGATATTGAGCGATGAATTGAGACAAATGGCGGTGAGCAGCGATCAAGCCAATTCCCGGTTGCGCTCTTGAGCGATGTGCTTGAGCTGCGGAAAGAACCTGTCACGCTGAAAGGCAAGCTCGGAGACTGGCAGGCAATTACTATCAAGTTCTCTGGTGCGGTGATTCCGCGTGAGCGGGAGGTTTCATTCAAGGGCGCTATGTTCGCTGCATATCCTGGCGATTTGGTTTTCTCAAAAATCGATGCGCGCAATGGAGCCATCGGCCTGATTCCAGATGAAATCCCAAAAGCGATTGTCACCAGTGAATACCCGATTTTCATTCCGAAGCCGGACAAGCTGCGCCCCGTCTACCTTCGCCGTCTGCTCCAAGCCACACATTTCCGCGCCGATTTGCAAAGCAAAGCTTCGGGCACGAGCGGACGCAAACGAATTACTCCCGAAGGTTTCCTATCCCTGTCCGTTCCTGTCCCATCCTTGCCTGAACAGGATGAACTCGTTGCTCGCTACTCTGCCGCGCTGAATGAGGCGGCAAGCAAGGAGCATGAAGCTCATGCACTAGAGCAAGCAGGCTGGCAGGCGTTCGAATCCGAGTTGGGCGTTGCGCCTCCGCCGCTGCTGCCGGATCGGCCCGTGTTCATCGCACAGTTCGCCGAGATCGAGAGGTGGAGTCATGCAGGTGTGCTGAGTGACATCAATCAGGTTGAATCCGCATCTGGGCCGTGGCCTTTGGTAGCACTGGGCAAGATTGGCAAGGTGAGTTATGGAATCCAGAAATGCCCGACAAACCGGCCCACCACTCATGCACGGCCATACCTCCGGGTAGCAAACGTGCAACGCGGATTCCTCGACTTGAGAAAAATCAAATTCATCAACGTTCCCGAGGAGGAGATGCCAAAACTCCGCTTGGAGTATGGAGATGTTCTGCTGTGCGAAGGCAACAGCCCTGAGCTAGTGGGCAGATGCGCGATTTGGAGAGATGAAATTGAGGACTGCGTTCACCAAAACCATGTGCTCCGGGTTCGCCTTGACCAATCCCAACTTCTCCCGGAGTTTGTACTTTCCGTAATAAACAGTGGGCACGGACAAGCATACTTTCGTTCCAAGGCAAAGCGAACGACCAATCTTGCCTCCATCAACAGCAAGGAAGTTGCCGGACTTCCAGTCCCAGTTCCTTCCATTCCACAACAGAGCGAACTGCTAGAAGAATTGAACGCCTCATTGGACTCTTCACGGCAGAAGAGAGCAGAAGCGGATGGAATTCGTTTGTCGGCGTGGAATGAGTTTGAATCCGCGCTGTTTGAAACGCCTGAGCTGGTTGTGGGTTAGGTTGCGCGCAACAATATTCTGAGCATTCTGAGCTGCGCAATATTACTATTTGGTAAACAACCGAATGGTGTCGGAGGGGGGTGCACTTTTCCCGGCCCCTGTCTCCTATCCCGTCAAGTGGTAGCCCTCTTCGGTAAGGGCTGTGACCTTCCCGTGGGAAACAGCAGGTACTGAACCCCCGTCAGTCTTCCCTTCGCTGATTCATCAATAAAAACCAACCCTAAACAGCGGCCACGTGTGCCACACGTGTGCCGCATTTCCGTCTTAGGAGACAAAAATTGTACGCAAGATTGGCCAAATCATTCGCCGCGGATCCGGCACATGGCTGGTCCACATTTATTTCGGCCGCGATCCGGAAACCCTCCTCTTACATCCGGACTAATACGGCGAGCGTGATTTCGGGCGCAGTGCCCACTGAGGCCGCAGCGGTCTGCTGCCAACCGTATGCAGCTTGCTTGACAGCTGCACAATTCGCGTCGAGTTTTTCTCCAAGTAAGCAGACGGCCGCAAGCCGCCGAACGACATCACGCACATGATCCACCTCAGCAACCGTAATGGGGCGATCGATGATCTTGGTCTCACGATAGCTCAACCATTTCTTGATTACCTGATATGGCACAGTCGCTCCTACTCACTTGTTGCCACGAACAGACGGCTCTTGGGACATCTTCATCCTGAGAACATCAATTGCTCCGCCCGGCCCAAACAGGGACTTCGGCAATCGCACTACGCTCCTGCCGCTATGTTTCAAACTCCTCAGTGGCTCGGAGAAGATGACTGCTTCGATGGCATCACCGTCCACCGAACAGGCTCACTCGCTCTGGAACTGCCCACTCTGCGTCGCAACCATGCGTATCGTCGAACGGCTCTCCGCCGCGCAACTCCCGCCTCGCTCGCCGCCTCAACCAGACAGATGCGCAGCATGAAGATCTATCCACATCCTCGGCCACTGCCCGTGCTTCGGCGCGTTCGCAGATTCCTTCTCTCGTCTGATTCAAGATCCTTGATCGGCTATCTTTTAAGCCCTTTCCTGATGCCTCATCGCGCCTCCACGGCGCTTCATCAGGACCTCGAAACCGCAGATCGTGCCCAGCGAAGCGACTTGGTCAAACCTCTGCATCCGATCGGCCCCATTCAAAGTACATAGCCTTCCATGAGGCGGCTTCCTTCAAGTCGCTGTGTCAGAAGCGCCCTCTAACACCATGCACCTGCGCACTGTCGCGTGGCGGGGCGCTCCAGATACAGCACTAAGACATATCAGTACCAATCCTCTGATTTTGCGACAAGTGGCAGGTTTTGATTGACTTGATGTTTTCGCTGATAAAACGCGGGGTGCTTCAGTTTCCAATTCAAGCAGCGCCGAGTTAGATCGATCTTTTTTGTGGCTGGCGAGGCGACCGTTTGCAGCGATGCGCGGTCGCTGGCGCATAGGAATTGCTCGGATCGACTTTGTGGGCGCTACCGCAGCGCAGCAGAAGTGGTTTGCGAGGGTGCGTCCTATTCGCCGCATGGCTTTTCGGAACATAACGCGCCGGTGATCCCCTTGCCCTCCGTGATCGTATAGATACGGTCCACTGCAGGCAATTTGATGGTTTCTTTGGTGCCTGACGGCCAGTGAATTTCGAGAGATCCAGCGCCGGTCGCGTTGCCCAGACCGAAATGAAGGCGCCGGTCGTTCGCGGAGATGTAGCTTCCGCTGGCCAGCACATCCTGCCGTTGACGCATGCCGTTGGCGATCAGATAGGCAGTGGCACAGGTCGCGTCGCGAGGGCTTTTGGGTCCGCCCACAAGCTGGATCTCCACCCAGTGGTGGTGGTCGGGATTCACATTGCGCAGGAGAACCGGAGGGCCATCGATGGGATTGATGACCACATCGATCTTGCCATCGTTGAAGAGATCGCCGAAGGCCGCGCCGCGCGCTGGAGTGATCACAGCAAGCCCCGAACCCGCCACCGGGGGAACGTATTCAAACCTGCGCCCTTTACCGCTTGCCTCGGGCACGTTGTGAAACAAAAGCGGGCGCTCGGCGAATGTGGTGCCCCAGTCGTGCTGATCGACCTGCGGGTAGACGTGGCCGTTGACCATGAACAGATCAAGCCAGCCATCATTGTCGTAGTCGATGAAGCCATCACCCCACCCGACGAACGGGATGGTGGTTTGCGCGATGCCCGTTTTGTAGCTCACATCGGAAAAGCTGGCGTCACCGTCGTTGTGGAACAGCACCTTGTAGTCGTCGCCGAAATCGGTGACGAAGAAATCTATCAGGCCGTTGTTTTCGTAGTCGCCCACGGCGATGCCCATCGAGGCAAACTCGCGGCCGTCAGCGTTGAGTGCGAAACCCGACAAGTAGCTGTCATCCTCGAAGGTCCCATCTCCCTTGTTGATGTAAAGGTAGTTGGGATCCGAGTCATTGCCCACTATTAAATCCGGCTTGCCGTTCCCGCTGAGAGAAATGAAGATCGGAGTGAATCCGTAATAACGATTCTTATCCTCAACCTTCGCCTTTACGGTTACATCGGTGAAGGTTCCGTCGCCGTTGTTATGGAAGAGATGATCTGGCTCGCCTTGCAAGCCGCGCGGGCCGCAATTGACAGAGACACCTCGATATTGGCAGTACGCGTAGCCTACAGCTTTGCTTCCACCGACGGGCAGGTTGTCGCGGTCGAAGTGCACATAGCCGGCAACGTACAGGTCCAGCAGGCCATCACCATCGTAGTCTCCCCAAGCGGAGCCCGACGACCAATTGCCCAGTTGCACGCCGGCTTTTTCGGCAACGTCAGTGAATGTTCCATCGTGGTTGTTGTGGTAGAGCCGGTTCTTGCCGTAGTTGCCCACGAAAAGATCGGGCCAGCCGTCGTTGTCGTAGTCGGCCACCGAGCAGCCGTATCCCCAGCGGTCGTTGGCCACGCCGGCCTGCCCGGTCACATCGGTAAAGGTGCCGTCGTGGTTGTTGTGGAACAGGGCTGCGTGCGGAGACTGCTCTTTTCCGTCAAGCGCATCGAATGTTGAGCCATTGACGAGGTAGATGTCGAGCCAGCCATCGTTGTCGTAGTCCAGCAAGCAGACGCCGGAGCCGTTGGTCTCGACAATGAAGTTCTTCTCCGGAACGCCCATCTTGTGGCGCCAACCAGCAAGGCCCGCCTGCTTTGTGATGTCTTCGAAGATCACGGGCCCTTTGTCGACGAATCCGCCGGCGGTGATTGGGCGCTTCTGCGCATCATACACGGGGGCGGCAGCTACACCTGAGGCAATGCCCCCGCTCATGCCCGCTTGCTGTGCGCGATCAACTACGGGACAGCACAATGCCGCAAAGAGAATGACAAGGAAAAGACCGCGACAACGAAACAAATAAGACCTCCGACCTAGAACGGTTTCGTGCATTGAGTCCGCCGGAAATGAGCGATCAGATCAATCAATCCCCATCGTAGACTTTAGCAAATCAAAGGCAACGCTTGGCTGATTAGCCTGGACCGAGCCGCCACCTTCGTTACTCCTGAAAGTCGCGGGAATTCCCGGACGCGAACTTCCTCATCTCTTGCAAGTCGAAGAGCCGCCTCCGCCTTGAAGGCAAATGATTCAAATTCCCGGAAAACGCGCGTCCTACTACCTTGCGACTCTTAGCGTCTTGATCTCTCATGGCATCATGTGAAAGTGAATGGTTTGGCCCTCGCTGGACCATCCCTAAAATACATCCTCAAGCAAATTGGACTCAGTGGCGCGAATCGGCCGAGGAAGCTCGACGGTTACGTCGCCGTCGAGCCCTTCGGTCTCAAAGAAGCGCACAATAGCGTCCTTGTCGTAGAAGCCCTCCATTTGCCTCATGGCGTACAGAATCACGTGGTCGCTGAGCGTCTTGATAAACAAATAGGAATAGGAACCCAACTCCGCAATAAGTTCAGTCACTTCCTTCAGCTACCTGCCCGAATTCCCGCTCATCGATCCCCCGCTGTCGGCTCCTTCTCGCTCCCGAATGCGTCCGTCAACGAGATGACTTTCATCTGTGCTCGTAAATTCTCGATCGAAGTAGGACTCGTAACGGTTATCATCGCCGATTCTCCGGGAAGCAAGTCAAAATAGTTATCCGAAACTTTCGCATCAAGATCCCCAAAAGAGAGATACACATCGCGCGCCAGTACCGGCGACGTAATGCGAATCTTGAAACTGCCGCTCTCCCCTGAAAATTGTGCAGTAAGGGGTGCTTGGGGGAGCTGCACGTTCTTTACCGGGACGAGGTAGGTGAGGTTTCGCGAGATTTCGACCCCGTCAACGGTCAGGTTGACAACGGCTATGACTCGGGCGGCGTCGGCAACGCCGACATCGGCGAGTTTGTCGAGCGGCCACGCGATGGCAACGTTGCTCGACTGCGGCGCAATCTCAACGCTCTGCGTCTTGTCCAATAATACTTTGCCCTGAAAATCCATCAGTCGCAGGCGCAGCGTTCCCTGTTCGGCTCGCGTTTTGTCGGAGACGATGTAGACCTTCAGCGCGCCGTCTTCAACATGAGGCGAGACCAGGATGGGAGCATAAAAGCGGCGAGCATAGTATTGGAGGGCCTTCCAGCGGCCGAAGTAGTCGATGCTCGACCACGACGCCACAGGCCAGCAGTCGTTGAGTTGCCAGAAGATGGAGCCCATGGTCTGAGGGCGGCTGCGGCGGAAGTGCTCGGCTCCAATCTTGATTCCTTCAGCTTGCAGCACCTGGCTCACATAGAGAAAGCTCGCGAAGTCTTTTGGCTTCGGGTAGTCCCTGGCGATGTAGTC
>Ga0181518_10001038_pt1 | contig 29217 bp, 24 predicted proteins | sample PEATcosm2014_Bin_28_FD_119751 | JGI IMG/M metagenome (GOLD analysis project Ga0181518, IMG submission 119751) | Peatland microbial communities from MTU Mesocosm Facility, Houghton, MI, USA - PEATcosm2014_Bin01_60_metaG | ecosystem: Environmental > Terrestrial > Soil > Wetlands > Peat | place...
CGCGGAGGATCCGGATCAGCGCCACGTTCTCTTCGTATCCCAATTGCCCGTCCGATGGCATGCGCGTGGGGAACCATTTCTGCGATTTGTATCCTTCCTTCTTCAACTGGGCGGCGCTCTCCCTGACCCGGTCGGGTTCCAAGGGTTGTCCTATGCAGCTTGCATAGACATCAAAAGTTTTCCGCGAGCCGCCGAGAAGTTTGTAAACCGGAATATCGAAAAACTTCCCCTTCAGGTCCCAGAGGCAGTTGTCTATCGTACTCACACCGAACATGTAGGTTCCGCTATACCTGTGAGCGCCACCGTGCATCGTTTCCCATATGGTATCGATGGCGAGCGGATCCTGGCCGATCACATCTCGAGCCATTCCCATTACGGCATTGGCCGCAGTTTGATCGAACGTCCCATAGAAACCCTCGACGCCTTCGTTCGTGAGTATTTTCATATACAACTGGCTGGCTGGCTGGTTTCTCAGATTTCTCGTCGTCCCATGGCCAAAGCTTGCCTGGTACGCCTTCATCTGATCCGGATTGCCTGTTAACCGCCAGATTTCAACACCGGTAATTTTCAGATTGGCCGATTTGGTTGCCGCCTGAGCTCTTGGTGAAATCATCGGCGTGCTACCCAATGCCGCAGCAGCCGCGAGAAATGAACGTCTACGCATGGTGTTGCCTCCTTGATTAACTTATTCTATCGAGGATCGACCGCCCATTTACGGGAAAATCATTCCCCGTAGCTGATTTCCAACTGCCGCGCTGAAATGGCCGAGTACACCAGCAGGATCAGCGCCACCGCCAGCAAACCCGGCACCGCGATCCAGAAGGGCGTGGGGTCGGCCTCGATCACCATCACGTTGAACGGCGGCGGGATGGGGACTTCCACAGGGCAGAGGTTCTTCAGATAGAAAATCACGCTGATCTTCTTCAGCAGCGTGGGGAGGAAGGGGTTCAGGTTCTCCCAGACCCACACCACCGCGGCCGCGATCATGGGGTTGCGAAAGAGGATGCCGCACATCAGAAAGACCGCGCCGTAGCCGATGCAGGCCAGCGCCGTCACCAGCACATACGAGCCGAGCTGGCTCAGACCGGGGCCGTGCAACAGGTAGTCGGTCCAGGCCGGGCCGAAGTGGCGGCCGAGCAGGAGAAACGAGAGCGCCGTGCTGCCCACGAACAGCACCAGCGCGGAAGCCAGGCCCGCCACGTACTTGCCGGCTACCAGCAGCTCGCGGCGCAGCGGCGTGAGGTAGTAGTAGTGCAGCGTCTTTTCCAGCATCTCGCCGCGGAACAGGTTCGAGAAAATGCCCATGCAGCCGAAAAAAATTCCGCAGCGGAGAAAATAAAAGTGGTAGAGGGCAGCGAACACCACGCTGTCCTCGCCTATACTGTGGCGGCCGAAGTTTTGCCGCATCGCCACCAGCCAGTGCATCAGCGACAGGAACACGGGGCCCAGCGCCAGGCAGTAGATCCACCAGCCGCGCCGGGAGAGGAAGGTCTTCTTCATCTCGAGCCGCAGCACGCCGCCCATCTGGCTCATCCAGAGATCCTTCATACCGCGCTCCCTTCGCTGCCGATCAGGTACTGATAAACCGAGTTCACGTCGTCATCCGCGGGCGCCACGGATTCCACCTCCAGGCCCGAATCCAGAATCACTCGGTTCAGCAGCAGATAGAAGCTGTCGGCGTCTTTGGTGCGTAGCAGCAGGCCTTTGCCGTCGGCGTGGATCTTGGCTTCCACCACGTGGTCCTGCTGAAAGAGGCGCGCGGCCAACATGCCGGGCCGGTCGCAACGGACCAGGATCTGCATGGGCTGGTCCTTCACCTCGCTGCGGACGCCCTGGATCTGGCCTTCGGCCACCACGTAGCCCTGGCTCAGCAAAATCACCTGGTCGGAGATCTGGTCCACCTCGTGCAGGATGTGGCTCGAGACGATCACGTGGCGGCCCTTCTCGCCCCACTGGCGGAACAGCGCGATGGCTTCGGAGCGCGCCAGCGGATCGAGGCCGTTCAGCGGCTCATCGAGCACCATCACTTGCGGATCGTGGGCAATGGCCTGCGCCAGCTTGATGCGCTGCCGCATGCCTTTGCTGTAGGCGGCCACGGTGCGATTGGCGGCGTCGGACAATCCCACGAGTTGCAAAGCGGCAAGGGTGCGGTCATCGCACTCGGCGTGGCTCATGCCGAAGACGCGCAGATACGAGTACAGGAACTGGTATCCGGTGAGGCCCTTGGGAAACGCGTCGTACTGGGTGCAGTAGCCCGCCACGCGGCAAAGTTTCTCAGGATGGTCGGGGGCGATGCCCAGCACGCGAATCTCGCCCTGCGTGGGGCGGATCAGCCCGGTCATGAGGTTCATGAGGGTGGTCTTGCCCGATCCGTTGGGGCCAACCAGGCTGGTGATGCCCGGCGGAATTGTGAGGCTCACATTGTTGATGCCCAGCACCTCGCCATAGAACCGCGAGACGTTGCTGAAGGTGACCAGCGATTCGCTCACCGCACCACCTCCACGCCGCGGATCTTGCGGGCCAGCATGTACAGGCAGACCAGGCAGAGCATCGCCAGCGCGGTCCAGCAGCACCACAGAGGGAGTTCTTCGCCTTGCGCCACGCGGAAGAAGACCGCGCCATTGGTGGTGTGGGCGTCGCCCTCGAAGAGATGCAGCCAGACGTTGCCGATCAAGCTGCTGACATTGAGCAGGTTGCCCCACCTGGTGCGCTGCACGCCATTGACCGCCGCGCCGAACCCGGCAGCCACGAAAAAGACTCCGAACATCAGGGCGCCGGCCACGGGCTTCCATTTCACCCAGGCCGAGAGCGCCAGCGCCAACAGCGCCAGCACCACGATCCAGATCCACGCTCCGAAGAAAAGGCCGCAGGCCAGGCGCGCGTTGTCCCCAATCCAGCTCCAGCCTTCCAGATAGCCCTGGAGCCCGAATAGCAGCAGGCCCGGCACCCAGGTCATCAACGACATCAGGATTACCAGAACGGAGAGCTTGCCCAACACGTACTCGAGCCGCGAAAAGGGCCGCGCCAGGTATAGCGAAAGCGCGTTGTTGGCCAGGTCGGGCGACACCTGGCCGGGACCGATGAAGGCCGCCAGGAACAGCGCTAACATGCTCTGCCACCCGAGCAGCGACATGAAGAACGTCACGTTGATCGCGATCAGCCGGTTGGCGCCCGGCACGCCCACCAGGTTCAGCGCGCTGACGTTGTGCTGCACGTAAATTATGAGCGCGCAAATCAGCGGGTAGATGAAGCTGGCGATGAAGAAAGTGGTGAGGAAGCGCGAGCGGTGCAGGTCCTCGAAGGCGTAACGCGGAATCGTCAGGAAGCGCGTCCACTGCGACGTAAGCCCGCCATCGTACGGCCGGTAGGTCTTCTTATAAACGGCCATCGGCGGTGGCGACCTCCATGGCTTTGAGGAAGATGTCTTCGAGCGAATCGCGCTTGTGGCTGAGGCGGCGAATTTGCACGTTCTGCTCGGCGGCCACCTGGTAGAGGCGGCGGACCTCCAACCCATCGGGCAGAATCAGTTTGACGCGGCCCGGCGCACCGGGAGCGGTCACGCAGCCCAGCTTTTCCACGGCTTCGAGGAAAAGGCCGTTGACTTCGCCGCGCGTCTCGATTTCCAGGAAGCGGCGGTTGGCGCGGCGCTCCTCCTCCAGATTGCAGAAAGCGGCGACCTTGCCGTCCTTAAGGATCAGCACCTCGTCGCAGCACTCTTCGACGTCGCGCAGCAGATGCGAGGAAAGAATCAGGTGCAAGTCGCCGCGGTCGCGGATCTCCTGAATGAGCTGGATCATGCGCACGCGGGCGGGCGGGTCGAGCCCGTTGGTGGGTTCATCCAGAAACAGCAGCTTGGGACCGTGAGCGATGGCCTGCGCCAGCTTGGCGGCCTGCTTCATGCCCAGCGAATAAGTGCCCAGGGCGCGGTAGCGCACTTCGCCCAAGCCAACGTAGAAAAACGCTTCGTGGGCGCGCTCCAGGGCGTGCTCGCGCGGCAGGCCCGCCAATTCGGCCATCAGCCGCACAAAGCGCACGCCGCTCATCGAGGCGATGAAGGCGTCGTTCTCCGGCATGTAGCCCACCAGCGAGCGCACTTCGCGCGCATGCGTGCGAATGTCGCGCCCGAAGATGCGCGCGGTTCCGGCAGCCGGCTTGTGAAAGCCCAGCAGCGTGTTGATGAGGGTGGATTTGCCCGCACCGTTCGGCCCCAGCAGGCCGATGGAGCGCCCGGTGAGCGCGGCTTTCAGTCGATCGAGGATGACGCGCTCGCCGAAGCGAACTTCGAGTCCGTCCAGTTCGATGACCGGGTCCATGAATCTATCTAAACGCAGGCTGCGGCCGGCGTGTTCCCTGCAATTGCGAGAACGGCAGGGCGCTTCCGGCGATGCCGAGGAGATTTCCGCTCAACAGATCGGTCACGCTCTTGCCCAGCACATTCCCGTTGCTGGCCACCGTAATCCGGTCCGGCTCGCCATAGGCGGCTATGAGACTGGGTTTGAGATTGCCCAGGTCCTGGAGCGGATTCCGCCCGCCGGGCCCGGAGGGCACCCCCGCGCCGCCAAAAGCGCTCAGAAGCCCGGCCAGCGGGGCCAGCGTGGTGCCCAGGTTTTGGTAGACGACGGCGGAGAAGTTGACGTGGCCATCGCGCGGCTCCATGGAAAGGAACTTGGCGGAGCGCGCAATCGAAGTTCCGGCGGCCTTCACCTGGAGCGCGCGGGCCACCAGCGCCCGCGTCGGTCCGGCGATCAGATAGCCGTCGGCGAATGTGTAATGCACCTCCGTCAGCGGGTTGGGGACGGCGGCGGCAATCATGTACCAGGTGTGGCCGTCGGCGGTCTCCTGCGAGGTGCGCAGCGGCTTGCTCCCGGATTTGTCCGCTTCCCGGTTGTACGCCTCCACCACCTTTTGCACGGTGGCTTCGAAGCGGTCGGGGTCGTAGACTTCAGCCACCAGCTTCCACGAGGGCACCGGGAAGGTGGGGCCATCGAGCACCACCGCGAATTCGCCGCCGAGGCTGGCGGCCAGGTCGCTGCGCACATCGAAGCCGGCCTGCTGGCGGGCGTCGGCGAGGGCCTTGTCGGCCGCCGCCGGCGAGCGCTGCTGGAGCGCCAGAGTTTCATCCACGATGGCAGCCGGATTCTTCACCACGAAGGCGGCGACCAGGGTGGCTTCCGGCGAGACGTAATCGAGCGCGCCCATGGGCGAGGGATCGGCCAGCCACGCGGCGATCCCGGTGCGCGGACCGTCGAAGCCCACGGTCGCGCGAGCCTCCATCTGGTGGTTAACTTCCTTCTGCTCGGCGATGATGTAGCGGACGCCGTTCGGTTGCTGCTGCGGCGGCGGGGCGCCCTCTGGGCCCAGCCGCGCCAGGTCGGCGCACAATAGCAGGCCGGCGCCTTCGCCGTACCGCTGGGCGATGCGCGCGTAGAGACCGGTGTTCTGGAAGCCCGAATCCAGCGCCGCCGCGAACGCCGCGACCGCGCCGCCCGGCGGGCCGAAGGCCACCGCGCCGGGACGCGTTTCGATACTGACAGGCAAGCCCTGCCGCTTCAGAAACTCGGGGAAACCCTCGCGCTTCACTTCCGCAAAGACGACCGGGCCGAGCATCTTGCCATCCGCGCCGGCGAAGGCCGTGACTATGATCTCATCGCCAAGGTAAGCGCTGGCGGCGCGCAGTTTCTCGATCGTCGGCTCCACTTTGAGGCCGCTTCCGGCCCACCAGCGGCGCAACTCGGGGCTGTCCGGTATGTTCTGCTGGAACACGGTTTGCACTTCGCCCAAATACTGCGCCAGGTTGGGAATACTCACCAGAAAAGCCGTGGACGCGGGCAAGCGGCCGGCGAGCCGGCTGGAATAACGCAGATCGGGCAGGTGCAACTTCTCGATACTGGTGCGGAGGGCGTCCAACTGCTTCAGCAGGCGCTCCCGGTTGCGGCTCCAGGAGATGTCGTCACGCACCGAAAGCGGCTCCAGGCTGGCGTTGGTCACGGCCTGCTCGCCGGGATGGAGCACCTTTTCCCGGTTGTCTTCGCTCACCCGCACTTCGCCCTGAATCACGGAAACACGCGATCCCTTCACCCCGGCGCTCACGCTGAAAACCGTGCCGGTGACGGCCACGCGGCAATCGGCGGTGGCCACGAACAGGTGGCCCGAGCGCCGCCGGGCGGCCTCGACGATGATGCTGCCGCGGTCCAGGTGAATGGTGAGATCGTTGCCGGCCTGCGAAGCCGAGTAGCCGGAGCGCTCGCGCAATTCCACCACCGAGCCATCGCGCAGTTGGAGCATGGCGTCGGAGTCCTTGGCGGTGCGGATCTCGACATTATCGGGAAGTTCCTGGCCCGCCACCAGCACGCGGATTCCCGCCGGCGTGATTTCGTAGAGCGTGCCGGTCGCGGTTTGGACGATGGCGCGTCCGGTGCGCCCTCCGAACTGATCGACGGCCACCCAGATGGAGAGACCGGCGGCGGCCACCACCACGGCGGCCACAGCCCAGCGGACGGTGTGAACCGTGCGGCGAGCGGCGCGAGGAGTCGGGAATGCGACCACTTTGCCTTCGAAAACGTGGCGGCAAGCCACGCATTGATGGAGATGGTCCTGCAATAGCATAGCGCGCGCTTCGGTGAGCCGGCCGGCGCGGTATTCGGGGATCAGCGATTGAAAATCGGCGCAGCCGCGGATGTGGTCCGCGGACTTCGGCGGAGCGGCCTCAGCCAGCCGCGCCCAGACGCGGGCGGCAGCGGCCTCGACGACGGCATCCTCGATGGTTTCGTCGCGAATTTCAGTCACAGCTTGTTCCAGGGCAGTATCCATGGGGTTGTTTTCGGTCATGCCACACCTCCCAGGTACGCACGGTACTCCTTCTCGAGCCGGTCGCGCGTGCGCGACAACGTCACCGCCACGGTTCCGGGCGTAGTGTTGAGCAGACGCGCGATCTCGGGGTTCTCTTTTCCTTCGAAGAACCGCAGGATGAACATTTGGGCGATGCGCGGATTCAGCCGGGCCATGGCGCCGCGCAGCCAATCGCGGATCTCGCCGGATCCGTGGACGCGGTCCGGACGGCGATGGGCAGGGTCGGCCAGCACCGGTTCCAGCTCGTCCAGCGGCACGCTGCGGACGTTTTGCCGCGAGCGGACCAAGTCCAGCGCGGCATTCACCGCCGAGCGGTGTAGGAAGCTGCCCATATTGCCCACCGGCTCCGCGCCGGGGTCCCGCTTGAGCATCCTGAGAAAGACGGTTTGCAGAACGTCCTCCGCGTCGTTGGGGTTGCCGGTGATGCGGTAGGCCGCCCTGAACACCATGGCGTGGTGTTCGCGGAAGATCGGCTCCAGGTCCGCGGGGGACAGTTTGGCCGGTTCGGTGGGGGCAGCCATCAGCGCTTTCATCCTATCAGGCTCTTCCAATGACAGGACGAGCGGGGAGGGTGGGGATTAGCGGAGGGGGCCGGGCACGAACCGCGGGCGAGGCATGCCTCGCCCCTACGAGGCTGCGAAACAAAGCCAAATTGTCAAAGAACATGGGTCAGGGGCCGGGGTGCCAAGGACGAAAGCAAGGATGACGAAACGAACCCAATTGAGAGGTAAACCCCAATGAATCAATGGCTCGGAGACCGTCTTGGGACAGCGTCCCGAATGTACCACTACCTGCCACCAGGGTAGCATGCGGCGAATCGGGTCTGCGCAGAAGTGACTGAAACGGTTGAGGAAAGAGCTTGTGATTCAAAGAGGTTTACTCGATGCGTCAAGGCTGTTCGCCAGAACTCAGGATTTGTACCCTTAGTTCGAGCCGGCGGGCGTCGTTCATCGCCAGAAGTTGGACCGTGGCGCGCCCAATCGCGGTGATTCCTATGATTCGCTCGCTTTCCACGATGAAATGCTCAGCCCAGTCGTTGCTCCGTGGGTGGAACAGCGGAACAACCTCGCTTGTTACTGGGTCGATTGCCGTCAGGTTCGGCCCCTTGCGAAGGTTACACCGATGGCATGCCAGCGCCAGGTTGCTCGCATCGTCCGACCCGCCATGCTGTTTGGCGACGATGTGTTCAACGTGATGGGTGAGATCACAGTGTTCCTGGCGGAGCAGACAGTACTCGCAACGGCCGGCTGCCCGCCGCCGCACGAAGTCACGGGTGGCAGCATCCATCGGGTCACATGCAAATCGGGCGCAAGTGTTGGCGGGCCTTGATCTTAAGGATTGAGATGAAATCCGCGGCGTTGATCAACGCCTCGTACTCGGCGGCTTCGTCGTCGGTAAGTACGCCGTCATTGGCCCGTTCGGCCAGCGTGTCAATTCGCTGTTGCACGGGCGGAGCGACGCGCAATTCGACGACGCGGCGAGCCGACTCGGCGTCCAGGCAGCGGCCCAAGGGGTCCAGGAAACCGTCGAGCGCGGTGGAGGCACTCATGCTCCTACGATACCACGAGGTCTTCGGGGGTACGCTCTTGCGAGGTTGGCGGCCCGCCGACGGCGGACGCTGTCTCCGGCGCAGCGTAGGGCGTAGACCATCTTGACTGACCAGCAGCAAAGCGATAGGCTCTACTTGGGGTCTTCTCTCCCTTTCGCGCTCGCAGAGTTCTACTTGGAGACCGATGGCGACAGTAGCCGTGTATCTTGACGAAAGCGGTACTCACGACGGATCGCCGTGGTGCATAGTTGCTGGGCATATTGGAGCCGCCGCAGATTGGGGTCAGTTCACCGATGATTGGAACGCGATCCTCAACCGGCCCGAATTTGGTGGAGTCGTATTTCATGCTGCCGACATGTGGGCAGGACACGGAGCTTTTGAGGGTTGGACCAGGTTCAAGTGCTTTTCGTTGGCGCTGCACCTCGCAAGACTGTTGGTCAAGTGGAGTAGTAGGGTCTACGGGCTTGCGGTGGCTATTCCCGTTCCTGATTTCAACGAGATCGTTGCTCCGACTCTACCTGAAGGAGCGCGGGCCCCATATCTCTCAGGTCTGCTGTTGATTCTGTTTCGCATCCTTTCGGTTGCTGATCGAAAATTTGAAGCTTCAAGGGTGGTGTGTTTTGCGGACCAAAAGAAAGATTTCGAGTGGCGCGGCCAGGAGTTGTACAAGATTGTTCGTAGTCAGCTCGGAGGCGACGGAGGGCGCCTTGGCGAGGAGTTAAATTATCGCTCCAGGAAATCCGTGGTTCCGCTTCAAGCGGCGGACTTCCTGGCGCACAGCGCTTTCAAGGATTTAAAGGATTTACCAGTCGGCGGCGGGGGAGACCCAGCTACCGTGCTTGTCCGAGCGGAAATCAAACTGTGTCTGAACCGGTGCTTCACTGAAAGGCCCCAGCTAATAGACAGGGTCATCCTGCGTGCTTTGGCCACTGGCGCAACCTCAGAATTGGAACGTTTGGCTGCGCTGGAGCCGCCGGAGTAGGATGGGATGCGATGAGTGCCCTGCTCACTGTGCCAGAGAGCGCGACGCTGGCGGGCCCGTTCAAGAAAGCAAAGATCCAAAAGAAACCCATCAAATGTCCTTAGAATTAAACGCCCGTTGGCGGCCGCCGGAGCCACTCGAAGCTTTCGTGCCCCTTCGTTCCAGCAAGGGAAGCCTCCTTCAGTTTCGTTTCAATTGGCGTGGTGGTAAACTGTAGGCCGGTGGCGCATGTCGCTCCAGGAGAGTGTCCAGACGCGTCTGCTGCCTGCTGTTCTTCTCACCTTGCTCATGCCCTGGTCCATGTTTGGCCAGACCTACACGATTTACACTGTGGCGGGGAACGGGACGGGGGGCCTCAGCGGCGATAACGGACCGGCCACCGGCGCCCAGTTATACAATCCCTCCGGCGTCGCTGTGGACTCTGTCGGCAGCCTCTACATCGCCGACACCTTTAACAACCGCATCCGCAAGGTCTCCAGCGGGATGATCACCACCGTGGCGGGAAACGGGCCGGTGGGAAACGGGTTCCTGGTAGCAGGCTTCGGCGGCGACAACGGCCCAGCCGCTGACGCCAAGCTGAACGGCCCATCCGGGGTTGCCCTGGATTCTGCTGGTAACCTGTACATCGCCGATCTGTATAACAGCCGCGTCCGCGAAGTTTCGAACGGGGTGATCACCACCGTGGCGGGGGGAGGCTCGACCGTCGGCGACAACGGGCCAGCCACCAGCGCCGCGCTCTACGACCCCCTCGGCGTCGCCGTGGACTCCGCAGGCAACCTGTACATCGCCGACTCTTCTAACCACCGCATCCGTAAGGTCTCGGACGGGGTGATCACCACCGTGGCAGGAAGTGGAGCTGTCTTTCCTTCTGAGGGCGGCTTCAGCGGCGACAACGGCCCAGCAACCAGCGCCCAGTTGGACTATCCCGCAGGCGTCGCTGTGGACTCTGCTGGTAACCTGTACATCGCCGACGAGGGTAACCACCGCATCCGCAGGGTCTCGAACGGGGTCATCACCACCGTGGCGGGAAACGGGACCCAGGGCCTGAGCGGCGACGGCGGCCCGGCCACCAACGCCCAACTGGGCTCTCCCACCGGCGTCGCAGTGGACTCCGCGGGCAACCTTTACATCGCCGACACGGCTGACGAGCGCATCCGCAAGGTCTCGAACGGGGTGATCACCACCGTAGCGGGAGGAGGCGCGTCCCTCGGCGACAATGGCCCGGCCACCAGCGCCTGGCTGTACCTTCCCTTCGGCCTCGCCGTGGACTCTGTTGGCAACGTCTACGTCGCGGACAATGGTAATAACCGCGTCCGTGCTTTGACGTTATCTCCCTGCACTTATTTGGTCTCGCCAACCACGTTGCAGGTTCCAGCGTCGGGCGGTGATTTGACCGTCAGTATCCAAACCGCTGCCCCATGTTCCTGGGCACTCTCCGGCTTGCCGGGTTGGATCACGTCTTTCGGCGTATCCTCCGGCGCCGGCTTCGCCTCCGTCGCTCTCGTGGTAGCCCCCAACTCCGGCGCAGCCCGCAGCACAACGATTTCGGTCGCGGGCGCCTCAGTCACCGTCGCTCAGGCAGCGCCGCTGCCCACCATCAAGGGCGTGACGAACGCGGCGAGCTATGCCACCGGGGCGGTTTCCCCAGGCGAGATGATCACCTTTTTTGGCACGGCCATCGGACCGGCCACAGCGGCGGGCGCGATGACGGACCCGGCTACCGGCAAGCTGGCGACAAACATCGGCGGCGTGCAGGTGCTGTTCGATGGCACCGCCGCTCCCATGATCTACGCCAGCAGCACACAGGTGTCGGCTGTGGTGCCGTATGAGATGGCTTCCGTTGCCAGCCCGTCGGTGTGGATCAAGTACGCGGGACAGACTTCCAACGCGTTCCAGTTGACCTCGACGACTACGGCGCCGGGGCTGTTCACGCAGAACGCGTCGGGCAATGGGCCGGGGGCTATTTTGAACCAGGACAATAGCGTGAACGGGCCGGGGAATCGGGCGGCCAAGGGCAGCATCGTGCAGGTGTACCTGACGGGCGAGGGCGCGACCAGCCCGCCGAGCGTCACGGGCGCGATTACCACCGCGACCTTGCCGCCTCCGCAGGTGACGCCGGCGCCGCTGCTGGCGGTCGGGGTGACGATCAACGGGCAGCCGGCGCTTTATGTGTACGCCGGGGAGGCGCCGGGGCTGGTGGCGGGGATGATGCAGCTCAATGTGCAGGTTCCGGCGAATGCGCCGTCGGGTGAACTGCCGATCCTGGTGTCAGTTGGCGGGAACACGAGCCAGAAGGGCGTGACGGTCTCGGTGCAGTGAGCTGGCGCAGCCGAAGCTGCGTACCGCCCATGTTGGATCACGCCGAATGAGAGGGGTGGGGGCAGGTTATCGGAGGGATTTCAAGATAATGCCCGTGCCATTGGCGCTGGGCAAACCGGGTACAGCCATCCAATTCCAAAAAGCGAAATTGGTGGCAGTCCCCGCTTTGCGGCCCGGTCCGATACCCGACGATATTCTGCGACGCGGCTTATTTGGCTCAAGGCCTCCAAGGCTAGGGAGCTTGCACAAAATGAGTATCACAGGTTAGGTTGTGGGGCAGGTTGGCCGTTAGGCAACCTGCGTGCCGAGTGGCACTTGGCACGCGCGGCGGTTACCAACCGCCGCGCCGGACGCCATCCGGCCCCGCAGGACTCTACCGCAACTCCTCCATCACTTCATCCAGCGCGGCCTTGGGGGGGCGGGTTCGGGATTGCGGGAGGGTGCCGACTGGGTCGTCCACCATGTCCAGCAGGTCGATGAAGGTGGGCTTGGCGGTGTTCACGTATAACACGCCGGTGACCACTTCGCCCTTGGCGTCGGCCGTTTCCAGCATGTTCAGCGCGGCTTGGCGGTTGGTCGGGTCGAAATCGCGGCCGAGCTTGCGAATGCGCAGGTGGGAACCGTCGTGCAGTTGAACGTCCATCACCGCGCCATCCGGGATCTCAACCGAAATATCATCGAACGATGGCACGAAATCCAGCTCTTGCAGGATCTCTTCGTGGTCCTTCACATAGCTGTAGCTCTTGGTGGAACCTTCGTGGTCGTTGAAGGTGACGCAGGGCGAAATCACGTCGACCACGGAGAGGCCGCGGTGCGCGATGGCGGTCTTGAGAATGGCTTGAAGCTGCTTCTTGTCGCCGCTGAAGGAACGCGCCACGAAGGTTGCGCCCCATCGCATGGCCAGGGCGCAGCAATCGAACGGCGGCAGATCGTTGTGTACGCCGGTCTTGAGCGTCGAGCCCAGGTCGGCGGTGGCCGAAAATTGGCCCTTGGTCAGGCCGTATACGCCGTTGTCCTCGATGACGTAGATCATGGGCATGTTGCGGCGCACCAGGTGCATGAACTGGCCGAGGCCGATGGAAGCCGTGTCGCCATCGCCGGTGACGCCCAGGCCGAGGAGGTTGCGGTTGGCTAGGATGGCGCCGGTGGCGATGGCGGGCATGCGGCCGTGTACGCTGTTGAAGCCGTGCGAGAGGCCCAGGAAGTATGCGGGCGATTTCGAAGAGCAGCCGATCCCCGAGAATTTGGCCACGGTCCAAGGCTCGACGCCGAGATCGTAGAAACACTCGATGAGGCGCTCGGAAATGGCATTGTGGCCGCAGCCGGCGCATAACGTGGTCTTGGCGCCCTTATAATTGATAACCTCCAGCCCGATGTGGTTGACCTTCTTGGGCGGAGGAGTCGCAACTGTGCTCATTTGCCCTCCTGTCCGGCGACATCTTCGGTGACCGTGCGCGCGTCCAGCGGCAGGCCGCCGTAGTAGCGCACGCTGCGCAGTTTGGCGATCAAATCCGCGCCCAGTTCCAGGCGCATCAGGCCCAGCAACTGCGCGTCGCGATTCTGATCCACCACGTAGACCCGCTCGTGGCGGCGGATGAAATCCTGCAAATGCGGGGTGAATGGATACGCTTTGAGGCGCAGGTAGCTGGCCTCGATATCGTATTCGTTCTGCAACTGGTCGCAGCTTTCGCGCACGGCGTAATCCGAAGTTCCCACGGCGATGAAGCCGATTTTGGCCCGCGGGCGGATCTGAACCACCGGCTCGGGAACGTGCCGGCGCATGGTTTCGAACTTGTGCGCCAGGCGATCCATGTTGTTGATGTAATCGTTCTCGCGCTCGGTGTACTGGGCCTTGTCGTTGTGGCCGCTGCCGCGAGTGAAATAGGCCGCGGCCGGGTGATTGGTGCCGGGAAGCGTGCGATAGCCGACGCCATCGCCGTCCACGTCCCGGTAACGCGCGAAACCGCCCAGCCTCTTGAGATCTTCGGCGGTCAGCACCTTGCCGCGCTGGATGGGCTGTTCGGGGTACTGGAACGGATCGGCCATCCAGTTGTTCATTCCCAGGTCGAGATCCGTCATGACGAAGACCGGGGTTTGGAACCGCTCGGCCAGGTCGAAGGCATCAATCGCCATGGAAAAACACTCTTCAGGCGAGCACGGGAAGAGCATGGGGTGCCGGGTGTCGCCGTGCGAGAGGATGGCCGTGGTCAGGATGTCGCCCTGCTGGGTGCGCGTGGGCAGGCCGGTGGAGGGGCCGACGCGCTCGACATCGAAGATCACGGCGGGCAACTCCGCGTAGTAGCCCAGGCCTACGAATTCCGACATGAGCGAGATGCCGGGACCCGCCGTGGCCGTCATGGAGCGCGCGCCCGCCCAGCCCGCGCCCAGCGCCATGCCGATAGAGGCCAGCTCGTCTTCCGCCTGCACGATGGCGTAAGTGGCTTTGCCGGTTTCGGGATCGTGCCGGAATCGTTTCATGTAGCCGATCAGCGATTCCACCAGCGACGACGAGGGAGTGATGGGATACCAGGTCACCACCGTCACTCCCGCGAACATGGCGCCGAGGGCGCAGGCCGAGTTGCCGTCGATGATGATCTTGCCGGCGGTCGCGTTCATGCGCTCGACGCGGTAGGGGTCGGTCTTGGTGAAGGTCCTGGCGGCGTAATCGAAACCCGCCTGGCACGCGCCCCAGTTCATGTCGGCGGCTTTCGCCTTGCGCTTGCCGAATTGCTTCACCAGCGCCGCGCGGACCTGCTCCATTTCGATGGAGAGCAACTGCGCCAGCACGCCGTCGTAGATCATGTTGCGGACCAGCTTGCGCAGCCGGGGCTCCGGACAGACCGGCGCCACAAGTTTATCGAACGGCACGGGATAGAAGTGGAGATCGCTGCGCAGTTCGTTGAGCTTCAACGGCGCGTCATAGACCACAGCGGCGCCGCTCGCGAGCTCGATGACGTCTTCCCGCGCCGTTTCGGGATTCATGGCCACCAGGAAGTCCACTTCCTTGCGGCGGCCGACGTACCCGTGCTTGCTGGCGCGGATGGTAAACCATGTGGGCAGCCCGGCGATATTGGACGGGAACATGTTCTTCCCGGAGACGGGGATGCCCATCTGAAAGAGGGCGCGCATCAGGACGGTATTGGCAGTCTGGCTGCCGGAGCCGTTCACGGTGGCGACCTGAATGCTGAAATCGTTGATGACAGGTTGGCTCGCTTGGCCTGAGACAGGCGCCAGCGGCGAAACCTCTAGCGTTGACATCGATGGAGATTCCTTATGAAGGGGAGTGTGACCCAGTTCACGTTCATTTCATTATACGCGTTATACGCGCAGCGGAGAAGGCGGGAGCGCCCCCGGAATTTATGATGAGTATTCACACCGCTTGGTTGCAGCCGAAGTGGCCGCCTGGGCTACCCTGAATTACGCGATGTTCACGGTACACTGAATTAGTGTTGAGGAAGATCACGATCACCGTGAGCGAGGAAGCCGCGTGTTGGGCTCGCAAGAAGGCCGCCGAGGAGAACGCTTCCGTGTCCAAGCTGGTGGGGCGGATGCTGGAAGATCAGATGCGGCGAACCGACGAGTATTGGGCCGCGTACGAGAAATGGAAGAAGATCAAGCCCATCCCAGGTTTGGCCGCGCATCGCCTCACCAGGGAAGAGGCGCACGAGCGCCGGTGAGCCGTTCTTCCCCCCTACTGCTCGTGCACGTCTTCCAAATACGTGTACCCGTGCAGGCCTTCTTCGTAGAACCTTAGCAGCGCGCCGCTTTCCTCGTAGGTCAGACGGCTTTCGCGCAATGCGATCTCCACATCCCGGCGCAGCTTCGTCACCAGCGAGTCCGAGGAGAACTGCACGTAGTTCAGCACCTCGCGGACGGTGTCGCCCTTGATCACCGAATCCAGCATCACCTCGCCGGTGGGACCCAGCCGGACGTGCACGGCGTTGGTGTCGCCGAACAGGTTGTGCAGGTCGCCCAGGATCTCCTGGTAAGCGCCCAGCAGGAACGCACCCAGGTAATAATCGCCGCCGTTGAATGTGTGCAGCAATAGCGTGCGCTTCACATCGCGGCGGTCGATGAACGCATCCACTTTGCCGTCCGAGTCGCACGTGATGTCGCCCAGGACGGCGGGGCGCGACGGCTCTTCCTCCAGCCGGTGAATCGGCATGATGGGGAAAAGCTGGTTGATGGCCCAGCTGTCCGGCATGCTCTGGAACAGCGAGAAGTTGCAGAAGTAGGTGTCCGAGAGCATGGCATCAATGCCTTCCAGCTCCTCGGGGAAATAATCCAGGTCGCGCGCCATCTTCTGGATTCTTCGCGAAATCGCCCAGTAAAGGTTCTCGGCGATCGAGCGCTGTTCCAGCGAGAGGTAGCCGAGGCTGAACAGGTTGAGCGCCTGGTCGAGCGCCTGCTGCGCATCGTGGTAGCTCTCCAGCAGGTTTTTCGCGGTCAGCGAGCGGTAAGTTTCCTGCAGGTCGATGAGCGGCTGCTCGGCCTCCGCCGGCGGCTCGGCCGGCACGTCGGCATCGCCCATTCCGGCCACTCCAAGCACGTTGAACACCAGCACGCTGTGATAGGCGGCGATGGCGCGGCCGCTTTCGGTGACGATGGTGGGGTGCGCCACCCCTACTTCGTCGCACACGTTCTGCACGTGGTAAATGATGTCGTTAGCGTACTCCTGGAGCGTGTAATTGACGCTCGATTCGAAATCCGTCTGCGAGCCGTCGTAATCCACGCCCAGGCCGCCGCCCACGTCCAGGTACTTCAGCCCGCCGCCGGCGCGCGCCAGGTCCACGTACACGCGCACCGATTCGTTCACCGCCGCCTTAATCTGGCGGATGTTGGTGATCTGGCTGCCCAGGTGGAAGTGCAGCAGGTTGAGGCAGTCGGCCATGCCGAGGTCCTTCAACTCCTGGAGCGCGCGCATGGCCTCGGTGGCGGAGAGGCCGAACTTGGACCGGTACCCGCCCGAGGACTTCCAGCGCCCCGAGCCGCGGCTGGCCAGCTTGACGCGCAGCCCGATGGCCGGCCGCACTCCCACCCGCTGGCTGTATTTCAGGATCAGGTGCAGCTCGGCATACTTTTCCACCACCGGGATGATCTGGCGGCCCACTTTTTGCGCCAGCATGGCCATCTCGATGTATTCGTCGTCCTTGAAGCCGTTGCAGATGATGGGCGTGTCATTATCCGCCAGCGCCATCACCGCCATCAGCTCGGGCTTGGAGCCGGCTTCCAGGCCGAAATGAAACGGCTTGCCGAATTCCAGGACCTCTTCCACCACCTGCCGCTGCTGGTTGACCTTGATAGGGTACACGCAACAGTAGCCGCCCTGATACTTGTGCTCCGCGATGGCGGTGTCAAAGGCGCCATGAAGCTCGCCCAGCCGGTGTTTCAGGATATCGGCGAAGCGGATGAGGATGGGGAGGCCGATGCCGCGGAGCACCAGCGTATCCACCAGTTCCTTGAGGTCGATCGACCGGGCGGGGTCCTTTTCCGGGTGAACCCGCACGTGCCCGCCGTCGCTTACTGAGAAGTAGCCCTTGCCCCAGCTCGCGACATCATAGAAGTCGCTGGCCACCTGGGGTGTCCACCGCTCCGTCGGCTCCATCACCAGCGAGCCTTTGCGCCCGTTTCGTTCCAACGCGGGATCTCCTTAAAACAACAGTGTCCTTCGAAATGGCCGAATGAGCAAGAAAAAACAAAGGGCAAGCTAGAGCATGCCCCACCGCTAGCGCGCCGTAAACCGCGTCCACGGGCGCGCCGGCATGTCTCGCAGAATGTCCTTCTGCCATGCGAAATCGGGATGCTTCGCCAAGTGCCGCGCCGCATTGAAGCCCGTTCCGCACGCGTGCCCCAGCGCGGCGGTCAGCGACATCTTCTCGGCGCCCGCCGCATCGGTCACCTTGTTCTGAACCGCGCCCGACGGCGCGAAGGGCCGCTCCCAGCTCCCCAACCCGCGCGGCGAAAGCTCGACATGCCCGCAAAGGGTGCGCTCGCTGGCATGGACTTTGCCTTCATAGGCGTCGAAGTGGTCCGCCAGGAACCTCTGCCCCGCGGCTACGTCGATGCGGCCCTTGTTCTGCTCCATCAGCGTCAGCCAGCGCTGGCGCCGCGCGCTCGGGCTGGTTGCCTGGTCCGCCGGATCGAAACTCGTTTCCTCTTGGGTCAGTTTCGGATTCACCGGAAAATTCGCGCCCACGAAAAAACCGTCCTTGGTGCGCTCCAGCGTCACATTTTTCAGCCCTAGCTCGAGGCTGGCAATCTCGTTCGACTTGCGGTCGGCCACCAGCCAGTTGTTGGCATACCCACCGTTGTTGCCCTCCTTCATGATCCGCGCGAAATCGTCGATGGAAGTGGCGTACTGCATGGCCTTGCGCGCCCGCACGAACTCCGGAACGCCGTCAGGGTCGAACCCGCTGAAATTGCTGATGGTGGTCTCGGTGACGATAATGCCCGCCGCGTTCACTCCGAAATCGTCGCCGCTGTGGATCAGCCCCGGCATGCCGTCCATGAGCATCCGGCTGCCCCTCGCCGGCGCGATGTCGAAAATGATGTTCCAGCGCTCGCCCGAGGCATAGCTCGTCCAATTGTTGTGCCCGATCACCACGCGGCCGTCCTTGGTGTAGCTGCCCGTGGCCACGAACGCGCTGCAATGGTCTCCCGAGCCGGCGGTGGCGGACGGTTTGCCGTGGTCGAGCCACTTGTCGTAATAGGGCAGCTCGAGCCACGCGTTGAGCGCCACCACGTCCCATACGTCCAGCGTCGCGCCGCGCGCCTTCAGCCCCTCGGCGATGCCCGCCAGCTCATCCCGGTATTCCGGCTCGATGTGCGGCCAGAAGACCTCCTGCGCCGTCTTGCGGAAGAACTCCCAGGGCTTCTTCTCATCGTGCGCCATCTCGGTGGAGACGTCCTGGAACGTGTCCTTGATTTCGGGCGCCAGCAGGTACCCGTGCTGGAAACCAATTTCGCCCGGCGTCCCCTCCAGGTGCACCTGAATCCAGCCGTTTCGCTCACCGGCGCGGGACGCCCTCTTTAGGCGCGGGTCGGTCTGCGGCTCCCGTGAAACCAGCGTGAAAGCCAATCCCAGAAACAAGGCAGCGGAGAGAAGTGCAGTGTATCGCATCCCCGTTATTATAGTAAGGACGCTCGCATGGAAGATACCACGCAGCTCCGCAAACTGACGGCCCACGTGAAGGCCGCGGGTTGAGCGTCCAAGCTGAGTCCAAAGTTATTGGACCAAGTCTTGGCCACCGTGCCCCGCTGGGCCGATGAAAACGTGCTGATTGGGTTTGACACCGCCGACGATGCCGGCGTGTACAAGCTGACGCCGGAGTGTGCCCTGGTGCAGACGGTGGATTTCTTCACCCCCATCGTCGACGATCCTTGTACTTTCGGCGCCATTGCCGCCGCCAACGCGCTGAGCGACGTCTACGCCATGGGCGGCCGCCCCATCTCTGCGCTCTCCATTCTGGCCTGGCCGGCGAAAGGCGATCTGTCCGATCTCAAGCAGATTCTCCGAGGCGGCGCTGAGAAGATGCGCGAGGCCGGCTGTTCCATCCTGGGCGGCCACAGCGTGGCCGACGACGAAATCAAGTTCGGCTATGCCGTGACGGGCGTCGTCCATCCCGCGCGCATCAAAGCCAACGCCGGCGCGCTCCCCGGCGATGCCCTGGTCTTCACCAAGCGCCTCGGCACCGGCGTGATCTCCACCGCCCTCAAGCGCGGCATCGCCAACCCCGGCCATGTCGAGACATCGATTGCATCCATGCTCACGCTCAACCGCCGTGCCTGCGAAGAGATGTTGCGCTTCGACGTCCACGGCTGCACCGATGTCACTGGCTTCGGACTGATCGGCCACGCGCGCGAGATGGCGCTCGCCAGTCATGTTACGCTCGAAATCGCCGTGGACCAGCTTCGTTTTCTGCCCGGCGCACTGGAGTACGCCCGCCAGGGCGCAGTGCCCGGCGGATTGAAGAACAACCGTGAATTCGCGGCCTGCGCCGTGGAGACGCTTCGCCAATTGCCGCGCGAGATCGAAGACCTGCTCTATGATCCGCAGACTTCCGGCGGACTGCTGATCGCGCTGCCCGAGGCGGAAGTGGCGCCACTCGAGAGCGCTCTCGAAGGCGCTTATCGCGTCGGCCGCGTGCTGGCGCGTCAGGAAACGCCGATCCGCCTGATATGAAACCCAACCCCATCATCGTCGCCCTGGATGTCGAGTCGGCCGCGGAAGCGCGCGCGCTGGTCGCGCGGCTTGCCGGCAGCGTCGATTTCTACAAGGTCGGCATGGAACTCTACGCCGCCGCCGGCATGGATTTCGTCCGCGAATTGCTCGGGCAAGGCAAAGATGTTTTCCTCGATTTGAAGTTCTACGACATTCCCGAGACCGTGAAGCGGGCCGTGGCGCAGGTGGCCCGCACCGGCGTTCGCTTCCTCACCGTGCATGCCGTCGGCGCAGCGATGCGCGCGGCGGTCGAGGGCCGGGCCGCGAGCGGTCTGAAGCTGATGGCCGTCACCGTTCTGACGAGTTTCGGCCGCGCGGACCTGGATGACCTGGGCTACGCTTGCGAAGTCTCCGAGCTTGTGGAGCGGCGCGCGCGCCAAGCCATGGAAGCCGGCATGGACGGCATCGTGGCCTCCCCGCTCGAAGCCGCGGCCCTTCGCCGGATTGTGGGTCCGAGCGCCGTTCTGGTGACGCCGGGCGTCCGCTCCGCCGGCGCCGCCCAGGGCGACCAGAAGCGCGTGGCCACCCCTGCTGAAGCCATCCGCGACGGCGCCGATTATTTGGTGATGGGCCGTCAGATCACGCGCGCCGCGGATCCCGCCGGTGAACTGGCGCGGGTGCTGGAAGAGATTGGTTGCTGCTGAGTCAGGCAATGCAGCGTGCCGAACCCCAGCACCAGGTCGACGGCGTGGATTCCCACCACCATGCGGTCCTTGAAGAGTTCCCCGAGTATGCCCAGCGCCACACGGTCGTTGGGGTCGTTGAAAGTCGGTACTGACACGGCTGCATTCGAGATGTAAAAGTTGGCGTAGCTGGCCGGCAGGCGGTCGCCATCGAAGTAGAGCGGCCCGGGCATCGGCAGCGGCACCACCTCGGGCTTCGAGCCGTCCTCGAGCCGGAAATCTTGGATTCGCTCCCAGTTCTCCGCCAGCGGACGAAAGTTGATGTCATTGGGGTCGTCCTCTTTGATCAGCACCACCGTCCTGGCATTCACGAAGCGGCAGATGTCATCGACGTGCCCGTGAGTGTCGTCGCCGGCCACGCCGCCGCCCAGCCAGAAGATGTTGGTCACGCCGAGGTAGTCCCGTAGAGTCTCCTCGAATTCCTTCCGGCCCAGGCACGGGTTGCGAACCTGCATCTTCGCATCCCCGTAGCACTCCTCGGTGGTGAGCAATGAGCCGCGCCCGTTCACTTCGATGCCGCCGCCTTCGAGCACCAACGGGCATCCCTTCCATTGCGCGTGGAACAGCCGCGACCCGAGCCGCTTGGCCGCCGTCTCCGGCACACGGCGGTCCTTGCGCCAATCGGGATACTTGGCCCACGCGTTGAAATGGAAATGCACGATCGCAGTTTCGAGCCGCGAGCCAGGGGCGCCCTCTGGGCCCCGCCGCACAAACACCGGGCCGCTGTCACGAGTCCAGCCACGGTTAGTTGGATGCACGATGAACTCCACGCCCCGCGCATCCACGCCCGCGCGGCTCAGATAGCGGCGAGCCAGCTTCTCTTCGCTTCTCGAATTGACCAACATGCGGATGCTCTCGCCCGGCAGAATCCTGCGCACGATCTCGGCGTAGACCCACCGAATGATATCGAGCTTGTCCGGCCAATCCGTCGGGTTACGAGGCCACGCCAGCCAGGTGGCTTCGTGCGTCTCCCATTCCGCGGGCATCGAGAACCCCAGCGAGGCGGGCGTCTTTTCGATCGGTGCGGCCATAATCCGATTGTGCGCTAAAATCATTGGCTTACCAACCATGGCCAAGACTCCCCACTCCCACCGCCGCTACCGCGAAGATCTGTCCGAAATGCCGGACTGGCTCAAGAAGAAAACCTGCCCCAACCGCGACAAGTACCTCTCCGGCCAACGCATCCTGCCCAGGAACCTCACGGGCAAGGAGAAGCTGGCCGACCTCATCGATGACGCGTTTCTGGCGTACAACGCCGCGCGGCTCAAGGAAGGGTGCCAGCTTTTCGCCGGGAAGATGCTCGAGCCGGATGTGACCGTCGGCATGAGCCTTTCCGGCGCCCTCACTCCGGCGGGCCTCGGCTGCTCTTCGATCGTCCCGCTCATCAAGGCCGGTTTTGTGGATTGGATCGTCTCCACCGGCGCCATCCTCTATCACGACCTGCACTTCGCGCTGAACTACCCGGTGCGTGTGGGCAGCTTCAAGATGGACGACACCGAGCTGCGCGACAACGACATTGTGCGCGTCTACGACGTGCTGCTGGGTTACAGCGACTGCCTCATGGCTACCGACGAAATCCTGCGCGGAATTCTCATCCAGCCCGAATTTCAGAAAGAGATGGGCACCGCCGAGCTGCATCACCTGCTCGGAAAATATGCCGCCGAGTGGGAGCGTAAGGCCGGAGTCAAAGACGTCTCCGTGCTGGCCGCCGCCTATCGCGCCGGCGTGCCCTGCTACACCTCTTCGCCGGGCGATTCCACCATCGGCATGAACGTGGCCGGCGTGGAGCTGCGCGGGAATAAACTGCGCATCAATGCCTCCATCGACGTCAACGAGACCACCGCTTTCGTACTGGCCGCCAAGCGCGCGGGCGGCAAGAGCGGCGTGGTCCTGTGGGGCGGCGGCAGCCCCAAAAACTTCACGCTCCAGACCGAGCCGCAGATTCAGGAAGTGCTGCGCATCAAGGAATTCGGCCAGGATTATTTCCTCCAGGTGACGGACGCGCGCCCCGACACTGGCGGCCTGAGCGGCGCCACGCCCAGCGAGGCCGTGAGCTGGGGCAAGGTGGATCCCGACCGCCTCCCCGACGCCGTGGTCTGCTACACCGACACCACCATCGCCATGCCGCTCCTCACCCACTACGCGCTCGCCCGGCACAAGCCCCGCAAGCTACGCCGCCTCTACCAGCAGCGCGACAAGATGATGAAGGCTCTGACCAAAGAGTACTTCCTCCATACCAAACTGAAAATGGTGGACGGCTCCGACCCCGTCCTCGATTGACCGATGACCAGGAAACAACTGCTCGCCATCGCGAAACGGCACGGCACCCCCGTGGTGGTGATCGACCACGACGCGATTCGCCGCAACTACTCCGCCTTTCGCAGGCGTTTGCCGAAGGTGCAGGCGTACTACGCCGTGAAGGCCAATCCCGCGCCGGAGATTATCCGCACGCTGTACCGCGCCGGCACCAGCTTCGATGTCGCTTCGTTCCCCGAATTCATGCTGGTCCACGAGAACATCCAGCACCTGCCGGCCAAGGAGCGGCAGGATTTCATCTGGGACAAAATCATCTACGCCAACCCCATCAAGCCCAAGGAGACGCTTCAGGCTCTCGACCAGTACAAGCCGCTCCTCACCTACGACAACCTGGATGAGCTGCGCAAGATCAGATGGTACGCGCCCCATGCCGGCCTGGTATTGCGGTTGCGCGTTCCCAACACCGGCTCGATGGTTGAGCTGTCGAGTAAGTTCGGCTGCGATACCGGCGAGGCCGTGGACCTGATCCTAGAAGCCTTCCGCATCGGGCTGGTGGTGGAAGGCCTGAGCTTCCACGTCGGCAGCCAGTGCACCAATTTCGACAACTTCGTGCAAGCCCTGAACATCGCTGCGGCGGTGATGCAGGAAGCCCGCTCTCGCGGCCACGAGATCAAGATCCTCGACATCGGCGGCGGCTTTCCGGTGCCTTACGACGCGCGCGTGAAGCCCTTTCCGGTGCTCGCCCGAAGGATAAACTCGGAGATCGACCGGCTATTCGCCAAGGATATCGAGATCCTGGCCGAGCCGGGCCGGTTCCTGGTGGCCACCGCCGCCACCGCGGTGGCGCGCATCATTGGCAAGGCCTTCCGCGACGGCAAAACCTGTTATTACATTGACGACAGTGTCTATCACACCTTTTCCGGCATCGTATTCGACCACTGCCAGTATCGGCTCAAGGCGTTCAAGAAGGGCGACACCGAAATCTGCACGGTATTCGGACAGACCTGCGACGGCATGGACGCCATCGTTCAATCTGAGGAATTGCCCCGGCTCGAGATCGACGATCTTCTCTACTCGGAGAACATTGGCGCTTACAGCAACGCCTCCGCTACGCGCTTCAATGGCTTCGAGCCGGCGCAGGTGGTACATGTGAACGAGTAAGCGGGGCCTTACGCCCGTTCGGCGGATAACTCGTCCAGAACGGCAGCCGCCTTAGTCAGGTTGTCAACCCCGAAGACCGCCAACGCCAGCGCCGAGCCCGGCTCCAGTCCGGAGTAGGAGTAATCGATGTTGATCTGCTTTTCGCCCAGCCGCGCGGCTGCGCGGCCCAGCTCGCCCGGACGGTGCGCCAGCCTGATTACAGCGGCCTCCGTCTCCTCGAAGATCATGCGCAAGCTGCCCAACACCGCTTTGGCTGTGGCCGGATCGTCCACCACTATTCGGGCCAGGCTCTCGCCCTCCTCTACATACGATTGAAAAGCCAGGATGTTCACTCCACGCTCCCCCAGAGCGAGGAAGCATCTCCCCAGAGCGCCCGGTTTATCTTCAATCGTTATTGTGAATTCCTTCGCCTTCGCCATGAACTTGACTCCCTTTCTTCCTACTCGCCGCCTTCCGCCGACAGCATATATATCAACGATTGCACACGCTCGGGCGATCCCGTGAACAGGTTCCACGGCGGCCGGCGGTAGCTCAACATCTGGCGGTAAATGAAATCTTCCAGGCTGGAGTTGATGCCCCATCCGGCCAGGTATTGCAGCCGCAGGTCTCCATCGCGGTTGAGCTCCGCGCCTGCGTACCACGGCTCCAGATCGGACTTCTGGCCGGCATAGGTGGCGAGCAAATCAATCGGCGAGCGAATCCCGATATCGCGGAGCGATTGCGCCACCGGCGCATAATCCGGACGGTTCAGGCGCTGTTCGATCTCGTCGAGGTTGATCTTCAGCGGCTCGGCCTGCCCCAGAAACACCATGTCATAGCCCTGTCCATTGAGTGTGTTGGCCCATACCGTCCCGTAGGGGAAGACCTCCATAAACGTGGCCAGCTCGCTCTTCACCGTCCTCACGTCGCTCTCATACAGAGGCACATATAGCGTGAACATGCCGCCGGGATTCAAGTGCCGCTTCACCACCTCGAAGTACTCTTTCGAATACAGGGCGGCGGTGCCTTTGACAAACACATCCAGCGGGTCTGAGGCGATGATGTCGAACTTCTCGGGCGTGGTCAGCACATAGTGGCGCGCGTCGTCGTAGACAATCCGCGTGCGTGGGTTATGCAGGACATCGTAATCCTGCTGAGCGAAGTAACGCGTGGAGATAGGCGGGATAATAGGTTCGATTTCGCAGATGGTGATCTTCTTGATGCTGGGATAAGTGGTGAAGGTGCCGGCGGAAACTCCCGCGCCGAATCCGATTCCCAGCACCGACTGCGGATGCGGATGAAGCAGCGCCGGCAGGTGCCCGACGGTGCGCTGTAGCTTCATATCGTACGGCTCCGTGGTAGCCTCGACGTGGCCGTTGACGTCCACCTCAGTGGCCCCGTCGTTCCACTGCGAAATGGCGACCGAGGAATTCCTTCCTTCGGCCGTGTAGAGGATTTTCGCTTTGCCGGCTGAGATGGCCATGCGGCGTCCATAGGCGATCAGCTCGCCGGGAATCGCGTCCACCCTCCATGCCAGCAGACCCGCCACCAGCATCGACGCCGCCAGAGCTGCCGCCAGCGCCTTCGACCGGTGCTTGCGCGCGTACGGCGCCAGCACCAACAGCGCGCTCAGGGCCGACACCACCAGCAGCACACGCTGGGAATTGCGGGTGCCGATCCAGGGGATCAGCGCCAGGCTGACACTGAGCGCCCCCACGATGGCGCCCAGCGTATTGGCCGCATAGATGCCTCCCACCACCCGCCCCGGATCCTCGCCCAAAGCAGCCACCGCCCCCAGCGCCAAGGGGAAGCTTGCGCCCCACAGAATGGCCGGCGGCAGGATGGCCCACAGGCATCGCACCATGTCGAGCTGGAAGGTGTGCCAGGGGCTGATGGTAAGCAACGGGTTGATGGGCCAATACGGCAGCGAGTCGGCGATCATGTAAGCGGTCCAGGCGATTCCGAGCGTGAGCAGAACCTGGCACCAGCCCAGCGCCAGCCGGGCCCCCGAGGCGCCGCGCACCGCTCGCACCAGCCACGCCCCGGCGCCGCTGCCCAGCGCCAGCCCGATCAGAAACACCGCCAGGATGATGGAGAACACGTACACCGTGGAGCCCAGCATCATCCCCATCAGCCGCGTCCAAACCACCTCCGCGCCCAAAGCGCACGCGCCCGACAACCCGATGGTGACGTAAACCGTCCATGTGGCGTGCCCGGCTTCGATGCGCGCTGGAGTAGCTTCCTCTGAACCTCCTGCGGCCGCATGAGCCGGCGTCCGGGCCGCCAGGCCAAAGCTCATCGCGGCCACAATAACATTGATGGCCGCGGCGACATACGTGGCCGTAGCCGTGTTGTAGATTCGCAGCAGATAAAATCCCGCGAACAGGCAGCCGAAGACGGCGCCCACGGTATTCCCGCCATATAACAATCCCCACCACGATACCCCGCGCGGCGTGGATTCCACCCAGCGCACGATGGCCGGCAGCGATGCTCCCATGAGCACCGTGGGCGGCAACAGGCATACGGCACAGATCAGCCCGCGCAGCAGCATACCCGGCAGACCGTGCTCCGCTCCGGCGACGTAAACGCGATCGATGAATGGAATTCCAACCAGCACCAGGACGCCGCAGAGCGCGATCCCCAGCTCCAGGACGGCGTAAATCCGCAGAGGATGCCGGCGCGCGAAACCGAGGCGCGGCAGACCGACGCTGCCCACGCACAAGCCGCCCATGAAGGTTGCCAGCAACACGCCCAGCGACACGGCGGTCGAGCCGATGGCCAGTTGCAGCAGTTGATACCAGACAATCTCATAAATCAGCGCGGAGCAGCCGCTCGCCGCGAAGAGAATCAGAAGCAAAGGAAAGAAACGCGAGGCGTCGAAACTCGCCGGTTTGGTTTGTTCCATGGTCAATCTCGATTAGTAACAGAAGTTACACCGTCTCGCCGCGCACCAGATCCTCGAAGGTTTCGCGACGGCGAACGACGCGATAAACGGCGCCTTCCACCAGCGCTTCCGCGGCGCGCGGACGCGAATTGTAATTCGATGAAAGCACGAAGCCGTAAGCGCCGGCCGCGCAGACCGCCAGGAAATCGCCGGGCATGACGTTGGCCATCTGCCGGCCGCGTGCCAGGAAATCGCCGCTCTCGCAGATGGGACCCACCACGTCTGCGATAACCGGCGGAAGCGCGTTCTTGCGCACCGGAATGATTTCGTGGTGGGCGTGGTAGAGCGACGGACGGATGAGGTCGTTCATGGCCGCGTCCACCACCACGAATTCCTTGGGCCCGTTCTTCTTGCGGTAGAGCACGCGCGTCAGCAGCACGCCCGCCGGCCCAGCGATGGAACGTCCCGGCTCGACCACGACGCGCAGGCCGCTCTCGCCGAGGCGCGCGCGCAGGCTCTCGATGAACTCGCGAATGGGCGGCGCCTTCTCGCCGGCGTGATACCGAATGCCCAGACCTCCACCGAGGTCCAGGTGCCGGATGGGGCGCCCAGCGGCGCCGAGCGCGGCGGCCAGCGCGAGCAGTTTGTCCACCGCCTCCAGAATCGGCGCAGGATCGAGAATCTGCGAGCCGATGTGGCAGCTCACTCCTTCGGCCGAAAGATTCTTCAACCCGCGCGCTCTCTCATAAACCGCCAGCGCTTCCGACATGGCGATACCGAACTTGTGCTGGCTCAGCCCGGTGGAGATGTAGGGGTGAGTGGAGGCGTCCACGTCGGGGTTCACGCGAATGGAGAAGCCCGCCTGCACTCCCCGCCGCGCGGCCATGGCGTCGATGAGCGCCAGTTCCGATTCCGACTCGCAGTTGAAGCTGTGAATCCCGCTGGCCAGCGCGTACTCCACCTCGTCCGCGGTCTTGCCCACGCCGGAGAAAACCACCTTCGACGGGTCCCCGCCGGCCTGGAGCACGCGGAACAATTCGCCGCCGGAAACGATGTCGAAGCCCGCTCCGGCTTTGGCCAGCAGCCCGAGAACCGCCAGCGACGAGTTGGCCTTCACCGCATAACAGACCGAGTGCGGAAGATCGGCGAAAGCTTCGTCATAGGCGCGATAGTTCGCCAGAATCGCCTGGCTGGAGTAGACGTAGGCCGGGGTGCCGACGCGATGAGCCAGGTCCGCCAGCGCGACCTGCTCGCAGTAAAGATCGTTTTGGGAATAAGAAAACATCTGGGTGATTGGGCCGAATGGCTGCCGCCTTTGCCAGTATGGCACGCGGAGTCAGGGCGAGGTGATGCCCACCAGGGACGTATGGGCTGAGCGGCCGGCAGTAGAATGGATTCATGAAACCGGATGCGGCGGAAGTACTAAGGGACGCGCTAGCCCTATCGCCTGAAGTTCGCGCTGCGCTGATCGACTCCTTGATTAGCAGTCTGGATCAAGCGGTCGACGCTGCCGCGGAAGAAGCCTGGCGGGAGGAGATCTATCGACGTCTTCAGCAGATCGACAGCGGAGCCGTTCATCTCGTCCCCTGGGAGGAGGCGCGCCGCCGTCTCCGGTCTCGGCTGGAGCCGTGAGCGGCATCCATTCGAATTCACCCTGCCTCTTTGGAGGAAGCCGAAGCCGCCACGGAATGGTACCGGCTGCGCAGTGTGCGGGCCGCGGAGATGTTCATGGATGAGCTTGACCGCGCGATCGAGCGAATTGGAGATCACCCCGGGCAGTTCCCCGAATACGCATTCGGCGCGCGCAGAGTGGTGCTCCAGAGGTTTCCCTACCTCACCGTTTTTCGGGAAACCGCCGCTGGTGTGGAAATCCTTGCCGTGGCCCACGGACGTCGCCGGCGGGATCGGGTTGAATGATGCTGGGGGGGTTGTGGATGCCGATTCTCTAGGGACGGGGACGTACCACGATCTATGTCGCCACCTGCCAACGGGCCGCTCTTGCCAGGACCCTAGCCCGTTCCAAGATCCAATGGAGCATGCCTGCTCACTTTCCAGCCAGGATTACCCGGCCTTACTCGACTTCGCGGCGAGGTAGTTCACAAACGCCGAGCACGACACCAGCATGAACTTGGCGTCGTCGAAATCAACGGTCGATTCCTCCAGCAATGCGTGCCGGATTCCATCCGCATCGCTGGTGTAACCGTACAGACTACTAATACTACTGTGTTATAAATAACATTTTGGTGTAGAATTGTTTTGTGGGCACGCAATCTGCGCCAGGCCCACAGGAGAAACGCTTTGCGGCATACACGGATGGCCTGGCGAAAGCCGCAG
>Ga0181518_10001039_pt1 | contig 29209 bp, 24 predicted proteins | sample PEATcosm2014_Bin_28_FD_119751 | JGI IMG/M metagenome (GOLD analysis project Ga0181518, IMG submission 119751) | Peatland microbial communities from MTU Mesocosm Facility, Houghton, MI, USA - PEATcosm2014_Bin01_60_metaG | ecosystem: Environmental > Terrestrial > Soil > Wetlands > Peat | place...
GCGCGCGACGGTCTTCTTCGCAGCTGTCTTCTTGGCCGGGCGCTTGCGCGCGACGGTCTTCTTCGCAGCTGTCTTCTTGGCCGGGCGCTTGCGCGCGACGGTCTTCTTCGCAGCTGTCTTCTTCGCCGGGCGCTTGCGAGCGACCGTCTTCTTTGCAGCCGTCTTCTTGGCCGGACGCTTGCGCGCCGCGGTCTTCTTAGCAGCTGTTCTCTTCAGTACCATTCGCTTCCTTCCACTCGCTTTACTGACAGCGGTTTTCTCGGCGGCCGCCATCTTGGCGGCCGGTATTGGTTCTGGTTTTGCAGGTGCTGTTGCTGAGTTGAGGTCCGTCCTCAATTGCTGACCGGGTGTGAAGCCAATTCCCTTCGACGCCCCAATTGCAACGGGCGCGCCCGTTTGGGGATTCCGGCCACGACGGGCTCTCCGAACGCGGAGCTTGAAGGTCCCAAAGCCCGTGATACGCACGGGATCGCCGCCATGAACTCCGGCGGTGATCTCATAGACGAGCGCGTCTAGCGCAATTTCCGCGTGTCGACGCGTCAATCCCGTATCGGTACTGATCGCTTCAATCAGCTCCGTTCGATTCACTTCTACCTCCGTGTCACATTGGTGAGGTATATGCAATGAAAGTTGATTTCATGGCACATTGCAAGCATTGTCGCTCTTCCCCTCTTGCTCGCGGGTCGCGTCTATGAGACGACGAGTCATCGCGTATATCGACGCAAGGTTTTTCGACGCTCTATGTTCCTTATTTTTGGCCGAAGATGCAGTTACGCGCCCTCACTCGCATGCACCATTCGAGGAATGAAGTTATCCATTCATGTCCGATGAAAAATTTCAAGAAAAATCTCCAAATTGGCGCCGATTTTGTCCGCGGATACGTGGAATTACGCGCTCGAGCATTCAAGTGCCACCCGATGAGGCTCATACGTCGCGACTGCATCGTGATCGAGTCGATTTCAACTCACGAACTTCGTGCCTTTGCGAGCGTGCTCGGTCACCAACTGATTCCTTGATGCTCGAGCGGTAGGCATCATGGGAACGGCGAGCGCGAAACATGCCTTACGAAAGAGCTCCGCACAGCTCCGATGCGCGACTGCGACAGAGCGCTGTCTCGGTTGGTCGCGACGTCGATCGCGAACGGCCATGGGATCTATCTCGGCCAAGGCCGCACGGGACCTCTCTTTGCCCAGGTAGAACACGGTGCGCTCGTTCTCGGCCCGCCTCGATCGGGAAAGACGAGCGCGATCGTCGTACCCAACGTGGTTGCCTGCGCTGGAAGCGTGGTTGCCGTCTCGACGAAAAGTGACGTCCTCAATGCATCCGTCGGCGCTCGCTCCCGACTTGGTGAGTGCCTGATCTTTGACCCGAGCGGAACGATCAACCCGCCGAGAAATGTCTCGCGCATCGGATGGTCCCCGTTGAACTCATCGGGCAGTTGGGACGCGGCGGTCCTCATCGCGGAGTCCATGGTCGGTGCCGCACGTCGAAACGCTGACCGTGGCGATGCAGCACACTGGAACGAGCGGGCGTCCGCCCTGCTTTCCTCCCTGTTTCACGGCGCGGCTCTGGCGAACATGACTGCCGCGGAGCTCATTTCCGTGGTGAATCGACACGAACCAGAACGCGTCGTCTCGGCACTTGCTCGTTGCGATGCGACGCTCGCCTTGGACCTCCTCACCGGGATCCTCGCGACAGACGCGCGCGAGCAGAGCGGAATCTGGTCGACATCATCCAGCGTGCTCGCCGCCTATCGCACCGAATCGGCGATCAAGAGCGCAGGAGAGACGCCCTTTGACGCCGAGCGGTTCGTCGAGGAGCGACAGACGCTCTTCATCGCGGCTCCCGCGGAGCACCAACGGCACATCGCACCCCTTGTCGCTGGCATCGTCCGAGCCGTGCGGACGGCTGCCTACAACAAGTCGATGCGCGAGAAGAACCACGTCTTTCGGGCGGGTGGGACGACACAGACGCCAACGCTCGTCGTCTTAGATGAGCTCGCCCACATTGCCCCGCTCCATGACCTTCCCGCGCTCGTAGCCGAGGGCGCGAGCCAGGGCGTATTGACGCTCGCCTGCCTGCAAGACCTCTCCCAGGCGCGCGAACGCTGGGGGGTTGCCGCCGACGGCTTCATGTCTTTGTTTGGCGCGAAGCTCGTCCTCCCCGGCATCGGGGACACGCGCACTTTGGAGGAGATCTCCCGGCTCGCTGGCGAGTGCGACGTGTCCGTGTACTCCTACACGTCGAATGTGCGCGCCACGGGATCGGCGCGGCGATCCTCACGGACCCGGTCCACTCGACGGGACCGCAAACTGCCGGTCGACGCCATCGCTCAGGCACCGCCACTTCATGCAGTCGTGATCCTTGGTGCTCGTCCGGGCCGCGTGCGGCTGACCCCGTATTTCTCGAGCTCTCCATGGCGCGAAGTGACGCTCGGGCTCGCGCGCATTTGACGCGGTGCAAAGGAGTTCAGCTGCGCACAAGAGGTTCGTGCGTCGAGCACCTCTCAGCGCCAGAAGGAGGCGGCGTTCGACAACCCGAGCAACTCCTCTTCAGTCGATGGGGCCTTGGCGAGATGTCGGATAGCTCAAAGCTCGGCACCGACGCGTCCGAATGACCCGGATGCGGCGCGAAGAGGAAATGACCGCCCGGAGTTAGAGCTCGGAGCGATCTGGCGGAAGTACTCGTCGGTCCCGCCGAACCCGAGCCCCGCTCGCCAGACCCTTCGATCTTCGAGCCCAAGAGGAACACGGCCGCAAGAGCGTCGAAGATCTTCGGGCTCGGCGATTTCCGTCGCGAACTCACGGTCGTTGTGTCCTCCGCCGATCCTGCGCAATGAGACATGGACACGCTGTTCGTCCGACAGCCCATGGAGATATGCGCCAAGGACGCGGGCGCCACCGAGCACAACGAGCGTGGTTTTCGGGTCCTTCGCCAATACCGAGCGAAGATCAGACACTGCGACAGCGCATTCACCGATGAGGTGCGCAAAATCGTGGTCGGCGGTCACGATGACGGCGTGACCGCCGTTGCTCGTGATCGCATCTCGCTCTTCCTTGAGCGCCTCGAATGCCTCTGGGAGGACCTCAGTCAAGACGACGCTCACCCCGCTCGGACAGGTCATCGCGAAGTGCGCGCGGCGGTCTGATCGCACATATGGGAGCCTCGCGTCTTCATCCACGGAACACGCGTTGGGACCTCGTCCAAAGATTCGCGTCGGTGCGCCTCGAAGGCGCGCGATGAACACGACCGACGCGTCGAGGTAAGCAGCTCTCCCGATGACGGCGCGCAATGCGCCCACCGACAGGCGATCGGCCTTGTCCACGATGACGAGGCTCTCTCGCTTCGCGATCGCGAAGTGCTCTGGCGTCGTCGACAGCACACCGGTCGTTGCCTCGAGATGGGCAGCCGCGCTCTTCGTCGGCGCGACGCCAACAACCTGCCGACGTGCGCGCGAAGCATCTCGGGCGACGCCGCAGGTGACCTCGTAGGTCCGAAGGAGCTCGCCAATCGGATTCCTCAAGACGAACAGTCCAGGATCGAGCCCTCGATGCTCCTTTGTCGCGAACTGAGCAAGGGGAATCGCGACATCCGCTGACGTGAGGTCCCGAGCAATGCTGACGATACGGCGCAACGCCTCTGTTCGACGCGCCCCTTGTGGCGATATATAGCGCAGGGTCTCGTCACCCGCTGGGAAGGGTCGGCCACTTCGCGGCTGCAAGCGTGACGCGAACACCTTCGGTGCTCGAACGAGCTCGCCCGAGGCGACCATCTCCTCGATTTCCCTCTCAACGCTGAGGACGGGAGCGCCTTGGGCAAGTGAGGAACAAAGCACCCGAATCGCCTCGTCACGACGAAGGGGCCGGTCGTAGTCTGCGAAGTCCCCAGGCGCCACGTCGCGCCCTTCGTCGTGGGGTTCGCCTCGCCTTGTTATGAGCCGGTCGATCTGAGACATCGAGACGCCCTTTGAAAAGGCGCGCTCGCGCCACGCTTCGACGAGCTCCTCATAGGAGCGATCGAGCGAACGTTGTGGACGCGTCCGAGCTGCAGCGATGCGAGCTGATCGGCCACGGGTTCGGCCTGGGAGCTCAAGCTCTCTCTCGATCGCCGTCGTGCGCTGCGAAAACGCAAGCAGCACGTCACGAGGCAGGCCGGCGACGTCGGCGAAGCCCCCAGGGCGCAGTTGCCACCGGATCCCGAGGCTGCAGGAGAGCTCGTATCGAAGGTGTGCTCCATAGAGCGCGCCTGCGGCTCGCGCGTGGAGGTACAGACCGCGGGCATCGAGAGCCGACCAGGTGTTTCCTTGATCCTCGCCGAGGTTCGCGACGAGGAGGTGCGAATGAAGATGCGGGTCAAGGGCGCGACTCGTGCGGTGGAGGAAGGATGCCCCGGTAAGTCCGCTCGCCTTGACGACGACGCGCGCTCCGCTCCTGGTGCGTCGAACACGTGCGCCGTTTCGCTCGAGGTACCCAAGGACGGCGCCCACACTGTTTCTATGCGCGGTTTCGATGTTGCGGGCGGCGCTGCTTGGGCCGAGCGCATAGAGAAGGCTCACGGACTTCGGAGCTGCGAACATGCAGTCGAACGCCACGACGTGCACGCGGTGATGGGATGCGTCGAGGATCTCGCCGGTTTCCGGGTCAACGCCCCCGAGCACAAGGGACAACGAGCGGCCCTCGACGACCGACCGAGCGAGGCCCAAGTGGCGCGCCCCCCATCCGAGCCACTCTCCGTCGTGCTCGACGAGACCCGGGCGGTTCGGGTTCTCGCCGGCCGCGGCCGAAAGGTAGTAAGACTCACGGCCACGAGGGACTTTCCAGAGCGACAACATGAAGGAACCTTCGACGCTGCGCCTTGCTCTGGACCTACCGATCACCTCGATAGACGCGTCGGTACGTCGCCGCAGGAGCGGTTCGTACCTGCCAAAGATCACCGATGCCGCAGGATTTGTCCTTTCGGTGGTGCTCAGGCACTCTGTTTTGCTACTATCTATACTCCGAGACGCTAATTCGAGTGAATAGGAGTCTCGTGCCCGCGATCGGTGTCCACGACGACGTCTTTGAGAAGCTCCGCCTCCTCGCGCGGGCCTGGGATATCTCCGAGCCCGAGGTTGTTGCCCGCCTGCTCGTCGAGTTCCAGCGATCGGGTCGGGCACGCCCGACCCACCAGGGCGAAAGCGCCGCGGGGATCGAGATCCACGCCATCTACGAAGGAGTCCGCATCGGCGCGCTCTTTGATCCCGTGACAACCTCGGTGACCATCACGAGCGGGCCGTGCACCGGCCAGACCTTCAAGTCTCCAAGTGGCGCCGCCGTTGCCCTCGTCGGAGCCTTGAACCCTGCCGTCAAGCCGAACCGCAGCGGCTGGAGCTTTTGGTGGATCAGCGAGACAGGCGAGATGCTCCAGGTACTGCGCCGTAGGTAAGGGGCAATCGCGGCTCCCTAGAGAGCGCTCAGCTCGCTCGTTCGTATCGACCAAGCGCCCGCCGAGCCGCGTCCGCACGCGCGCCTTTGAGCTCGACGGGATCGAGCACTTCTGCTTCGGGGCCAAGCCGGAGCATGAGGCGCCCGAACCAGTACTCATCCGCGACGGCGACGGGAACGACGAGTCGGTCCTTCGAGGAGACAACGGCTCGTCCTTCCGCGAAGCGCTCGATGAGCACCTGGCGGCCACTTGGGATGGCGACGTGCGCAATGCGAGCAGCCTTGCCACCGGCAAACGCGCGCGGTCCACTGAGCTCTGGCGGTGCGGTCCGCGCTTCGTCATGTCTGCCCGTGAATGCAACCGAGGCGATCCGCTCGACGGCAAAGCGCCGCCAGTCCGAGGCGAGATGGCAGAAGGCATCGAGGTAGAACTGCCCCTCGCGCGCGACGACGGCATGGGGGGACACGACCCGCACCGTTTCCTCGCCGCGGCTCGCGCCGAGGTAGGAGATCTCTATGAGCTCACCCGTCGCTGCCGCGCGTTGGAGGGCCCCGAGATTGCTCGGAATGGCGAGCTCGACGCTCACCTGGGCATCGCCGAGCGCGTGCTCGAGCTTTTCGAGCGCACTTCGCAGTGGGGTCTCGCCTTCTGCTCCTGGCACCGCGAGGAGCGCACGGGCCGCGGCGGCAACGGCAAAGCCCTCGTCGGGCGTGAGCCGTGCCGGGCGAGAAAGCGCCTCGAGACCATATGCGACGACTCGCTCGTCGTCGATAACGAGTTCGAGCAGCTGATCAGGAGTGTACGGCGGCAGTCCGCAGCACGCCGCGAGCTCGAGCTCGGAGACGAGATCCTGTCGGTCCATGCCGAAGCGCTCGGCCAAATGATCGAGCGTCTCCTCGCCCACCCGGGCGAGATAGGTGAGCACGACGAAAAGGCGCGCGAGTCGCGCCCCTGCATCAAGGGGCTCTGTCACGGACCAACCCGTTTCTTCCCACTCAGACGAGGTCGATCGCGGCCCGCGTCGCCACGTATAGCCTCATTCAAAGATTCGATGACTTTGTCACGAAGCTCTTGTGGCGAACAGACCTCGATCGCGTCTCCGAGCCCCAAGACCCATGAGCAAAACGCGTCGTGATCTCCAATGGGAAAGCGGAGTCGAACCGATCCGTCGACGTGACGCTCTTCGAGTGCTCCTTGTCCGACGAGCGACAGCGCGCGCCTCGCTTCACGCACATCGACCTCGACGACCACCTCAGTCGTCTCGCTTTTCGATGCATTCGTCGCATCACTTGACGAGGTCACAAAGGGGACGAAGCGGAGCTGGCGAGGCGCGTCGAAGTCCGCCGGAACGACATAGCTCTGCTCTTCACCAACGCTTGGCACTCCTTCGATCCGATCGACTCGGAAAGTTCGCACCTCACCCGTCAAAGACGCCTTGACGTCGCGGCCGATGAAGTACCAGCTCCCCTCCCTGAAGACGAGGCCGTAGCCCTCGACCTCACGCTTGCGGCCACGATAGGAAAACGCGGCACGGCCACGTCGGCGAATTGCGTCTTGGAGAACCCCGAGGGAAGGAAGCGACGGCAGCACGACGACTGGCGGAGGCATCGACGCGAGCGACGCGCCGAGCTTTGTCGCCACGTCTCGGGCGCTCGCGCCCTCGAGACGCACCGACGCGAGCGCGAAGCCGAGGGCTTGCGCTTCGTCTTCGTCGAGCCCGAGGTCAGCGAGGTAATAGCTCTCCGGTAGAATGCGGTAGCCGACCTGGTCATCACCGTCGACGCGTTCCACAGAAATCGGTATTCCTCCGTCACGCAGCGTGCGCTTATCGCGCTCGAACGCCTGCCGCAGTGCGCCCTGATCGTGCGGGTAGCCTGCAACGAGCGTGCCGATCTGCCTGAGGGAAAGCGGCCGGGAGGTGTCGAGCAGGGCGAGCACGAGGTTTGTCATTCGCTCGAGCCTGCTCGGGTGCGCCGCCACGCCTGCAATCTAAGCCGACGCGGACCGCATGACCTACCGCTCGAACAAGGTAAGCACTTTGCACCGCGAAAAAAGGACAAACGTGGCTACGAGGGACGAACTGCGCAACGTGGCGATCATCGCTCACGTTGATCATGGCAAGACGACGCTCGTCGACGCGATGCTCCGCCAAGCTGGAGCCTTCCACGACCGCGAGGTTGTCGTCGACCGCGTCCTTGACTCCATGGACCTCGAGCGGGAAAAGGGCATAACGATCCTCGCCAAACAGGCGTCCTTCCGTTTCGGCGACCGGCGGCTCAACATCGTCGATACTCCCGGTCATGCCGACTTCGGAGGCGAAGTCGAACGCGCTCTCGCCATGGTCGATGGCGCCATGCTGCTCATCGATGCAGCCGAGGGGCCTCGTCCGCAGACTCGCTTCGTCTTGCGCAAGGCGTTCGAGGCGGGGCTTCCGGTCGTGACGATCATCAACAAGTGCGACCGGCCGGACGCAAGGATCAAAACGGTGTTGGACGAGACCCTCGAGCTCTTCTTCGATCTCGACGCGCCCGAATCCCAGCTCGACATACCCTTCCTCTTCGGAAGTTCGCGAGATGGCTGGATCAGCACGCATCAGCCCGAAGAGCGCGACATCTCAAGGCCCGAAGGTGCAAGCCTCGGACCTTTGATCGATGCATTGTTTCGCTACCTTCCCGCGCCTTCTTACACACAAGGACACGCGCTCCAAGCGCTCGTCACGAACCTCGACGCCTCGCCGTATCTCGGACGGCTCGCGATCTGCAGAGTCGTCGAAGGAACAATGCGTCGCGGCCAGGAACTTGCGTGGTGCAAGCACGACGGGACGATCGAGAAAGCCCGCTGCGTTGAATTGCTCGTCGCCGACGGGCTCGATCGGATCGCCGCCGACGAGGCCGGCCCCGGCGAGCTCATCGCGGTTGCCGGCATCGACGAGATCACCGTCGGTGAGACGCTCGCCGATCCCATCGAGCCGATCGCGCTCCCCGTCTTGCACGTCGACGAACCGAGCCTTTCCGTCACGATCGGGACGAACTCGTCACCATTGGCTGGACGCGAGGGCTCCAAGCTCACCGCGCGCCTCCTGCGATCTCGACTCGAGGCAGAAGTGCTCGGCAACGTCGCTATTCGCGTCCTTCCGACCGAGCGGGCAGACACCTTCGAGGTCCAAGGCCGCGGCGAGCTCGCGCTCGCGGTGCTCGTCGAGCTCATGCGCCGCGAAGGCTTCGAACTGACCGTCGGAAAACCTGAAGTGGTCACGAAGATCATCAACGGGGTTGTCTACGAGCCAATCGAAAAACTGTCCGTCGAGGTCCCAGAAGAACACCTCGGTGTGATCACGGGACTGCTCGCCCGTCGCAAAGCCCGCGTCGAGCGCATCATCCATCACGGCACCGGCTGGATCCACCTCGAACACGCCATTCCCGCGCGCGGGCTCATCGGCATCCGCAATGACGTGCTCACCTTGACGAGGGGCACCGCGCAACTCCACCACACGTTCGAGTGCTACGAACCCTGGCAAGGTGAGATCCGTACGCGGACGCAAGGAAGCCTCGTCGCGGACCGTTCCGGATCGACGACCGCGTATGCGCTCGCTGCCCTCGCCGAACGCGGCACGCTCTTCCTTGGCCCGGGTGAAGAGGTCTACGAAGGCATGGTCGTCGGAGAGAATTCGCGGACAGACGACATGGACGTCAACCCGACGCGGGAGAAGAAGCTCACGAACATGCGGTCATCGACTGCCGACGAACTCGTCCGGCTGCAACCTCATCGCATTCTCACGCTGGAACAGGCCCTGGAGCACGCCGACGAGACCGAATGCGTCGAAGTCACTCCGACAAGTGTCAGGCTGCGCAAGGTCACGCTGAACCAATCGGATCGGGCCAAGGGTCGCACGCGTGAGAAACGCGCCGCTGAAGCATAAGCCGTTCCCATCGGCATGAGCGACGCCCTCGGTCGCCCGCTTGGCTCACGGTTGATCAGTGCAGCACCGCAAACAAGTGGCCGAAATGAAGCGGAACGCGCTCGACGAGAATGGTCGCTTGAACCCTGTCCTTTTGCAGCGAGACCGCGATGATCGCGAAGCGACCCACGAGAACTCCCGGTGGCCACGGATACTCGACGCGACTCGCCGAGAACCTTCCCTTGTACAACACGACGCACAGCGGCGACATCTTGTTCGCGACATCTGGCGGGAGCAAGATCGCCTTCGGGCGATTCCGGCTCAGCGCGCGACGAAGGGCATCTCGCGACACCTCCTGCACCCCGTCGAAATGCCCTCTGTGCTTGATGGCTTGCTCGGCGACGCCGAGGGCGCGAAAACAGGGGCTCACAGAGGACCCGAGCGTGTTGCGCGGTGAAGTGCATGACGAGCACACGACGCACAGTGCGAGAACCGAGAGCGAGAACTTCATCATCGTTCTCGCACGCAAGGAAATTCGGGCGTTGGGTACCGCTCGAATCACCTTCGCGACGACTTTGCTCATGGCTCAATCTGCCCCATGTGACCATATTGGGCTCCTTCGGTCACGATGTGCGCGCTTTGGCCCATTTCCTCGACGTTTTGGCGCTCGGCGCCGAGACGACGTTGATCTCGCCCTCGTGTGGTCGCGTGCCCACGGCGTGCTAGTCGGTCAGACAAGGCAATTCCCGCCCACGAGAGCCAACCGACCGGCAAGTACCCCCAGAAGCTGATGATTCGATAGCAAAGCACCGCGGCAACCGTCGAGAGTTCGGCGCCGCCGAATGCGACGAGCGCGATGGTGAGGCTGCCCTCGACGACACCGAGCCCGCCCGGTGTGATCGGCAGGTTCGCGGCGAGCTGTCCCGCCCCGTAGGCGAGAAGAAGACCGCGCCACGGTACCGGCGCACCGACCGCGAGAAAGCTGCACGCGAGGCACGCGCAGTCAAAGACCCAGTTACCAAGCGCAGCCGCGATGGTCGCAACGAGGTCTTTCCACGTGAGATGGACGGCATCGAGGCGCGCGAGGAACTCCTCGACCGTCAAAAGACCGTGGCGCTTGGGGTGACCGGTGATCCGACGAGAAAAGGCCAAGAGGGCGATGGCAACGCGCTCCAACCAGCGCCGTTGGAACACGATTGCGTCGGCTACAACCGAAAGCAGAAACACCACGGTGATGACCCAGATGAGGTCGTCGTTCGCGCCTTCGCTCACTGCGAGCAGGATGCCCGCCGTTGCAAGCAGGCCGAGGGCAACCGCCCCGCATGCAACGGTCGCGATGAGGGTCCATCCAGCGACTGCGTCGATTGCACCGTGGCGGCGGTAGTAGCGATACGCGTAGATGCTCGCAAAGGCCGGACCTGCGGGTATGGAATCTGCGATTGCGCCCGCCGCGAAGCTCATCGCCGTCATCTGGGGAATGGTGACCTTCACTCCCCCAGATTCGAGAAGCCGACGTTGAAGCATGCCGAAGGACGCGAAGGAGACGACCTCACACCCGATTCCAAGGCAGAGCCAAAAGACGCGTAGGTTCGCGAGCTCCGTAGACGCGCCGATCAGCTCGTTTCGCTGACCGTTCAAGACAAAGAACGCAAGGCCGGCGAGCGCTAGGGCGACGACATAGCGCACGACGTGCCACCAGCGGAGCGTCCTTGAATCGCCCACCGCGCTTACCGCCGAAGACATGGTGAAGAGTATCTTTCACACTCGGCGCGATGGACTGCACACCTGGTACTCGCCGTCACGGTCTCAACTGGACTCTTCTCAGACCTTGTTCCGCTTTCGGGTTCATGGAGCGGTCGTTGCCGTCGTCGGAAGAAGGGTTGTCGTTGTCGGGACGAGCGTCGTCGTGCTTGGAGCGAGCGTCGTCGTACTTGGAACGAGCGTCGTTGTACTCGAGGTGGTCGTTGGGGTCGTCGTCGATGTTGTCGTCGTGGAACCCGATGGGACGTTCAGCCGGATAGCAAACCAGTCCGAAAGCAATCCGATCGTAGAGGCGAATGTCGATCCGCTTACCGTGCGCGTTCCGAGCGTGCCCTTGATTTCGACTTCGAGCGAACGGCCGCCGAGGGATCCGTCCCCGTTCCTTTTCGTGACCGATATGTCCTCAAGAACACCGAGGCTCCGGTAGTGACGTTCGATCGCTCTGGCACTGAAGGTGACTCTCCAGGTGTGATCGGGGTTACATTCCAACGGGTTGTTCGGCACGACACAGGCATCGCCCAAGTCCGACACCGCAGGGAAGCTCCCTGGTGACGTCCACCCGCCCGTCGACGCTGAATAGCGCGTCAGCACCAGGTCCGCGTGGGCTGAGCTCACAGAGCTCGCGCCGATTCGCACTTCGCCTGGGGTGTCTGCGACTGCAGCATTCGTCGTCGGGTACTCAAAGTTCGCACCTACATAGGCCTGGCAAAGCGTCGTATCACAGATATCCACGTAGCCGTTCCATCCACCGGCTTGCTCATAAGCCATCGTGTAGGAACGCGCCGCAACGGCTTGGGCTTCGAGGGCTTGGAAGCCCCAAGCCGCACCTTGGGGGGCACCCGATGTTCCACCCGCCAGTCCCCAGGACGCGGACTCTTCTGCAGGCACAACACCGTCGAGATAGGACTGGAGCGCCACGAGGTTGATCGTGCGTTCGTAACCGTCCCTGTCGAATGCTTGGATCTGGCCGCGCAAGGATTCGTCGACACCGTCGTGGCGACAAAGGACCAAGAGCGCACTCATCGGCGCGTCTGGGCTCATGTTCGTGGGACTCGCGATGGGGTTCGTGAGCCCGGTCTCCACGGGGTGCGCGGACGCCACGGCGGCGTCGCACGACGAACCCTCGTACGCATCCCACGTCCCATCCGACGTCAGCCGGAAGTCGACGGCCGCCCCGGCAGGTATCGAAAGCGCAGTGGAGGGCGGCGGCATGGGCACTGACGATGTCGTGCTCGTTGGTGAAGTACTCGTTGTCGTGCTCGTCGGTGTCGTCGAAGCCGGCAACGTGGTCGGTATCGATGGCACGCTTGTCGTGGTCGACGAAACAGACGTTGTCGTGCTCGTCGAAGGAGTGCTCGTCGGTGTCGTCGTGGTCGGTGTCGTCGTGGTCGGAGTCGTGGTCGGTGTCGTCGTGGTCGGTGTCGTCGTGGTCGGTGTGGTTGGCGTGGTCGAGACCGGTGGTGCGCTCGTCACGCTGAAGGGCGCATCAGAAGTGACAACGGGGTCGTAGCCGACGTTGGTCTTCAAGTTGAGATTCTCGAGGATCACGACGCTCACCGTCGGGTTGGGAGTGCCATCAAGGCTCGCGAGATTCCCCACCGTCGTCCCGCCATAGAAGTGGTCGAGAATCTGTTCATAGGTGTCGTGATAACGCACCGCGTAGCCGAAGCCTCCCCACTGGCCCATGCCGATGCCCGGTCCATAGCCATGGCCGACGAACTCGACCATCTGGAGCGTGGGCGTTGCAACGGCACTTTGGGGACGTGGAGAACCGGACGCGTACGCGGCGCTTCCAGCCCACGCCGAAGTCAAGAGCACTGCTCCAAGAAACGCCGAAGGGCCTCGTCCGAGGCGGCGGATGTTATGAGTGATTCTCATGTTCTCACTGAGCACAATGTTAGGCGGCAGGGCCCGTTCCACCAGGCCACCTCCGACGTCAAGACGGAGCAATTGCCTCGGAAATCGCCGAACGGAACGTCTGTTGTGCGTTCTCGACGCTGTAATGGCTCGCCCGGACGTGGCCGGACTTGACGAACTCGTCATAGATACGTGAATCCGAGAGGACCTCGTGGACCGCGGCCGCAACGTAGGGGGCGTTCTTTTTGGTCAAGAGAACGCCGGCGCGACCGATGGTTTCGGGCACTGCAGCCGCCGCGTAGGCGACAACGGGTACGCCGCGAGACATCGCTTCAATCACCGGAGCGCAAAAGCCCTCGTGATCAGAGCAGCACACGAAGACGTCCGCCATCGCGTAATACGAAGCGAGCACAGCGGTCGGCACGGCACCTGGCAATTCGACCGCGTCGTTGAGCCCGAGAGTTGCAATGAAACGACCGAGTGCGTCGCGGTAGGTGAAACCCATTTCTCGCCCGACGAGATGCAGGCGCGCCTTGGGGTCATAGGCCTTGCGATAGCACGCGAACGCCCGAACGACATCGTGTTGGGCCTTGTGCGGAGCGATCTGGCCAACGAAGAGCCAGTCGGCACCACCTTGTTCCTTCGCACCCTCGAGGACCGAGAGCGCGACAGGGTCGGGGGGAAAGGCGATGTTTCCCTGCGCAACGAGCACCGGCACGACCGTCGTCTTCAAATAGCCGAGTGCGTCGAGCTCGGCGGCGTTGTACGCGGAGTCCGCGAATGCGAACGAACACAGCTTGGAAAGCGTGGCGAGCTGCATGCGCCCGAGGCGCGCCTCTTCGGCGAGCGCCGGGAGCCATCGCTCGACGAGCTCGGGGCGGGTGATGTTGTGGTAATCGAGGAGCTTCGTCGCTGGGTGCCGGGCGAACACCTCCGCCGCGGGGCCACCGATCGATGCCTGGTAGAGCACCCACTGGCTGCCGTCTTCGATCAATGGGAGCTCGGCCAAAGGTCTCACCCTTCCTGCGCAACCCGGACCGATGACCGACGCGTAGATCACTGAGGTAAAGCCCATCTCTCGCAGGATTCGTTGTGCTTCGAAGGTGTGATTGGAGACCGCGTCGTGCTCGATGATCGAAGGAATGATCTGATCTATGCGTGACGGTCGCTTTGCTGTTGTCACGTTCCTAGAGACCCCACTTCATTCATGCGTCACAAGGCATCTCGTTGTCTTGCGCGCGCGCGTGACCGTGCGAAGCGACGCAACATTGCTTCGGTGCGCGTGACCAAGGCGCGAAGCAACGGGCGAAACATCAAGGGAACAAAGCGCCGCGCAAGACGGCGCATCCGTGTCGATCGCTCGAAGATCGCCGGCATGCGAAGAGCCGCTTGGGCTGCGTCCTCGAATGCTTCATCGAGCGCATGGTCTTGGCTCTCCGTCCAGATGCCCTCGCGTGCCAGGCGCTTCATCTCGGCTTCGACGCGCCCCATGAGCTCTTGGGGGCCCGAGGGTTCGGCGACGTTCATACGAGCTCGCCGTTCATTGACAGATCGTCTCGAGCTTGCTGCGTTCAAAGAGCCGCGCGTTCCGCGCTCTGAATAGGTGATCCCCCCGGCACGGTCACTTCGACTCTCATCGGCAAAGCCACGACTCCCGTCGATCGTCCCGGGTTCATGACCTCGAAGTGCGCTGCCGCCTCGCAGGTGTCAAAAACCACTCCGCCTTGGTCGCGAACGTCGAGATTGATCGTAAAACGGCCATCTAGAAGGGGCAATGCATCGAAGTCGAAGACGACGGTGCCTTTGCCGGCACCAAGTGCAAGGCCGTCACCTGGCGAGCCGGTTTCGGAGGCAAAGACGATATCGCCGCGATCAGACAGCACGTAGATGCAAAAGCGCGCACCGGTCACGGCTTCTGCAACTTCGAAGGTGACATGGACGCTGAGCGACTCACCGCTAATGACATAGGGCCGCTCGCCTGATCCTGGATAATCGGCCTTCACCTCGGTGATCCTTACCAGTCGCCGAGGACTCGGGGCGTTGTTGGCAACCCCAACAGAAGAGACGCTCGGCTCCGGCTCAGATCCGAGCATCGCACCGGCATTAACGAGGGTCTCTCGAAAAGCCCGTATCGCCTCACCGGGCGCATCCAGGGCAACGACCATTCCCCGGTCCAAGACGAGGATGTCGTCGCAGACCTTGCGCAGGAGATCGGGCGAGTGCGCAACGACCACAATGGTGCGACCTTCTGCCTGGAACTCGGCCACGCGATCGAGGCACTTCTCCTGAAAGCGCTCATCGCCTACCGCAAGCACCTCATCCACGAGCAATACGTCTGGATCGACGTTGACGGCGACGGCAAATCCGAGCCTGACGTACATCCCCGATGAGTAGTACTTCACCTGGTTGTCGATGAACTGCTCGAGCTCCGCAAATTCGACGATCTCATCGAAGCGCTTGTCGATGTCGCGTCGAGAAAGCCCGAGCAGCGAGCCGTTCAAGTAGATGTTGTCCCGACCCGACAATTCGGGCTGGAATCCGGCGCCGAGTTCGAGCATCGCGGCCAGCTGGCCGCGCACGACGACTTGACCCGACGTTGGCTGAAGGATCCCCGCTATGCACTTGAGCAACGTGGACTTGCCTGACCCGTTTCGCCCCAAGATCCCAACGGTCGTCCCGGCACGAATCGCCACGTCCACGTTTCGTAGGGCAAAGAAGTCTTCATACGGGATGTGGCCCGCGTGCAGGACGCGCTCTTTGAGTGAAGAGTACTTCTGGCGATACAGCCGAAAACGTTTCGATACGTCTTGGATCTCGATTGCGTTGTTCATGTAGCGCTCATAGTTCTTCCGCGAAGTTTCCCTCGATACGTCCGAACACGATCATGGCGCCTAACAACAACAGGAGCGAAGCAGCAAGAACCAGACCGAGCAAAACGATATAGAAGTGATAGGGATAGGTCGCGAGCTCGGTGACCGTCGAAGTCGGGACCAGCTTTCCTACGCTGTTCTTTGCGAACGTCTGGTAGGTGACCTTGCCGTAGATCGCGCGCTGGAACGTGAGAATGATCGGGACGATGGGGTCGAGCAGATAGAACCAACGGATCCATACGTGGTGGTACACCTTGTTGAAGCTATAGATGATCGGCACTCCCCAGAACCACGCGTTCAACAAGACGACGATGAGGTGCTCGATATCGCGCATATAGACGTTTGCCGCCGAAATGAAGATCGCGAGCGCAGAGGCAAAGATGATGAGGTCAACGAGCGCGAATGCGAGGAGAGGGAGGTACCTCCAATCTGGCGCGTATTGGAAACCGACAAGGAACAACATGAGGACGATCGCTTGAAAGAAGAAGAACACCACAGCCGTTCCGACCTGGGACAGAGGAAGGATTTCCCGTGGGAAGGCAACCTTCTTGACGATCCCTGCGTTCGCCACGATGACCGACGACGAACCCATCAGTGCCGTAAGGAACAAGTTCCATACGATCAGGCCCGAGAACAAGTACAGGGCGAAGAACGGAACCGTTGATTGCAAGAAGTACTTGAAGACGACGTAGTACACGATCAACACGACTGCCGGATTCAGCATCGACCACAGCAAACCAAGGAAGCTCGCTTTGTATTTGACCTTCAGCTCCTTGCGGACGAGGAAGATGAAGAGCTCGCGTGCTCGAAAGAGCTCGCGGACGCGCGTCCTCAAGTTCACACGTGATGAGACGATGCGCGATGGGAGCTCGCGACTGCTGCGTAGCAATGGGCCAGAGGAAGAAGGCCTACCCTCGAGAAGCTCGCTGATCGACGGGGACGGTATTTCGGTCTCGCTCACCGAATCCATCCGAACCATACCCTTTCCGTCATCGTCGCGACGATGGATGGCCACGCACGAGTCCTCATTGAAAGGACCGCCCGCTCGGCGGCGTTCGAACGAACTATGTCCATGATGACCAGCTCACGAACCACTTATTCTCATCCTACTTGGCAGCCGAGTGCCGTGGCTCCATGTAGGAAACGGCGTATGCACCGAGCGCTCGACCATTCAGCTCGTCGAACGCGCGCGCATGGACTCCAAAGCCCTCTCGACACGGTGGAGCGCGAATCGCGCAATCGCGATAATGCTCGGCCCGCCCGTTCGCGGTGAAAACGCCGAGGTTGCTAGGGGGCCGACTTCATGTTCACCGAGGGAAACCCGGGCCGTGTTGACCATACGATCCTTTGCTGCGCGTTGGCGAACCAACTGAGCCACTTGTTCGCGCAGCGCTTCACCGTCGGGGAAGACCCACCCCTCACTTTGAAATTCGCGACGTACCGATGGGTCAACTTCAACGATGACGCGCGTGGCATCGAGGCGAGGTGCTGTGCAGACGACCGCTCGGTCCTCTTCGTTCTTCACCACAACCGATGTCGCGTGAGCCCACAATTGATGCGTCGGACGTCCCCCTACACCTCCTGGAAGTGGAAGCGGATGATCGAGTCGGATCGTCACGTCCTTCCACATCCGCAGGGCGCAACCGAGCGCGAACAACGTTCCCGCTCGCGAAGCGCGTCCGGTGTCGTTGTGCAGAGGAAGATCAGATTCCATGCGCAAGACAAGAGCATCAAAGCGCGGGGCGAAGTACAAGAGGTTTGCCGCAAGCAGCACACCCGATAGGCGCGCATGACGGTGTGAGGCGCTCCGCAGGTCGGGCGAGAGAATTTCAACGTCATTGCCTTCATCGGCGAGTCGCGCCGCGAGAGCAGCGAGCGCACGTGCCGGCTCGCCACCTGGTGGCGGCACGGTACCGACGACAAGAATCCTCACGCAATGTCCTTGGGGCGAAATGAACGAAGAGACGCCTCCATCGCGTCTAGAACGACATCCCAGCTGTAATTCTCCACGACGTACTCACGACCTCTTTCCGCGAGCGCGGCCGCGGCTTTAGGCGCTTCGGCGAGAAATCGCAAACATTGTGTGAATTCTGCCGAATCCACATAGGTCAAGCCCCCACCGGAGCGCTCGCAGTGCCACGTCACAACTTCACCCCGCGCTGATGCAATGACCGGCGTCCGGGCAAGCCAAGCCTCCATGATCGTGCGCGAGAAACTCTCATTCGTGCTCGGCTGCATGAGGGCCTCCGCTGCCGCGAATGCGTTCGGCAGCTCATCAGCAGTGAGGTAGCCGAGATCGATGACCCGATCCTTGAGGCCTACGGGAACCTCCGCAGGTCCGACACCGACGGATACGAGATCGAACGGCAGATCCCCGCCGACGATCGCTGCGGCAAAGTACGAGAGCAGCTCGCGCCAACCTTTTCCGCTCTCGCGTCTGCCTGCGTAGAGGACGAAGGGGCGGTTGAGTCCGTGCCGGGAGCGAAAGCCCGCAGGATCATAAGAACTCGGCGCTTCGACAGCAGCACCGACAACCGCGTGCCTTGGCGCAATCCCCGGCGCTAGACGATGGCCTAGCTGGTGTTCTGGCTCAGAGAGGAACCACACTCCCGCGACCGAAGACAAGGTCGAAGCGACGACGCCAAGGTGTGCATAGGGCTCATCGTGCAAACACGGCATGATGATCGAGCGCTCCGGTGCGACTTCGGCGCCGTAAATCGTCGACCAAAACAGATACGGTGAAAACACGATCGCGTCATAGCTCGATGCGCGAGCCGTGAGGTACAAGTAGAGATCGGGAACGCGAAAGCGCCCGTTGACCCACGCGATCTCCTCGGACGCGGTGAGCTTTTCGCCCGCTTGCACCCGGTGCTCCAGTTCGCCTGCCGCGATGCGCGAACGACTCATCACCGTTCGGAAGCGACGGATCGTCACGCCCTTCTCGACGCTCACCCCGGGATCGAACTCATTTGCCCAGCTGAAATGGCTGCGGGCACAGGTCGTAAGGAGATCAACCCGGTATCCCCTGCTCGCAAGCCCGCGAGCGGCTTCGGCCATGACCGCTTCGGACCCGCCGACCACACCCTCTCCATAGCGAGGTGCGACAAAAGCGAGCCGACGCCGCTCGTTGCCCTTTTTCGCCACCTAAACCGCCCTCGTCGCTCGTGTTGCTTCGCGCACAATCGTAGGCGAGGTAGGTGGCGTCTACGTCGCTCAGTTCCTGAAAAGTGCCTTTTCCTGCGATGCGGAGTGAGCGCCCTCCTCAGGATGGCAAAGCCACCTCGACGCACTCCTCATGCATCGCGAAGGAAGCCGATAAGCGCGATTCAGGAATTGACCTTGGCGCTGTTATGGGCGTGAAGCGAGGAGCGGTCGATGACGGCATCGATGAAACCGTAGTCCTTCGCCTCTTCTGCAGTGAACCAGCGGTCACGATCGGAATCAGCCTCGATGCGCTCAACGGTTTGGCCGGTGTGAGCCGCGATGCGCTCGGCGATCATCTGCTTTGAGTAAACGATCTGTTCGGCTTGGATCGCAATGTCCGCTGCTTGGCCTTGCATCTGACCCGATGGTTGGTGCATGAGGATCCGCGAGTGCGGCAACGCGTAGCGCTTGCCGGGTGTCCCCGCGCACAACAAGAACTGCCCCATAGAAGCAGCAAGTCCGAGGCAGATCGTCGATACGTCACATCGGACGTACTGCATCGTGTCGTAGATCGCGAGGCCGTCGGTTACTGAACCGCCAGGCGAATTGATGTACAGCGAAATATCGCGCTCGGTGCTTTCTGCTTCCAACAGCAGAAGTTGCGCGCAGATGAGGTTCGCCGAGGTTCCATCGACTTGGGTGCCAAGGAAGATGATGCGCTCCCTCAGGAGCTGCTGGTAAACATCGGGCGCAGTCGAGTCCGCCGCGGCGAGGCTGACGATGTGTAATGGGCTTGGGGAAACGCGTTCTGCAGTCATGCCCAAAAGGCTAGCGCCATACGATGTCGGCGGGACCGGCCCAGAACTACACTCGGCCAATCGTCGCTGAGCGGGTGTGGCGGAATTGGCAGACGCGCCGGGCTTAGGACCCGGTCCTTTCGAGGGTGGAGGTTCGAGTCCTCTCGCCCGCACGCAGGCGATCGCACGGTGGTAACTCATGATTCCATGGCCCCGAGCGAACCTCTGGCTGATCATCACCTTCGACGTGTCGTCAGGAATACCGAGTGACGTAGCCGCGTCGACGGAAGAGGCGCAGCATCGCGACGACGAAGCCGACGGCCACCACGAGAAGGCCTGCCGCAGAGGAAATGGCGATGATCAACTGACCCCACTCGAGACCCCGGTGATCGAGGAGCGCCCTTCCTGCAGCAAAGGCGTGTGTCGTGGGCAGTGCGATCGCTATCGGCCGCAGGACTGCTGGTAGCGCATTCGTTGGATAGAACACTCCCGAAAGAGGCATGACGACGAACATGATCCCCCACGCAAGAGCCTCTGCCCCCGACCCAAAGCGCAGGACGACGCCGATGACAAACAAGGAAATCGCCCAGCCCACAACGAGGAGCACACCGACGATCGGCACAAGGTCCCACCCGAGGTCGCTGATATTGAACGCATAAAAACCGAGTGCGGTCACTGCCACGATCCCGACGCCGATGACAACTTTCACCATGCCGAAGAGCACCACTCCCAGCACGTATTCGATTTCCGTAAGTGGTGTGACCATCAAGTTGAGCAGATTGCGCGACCAGGTCTCCTCGAGCAGTCCTGTGGAAAGCGCGATCTGGGATTGGTACACGACATGCCACAAGATGATCCCCGAAAGCAGATAGCCGAACGCGGTCAAGCCCGCTCCGCCTTCGCGCGACACAAAGACACCGAGCGACCCGAACAACAACACGTCGACAAGCGGCCAGAGCGTGACGTCAAAGAGACGGTGCGGGCTTCGCTTTAGGACGTACGCGTGTCGTCTGGCAATGGCACGGATCCGGAGCCACGATTGTGAGATCTCGATAGCGCGCGTATATGGTCGAAGTGTCTCAACCGACGTGTTCATAAGGGTCGGTCCGTTTCTTGCGCGAGCGTTATCGGAGGCGTCGGTTCCGCGTGACCGGCAAGGTGCAAGAACACGTCTTCGAGGTCTCCTCTCCCGTAGAACTCCTTCACTTGAGCAGGTGATCCGTCTGCGACCACACGACCGTGCGAGATGAAAACGACGCGCTCACAAAGCCGCTCGACCTCGATCATGTCGTGGCTGGTGATGAGGAGCGCAGTCCCTTGATGTTCGGACATATCGAGCAGCCCGCGGCGCACTCGCTGTGCTACATCGGGATCAAGCGACGCCGTCGGCTCGTCTAAGACCAAGAGGCGGGGCCTGTGAAGCGTCGCCTTCACAATCCCGACGAGCGTGCGCTGTCCTGATGAGAGCTCGGTTCCCATGCGGCGAGCGAGATGAGGTATTCCAAAGCGTTCGAGGCCCTCTTCGACGAAGGGTCGCGGGTCTGTAAGCCCGTACAGCTGGCCGTAGATGTGGAGGAACTCGCGCACACGAAGACGTTCGGCCAAAGGCAGATAACCCGCCGCGAAACCGACGTTTAGAAGCGCGCGAGATCTTCCGTGGGGAAGTTGATGGCCGACGAGCTGTATCGAGCCCGCGTCGGGTGTAACGACACCGAGCAACATGAGAAGCGTCGTCGTCTTCCCAGCACCGTTCGGACCGAGAAGAGCGACGCGTTCTTGGGCGCGCACTTCAAGGTCGATGCCATCGACAGCGACCTTGCCGCGGAAGCTCTTTGTGAGCCCGAACGCGCGTAAAACGGTATTCATGGAGCCTCACTATGTCAGTTTCTCGATCTCGCATCGAGAAGGATCGCTTCTTTGTGAAACACCGAGCGCCCTTTTCATGACTCGTGCGCGTCGCGTGCCCGCGCATGGAATCTTGGGACAAGGCTTATCGGAGATGCGACGTACGTAGCGCTTCGAGAGCGGTGATGGCCTTATCGAGCTGGTCAATCCGAACGAGAAGATGGTCGTGGTGATACCCAGCCAATACATTGCACGCGACGTTCTCGGCCGAAAGAGCCGATGCGACCGCGGCCGTCAGGCCGACCGCCTCGAGGTCAGAGGTCATCTCCAAGGTCAGCCAGGCGGCAACGAATGCCGGTTCGATGCCGAGGCGTTTCGCGTCACTTAGGGACAACACCGTCGTCGTGCCTTCGTCTTCGACGACGGTTGCCACGACATCCACGTCATCTGGCACCAACACATCGCTGACCATGCACCACTGTCCTGGTCGCCGACGGACGGTGAGACCCCTCAAGAGCTCTTCGAGATCGCCTTGAGACTTCGGGCGGTTGTGCTCAGCGAGATTTTGACCTCGATCGGGCCGATCGGGCAGCAATTACACGCCAGCTTTGGCGAAGACCTCCCGCTCATCGAGGAATGCCCACCACGCGTCTGCCGATGCCCGCGCGGCTCCGTAGACATCGCTCGGATCAGCGGCAAGCGAGGAGAGCGCGTCGATCGACCACGACGCGTGGTGCATCTCCATCTCGCCGTGCACGTCCCAGAACTCCGTAGCGCTCTCGTCGAGACCGTAGTGCTTGCGCAGTCCCAACGCCTTGGTCGTCGCGATCTCGGCGGCTTGGACCTCATAGGCCGCGATCGCTGCGATACCGGCGACGGCATTCGTCTCGACAGCGGACGCGTACGTCTCGATGAGGTGCAGCGTCGCCATCGTCGGATAAGCGTCACGCCCTGCGTGCACCGCGTCCGCAAATCCCTCGAACATCTCGACGTGGGGGGCCGGGTGTCCGCGCTCATCGGCGAGGTTTTCCTCAACAAGCTTGCGGGCATTGCCCTCTGGAAGTGCGAGAACGACGCCTTCCAGCGCTTCGGGCAAGAACGCCTCGACGTGACGATATTGCTCGGCGTACGCACCGAGCTCTTCGATGGTGAGCTCGCCGGCCTCCCAGCGCTGGTAGAAGGGGTGTGTGAGGAGGCGTCTGCCCACAAGGGCGACTTCGAGCGCCTCGCGCAGGTCATTGTCGGTCATGGGCGAATGCTAGCGAAGTGTCGCGAACGGATCGATGTATTTGTCCCCCCTCTAGGGGGATGGGGTGACGAAGGCCTGCAGAGCGGAGACGAACTGCGCGGAATCCTGGATGATCCCCCCATATCCGGCGTCTTCGAGGAGGAGCTCACGAGCATGCCTGAGCCCAGCGACGAGGTACGTCGCGTCGAGCGGAGGAAACAACACATCGTGATCGCCCTCGACGACAAGGCTGCGGACCTTGATTCCGCCCAACGCCCTTGCGACGGTATCGTTGCTCGCGAACGCGGCTTGGATCTTCGCCTGGGCCTGGATGGCAGATGCAACCGCGTCGTCGGGCGGTAACTCCTCGATCTGGCCGAGCCAGGCGAGGCGCGCGGCCTCTTCCGACGACGGAAACAGCAGGCGAGAGCATGCGGTCGTCGTCGCCGTCGAGGAACCGATGAGAACTGCCGCATTGTGGCGAGGAAGCACGAGATCCTTCCCACCAGCCGAGGTGTCAACGAGCACGAGCTGCGAGGCCATGCCGGGATGGCGCTCGGCGAGGGCGAGCGCTACCTCGCCGCCGAGTCCCCAACCCAAGACCACAGGCGTCATGAGCCCGAGCGAGGCGATCAGCCCGGCGGTTGCGTCCGCGTAGGACGCGATGCTCGCGTCGTGCATTGACGCGGAGTAGCCGATTCCGGGCAGGTCAAAGATCGTGACGCGAAAGCTCGACGCGAGCGTCTCCAAGAGCTGGGGGTCCCACCACGTCATCGTCCCGTGTTCGCCCATGATCAACAAGAGGTCGGGTCCAGATCCGAGCTGGCGGAAGCCGATCCTGAGCGCATTGTCCCAATCGACCGGCGTCATATTCGCCGGGATGGAGATCGCTCCGTCAGATAGCGCGATGACAGGCACCCGCCGAATCGGCCCAAGCGGACTGGAAGGAGAAGCTCCCCCAACGGTGACCGGAGTCGGAAGCGTCGTCGCGGTTGTCGTTGGCGTTGCCGAACCGTTCTCCGTGCTCGACCCACATGCACTTGCGAAAACGACGAGCGAGAGCACAACGAACAAAGCGATCCGAGAGCGCACCAGCGCAGGTGCGGTCAGTTCAATCATGTAGTGCTCAACGGTTGTGACGCATCGACGCCTTCGCGAGCGTTTTGCCAAATTCAAAGAACAGCGAAGAATTCCGATGCGCGTCGCTTAGCACGTCGTCCAGCGCGTCCACGAAGTAATCGACTTCCTCTTGTCCGATCACAAGTGGCGGCAGGAGCTTGACGATGTTCACCTCGTGCGCGGCGACCTGGGTGAGGATGCCGTGCCGCTGGAATAGCGGGCCCACGATCAACTGCGAGAACAGTCCTTTGTGCGCTGTTTCCGCAATGCGAAAGCGCAGTCGTGCTCCGCGCGAATGAGCATCACCGAAACAAAGACCGATCATGAGCCCTTTGCCACGTACCTCTTCGAACAGCTCATAACGGTCGAGCAGCGGTGCGAGGGCCTTGGAAAATGCGTCCCCGGTAACCCGTGCCCGGTCGACCAAGTCTTCATCGTCGATCGTCGCGAGTGTCGCGAGGCCAGCCACCATCGCGAGCTGGTTCTTGCCGAATGTCGAAGAGTGCACCATGGCGCGCTCCATCGAGGAAAAGACTCGATCGGAGATCTCCGTCGAACAGATCATTGCCCCGACGGGTACGTACCCTCCAGACAACGCCTTGGACACGGTCATGATGTCGGGGACGAGACCCCAGTGCTCGTGGGCCCACATCTTGCCGGTTCTCCCGAGCCCCGTCTGGACCTCGTCAGCGACGAGCAAGGTCCCATAGCGCCTGCACAGGGATTGGACAGCGTCCCAATAGGAATCGGGGGCGACGTTCACGCCCTTTCCTTGTATTGGTTCGACGACAAAGGCTGCAACATCTCGACTCCGCAGCGCTACATCGAGCGCATCGGCATCTCCAAAGGGCACCGCGTCAAAGCCGGGCAGGAGCGAACCAAAGCCCTTGCGAAACTCTGGTGCGCCGTTCAGTGAGAGCGAACCGAGCGTCAGCCCGTGAAAAGCATGGTCACAAAAGACCACGCGCTCTCGATTGGTCCCTGCGCGCGCGAACTTGAGAGCCGCTTCAACGGCTTCGGTTCCTGAGTTGGAGAAAAAGACGCGCCCCATTCCTTTGTGGCAGCGCGCAAGGAGCTCTCGGGCGAGAACCCCGGGCAACAGCGCTGCATCCATCTGAACGAGATTCGGTAGATCGGCCTCAATCGCGTCGTGCAGAGCGCGCTTTAGCACCGGATGGGACCGGCCGAGGGCAAAGACGCCAAAACCAGAGAGGAAATCGAGGTATCGACGCCCCTCGTCATCAAAGAGGTATGCGCCCTCGCCGCGTGCGTAAAAACGATCAAAACCAATGGAGCGCAGTACGCGCACGAGCTGGGGATTGATGTTGCGTGAGTAGAGTTCGAAGTTCTCGCCTTTGTTTTCTTCCAGCACCTGAGACAAGTCGAAGCCCATCGGCATTCCTCCGCAGAGATCCTGTCCCAATCGTACTTTGGGCCACGCCATGGGCCCGACGGCGCCTTAGATGAATGACGTTGGGATATGGAAGTGACGAAAGACGAGGTCAGGATCGACAGGGGTGCGCGGCACGATGGCGACGAAGTACATGACGTCGATGACCCGATAGTTGTCATGGGCACTCAACAGGTACGACTCGAGGTCAGAAGGAAGGAGGCAGCGATCGGTCAAAACGGCACATCCCGGATCCAACAGCGACGAGCCCGTAACCGCCGCCGCTGGCACTTGGTCTTTGGGATTGGCGAACACCCACGCGGGATCGCGGCTGTGTTCGACGTCACCGAGATACGGCACGTAGCGGTCATATCGGACATCAGAGGCGACGACCCCACCACGAGACGCGAACGACAAGGGATACGCGAGCCAATAGCCCGCATAGACATCGTGAATACCGTCGTTCTCCAAAGCATCTGAGACGGTCGTCGCGTACTCCGTTGGATCGGCTCGCCAGGAAAACCACCCGGTGCGACCGAAAAGCGGAGATGAAACCGGCATATAGGGTGCGAGCAAAGTCGTTGCACCAAGTGTGAGCGCCAGCCCCAACGCAATCCCGAGCACCGGCCCGGAGGCACGCGAGGTGACGACTCGTCTCGCTTTTTCCCCAAGCTTCAGCGAAGCACATCGCGCCACCACGATGCTCAACAGATAGGACAATCCCGCTACGACCAAAAGGGCGTCTAGCGGCGCGAGATAGATCGCATAACGACCATCTGCCCAATTCCAGGTGAAGGGCGAATACGCGTAGAGGACCGGGAACAAGAGAGACGCCGTGACGATGACAAGCCCGCGCCGACGACGAATGAGCTCACAGATCCACACGACACCCAACAAGAGCGCGATCGCGTACAGAATCCAGCTCAAAGCCGGAGAAAAGATCCAATGGCCTGATTGTCGCAATTGCAGTCCTGCCATGATCGGCAGCACGTGGGCAAACATGACTTTGAGGTGATCGACGTATGGGATGCCGCGCGCCGGCTGGGGGGCGTGCTTGAAGGACGCAAAGCCACTCGAGACGTTGTCGTAAATCCAAGGGAGACCGCCAACACAAGCGGCTATGACGCCGAGGGCGACTTCGACAAGACTCGGAACATACCTGCGATGCAGGGCGCGCCAAGTGAACAGGGCCAAAGCGGGAAGAAAGTAGTAGGCGATCTCCGGAGATGCCCAGAAGCCAAGGCCGGCCAATACGCCGAACAACGAGGCATCTATGCATTGCTTCGCGACCGAACGCTTTGTGCCCTCGGTCATGCGAAGCGCGACAAGGAGCAGACCGAGGCCACAGCAAAGCGCAGCGAAGCGAAAGCCGTGCTCGATGGTCGATTGCCACACATCCACTTCGGGCCAGACCCAAAACAGCAACGCTGCGCCGACGCCAATTTCTTTCGAGAACACGCGTGAACCGATGCGCCACGTCAGGATTGCGCAGAGCGCGTCCAAGAGCACCGGGGTAATTGCGAGGGTGAAGCTCGATTGGCCGAAGATTGCGAACATTGCCGCAACGGCGTAGGGCTCGACGCCTCCGTAGCGTTGGCCCCAGTAGAACGCGAAGAAATGACCTCGAAGGATTTCGTGTGCCATCAAGCCGACGACTGCGGTATCGCTGTTTATCGGCGCGCGGCCGATCGCCCAGATTCGCACGAGTAGTCCAATGGAAATGACGAGCGCGATGCCAAAGAGCACGAGGACATGCCGCGCTCGGAAGCGCTCGGCCCCGGATCCACCAAGGCCGACGAGCGGTTCGGTCACGCCGATGTCGCTCGTCACTGGACATCCTCCAAGGGCTGTGCCCGCAAGGGGTTCTGGCTGCGGTGATTCGCTCGAAACGGCATCGTAGTCGAGGTCCCAAGCGGCGCATAAGGCGAGCTCCAAGAAAGAATCCTGGGTCTGCAAAGCAATGCAGCGCCTCGGTAGTGTCTCCAAGGTGGCCGGGACCAGCCAAGAGAGCTTCACCTTTGTCCACGCTGCCGACTTGCACCTCGACACGCCATTTCACGGAATCGGTGAAGTCGCCCCACGTGTCGCTGATGCTTTGCGCGAAGCCTCCCTCGATGCATTCGACGACATCGTTGCGTGCTGTATCGAACGAGAGGCAGCGTTTCTTCTCGTCGCTGGCGACATCTACGACGGTGCCGAGCGCGGTTTGCGCGCACAGTTGCGTTTTCGCGACGGGCTCGGTCGACTCGCCGCCGCTGGAATTCTGAGTTTTGTCGTTCACGGCAACCACGATCCGATCGCAACAGGGTGGTCCGCTATCGGAAGTTCATGGCCAAAGGGCGTGACCATTTTTGGATCCGACGAAGTCGCCGTAGTCCCCGTGATACAAGGCGGAATCCAAATAGCGACGGTCCAAGGCATCAGCTACGCCAAGGTTGAAACGACTGAAAACCTCGCGCTCAGGTTTCACCGACCGGAGGGACCTGGTTTTCACATCGGGTTGCTCCATTGCAATGTTGCTGGTGTCACAAGTGGGTACGCGAACTACAGCCCTTGCAGTCTCGAAGACCTGCGCAAGACGGGCCTCGACTACCTGGCTCTCGGCCATATCCACCAGCGGCGCGTCCTTTCTGGCAAGGACGGTTCACGTGAGCCGTGGATCGTCTATCCCGGTAACAGCCAGGCGCGAAGCCCCAAGCCGTCCGAACGCGAACCCAAGGGGACCTTTGTCGTGCACGTCAACGATGGCGCGGTACAAGATCTCGAGTTCGTCGCGTGTGATCGCGTTCGCTACGACGAGGTCGAGTGTTCGATCGTCGATCTCGAGGACCTCGGCAACTTGGAGGACCACTTGGAGGAACTTCGCGTCGCCGCCCTCGAGCGCGCAGACGGTCGGTCGCTCGTGCTTCGGGTTCGCCTCGTTGGCCGCGGCAAACTCCATCGAGATTTGGTGAGGACCGGAGTCCTCGAGGAACTCCTCGTGCGCATGAGGGAGCACACCGGAAGTGAACCGTTCTGTTGGTGGGATGAGATCTACGACGAGACCGCCGGGGAACTCGACCTCGATGCGCTACGCAAACGCGGCGATTTCGCCTCTGATCTTTTGGGGCTCGCCGACGCGCTTGGCGATGACGAAGACGCGCGCAGGGCACTGGCCGAGGAGCTTTCCGCGAGAGTGCCCCGCCATTTCGCATCCCGCCTCGAGAAGCTACTCGGCGAAGTCGACCAGCTGGAAGCGATCGTGTCGCACGCGACGACGCTCGCTTTGGATGAGATCACGAGCGACACCCCGTGAACATCGTCGGTATTCACGTTGACGGTTACGGCATACTCTCAGACCTTACAATCGACGATCTGGCTCCTGGCCTTACGGTCATCTACGGCCCAAATGAAGCAGGCAAGTCAACGCTTCTCGATTTTGTGCGAGGAGTGCTCTTCGGGTTCCCCACTCGCCGACAGCGCCAGGCTTATCGCGAACCTCTGCGAGGCGGGAGGCACGGCGGCACCATCCGATTCATCGACGATGGCGCAAGGACGTGGACTCTGACGCGCTACGTAGGCGCCCGTCAACCTGAGCTTTATGACCAAAACGGCGCTCTCGTAAGCAACGAGGAGATCGTGCGCCTTCTCGGAGGTGCCGACGATGCGCTCTTCAGCTCCGTATTCGCCTTTGGCCTGAACGAACTCGCCTCTCTCGAAACTTTGGAGAATGACGAGGTGCGCGAACTTGTCTTTTCTGCTGGGGTGCTCGGAGCCGGCAGGTCTGCGACTCAAGCCGCGCGTGTTCTCGAAGCACGGCAGGCCCAGATCGTTCGTCCCCGCCAGCACGATGCGATCGCGAATCAACTCCGCCGCAGGCTCGAGGAGAACAGAGAC
>Ga0181518_10001040_pt1 | contig 29204 bp, 20 predicted proteins | sample PEATcosm2014_Bin_28_FD_119751 | JGI IMG/M metagenome (GOLD analysis project Ga0181518, IMG submission 119751) | Peatland microbial communities from MTU Mesocosm Facility, Houghton, MI, USA - PEATcosm2014_Bin01_60_metaG | ecosystem: Environmental > Terrestrial > Soil > Wetlands > Peat | place...
GAAAGAGCGTTTTCCGCAAGTCCACATGAAGGCCTTTACCATGGTGGAAGTTGCGTATCTGGCGAAGCGGGCGAAGCTGACCATCCGAGAGACGCTGGAGAAAATGAAGGCGGCGGGAGTGGACTCGCTGCCGGGCGGCGGCGCCGAGATTTTCGCCGACCGGGTGCGGCATATTATCTGCGACCACAAAATCGACGGCGATCAATGGCTCGATACGGCGCGGCTGGCCCACCAGATCGGGCTGAAATCGACGGCGACCATGCTCTACGGCCACATTGAGAATGATGAAGACCGCGTCGATCATCTGCTTAAGCTGCGCGCTTTGCAGGATGAGACGGGCGGATTCCAGACGTTTATTCCTCTCGCTTTTCATCCGGCGAACACGCCGTTGCAGCATCTTTTCACGACTACCGGCATGACCGACATCAAGCAGATCGCGGTCAGCCGGCTGGTGCTGGATAATTTCGCGCACATCAAGTCTTATTGGCAGATGATGACGCCAAAGATCGCGCAGATCTCGCTGCGTTTTGGGGCCGACGATATTGATGGCACGGTGGTTGAGGAAAAGATTTACCACGACGCGGGCGCGACTACTCCGCAAGGGCTGCGGCGGCACGATCTGGTGCGGCTGATCACGGAAGCGGGACGCGTGCCGATCGAGCGCGATACGCTTTACCGGCCGGTGACGAGGACGGAAACGTCGTTTACGGTGTCGGTGTAAGGGCAAGGCTGTTGCTTTTGGCTCTTGGCTTTTAGCCAAAAGCTAACAGCTAAGAGCTAACGGCGTGTGTTGACATGAGTGCGAAACTTCGGGGGCGCGAGTACATCCAATCACCATGGCTAAAGAACAGACGGCGGTTTTCGGGGGTGGGTGTTTCTGGTGCATGGAAGCCGTTTTTCAACGGCTGAATGGAGTTACTCAGGTCGAGTCGGGATACATGGGCGGAGGCGCCGATGAGGCGACTTATCGCCAGGTGTGCAACGGCGACACGGGGCATGTGGAAGTGGTGCGCGTTACGTTCGATCCTGCCGAGATTGGATATCGCGATCTTCTGGAAGTATTTTTCGCGATGCACGATCCGACCACGCTCGACCGGCAGGGGAACGACGCGGGCGAGCAGTATCGTTCGGTGATTTTCTACAGCGACGATGAACAGAAGAAAATAGCCGAGAATGCGATCGCGGAGTTGACCGCGGCCAGGGCGTTCCCCGAACCGATTGTGACGGCGGTCGAGCCGGCAGGGGAGTTTTACGTGGCGGAAGATTACCATCAGAACTACTACAACGAAAATTCGCGGCAGCCTTATTGCATGTTCACGATCTCGCCCAAGCTGGCGAAGCTGGAAAAGAAGTTTGGCGAAAAACTGAGAGCGTGATCCGGCGAGGCGCGGCCTGGATTGAACATCCGAGGAAATCTATTTTTTGGGACCGGGAGTGGAAGTTTTGTCGGGAGTGGGCGGGGCGGGCTCGGGGCGTTCGTCCAACAGAAGGCGTCGCAAGCTGCGCAGGTCGTTGAGCAGGACGCTGCTGTTGGTCAAGTTTTGTTCCAGCTTATTCAGCTTGAAGAGCACGATGCGGAGGGCCTCGATACGGCGTTCCGACTTGGCTTTTATGGCCGTGGCGAGATCGGCTTCGATCTCGCTTTTGGCTTCGGAGATGGCCTCGACCAGAAGTTGAATGTATTGGTGGGCATTCTCGACGCTATCAAACGGGGTTTGGCGGGGGCTGTTCAAGGGCACGCGCTCCTCAGTAAATGGGAAATATGGCGGAGAGGGTGGGATTTGAACCCACGATACCCGTTAAGGTATGTCCGCTTTCGAGGCGGATCGTTTCAACCGCTCACGCACCTCTCCGAACACCAGTTGTCAGTTGTCAGTTCTCAGTTGTCAGTAACTTCTGTCGCGCCGGTCGCCCGTTTCTCTACGCTGGTGGCGAACCGCGAACGACCAGCGACCGACGAGCAACGACTAACGACCTACGACTGACGACGGTTCCGAAAGAACTCCTGCACCATCTCGGCTGAACGCGCGGCCAGCACTCCGCCCCGGACCTCGATGCGATGATTGAGGCTGGGGTGATTGACCACTTGCAGAGTCGAGTGGACGGCGCCCGCCTTCGGGTCGTCGGCGCCGTACACCAGGCGGCGGAGGCGGGCATGAACGGCCGCTCCCGCGCACATGGCGCACGGTTCAATTGTAACAAACAGATCGCAGAGGCCGAGGCGGTGGTTGCCTACGGCTCGTCCGGCCTCGCGCAAGGCCACGATTTCGGCATGAGCGGTGGGGTCGTAGTCGGTGAGATTGCGGTTCCAGCCTCGTCCGACGACGCGGCTGGCGCAGACGACGACCGCTCCGACGGGCACTTCGCCGGCCTCGAGGGCGCGCTGGGCGCAGCGCAGGGCCTCTTCCATCCATAGCTCGTCGTCGGGAGTCAGTTGTCAGTTACCGGTGGCCGGTTGCCAGTGCTGCCGAGGTTGCCCGAAACTCCGTTGCCGGAGTTCCGGTGAAAGTCAGCGGCTCTCGTTCCTGATTAGGCTACGCAACCTGCGGCTCCCCGGCAACTGCCTTTTTGGGGAGTTGCCTTTTTAGGAGCCCGTGGACCACTGGGGAGGAGGGGCCGCGGCAGGCCTTATTTAGCGTGAAATCGCTTGCCAAACTCTGCTAAAATGCTCTCGTCTGCTCGCTAGGTTCCTGTATCCGGACCGGTTCTGTGGGGTGGTTCTGGATGCCGGGATGGTTCTTCGAATAGGCTCTCCCCCAGTTGCCCACGGGCCCAGCGTTGGGGCACAGGAGTACTGTTTTGAACGACGGTATGAGCGGGAAAGCCGGACGACGAAGACAAAGGCGGACTTGGTATAAACGCCGCCTGCGCCTGGAGCGTGTATTGGTTGGGCTGGCCGTCGGCATCGCACTGGCTGGCGTCTGCTGGCAGATGGCGGCACTCCATCGCTCATTGTTCCTGCCCTCGATGCGCGCTTCCCAAGGTTTGTCCGATTCTTATTGGGCGCGGGGCAACGTGCGCAAGAACCTGGCGTTCGCGGCGGCGCGCTCGGCCAAGCCCGCGAAATCTCTGGCGCGGACACCGGAGGTCTATCCTTACTCCGTTGTTCCGGGAGGGATGAAAAGTCCGGGAGATCTTCGGGCAGCGGCGGCGCGCGATGCGGTGGTTAGGCGGCACTACGCGCGCTTCGATTACGATCGCGCCCGACTGGTGCGCCTGGTGGAAGCGCGCGAAGTTTATATTTCTTACCGCATTCGCGACACGGTTTTCTGGACGCGCAGGAAAGTTCGCCTGCGCCCCGGTGAATTGCTGCTGACAGACGGCAAAATCACGGCGCGAGCGGGTTGCGGCAACCAGATTTCGGATGAGGCCAAGCCCGAGGTCTCGAACGAGGAACCGGAGGAAGATGTTCTGGAGCGGCCGGTAGCGGCGCTCGATCCGCCGTTGTCGCCCATCCGGCCGGTGCTTGCGCCGTCCAGTTTGCCGAGCGGCCAGGCGCTTCCACCCCCGCTTTTCGGCGGTCCATTCTTGTTCCCGTACGTGCCGGTGAATATACCGCTGCCTCCCCGCGTCTGCGCCGCCGGCGACACCTTCGTTGACGGGCGCTGCCGCCCCAAACACCACAAACCGACAACCACTCCCGAGCCTTCGACGATGGTGCTGGCTGCTTCTGGACTGGCGTTCATCGGGTGGCGGTATCGAAGGACGGGCCGCTGGACGGCGAAGTAGCCCGGGTCGCGTCCCAAGAAATCAGCTTCATTTTGAGCACAGCTCGCCCTGGAGTTTCCTTTGTCCAGGCAAGATTGGCGGGGCTGCGTCCTGCTGGACGGCCGGGGGCGGCTGTCCCTACGCAAGATGCTAAGCTGCGCCTCGGCCGCGATTAGTTGAGGTCGTTCAGCACCAGCGGAGTGGTTGACATGCCGTTATTCCCGCCCGCGTTGTCCAACAGCACGAAGGTGGTGATCGATCCGGTGGCTGGCCAGGGTGGGGCGGCGGGGGGATTGGGGGGATTAGGATAAGTAAGGAGTGCGATCTTGGCGCCGTGCGCGGTCATGATCACTTGATAACCAGTGCTGAGGAAGTTAACTTGCTGGTAGCTGCTGGGCTGGGCGTATCCCAGTCCGGAAATCTGCGGCGTGTAATCGGTGAGGTCGGTGACCGAGGGGGGAACAAAATAAACATCCACTCCGCCCGGGGACAGGCCGAGCGAGGCGGAGTTGAGCGATGCGTTGATGACCCGGAATTCCACCTGGTTCGCCGGCGGAGGGGTGTTGTCGTCGACGATCACCATGGGTGCGCTGTCACTGAGTTCAAGTCCTACGGCAACCACCGTGTACTGGTATGTGCTCTTCAAGATGGCGGCGCCGGTTGGAGGAATGGGGTTGGTTGTGTCTCCGGGTGGATATCCCTGGATGGTGGCGCTGCCGGAATTCACCGTGACGTAGCTGGCGGGCGTGGCCAAAGGCGGGTAAACCTGGGGGAACTGCATGGATTGAACGATCCTGATGGCGTTGACATAGATATCGACTTGCTGGCCGTTGGAGATGGCATCGATCAGGCGAATTTGCGAGTGGCTCGTGGGGTTGCAGCTAGTGGTCCAACAGCTCAAGGCTGCGACGGCCAAGGTGAGAGGCACGGTTTTCAACCAGCGAAACATCTTTCATTCTCCAACAGGCAGTTTGGTAGTGAGCAGGAAGGTTTGTCAACCGCTTGTTAAGACGACTGGCGGGGCCTCGGTCGAGGCCCAGCACATTTTCCTGATCTTCTTGCCGGCCATCTTTCCGACCATGGCTGCGAGGCGCGCGGCTGGGTCCAAGCGGCGCCCGCCATTAATCCAGGTCGATGAAGTTGAGTGGGGTCTGACTGACTCCTTGACCGCCGTTCTGGTTGTCCACGATCACGATCGTAGTGATGTATCCGTTGGTGGTGCTTGGGTAGGCGTAGGGCCAGGTGATGTACGGGTTCCCCTGGCATTGGTCGTTGTCGGAGTGTGCCATAACCAGCATGGTATAACCCTGTGATACGTAGGGAAGCGTAATGTAGCTGCTCGCCTGCCCAATCTGGAGGCCAGAAATCTGAGGAGTTGCAGGCGGCGTAAGCCCGGTCTGGTAAAAGCAAACATCAAACCCGACGTTGATAGGAGTATTGGCCGAGCCGTCTATGACGCGAAACTCCTCATTATTCTGGCCCGTATTCTGATTCGGCGCCGTGTTGTTGTCCTGTAAAACGTAGGCTTGGGGGCTCTGGTTGGCGAATCCAGCCAGAACCACCGTGTACTCCTCCGAAGCGCTCAGCGTCACACCTTGGGTAGTGAAGAGTGGGTTGGAGGTTTGTCCTTCGTTGTAGGCCTTGACGGTGTTGCTGCCCGACGGTACCTGCACGTATTTTACCGGGGTCGTCGACGTCGGATAAACATAGGTGAATTGCAGGGCGGGAGCGACCTTGCTGGCGTTGACGTAGACATCCAAGTCGGCGCTGGCGTCGGGGATGGCATTGACCACGCGAATCTGGGCTTGATTGGAACAGCCGGCGGTAATGATGCTCAAGGCGACAATGGCAAACGTAAAGGGTAAGGTTTTGAACAAGCGAGACATAATCTTCGATTCTCCAGAAAGCAGTTTGATGGAGCAATTATATGGGATGCGGATAACGTGATCCCAGGTTTTACGGGTGCAAGAAAGTTTTTATACAGTCGAATCTAGATTAACATGATTGGCGGGAAAGGGTCTGTGGTAGGGGACTCCATCGCGCCCACCCCAATGCAGAGATCCTTCGCTTCGCTCAGGATGACAATTCGTAAAGAAGATGACAACTCACAGACCGGACGACAACTCATAGACAGGGCGACAATTTATGATGAGGCATGGTGCGCGAAGTGCTGGAGGATCGGCGGGCCCGCGTTGTGCGCTTGATTCGCGTCTTGGCGCCGGGAACGGTGTCGAGCTACGGCGCCATCGCACGGGCCGCGGGTTGGCCGGGAGCAGCGCGGCAAGTGGTGCGCATCTTGCAACAGGTTGAGGGATTGCCCTGGCACCGCGTGGTCGGCTCGGGCGGCGTCATCAAGTTGCGGGGTGAAGATGGCGCGGAACAGAGATTCCGCCTGCGCATGGAGGGCGTGACCTTCCGCGGAGTGCGCGTGGATATGAAACGGCACGAGGTTCACTGGAAGCAGTTGCCAGTTGCCGGTTGCCAGTTGCCAGTACCAAGGGTCAAGTCGCGGCAGCGCTGAGTGCCAGTACTGGCAACTGATTAACCCAGGTTTCCTTCCAACAGGTCGCAAAGACGGTTCGCCGGAACTCGCAATCCGATATAGAAACTTCCGAACAGGGCATAGACGGCGCTGACCTGGTCGAAGCGCATCTCGTAGATCAGTTTCTTGAAGACCAGGGGATTGTCGGCGAAGAGGTCAACGCCCCACTCCCAATCGTCAAAACCAATCGAGCCGGTGATGATCTGTTTCACCTCTCCGGCGTAGCGGCGGCCGACCAGGCCGTGGTCGTTCATCTGGCGCTGGCGCTCTTCCATGGGAAGGGTGTACCAGTTTTTGTCTTCGCCGCGGCGGCGGTCCATGGGATAGAAACAGATGTAGCGGTTCAGCGGTATCGCCGGAAAGAGGCGCGACTTCATGGCTTCTTTCTGGCGCGCCATGGTTTCGTCGATCGCCTTTTTCCATTCGTCCGAATGCGGTTCGACGCCGCGATCGGCGAGCGCCTTATAGGTCTTGAGCGTGGATTCATACAGCCCCAGCTCAATCACCGACAAATACGAACTCGTGGGTTCGAGGAATTCACTCAGCCGTAGCTGGGCCAGGTCGAGTTCCGCCTGATTGAGTTGGTCGAAGCTCTCGCGGAAGTGGACCAGCATGAGGTCCCCTTTATGCCCCAGCAAGGAGAACAGCGCGGATTGGCCATCGGTTTTGGCTTCCATCCTGGCCAGCAGGCTCGCGGATTCGCTCGAAATATCGCGGCGGGCGTTTTCGGGAGTGGCGCGCCATGCCGCCCAGCGGAAGCGCATCATCTGGTGAAGGGTGGCGTAGCCTTCCAGCGTCAGCGGCACGGCGGGGAGTTGGCCGGCGGTCGCCGGAGGAGTGGAGGGATGGTTTGGATTCATGGATTTGACCCTGGCCGCTATTGTAACCAATCGGGACATCTGACTATCGGGTGATCGGGCGATCGGGTGATCGGGCGATCTAAGTTCAACTGCTTTTGACTTTCGATCATCCGATGGCCCGATGGCTCACTCGGGGTATCAGGGCTGCTACTGGGGACCGTGGATTGCTCCATCCTGCGCTGGTATGCTAGAAGCAAGCTATATGCGCAAATGGATGAGCGAGCGCTTGAAGCGCCGAAAGAAACCCGCGGAGGGCTCGGCCAAGGAAACAACGAAGGCGCCCGAGCCCTTGCAACCGAATTTCTATGGAGATGAGCCGGCCGCGCCGGTCGAAGCTGCCGTGGTCGAGGCTCCGGTGGTAGAGTCGCGGCCTCGGTCGAGAGCGGAGCCGGAATCAGCGCCTGAGCCGGTTTCGGCACGAGATGGGGCATCTTCTTCAACTGAGAATTTTGAAGCGCGACCACGAATTTCGCGCCGCCGTCGCGGCCGCGGAGGCCGTGGCGGATCTCGGCAGCGACCCGTGGTGCCCGGCCCTGCGGCGGCAACGGAACCTTTTGCGGCAGAAGCAATCGCCGCGGAGGCATCGGCCGCGGAAACGCAGGCTGCCGCGAAGTTGGCGGTGGAAGGCGCGCCGGCCGCACGCGCCAGCAAGGGAACGGTGGTGCTGGCGATCGGATTGCCGGGATCGGGCAAGAGTTCGTGGTTCAAGCGGCACAGCATTCGGCCGCTGTCGAGCGACCTGCTGCGCGAGCTTCTTTTCGACGACGCGCAGGAGCAGCGTTTTCAGGACCTGGTTTTTTCCAACCTGCGCTCGATGCTGAAGGCGAGGCTGATCGCGCGGCGTCCCATGAACTACGTGGACGCGACCAACCTCACGCCTCAGGACCGGCAAAGCTGGATCAAGCTGGCCAAGGATTATGGTTACGATGTGCAGGGCGTGTTTTTCGATGTGCCGCTGGAAGTTTGCCTGGAACGCCATGAGCGCCGTGGGCGCGTGGTACCCGAAGAAATCATGCGCAGGATGGCGGGCAAGTTGAAGCCTCCGACGTTTGAAGAGGGCTTCTCGAAGATCACGGTGGTGCGGGTGAAGCAGAAAGAAGAAGCGGCCGAGTAGAGACGCAGTTCGCCCCTGTTTCCACAATGTCAATTCGCCACGGAGCCACAGAGACATGGAGAAAAGCGATTTCTTGTTTTTCTTTGTTTTTAGATTTTCTCCGTGTCTCAGTGGCTCTGTGGTGAAAAATACTCCTCAGCCTTTCAGATACGGCAACAATTCCCGAAACGCGGGCGTACCCGACGAGCGCAGCAGTTCGTAAATCATCATTTCGGTAGAAGAAAGAATGGCTCCGGCGGCGCGCATGCGGTCGAGGCCGATCCGCCAGTTTGATTCCGCGCGCGAACTGACGGCGTCCGACGCCACGTGCACCAGATAGCCTTCCCGCAGCGCCCCGAGCGCAGTTTGCATCACGCAAATGTGGGTTTCCATGCCGCAGAGCAGCACGGTCGTCCGCTGGCCCGGCAAGCGCTTCAGCAAAGAGCAGAACACGTCGCTGCCGAAACAGGAGAAGGTCAGCTTGTCGGTGGGCGGGCTGCCGGGTAACAGCGATGCAATCTCGGGCACGGTGTTGCCCAAGCCCTTGGCGTATTGGACCGTGACCAGCGCCGGGATCTTCAGGATCCCAGCCATGCGAATCAGCAGCTGCGTATTTCGTACCAAGCGTTCTTTTTCCCAGATTGAAGGCAGCAATTTTTCCTGCACGTCCACGACGACCAGAGCGCACTGCTCGGCCTCCAGCGGACGGCGTACCATCTCGGCGTAATCGGTCTCGGAGGGGATAATAGTTCCTGTGATTTCGCTGCTCATAGCAAAGATTCTAACGCGGGCTGGTGCAATGTTGGCGGTGGAGGGCCGGGCGTCCCTTCGGCAAGCTCAGGGCGGGCTGTTGCCCGGCCGAGATAACGGCGGACGGGCGAGGACGCCCGTCGCTCCACGACACAGTTTGAGCGCGGCGTTTTGCAGCCGCCGGAAAATGATTTAGTATTTCTAATACAGCCCGGTCGTTCAACGGTAGGACTGCAGCCTCTGGAGCTGCGTATCGGGGTTCGAATCCCTGCCGGGCTGCCAAAAAAGGTCTCAGGTCTTAGGTGTCAGGTCTCAGGAAAGCCGAAGCTAGTTTGGGGTTGCTCCTGAGAGCTGACAGCTGTGACCTGAGATTTTTTTCTTTCTTGATTAATTCAAATCATTATCAATTCAGATCATTATTAATTCAAATCATTGGCAGGCGCAGCGGACGGGTCGGAGAGCGCAATCAGTTTTCCGAGCGGAAAGTCTTCTGGGGCGAGAGGGGCCTCGGGCTCGGGATTGAGAATCTCCAGCACTTCGCCGCTGAGAATTCCACGGATAAACAGCCGGTCACCTTCGATGGCAACCACCCGGTATTGCTGGTCGAAGATTGACAGCCGCTTCCCCATACCCGCCCCCATACCTGCGTTGGATGCGCAATCGCGCAGCGGCGATTCTTCGGATTTGGCGGACTGGGTGGCAGGGCGGCAGGGTCACTTGCTCGACAAGACGCTCCGGCTCTCTTCGAGGAACCGATCCACTTCCGCAAGGGTTGGCATGGACGACTGGGCACCGGGACGAGTCACGGAAATGGCGGCGACGGCCGATGCCCAGGAAGCGCTGCTGAGCGAATCCTGCCCGTTCAGCAGCGCGACGGCGAAGGCGCCATTGAAGGCGTCGCCTGCGGCGGTGGTATCGACGGCGCGCACGCTGTGAGCCGGTAATAGCTTTCGGGCCCCGTCCGCGAGCGCGACGTAGCATCCCCGTTTCCCGAGTTTGAGGATGACATTGCGGCTGCCCAGAGCGAGCAGGGTGTTGGCCGCATCCTTGAGCCTTTCTTCCGAGAGTTCTTCGGGCGCGCGCCCCAGAAGGAAACTGGACTCGGTTTCGTTGGGCGTCAGCCAATCGACACACTTCAGAAGGGAAGCCGGCAACGGGCGTGCAGGGGCGGGATCCAAAATGAGGGGAATCCGCTCTCGAGAGGCAATGGCCGCCAGATACCCCACCGTTTCGAGCGGTATTTCGAGTTGGGTGAGCAACACGCCGGCGCCGCGGAGGAGGTCGATATGCCTATCGAGATCCGCCGGCGAAAGACGCGCATTCGCGCCGGCAACCACCGTGATTGCGTTCTCTCCCTTTTCGTCCGTGGTAATCAGCGCGACGCCCGACGATCCAGGGACTGCTTCGACTCCGCCGGTGTTTACCCTGGATCCTTCAAGGCTGGCCCGGAGCTGGGCGCCAAAAATGTCGGTCCCGAGCTTTCCCAGCATAGTCACGGAGCCGCCGAGGCGGGCGGCCGCTACCGCCTGGTTGGCGCCTTTACCGCCGGGGAAAGTCTGGAAGCTGAGACCGGCAACCGTTTCACCGGCAATGGGAATTCGTGGCGCGGTGGCGACCAGGTCAAGATTGATGCTTCCTACAACTACGATTGGCTTTGCCATATGGATTCCCAGTTTTCGTGCTTCCTTTCGCCGTCGTTGGCGCGATTTAATGCGCAGTGTCCGGCGCCATCACCTCGGAATGACCGGCGCCACAGCGACTGCACCCAAGCCGACGAGGAAAAAAATAAACATCAGCGGTATTAACTTGCGCGCATTCGGGGGCGCGCTGGCAAATTCTTTCCAGACAAAAACTCCCCAGATGGCGGAAACCATGGTCGCGCCCTGGCCGATGGCGTAAGAGACCGCCGGACCCACCATTTGTGCGTGGGAGGCAACGAAATTGAACGTGGTTCCCGTGCACCAGATCGCTCCGCCGAGAATGCCCCACCAGTGCCATGCGGGGCGACCTTTCCAGTAGTCGGCCATGCTGACGGGCGGGGTTCCGGTCAACGGCTTGCGCATGAAGAAATAATTCACCGGTATGGTGCACAGCGCGGTGCCTACGGCAAAGAAAAATGCCACCGTGTAGGGACCGAGAGAGCGCGCTCCTGAACTGGCCTTGGCGACGAGGGGATAAAAGAGGCCCATGAGGACGCCACCCGCGAGGCTGATTTGAATGCCGCGGGCACTGAGGGCCTTTCGCGTGGTCTCGCGGCGGCGATAAGCCAGCGCGTCGAGGACGATCGCGACAACGACCAGGAGCACACCGCCAAAGAGCAGGAAGGGATTTCCTTTTGGGGAGATGAAGTAGTTCAGCAGCACGCCCACCACCAGGGCCATCCCGATTCCGATGGGGAAGGCGACGGCCAGGCCGGCAATATCAATGGCGGCGACCAGCAGGAGGTTGGCGATGTTGAAAACCACTCCGCCGAGAAGAGCGAGGAGGATATGGGTCGAATCGGCGCTGGCGATATTATGGAGAAAAGAAAGTTCTCCGCCACCGGCGCTGCCCAGGGTGAATCCCCACACGAGGCTTGCCGCAAGAATGCCGAGGATGTAGTCCCAATAAAAGAGCTGAAACGCCCAGCCTGGGGTGAGTTTCATGGTGTTGGCCCATGACCCCCAGCAGAGCATGCTGATGAACATGAACAAGAGCGCGATTGCGTACGCTTCCGGTTGATACATGGTCTCTCCTGTTTGGAGCAAGGATCAATTTTCGCGCAAGCACAGTCTGGAGCCACTGGACGGCGCGAGCGACGGGGGAAAATCGCTCGCGCCGCCCCTTCAGAGTCTAGAACACAAACCGCATGTTCAACTGCATGTGGCGGCCGGGACGAGCTCCGGTGATATATCCGAACTGGCTTACCGGGTTGACTGCACGGTCGTCGTAGTTGTTGAAGCCGGACCACTGGGTGTGATTGAAGGCGTTAAACGCGTCGGCGCGGAACTGCAACTCCCGGCCTTCGCCGAACAGCCTGAACGACTTTTGCAGCCCCATGTCCCAGTTGTTGATTCCGGGCTCGCGAACATTGTTCCGGCCTTCGTTGCCCCGAGTCACGGCGTAGTCGAATATTCCTTGGCTAGTGTAGTACGGGTCTGTGCTGGCAGCGGGCTCGGCGTAGCAACCGGTGTTGAACGCGCGGGTAAAGGTCCTGTCGCCACGGGCAAGATTGCCGTTACAGGTTTGGATCGCCACATCCCCCATGCCGTCGTACGACCTGGTGGAGCCGTTCCAGATGGTGGTGGGAGCCCCTGATTCAAAGGTGGCAATGGAATTGATCTGCCATTCTCCGATCGCTTCGCGCAACAGGCGGCTTCCAATCCTCTTTCCCGGCAACTCATAGGTGAAAGCAGCCACCAAGCGGTTGGTATGGTTGGCGTCGGAGGGACCATAACTCCAACGCGGGTGCCACTGGCCGCCGATCGCCTGGACACCGCTTTCGCCATTCTCCAGTACGCCGAAGAATTCATCCATTTGCTTCGACCAGGTGTAGGAAGCCTGGCTCGTCAAGCCGTGCCAGCCGCGGATTTTCAATTCGGCATTCATGGCGTTGTAGTTGTTACTCTGAATCGGGCGGACGGTATTAATGCCGCTCCAGCGATTCGGCGCCACCGCGGTCAGCGGACGAGCCGCATCACAAGTAAGACATTGCGAGGTGTAAATGTCCGGGTAAAAGCCTTGGGGATAGAGGTTCAAGTCATACTGGATAGGCAGATGTGTGCCCTCGGAACCCACATAGCCGAGTGTCGCCACCACGGCTTTGCCCAATTCGCGTTGGACATCCAAACTCCAGCGCTGGTCGTAAGGCGTCTTCCAGGTTCCCTGATCAAGGGTCGATGTGGGGTACGCATTGTCACTGCCCGTGGTTGGGTCCCACATCAAACCTGCGTCCGTGCCCAGCGAATACGGAAATGTGCCCCTGGGGACGGTAATGGCCGCTTGGAAGGTGTTGGCAAATGTGTAGTAGGGCTGGCCCGGGTCGGTTACACCCGGCGCACTGGTGGAATAGTAGGAGTTCCCTCCATACCCCGGCCCGTTCCAGGTTGTCTGGTCGAGGAATTTGAAGCGGCCCGTCTCATAGAAGATGCCGTAACCAGTGCGGATCACCGTTTTGTTTCCCAATCGGTAAGCCAGCCCAATGCGCGGCGAGAAATCCTTCTTGTCGGCGGAGAAGGGGTGAGCGTGAGTCCCTGGAGTTAACCCTGGCATGACAAATCGCCAACCCGGATAGGTCTTGTCAATCACGGCCCAGTAATTGTCCACGGAATATGCGGGGATGGGCAGGTCCCAACGCAGGCCGAGGGTCACGGTAAGTTTTCGAGTAGCATTCCAGGTGTCGCCGAAGTAGGCGCCGTACTCGGGCATGGCGTAATAAAGGCTGGCATCGCCACTGGAGACCGGCGTGCGCTGGTTCATGCCACTCACATCGCCAAGTTCGAAGTCGGCGATTCCGTTGCCGGAACCATCGTTTGCGTAGGACCCTTCGCCGGTGTAGTTGCCCATGAATTGCACCGAGCGAATGATGTCATTGTCGCGCTCGCGGCGGCGCTGCATGTAATAGCCAGCCTTCAGGTTGTGCCGCTTAATGGTTTTCGAAAGGTTGTCGGACAATTGGAAGATCGGAACGTACTGATACCAATACTCGGTCGACCCCAGGCTCAAGCCCTTTCCGATGTAGTTGAGGTTGTTGATGTTGCCAATGCCATTGTAGTCGGTGTTGAAATTCACGGAGAAGGTGGCGTCATTGCTGATGTTGAACAGGCTCTTGTCATACGAAGTAAACCCCGCCATGTTTGAGGACGAGTTCTGGAACAGGCCCGGGACCCAGGAATTGGCGAACGCGTTGGCTTGCGAAGGATCGTCGCTGAAGTTGTAGCCTCGATACCAACTCACATTGAATTCGTTGTTGAAAGTGGGGCTAAAGGCGTGCACGTAGTGGACCTGGTAGGTATTCGCGCGGTGCAAGTCGCCGCTGCCCATGGACAAAGCGGGAAGCAGGCAACACTGACTGATCGGGCTGCCGTTGTCGCGCAAGTAGCGGAAATACAGGAAATCGCGGCTGCCGAGATTGTAGTCCGCGCGAACTGTGTAGTTGTTGTTATTGACGCCGGAGGTGTAGCTCCCAGCATAGTTGTCGAAGGTGCCTTGCTCGGGCGAGGAATAGCCGTTCGGTAGCGGGAAATGCGAAAGATAAGCCGTAGCCTGGGTAGCCACTTCATTGGGATTCATGACGTTGTACACGCCGCCGTACTGGAATGGCTGACGCGTACTGGTACTCAGGTCAAGCGTGGATGGGTCGTAAATCACGAATTTGCAATTGGCGGGTTCAACACCCGGCACGCCATTGCACTGCGTTGGATCGACCGGGAAAAGAGTCAGCCAATTACTGAAGTCTCCCCCACGCTCGGCAGTGGTTGGGACGTAGGTGGTGTATTGAGCCATGCCGCGGTTACGCAGGCGCTCGAACGAACCGAAGAAGAACAACTTGTTCTTCCCGTTAAATATTTTGGGGAGATAAACGGGCCCGCCCACGGTGAAGCCATACTGGTTCTGGTGATACGCACTGCGAGGAATGCCCTGATAAATGCTCCACGGATCATTGGCGTTCATGCCCTCATTCTGCAAGGTGTCGTACACCGATCCATGCAGGGCATTGGTCCCCGACTTCGAGGTCACACTGATTTGGCCGATGTCCCGGCCGTACTCCGCCGAGTAATTCGAAACTTCCGCTTTGACTTCCTGGATGGTGTCCTGGTTCACGTTCATGAGGGGGCCTTCGACCCAATTGTCGTTGTTGTTCAGACCATCGACGTAATAGCCGACGCCATAGTTGGTACCACCCACATTCAACTGCATGGCGCCGGGCATGCTTGCCGAAGCGAGTCCCCATTGCGTGCGGGAATTATCGCCGGTGCCGCTGTTGAAGTTGGGCAGGATCTGGGCGAAGTTCAGGTAGTTGCGGCCCAGGGTGGGCAGGTCGGAGACGAATTTGTTCTCGATGACGTCTGAGATGTTGGCATCGTCGGTCTTGATGAGGGCGGCGGCGGAGGTGACTTCGACCGTCTCGGTGGTTTGTCCCACCTTGAGCCCGACGTTCACGCGCTGGGTGGTGCCGTTTTCGATGGCCAGCACAGTCGAAATAGCATGCTCAAAGCCCTCTTGGACCACCTCGACTTTGTAGTGGCCAGCGATGAGATTGGGAAAACGATAGTCGCCGCTGGCGCTGGTGGCCGTCTTCCATTGGACGCCGGTGTCCACGTTGGTGAGCGTTATTTTCGCGCTGGGGATCACAGCCCCTTGCGGGTCGGTCACCGTGCCAACGATAGTGCTGGTGATAACGACCTGGGCCAGCAACAGGGTGGCCGCAAGGATGAAGAACCCGAGCAACAACGCTTGGTAGTTCCATTTGTAGTTACGTGACATATACGCCTCCGGGCACAGCGAGTGCCAAACTCTGACAAGAAAGTCGTTATCAGGGATTGCCGGGCGAAATGGCCGACAATATGAAACGTTTCAAAATAACATCGTGGGAATCCTACTTTTGTCTTTCAAAGGTTGTCAAGCAGAATTTTGGCCGGACAATTCCCGCCGCAATCCTCTGACCTGAACAGACTGCGGCAGGCTTCTCAGCTGGCAAAGTGGGGGCTTGGGATTTAAGTCCGCGTGGGACTACCATGCAATTTTTCGCTTTACTTCACCTCAAATTCGTAGGAGCCGGAACCGATTTGGACGACGTAGGACCCTGACTCCGCCCGCGCCGCTACCGGCTTGCCGCTCTCGGTTACGAGCGCTCCGGCTGTGGCCGGCAGGAAGACCTGCGCCGAAGTGTTGGGCGGAATTGTGACTTTCAGGTGAAACGGTCCGCTGGGTGTTCCGTTCCAATCGCTGACGATCTTCCCATATACCGAATCGTATTCTCCGCGTGCACTGGTGATGCGGGAGTCGAGCCGCGGATGGATCACGATTTCGCGAAAGCCGGGCGCATCTGGAATGGCGTCAATCCCGGCAACATAGCGATAGACCCATGCCACAACCGATCCAAAAGCATAGTGATTGTAGGAGTTCATCGAGGGATCGCCTTTGTCTCCATCCCAGCGTTCCCACCAGGTGGTTGCGCCCTTGGAGAGCATGTAGCCCCAGGAGGGATAGGTCTCGTTCAACAACAGCCGGTAAGCCACATCGGTGCGGCCGTTGTCCGAAAGCGCGGCGAGGAGGAATGGGGTGCCGAGAAATCCGGTGGAGAGGCTCCAGTTCCGGGACTCAATGTCTTTGACGAGGTGGTCCATCAACGCCGGCACGAGCGACGGCGGGGCCATTTTGGTGTAGAGGGCGAGGACGTAGGAAGTCTGTGTGCCGGTTCCGACTTCGCCGTTGTCTTTTATGTAGGCTTTGCGGAACGCGCTGCGGATGTTGTCGGTCAATTCGGCGTAGTGTTTGGCATCGTCCTCCTTGCCGGTGGCGTGCGCCATTTGCGACATCATGTTGGCGATGAGACCCCAATATGCGGTGGCGATCAAGTCGCTTTGAGTGCGGTTGTCGGGAGCAAGCCAGTCTGCGAAGTTCGGTCCCACGGCCTTCTTGCGAAGAAAATCGGGATTGGCGCGCTGGATGAAGTTCATCCAGCGCTGCATGGCGCCCCAGTGGCGCTCAATGATCTGGCTGTCGCCATACTGCAACCAGGTGGTCCAGGGGACGATGATGCCGGCGTCGCCCCATCCCGGCGCGCCCTCGCTGGTATCGGGACGCAGCAGGTCCGGAGAAACATTGGTGAACGCGCCCTCGGGAGTCTGCGCATCGGCGACGTCCTGCATCCACTTATTTGAAAACGCCGCGATATCGAAGTTATAGCTACCGGTGCGCCAGAAAATGGCCGCGTCTCCCATCCATCCCAGGCGCTCGTCGCGCTGGGGACAATCGGTTGGAATGCTGAGGAAATTGCCGCGCTGTCCCCAGATTCCGATCCGCCACATGCGATTGACCAGCTCACTCGAGGTGGTGAGTTTCCCGGTGGGCTCCTTGTCCACGCTGCTCAGCACTTCTCCGGTGATGGCATCGAGCGGAGGAGTTCCGGGAAAGCCCGTCACTTCAACGTAGCGAAATCCATGGAAGGTGAAACTGGGCGTGTAGGTTTCAGAGCCGCCGCCGCGCAGGACATAGGAATCGGTGGCGTCGGCGTTGCGCAGGTTCTCGCGGTAAATGCTGCCGTCGGGATTGAGTATCTCGGCAAAACGCAAGCGCACGCGGGTTCCGGCGGGGCCTGCGACTTTTAGCGTCGCCCATCCAACCATGTTCTGGCCCATGTCAAAAACATAACTGCCGTTTCCCAACGGGGTGACGCTCTGGGGCGGGCGAGTTTCGGTGACTCGAGCGGGGACGTCCAGTTGGCTGGTGATGGCAGCGGGCGTGGCTTCGCGGGACAGCGTGGCCGCGGTCCAGCGGCTGTCGTCAAAGCCAGGCTTGTCCCAACCGGGCTGTTCGAGGCGCGCGTCATAAGTTTCGCCAGCGTAGATTTCCGAGCGCAGAATGGGCGATGCGGCGGCTTTCCACGAGCCGTCGGTTACGATTCGATCGTGCGCGCCGTCGGTGTAGTCAATCTCCAACTGCGCCAGCAAACGCGTGGAGGGAGGGCCGAAATAGAAAGTCTGGCCTAACCAATTCATCGGGCTTCCAAACCAGCCATCGCCCAGAACAGCGCCGAGGCTGTTCTCGCCTGGGGCCAGCAGTGTGGTCACGTCGTAGCTTTGATAGAGCAGACGCTTGCCGTAGTCGGTGAACTCCGGCGTGAGCACGTCGTGACCAACGCGGCCGCCATTGATGAACATGCGGTAGCTGCCCAGCGCCGTGACGTAGAGCCGCGCCGAGCGCACCTGTTTGGAGAGCTGGAAGGCATGGCGCAGAAGCGCCGCGGGCTGAGGGAGCGGCGGGACCTCGCCCAGCCGTTGGTCTCCCAGTTCCGCGACCACGGCAGCGTTGCGCCAATTGGCATCGTTTCCCAGGCGCGCTTGCCACCCGGCGTCGCTTGGAATCCGCGTGATCGTTCCGTCGGAGCTCGTCAACTTCAGCAAAGCCGCCAGAGCCGCTTTCGCGGTCTTTTCTCCGGTTTGTTCTTCCCAACTGCGAAGCGCCGGGACCGTCACCGTAATTACAATCGAATTCTCACCTGAGATGAGTTGGTCTTCCACGTCTTCCCGGTCGAATGCGCGCCACTGCTTCTTGCCGCCGGTTGGGATGCCGTTGACTTCCACTTTGGTGTTGCCCCGCGCCAGAAGGAACAGCGCGGCACTTCTGGGCTTCTCTTCAACCTTGAACTTGAGCCAAAAAACGGCGGTTGTGTCGCGCGGGGTCTTCAGGAAATCCTGGCCTGGGACCCAGATCCAGCGAATTCCGGCGCGGTCCGCGGCCGCTTCCGGATTGCTCCAGCCAATCCACTTTGCGCTCCAATCCTCTTTCTGGAGCAGGCCCGTTTCCCACCAGGCAGGCTCGGTGGACTGTGACATGTGGCGATTGGCGTCCCACACTCGGACCGTCCAGTAATACCGCGTTCTCGATTTGAGCTTCGGGCCGCCGTACGCAATGCCGACGGACTCGCCCGACTCGCGCTTGCCGCTGTCCCAAACGTCCGGCTTGCCGTGATCGAGGCGGTCGGGGCTGGTGGCCACTAGAATCCGATAGGCGGACTGGCGCCAGTTTCGTTCCGCGCTGTCGCTTTGCCAGGAAAGATGTGGCGCCGCAGAGTCTATGCCGAGCGGATTCTCCAGAAATTCGCAGCGCAGATGAACGGGGGCGGCGCCTGCAAAAGCCGTCAACAAAATGCAAATCGCGAGATTGGCGATCATCGCGGAACGTGACATGGTTGTTTTCCTCCGGAATTTCCTATTCGGGCCTCTGGCTTGCGCATGGTGTGTTTCGCGTGCCCATAGTGGCCGAGGCGGCTTCCAAAGAGTGCGGGAGCGTTCTGTTGAAACCTTTCAACTGCGGCGGCGAACTTCGCACGCCCGAGATTACACCCATGCGACGGTGGAGCTCGGGGCGCGCGCCGCAACCCGCCGGATTTTTACAGGGGCGATGATATTCGACGCACCGTCAGTATAGGGCAGAAGCGCCTGCTCGGATAGTTGGCGCCGCAACCGATGAAAAGTCTTCTCCTTGCCTACTCCGCATCCTGCGCCAAGCGGAAACCCAAGGCTCCGGAACGATCCATGCTGGGTGAGATCATCAGCAATTTACCGTGCTCGATCAGTTTGTAAGCTTGCGGGAAGTACCAGATCGAGCCCTGCGGCTGATAGTAGCTGCCTCCACGCAAAATTCCGCCGCGTGTATGGTCGTCGGTGAACTCCTCGGTCCACTGCCAGACATTGCCCACGAGATCCATTACGCCGAAGGCACTCGCACCTTTCGGGTGAGCGTCCACGGGATCGGGGCCGCGCATGGTGCGGGATTTGTCGGGAACGGGGACGGCCGAGGCGTCCCAGTCGTTGCCCCAGGGATAAAGGCGTCCATCGGTGCCTTGAGCTGCATATTGCCATTCCCATTCGTGGGGCAGGCGCTTGCCCGCCCAAGCGGCATAGGCGCGGGCGTCTTCGATGGAAACCCAGGTTACGGGACGATTGTCCCAACCGGACGGGTAGTTGCCGTCCTTCCAATCGCGCAGGAAATCCACAACATCCAGCGGTTGATAGTGGGTAGCGTCGAGAAATCTCTTGAATTCGGCGTTGGTCACCGGAAACTTGTCGATGTAGAACGACTTGATGTGCATGGGATATTCGTGGAAACGGTGCGGCGCATCTTCCCACGGATACTGCACATCCACGCCGATATCATTGGAGCCTTCAATCTCGATGCCGTTTATTTTGAACAGGAAATCACCTTCGGGAATTTTGATCATGGCGGCAGGAGTGTTGGTCGGCGCTTTGGTAGCGGCGATCGGCACGATCTGCTGCGGCAGAACTTTCCATTCATGAGAAAAACTCGCCAGAGGTTGTGCGGTGAGCTGTTTCATCTGCGGCATCAGTTTTTGCAAAGTGGCATCCGGCTCCGTCTTTGTTGCCAGAATGGCGCCATAGCCATGCGCCTCGATGGGGAAGCTGAGCACACTGCGCCCCAGCGGATCGCGCTGCGCTTTCAGTTCAGTGCCGTGGTAAAGATCGAAATAGCGCGTCCCGGAAAGATTCGGGACTTCCATCTCCTGTCCGTCAACGTCGTATTCATTGCGATTGACGATGGTCCACACGGTCTGATCGTTGAGCGGCCAGCGGCTGGCAAAAACGCCGTAGCGCAGCATGGGAGACATCGGCTCCCAGCCGGGGCTCCTAAGAAATGGAGCGACGGCGCGCTCGATGGTGGCAACGCGGCGAGTGGCTTCGGCGTCGCGGGGCGTGATCCCGTTCCAGATTCCCCAGATATTCTCCCAACTCTCCCAGCCGATTCCGTTGAAGAAAGCAAACTGCAGGTCGTCAGTCTTGTCGCGATTCCAACGATGCGAGATGTTGACCATGTGGCGGGACTCCAACCACTTGTATTTGTCCACCAGCGGCGTGAACGGGAATTGGTACTGTCCCCAGGTCATCACGTTCCAGGCGAGCGCCTCGTCCGAGGGGCCACCTTCCGGCTCGAAGGCCAGCGGATGGCCAGTCTTGTCGGCCGCAAGAGAGAAAGCCTGCGGCACGCCGTCCTGGGTGTCGCCATTGATGCCGTCCGCGCCAACCTCCGCCATCAATGCAGCGATGGCCTCGGGCCAGGGCTTGCCGGAATCGCGCGTTCCCTGGTCCCACATCATCATGGGGAAGAGCACGCGCACGCCGTGCTGGTGAAAATCGGCGATCATCTGTTTCACGCCACTGACGCCGCCGGGCATGCAGCGAATCATGTCGTGCTGGTTGCGGTTGTCGATGCCCATGTTGGGATAGGTGGGCCAGATCAGGACAGCGTCGATTCCTCCGTAGCGCTTCTGAAGATCGTCCAGATAGCGATCGACGGTATATTTCCCCAGGACCGGATCGTAAAAATAGCGGTCCTGAACCATCATCTGCGGCTGCATAAAACTCGACTCGATCCACTTCAGCGCAGGGAGATCGTAGCGGGAACCGTCATAACCAATACGGATGAGGCGTTCCTTGCGCCAGTGGGTGATGTCGGCGAGCCAAGTCTGGTGGTCTTCCGCGGTGCAGGGCCTATAGCCGCCTTCCCAGAGGCCTTTCATATTCAAACAGCCGGGAACGGGAATCTGTTGGTTATTGGGCCTGAACTGGGAATCTTGGGCGGCAGCGAGAAACGCGAGAATGGGAGAAAGCAAAAGGGGAAGAAGCCAGTGGATTTTCACATAAACTCCTTGCAAGAGGGTATCGAGTGTCCCGAGCAGGCGCGAGTATAAAACGTTTCAATTTGATTGTCCAGTCATGGATTTGTGCGCAGGGGAAAGGCGAGTTGGGACTGGCCGGAACCGTCGAATTCCTCGCCGCGCTTGCTGGCGAATTCCGGAGACACAAGAAGATCAGACGATTATCCGGCGGCCCGCAGCGGATTGAGCTCGACTGAAGAGCGGACTCGCCCTTCGATTTATCGCGGAATTGGAATCGCTGGATTCGCCGGCAAGTGCCGAGCTTGCCCTTGGCTTGGACGGGCGAGGGCGCCCGTCCGTACACTATCCAAACAAATCACTCTTTCAGCCTGCAATGGTCATTCGGGAAGCTTCATCTCCCCGGTGATGGATAGCTGGGTTTCCACAACCTCGGCGGCGGTTCCCGGTTGTCCTCCGCCGACGCTGATTTGGTAGGTGCCGGGAGCCACGAGGCGGTCGGCAGACTCATTCACCATGCTGAGGTCGCGCGGGCTGAGAATGAATTGCAGGTGCGCGGTTTGTCCCGCGGCCACATGCACTCGCGCAAACCCGCGCAAGGCCCGGATCGGCGCCCCGGCGAGCTTGGGGAAATTCAGGTACAACTCGGCCACCTCATCACCGTCACGCGGACCGGCATTCCGAACGTCCGCATCCACCGTCAGCGTGCTTCCGGCGGCGAGCGTGATTTCGGAAAGCTTGAGGTTGCTGTATGCGAACTTCGAGAAACTCAACCCATATCCAAACGGATAGAGAGGCTGGCCCTCGAAGTAGCGGTAGGTGCGGCCTTTCATCGAGTAATCTTCGAACGGCGGCAGTTGTTCCACACCCTTGTAGAAGGTGATGGGCAGCCGGCCGGCGGGATTGTTGAGGCCGGCCAGAGTTTCGGCAATCGCCGTTCCGCCCTCTTCGCCCGAATACCACGAGTCGAGGATGGCATTGGCATTTGCCTGCGCCCAATTCACGGCCAGGGCGCTGCCATTGGTGAGAACTACAACCAGAGGCTTGCCGGTGGCCTTAACGGCTTCCAGCAATTTTTGTTCTTCCTGCGGCAGATCGATGCTGGTGCGGTCGCCGCCCTTGAAGCCCGGAATGTCCGTGCCGCTTTCTTCGTTCTCGAGTTCCGGAGAGATGCCCACAACGGCGATCACTACATCCGCTTGTTTCGCCGCGGCCACGGCTGGAATGGCAAGATCCCCACCCGGCCGCGCGCCGATCAGTTTCGCCACTGCTCCCCCGCCTGCCTGGAAGTACTCCAACTTGATGGCGTGCTTCCGGCCCTTCACGAGTTTCACGTCGGCATACTTAGTTGACGGGGCGTGATTGGTCCAGTCCTCCACCAGAAGCTTACCGTCGAGCCAAAGGCGATAGCCGTCATCGCCGGTCACGCCAAGCCGGTAGGGGCCCGATACAGCCGGAGTGAGAATCCCCGTCCAGCGCACGGAAAAGTTGTACGGTCCCAGACCGGGCGCGGGACTCACGCCGCTGAATTCGAAATTCACGTCCTTATCGATTCGCGTGACCACGGGCGCGCCCTGCAACTCGGTGCCTTTAAAATACTCGCCTTTGATTCCGGGACGCCCATCCTCGGTGGTCAGCCATGCGGACGGCACAGGATTGGCGCCGCCCAGGAATTCCGTTCCTGCTTCGAAGGTGACATCGGCATTCGGAAACTGCTTGCGGATGCCTTCGAGCGCGGTGGTCTCGCGCGACGAACTCCCGTTGTAGTTCCCCTCGAGAACGTTCTTGGAATTCGCCACCGGGCCTACGACGGCAATCTTCTTTATCGCCGGGTTCAGGGGAAGGGTGCCATCGTTCTTCAAAAGGACCATGGCCTCACGCGATAGTTTCAGGGCCAGTTGCCGGTGGGCTTCGCTGTCGTTCTCGCTGATGGGCGTTTGCGAATATTTCACCATTTCCGGAGGATCGAACATTCCCAGTTCCATCCGAGCGCGCATCAAGCGCTTCACGGCCGTGTCGAGGTCTTGTTCACTCAGTAGGCGCTGCTTCACCGCGTTCAAGTACGCTGAATAATTGTCGCCGGGATCGTTGCAGTCCAGATCGGTCCCGCGCTGCATGGAGATGGCCGCGGCTTCCTCCAGCGTCTTGGTGTAGTGATGCCCGCGATAGATGTCCTGTACGGCATCGCAATCCGATACCACGTAACCCTGGAATCCCCACTTGGCGCGCAACTGGTCGGCGAGCAGGAATGAGTTGGCGCAGGCCGGGTCACCATTGATGCGGTTGTAGGCGCACATCACCGATCGCGCCTTTCCGTCGGTCACCGCGGCGCGAAATGCGGGAAGGTAAGTGTCCTCCTCGTCGTGCTTGGAGGTGGTCACGTTCATGGTGTGGCGCATGGGATCGGGGCCGCTGTGCACGGCGAAATGTTTTGGGGTCGCGATCACGCGCAAATATTTCGGATCGTCGCCCTGCATTCCCGTGACGTAGGCCACGGCCATGCGCGCGGTCAGGAAGGGGTCTTCGCCATAGGTCTCTTGCCCGCGCCCCCAGCGCGGGTCGCGGAAAATATTGACGTTGGGCGCCCAGAAATCAAGGCCAACTCCGTTGAAGATCCCATGGCGGATATCCTCGTCGTGTTTGGCGCGCGCCTCGGTCCCAATGGCAACACCCATGTCGTGGACGGATGGCGCGTCGAAGGTGGCTGCCAGCCCGATGGGTTCCGGGAAAACGGTGGCGATTCCAGACGCCACGCCGTGCAATGCCTCGGTCCACCAGTTGTAGCGGGCGACGTGCAAGCGGGGAATGGCGGCGGCCTGATGCACCACCTGGGAGGCTTTTTCTTCGAGCGTCATACGCGAGACCAGATCGTCCACTCGCTGGTCGATGGGCAGCGCCGGATTCAAGTAAGGAGGCATCGTCGCTGGCGCGGCAGCATTGGTTTGGGCCGCGGCGCGGCTCGTAAAGAAGGATGCACAGAGCAAAAGGATGACGGCGGCACTCCATCGGACGGTCTTGCAATGGAACATGAAACACTCCTGATTGGCGGCCGATTTGATCTCGACCTGAGTTTAGGATTTGAACCTCTGAATTGCGAATTGTACGCCTTGGCTGACTTGGACAAAAGGACCGGGCACCCTCGTGGGTTCGTCTTCAACACAGAATCCGGGTTAAAAGCCGTACTTTGCGAGTACGGCTCCATCCGACTTGCGGATCAAAGCCAGCGCTGCCCGCCCGGACGGTAGATGGAGCTTTAGCGTGGCCCCTGTAATTCTGTCGCGCAGATCGATGTCGGCATCGTCGGCGCTGTCGGACACCATCACGTACAGAACGGCATCCTGGAGTTGAGTGGGATAGATGAGGACTCCGGGCGAGAGTTGGGAGCGCAGATCGAAGCCAGGCTCAAGCCCCAGTTGGACAAATACAGCTCGATAGACCTCGGCTGCGGCATCGAGATTTCGGGCTGCCTCCACCGGGCAGGCAACCCAAAATACTTTTCCCTTTCCATAGGACGCCTGCTTCACTTCCTGCGATCCATCTTTCGATCGATCTTTCCAGGCCAATCCTTCAAGCCAAGTTGCCGGCAACTCAGCGTAGGTTGCCTCCACGGTGCGGCCGCCGATGGAGATTGCATTCGCGCGGGCGGTCACGGGCTCGGGCTGGGCTCCGGGAATCAGCGCTGCAACGCGGTCCACGCGGTGAAAATACTCGTCGCGATCCACCGATCCGGTCACCAGGAGCTTTCCTCCGCCACGAACATAGTTAAGGAGCAACTCCCAGCTCGACGAGCTGAGCGCCTGCGGGGAGGGCAGAATGGCGAGCTTCGGCGAACCGAGGTTGGATAGTTGGTTCTCGGCGACGATGATTGCCGGGATCCGGCCGTAGTAGCTGGCGGCGAGCACTGCGTTGCGCTGCGCTTCGATCTGCAAACCGAGCAGTGAAGAGAATTGCTCCGCCTGTGAAGTTACAATGGCGATCTCGGGCTTCCGCGGATGCTGGAGGCTGGCGCTGGCCGCCTGCGAGAACCTGGCAAAGCCGCGCAGCACGGATCCTTCCGGTTTCTCGGTGCGGTCGGAGCGCAGGATGCCAATCTGAACTTCGTTGGCAGAGACCATGTAGTCGTTGGTATTCCAAAGCCACTGAATGGCGCCCGTGCCCTGTACCAGCGAAAGGGCAAACTTGCGCTCCAGCAGGGCAGCGGTGCTCTCCGGCGTTCGCCGCAGGATAAAGTCCAGGGTGAGCTGGCGCATGATGCCGGTTTCCTGGATCAGCATGGGCAGGCCGGGCTGCTTCGCCACCAGCGAATCCCACAGAAGTGCGTCGTTGTGCCACCAAGAATGATTGGTGGTGAAGTCCACGTACTTGGCATAGAAGGCGGGGGAAAGCCGGTCTAGCTCGCCACCCTCGTCCTGGCCCACGGTGATTAGCTGCTGTGACCCGGTGTCGCGGATGGTTTTGCGCATGACGCCGGTCCAGTCGCAAAACACATCCTGCGCGAACTCATAAAAGTCATAGAGCTTGGCGGGCCCGGGTTCCGAACTATAAAGAATGTCTACGAAATCTTCTTCGACGGGGACAGGAACCGTCTCCGCGAGCGGAAGCTGAGGCAAATTCCATTGCTCGGCCAGTGCGGGGAAATCCGGATGCTTTTGGCGCAGCCACTTGTTCCAGGCGGCGAGTTCGATGGCGTCTCCGTTGGGACGCGTCTTCCACAAAGTTTTGGAGAGACTGGGTTCGTTGATCAAATCCCACGCCAGGAAGGGAACGTCGTGAAAACGGCGCGCCAGGCCCGCAACCAGGGTCTGCTGCCTTCCCACTGCGACCGGATCAAGATAAGGATTGCCGCCGCCCATGACGTCGGGAAGGAAGGCAAACAGATTGAACTGCACAGGCAGGTTGTACTTGCGCGCCGTCATGAGAAAGGCTTCCATGGTGCGCAGGGTGCGGTCGTAGGGAATTCCGTTTTCGTCGGAGAACCGGGTCCAGCCGCTCCACCATCCGGTGCGCAGCATGTTGATTCCGGCGCTGCTCATTTGCGCCATGTCGCGGTCCCAGACGTAGGCGTTGGGATGGTCGAAATACATGCGTTGTACGTCGCTTGCCATGTAGGTTGTCCCGACCACAGCCAGCGGTTTGCCATTCACCAGCAGGTAATCTGCGTTGGCTCCGAGCGTGGGGCCGGAACGCAGGTAGGCTTCATCGCGAATCCAGAAACCGGCATGATAGATGGCCCGCAGCTCCGAGCCTTCGAGCAGGCGCGCTTGAATGACGTGAAATCCCGTGGTCGAAACCGGAGGGAGAATCGTCGTGCCATCATTCGGGATGGGAATGTTCGTGGTGGTTGGCTTCGACTTTTGCGCTTCGGGCGTGATGCTGATCTGCGCGGTAAGGTTCGAGTTGGTCGCAGGGCCGCCGAGCCAACGGGTTTCGAGCTGAATTGGTTCGCCGGGGAGATACAGCGGCAGCAGTGGGCGGACGATAAATTCTTCCGCGCCCCGCCTGGCCGACGCTACCAGCGCGGAAATCACTATTTTTGCAGCGCCGCTTTCGAAGAATGCCGATGACAAGTCGGAATTGAGAAACACCCATCGCCCGCCCTGGAAACGCTCGCGCAGATGGTCAACTTGAACTGCGGGCGCGGAGATCTGCACTCCGTCTCTGACTCCCCAGGCGAAGGCATCGAGGCGAGCGCTCAGATAGCCCGCGGCCCCGGCGCGGTTTTCCGTGTCGGCGAACGCCAGATGGATGATGGGACTGAAAGCGTGGGTCCAGGCGAACTGTGGAAGCTGGGTTACGAGATCGCGGTTCGGCTGGAACTGAAGGCCTTCCGATCCAGGTACGGTCGTATAGTCATCGATCGCCAATTCGCGGATGAATCTCACGTTGTAGTCGCGCAGATGCCAACCGGTGGAATCGCGATAGGCGGCGCGAGTGAAAGGCCTTCCGCCCAGCACCAGCAGGTTTCCACCGCGATTCAGATAAGCGAAAATTTGCGGCCAGGCGTCTTCTGGAAAGGCTGAGCCGTAGGGAAATACCAGCAGCCGGCAATCGGCTTTGGCAACGGCTGCCGGCAAGTCGGCCGCGGAGACCAGTTGCGCTCCCGGAAATAGATCACGCAACAGCGACGCGGATGGGACAGCAGAATCCGCCGAAGGGAAGCCCGGCTCCTGAAGAACCACCGCATCCGCAAACGATGCTGCAAGAACGCGGGGCGAACCTGCCGCCAAGGCCAGAACCAACAATCCAACCGTTCGAAGTTTCATTTCGTTCTCTTCTCCTAGCGCGCCGATACGTCGAAATATCGGGTCCTTCTCAGACGTTCTTGTCAATCTCCGGACAAGAGTAACTGCACCGGACTCTGGTAGCAAGGGATGCGTATCTGAACAGGAGTGAGCGCAAACCGACTTTACGGAAGTCTCAGCAGTTGATGTCAGCAGTCGTTAACTCGCAAGAAGCGCCAGGCCGATCAACGAGACACGTATCAGGGGCACGGCCTCCCGACCGACGGACCGCAACGTCCGTCGCTCCATGGTATGAGTTACAACGAAGTCAAGCCCCACGAGGGATTGGCTACGCTCCGTTGGACCGAGCAGAGCACACGGCCAGTCTGCCATAATCTCTCCATGTGCGGGCGCTACCGGCTATCGCGGAGAAAGCAACTGGTCGAGGAGTATTTCGCCAGCCGTTCGGGTGATGAAGACTGGGGCCCGCGCTATAACATCGCACCGAGCCAGCCTGTCCCGATCATCCGCCAGCATCCGACACAGTCCGTCCGGGAATTGTCACTCGTTCGCTGGGGGCTGATTCCGTCATGGGCGAAAGACCCGTCGGCGGCCGCCCGGATGATCAACGCAAGATCGGAAACCGCAGCCAAGAAACCCGCGTTCCGCGACTCGCTGAAATCTCGCAGATGCCTGATCCCGGCGGACGGATTTTATGAGTGGTCGCGGACTGGGAAAGCCAAGCAGCCCTACTGCTTCGAAGTGGATGGAGGTGAATTGTTCGCGTTCGCGGGAATATGGGACCGCTGGCAAGGCCCTAGCGGCAGCACGCTGGAGACCTGTTCGATCCTCACCGCGACCGCGAATGCGGTGGCCTCAGCCATCCACGACCGAATGCCCGTCATTCTCGATCCCGCGAGCTACGATTTGTGGCTCGATCCGGGAATGACGGATGCGGGTGCAGCATCACAACTGTTGAAACCCTATGATGCCGGGCTCATGCGATGCTATCCCGTGAGCACGCGGGTCAATCGCGTGGCCAACGATGACGAAGCCTGCTCCGCACCGATCGAACTTCCTCAGAGTCAACAGCGGTTGTTTTCCTAGCCGGGCGGTCGGGCTACAGGCATCAACTCCCTTGCGGCACTTCGCTGGCTCTTTGTGATATTGCTGGCGGGCTTGCGGGCGGATGTCGAACCAGCAGTCTCCCTATTGCAGCCGGGACCTCGCGTGGCGGCGCGAATGGTGGGACCGCGCGGGGCTAGGCTTTTCAATTGGGCTAAATGGGGCTAGAAGCGACGCTCAACTCGCGTTGCAGAAGGCCGCGTAACCCGATGAAAGGGCGGGACAAAGAATGGCTCCTCAGGTAGGACTCGAACCTACAACCCTCCGGTTAACAGCCGGATGCTCTGCCATTGAGCTACTGAGGAGTGGGAGCGCGCTGCTATGCGCGCTGGCATCATCAACGAAATCATATCAGAGGCGGCAGCGGATTGGAAACCCACGCTGCGGTAGTTCGCACAGGAGCGGCATTTCGTTCACAATAGGAGTGAGGTCCTTATGCTCGGAGGTCCCCGTTTGCTGATTGTTTCTCTGATTTGTCTCAGCGGTCTGGCTGCGCTGTTGTTTGCCGAGGATTCCCGGTCCGCGGATTCCGCCGTTTCTTACAGCCCGGCCGTTCCGTCCGGTCCTC
>Ga0181518_10001041_pt1 | contig 29203 bp, 26 predicted proteins | sample PEATcosm2014_Bin_28_FD_119751 | JGI IMG/M metagenome (GOLD analysis project Ga0181518, IMG submission 119751) | Peatland microbial communities from MTU Mesocosm Facility, Houghton, MI, USA - PEATcosm2014_Bin01_60_metaG | ecosystem: Environmental > Terrestrial > Soil > Wetlands > Peat | place...
CGACGACTGGTTCTTCATGTCGTCCAAGACGGCGGGGGACATCGCGGCCAAGGGAAACAAAAGCTGGACGCAATACCGCCTGGACGCCTGGGACGAGGCGGCGGAAAACCTGTGCATCAAGCCCGGCAAGGCCATCAATCCCAAATTCAGGCTCATCATCAAATACCCCAATTGGTACGAGCATTATCAGGGCCTCGGATACGACGTGGAGGTCGAGCCGAAAATCTTCGACGCGGTGTACACCGGCGTCGAGACGCGCGACGCCATCGCCAGCGAACAGCATCTCCAGTCCTACGAGAGCTTCAGCCTCGTGCGCTATTTCGAGAACGCCAAGCCGGGCGGCAACGACGGCGCCTGGATTGACCAGGGTGACACCCGCTACGTGGACCGTTACGCGGAGCAGTTTTGGGACGCCGGTTTCGCCAAGGCGCGCGAGTTCACCCTCTGGCATTGGGCCGGCGCGGCGCAACCGATCAACGTCGGCGCCCGCCCCTGGCAGGCGGACAACACGAGCCTCAACCTGCAAAAGGTGCGCGATTCCTACCCGGTCGCGGGCGGCGCCGGCGGCACGGGCGCAGGCGCGATGACCGGCCGCGTGGCCGGCTATGCGTTGGACCAACTCGACACCTTCCTCGGCAAGCTGGGCAATCCCATCGGCATCCCCGCCTATCGCCCGCCCCATGCCATCGGCGAGGAGTTCCTTTACGATTACCTCGGCATGATCGGCATCCCCATTGATTTGCATCCCGCCTTCCCCACCAACGGCAACATCTGCCTCCTGGACGAAGGCGCCAAGTTCGATCCGGACATTGTCAACAAGATTAAAGCCCAGTTGAGCGCGGGCAAAAACGTCATCATCACCTCCGGCCTCCTCCGCGCCCTCATCGGCAAGGGCATTGAAGACATCAGCGAATTTGAAGTCACCGACCAGCGGGTCCTCGTCAACGCCTTTCAGGGCCGCGGCGGCCGGGTCATAGCCGGTTCCTCGGTCAACGCGCCCATCCTCTTCCGCATTATTCATTTCCTGACCAACCAATCCTGGGGCCAGGTCATGGGATACGACACCAACTCCCCCTGGAATGCCTATCCCATCGTCATCAGCGACGCCTACGACCGCGGCACGCTCTATGTGCTGGTCGTCCCCGACAACTTCGCCGATCTCTACCGGATGCCCGCGCCGGCGCTCAACGCCATCCGCAGCCAGCTCATGGGGTCCTTCCCGTTCCGCCTGGCGGATGCCCCAGGCCAAGTCAGCCTGTTCCCTTACGACAACCGCGCCTTCGTCGTGCAGTCCTTTCTGGACAAAGAAGTCACAGTGACGGTCTCCGTTGCCGGCGCGAGCAGTTCCATTACGGACCTGGTGAGCGGCAAGGCCATTGCGCGGACGCAAGCCCCCGCCCCGGACACCGGCCGTCGCGGCCGTGGCCCCGCCGCAGCGCCCGGAACCAGCTACGTCATCACCATTCCGGCCCACTCCTATCGCGCGTTCACGGTGCAGGACTGACTTCGACGGCAGGGCGAGGCTTCCAAGGAACCCGGAAGGGACGAAAAGGACGAAAGGGACGGTTGGCGACTCGCCGACCGGAGCCGGGCGTGATGGACCATGGCCATGACGCCGCGCTCTTGCCAAAGCTCGCATGAGACCTTCCGCCGGGCCAGTGGCCCGGCGGAACGGGCGAGTCGCCCGTGCTACCCGGGTACTAGGGTGCTATGAAAGACGCGGGTTAGCCGTCAGAGCTTTGCAACAATGCCCATTTATTTTCGTTTTGGCGTTGACAAAAATGCCCCATGTGCTATTATACCTAAGTTATGAGCGCGGCTCAGTTGAACTGCGGGAGGCGGCGCCCGCTCTGGGATCGGAATCGGTTTGCGGAAAGCAAATCGGGCGCAAGCGGCGTTGCGCTTCAATTTGACCGGCTCATTCATTGCTACGCGAGTCTTGCCCTGGGCGGCACGGGGATATTTAACGCAAAGGCGCAAGGGCGCGAAGGCGCAAAGGGTCTTTTCCGATGTTGCGACTTTGCGACTTTGCGCTGAAACGCCTTGTTTATCCGTGAAATTCGTGCAATCCACGGTTCAATTCTCTTGGTTGCAGTCTGGCCGCGCTGCGCATTTTGGGCCTTTTTGTGGCAAATCACGGCAAGTGCCTTTCCATGAACAACTTACAACTAATTGCGAGTTTTCGTAATCAAGGCCAATCAAGCCTAATCAAGCCTAATCGTGTTATTTTATGAGGCGAAATCGCATTTCCTCGAAGAACCCAACGGAGTTTTGGCGTGTTGGAGTAATGGGCGGGTGGTCAAATTTAACCACCCCTTGCCCGATCCGCCGTCCTGTCCGCCGCCAACCCTGCGAAGGCGGACGCCTCGGGGAGGCGGCCCTGCCTTGCACCGTCGCGATTCCGCCACATTCGTATCGCGCGTTCACGGCGGAGAATTTATCCCATGGGAGCATTTTCCCGGATCTCCCGTCTAATGTGGTGCGATGGATTAGGAAGCCTAAGGAAGAACATAAGATGGCGGCCAATCCATCTAAACAATAACACCAGGCATAAAATTATGAATATCATCATGAGCAAAACACGGCGTCTCGGATTAGTCATCTCTGTCGTCATTTCGTCCGGCTTCGGATGGGCGGCGGAGGCACAAACGGAGCAAACCAATTCGCTGGCCGGGGGCAATACCGCATTCGCGCTCGACCTCTACACCCGCCTTAGCGTCAAGCCGGGCAACCTCTTCTTATCCCCCTACAGCATTTCCACCTGCCTGGCCATGACTTATGCCGGAGCGCGCGCCGAGACAGAAGCGCAAATGGGCCGGGTGCTGCATTTCGGTCCGGGCCAAGCAGGCGTCCACGCCTCTTTCGGCGAACTCCAAGAGCAACTCACCGACACGAACTACCTGAAGGGCATTCAATTGAACATCGCCAACGGGTTGTGGACGCAAAAGGGCGACCCTTTCCTTCCGCCCTTTCTGAAAACAGCCAGCGACGATTATCAGGCTGCCGTCAAACAAGCGGACTTCAAGACCAGCGCCGATGCCGTCAGCCTCGAAATCAACGACTGGGTCGCGCAGAAGACCCAGGACAAAATCAAGGACATCCTTTCGCCCGGCGACTTGGACAGCGCCACAAGGCTTGTTCTGGCGAATGCCATTTACTTCAAGGGCCTTTGGGCCAGCCCGTTTAAAACGGCCGCCACCTCCACCCAGCCCTTTCACCTTTCCGCAAACGCCACGGCTGATGCACACCTCATGCACCAGGTTGAAGAAGCAGGATACACCACGAACACCGGCTTCCAAGCGGTGGAACTTCCCTACAGCGGGAATGGACTGTCCATGGTGATACTGCTGCCGCGACAAGTGGATGGCCTCGGCCAACTGGAACAACAACTCTCTCCCGCGTTTCTTGCCAGTACGCTCGCGCCAATGAAGAAGCAACAAGTCAGCATTTTCCTGCCCAGATTCAAACTGCAGTCACGTAATGTCCTCAACGAAACGCTGTCGAAGATGGGCATGCCCGATGCCTTCGACGCGGGGAAGGCGGACTTCTCCGGCGTCAATGGGACCAAGAGCCTCGTCATTTCCATCGTGATTCACAAAGCCTGGGTTGAGGTCAACGAAGAAGGCACGGAAGCCGCTGCCGCCACTGTCGCTAGTATGGGGCTTGGCTCCGCACCCAAACCGCCGCCGGTTTTCCGCGCCGATCATCCCTTTATCTTCCTGATCCGCGACACCCGCTCCGGCAGCGTCCTGTTCATCGGGCGAATGGCCGATCCGCGCGCGTGATCTCAAATGGCCGCCAATTCACTCTGAGCAGAAATGCAATTTCCAGGAAAAAAGCCGCAGCTCAACGGGCGCTCCGCCCTGCCAAGCGGGAGCGATAGAGCGAGACGGCGAGCCGTCACTCGATTTGCTTGGGAAAATGTCACGGCTCCGCGGGAGCTTCGCGCCACCGGGGAGGGCAATCCGCAATCCGCAAGTGAGGGAATGAAGACATCTGAACAGGAGAAAACAGAGATAACATCCCGATTCGGAATCGGGACTGTTCAAAATCCGCAATCCGCAATCCGCAATCGAGTCGCGGCTCGACAGAGTCTCGCTCTGCCGTGCCCCGCTTTGCCGAGTATGATTCATTCCTCGAAGAGGGCCTGGGCGAATTGTCTGGGGTCGAAGGGTTGCAGGTCCTCGGGCTTTTCACCCAAACCGATGTATTTGACAGGCAGGGCCAGTTCTTTCTGGATGGCCACCACCATGCCGCCTTTGCTGGTGCCGTCCAGCTTGGTGATGACCAGGCCGGTGAGGGGCACGGCTTTGTGAAATTCGCGGGCCTGGTTGAGGGCGTTCATCCCGGTGGTGGCGTCGAGCACGAGAAGGGTCTCGTGCGGCGCGCCGGGAAGCTGTTTGGCAATGACGCGGTGAACTTTTTGCAGTTCCTGCATCAGGTTGTGCTTGGTGTGCAGGCGGCCCGCGGTGTCAATAAAAAGATAATCGGCCCCGCGGGCCAGCGCGGCCGCCACGGCGTCGTGCGCCACGGAAGCCGGGTCGGCGCCGCCCGCGCCGGCGATGACGGGGACGCGCAGGCGCGCGCCCCACAGTTTGAGCTGCTCGACGGCGGCGGCGCGGAAGGTGTCGCAGGCGGCGAGCAGGGCGACGCGGCCCTCGGCCTGGACGGCGCAGGCCATTTTCGCGGCGGTGGTGGTCTTGCCGGTGCCGTTGACGCCGACAATGGAAACGACAGTCAAGCCGGCGGCCTGGCGCTTGAGGGGCGCATACGCGGTGGCAAGGCTCTTTTCGATCTCGGCGCGGGCGATGGCCAGGACATCCAGCCCGGCGCGGCCCTGGGTTTCGTAGGCGAGTTTGACGGCGTTAAGGATTTGTGTGGTGGCGGCCATGCCGAGGTCCCCGGCAATCAAGCCGGCTTCCAACTCGTCCAGCGTGGCGACGGTGAGCCTGGGGGAAGCGGTGATGATGCGCTTGATTTCGTGGGCCAGTTTGCTGTGCGTTTTGCGCAGGCCCTCTTTGAATTTTTGGAACAAACCCATGCTAGGAAATTGCGGATTGCGAATTGCGAATTGCGAATTGGGGAGCCCGGGCGTCCCTCCCGCCGTGGCAGGCGTCCCGCCTGGCACCCTGCCCGATTGCGGATTGCGGATTGCGGATTGCGGATTTTAAACAGAAGCAAACGAAGAAAACGAAGGGGAATTCTTCCTTCGTTGCCTTCGTTGTCTTCTGTGGAAATTCCGGGTTCATTTAACTATTTTCAATTCACTGTTCACTATTCCGGCACGGTGCCGCTCTTTGAGCCGCTCGTAATAGGCGGCGGGCAGTTTGGTCCCGCCGATGAGGGGCTTGCCTTTGCTGTAGCCGTGGCAATCGGACCCGCCGGTGACCAGCAAATGATGGCGGGCGGCAATGTCCAGATAGTATTCGGTCATGGCGGCGGTGTGTTTGGAATGGAAACATTCCAGGCCGTCCAGGCCCGCGGCGGCGAGGGCGGGGATGACATCGTCGCTGCGATTGAGTCCGGGATGGGCCATCGAAGCCAGGCCGCCGGCGTGGTGGACCAGGGCGATGGCGTCCAGGGCGGAGATTTTGAACTTCGGCACGTAGGCCGGGCGGTTCTTCTTGAGGAAACGGTCGAAGGCCTCGTCCAGGCTGGAACAAAATCCCTCCTGCACAAGGGCGCGCCCGACGTGGGGACGCCCCGGGGAGTGGCAGTTGGCAATGGCGAAAACGGTCTCGGCGCGCAAGGGGACGCGGACCCGGTTGAGGCGGGCGACCATTTCATGAATGCGGTTCTGGCGCACGGCCTGGAATTGCTTCAAGCTGGTTTGCAACTTCGGATTTTCAATGTCAAGATAATAACCCAAAATGTGCAGCTCGGCCCCGTCCAGTTCGGCGGTCAATTCGGCGCCCGGCACAAATTCGATGTCCAAGTCCCGGCAAGCCAGGGCCATGCGCGGGCAGCCTTCCATGGTGTCGTGATCGGTCAGCGACATGGCCGCCAAGCCGCAACGCGCGCCGCGCCCGGCCAGTTCTTCGGGGCTGAAGGTGCCGTCGGAAAAAAGGGTGTGCAGGTGAAGGTCGGCAAACGCCGGGGCCGCCGGCGCGCCCGCGGCGGACGGGGGCCGGTGGGCGGCGGCCGGAGCGGGCGGGCGCTGTGCTGCGGGGGTATCGTTCATTTGACAACGCGGGCGGGGCGCGCCAGTTCGTTTTTGATTTTGTCCAGGATGCCGTTGACGAACTTGCCGCTGTCCTCGGTGGAGAATTTTTTGGCGATGTCCACCGCCTCGTTGATGCTGACGACGGGCGGGATGTCGTCGCGGAAGAACATTTCAAAAATGGCCAGGCGCAGGACGTTGCGGTCCACGACGGCCATGCGTTTGAGGTCCCAGTTCTGGGCGAATTGCATGATGCGTTTGTCCAGTTCGGCGCGATGCTCCACCACGCCGCGGATGAGCCGGTCGGCAAACTGGCGGGTGGCCAGTTCGGCGGCGGTGGCCGGCGGAAGCTCGGTCTTGAGGCCCCAGGTGGCGGCGGCCTTTTCCTCGGCAATGGCCGGGGCGCGCTGGGAATCCCAAAATTGGTCCAGCGCCTCGTCCAATTTGTCGTATGGATTGAGGTCGTGCTGGAAAAGAAATTGCACGGCGCGTTCGCGCGCCTCACGGCGTTGTCCCATGCTCCCAACATGCCCCGAAAAAGCGGGATGCAAAAGGAAATTATTCCAAATGCGTCAGTCGTTGATGCTAGGGACGGCTCGCCGAGCCGTCCGGGGTGGTCCGTCCGAACCGGTCGCCTCGGCGAGGCGACCCTGCCCCGCCGTCACTGCCGCGGTTCAATTATTCCAAATAGCCGGCCAGGGTCAGGGCGGCTTCCTGGCGGATGGAGAGGACGGCCTTGAGAGCGTCCTGGGCCTTGGCCAGTTCGGCCTGTTTCTGCTGCTTGGCCGCGCGAAATTTCGCCAGAGCGGCTTTGACCTGGGCCACGGAACCCTGGCCGTCCAAGACTTGCTGCAAAGCGTCGGCGGCCGGGTCAGACTGGACGCCGAGCACGCCCGCGATGCCACCCATGCCGGCCAAGCCCCTCATGTTGTTGCCCATGCCGCCCGCGCCCGCGCCCATCCACGCCATCATCGGAGACATCATCCTGCTGATTTCGGCCATGGAATCGTCCGATTTAAGCTGGACGACTTTCAACAGACGCGGCGAGATGACATCCCATTCGGCATCGTTGGTGACCGCCAGGGAATCCCGCAAACTGTCCACCTGCATCTCCGCCCTCTGCGTGGGGTCGCCCATGAGGGCACGAATGCCCGCGCCGCCGCCGCCGTAGCCCATGCCGCCGCCGCCGTTCGCGTAACCGCCCCCGGCCGGACCGCCCATGTCGGGCTGCGCGGCGGCTTCGTGGCCGGACAAGGCAAAGGCCAGAGCCAAGACCGAAAGAGTGAGACAAGAATTGAATTTTTTCATAATACGTTCCTTTATTGGTGCCCACGACAGGACTTGAAGGACACAAAAAATCTCAAATCTCCCTCGTAATCCTGTAAATTGCATTGTCCGGTGCCCTTCCGGTGCCTTTTCAGTGGCATATTAGATAAGGGTATGCCTACCCCCCGCCAATTTCAAGGAATAAATTAAGGGAATATACGGGGGGTATTGTCCTGCTCTTTTTTCCAGCAAGCACATACACAGCATCCCCCTTCGCTTTTTTTTTGGGGGGGGGTAATTCCTGCAACCAAGTCCCGCCCTCTGTCCTCATCGGCGCTGATTTTCCAGCCGTTCAATGCGGCGGCGCAGCTTGATTTGGCCAATGGCGGAGACGACCACGGAAACGAGAATTGAGGCAAAAGCGGACAACGCAATGGCAAACTTGGTGGTTTCGTTCATATTAACCTATATTACGGCTCCGCCCGGCCCGCCTTGCAATCCCCCAAACCCCCATGTTTGCCTCGGCCTTCTCTGCAATACGCTTGCCGCTCTTGTGATACTCGACCCTTGCCGCGAAACTGACAAAACCCGGCCTCAAACTGGGTTTCGGCCTTATTTCAAGCGGGTTTTGTCGGCGTCAGGCGGGTGCCGCGAAACCCTGACAAAACCCCGCGAAACCTGCCATTACTCAAAAGGGTTTCGCGGTGTTTCGCGGCAGTTTTGCAGGGGTTTCGCGGCAAGATGTAAAAATGATAAATCCCCTTGTAAATAAAGGGCAATTGTTCGTTTTCTGGCGGGGTTTTGTCAGTTTCGCGGCAAGGGTGGCGTGTTTTCAATGCGAATGGTTTCGGACTTCAATCGAAAATGGCGCGTTGGCCGTCCGCCTTTGGACTGCTCTTGGGTGTGACATTCAGCCAAACCAGCGGCTACCAAACCGGACATGATTTTTTCGACTTCTTGGGCAGTGCGTCCGCCTGCTCCTACTCGTGCCGCGTCGCGGGCGGTGATTGTCCCTCCCTTGCGCCGGGCGAAAGCAAGGAGCTTGTCGGCTTGCCGCGCTTCGCCCTTGTGCGTCAAAGTGTAGTAAATGCGGCGGGTTTCCTTTTTGAGCCATGCAATCCAAGCAAGGGCGGCGTCGAGCGTGTCGGCTGAAATCGTGCTGGCAGCTTCGCCGGGGCTGGGCAGATAGGTTTCGCGGACACAGTGAAAGACCAGCGCAAGCCGTGCGGCTTGTCCCTCCAATTTTGACCACGCGCTTTTCAGCCGGTCGGATTTGAAGGCGTGCATTTCTGCGCCGTGCGCGTTCACAAAATCTATAAATCGCGCTTTGGCTTCTGGCGAAAAGGTCAAAATCACTGGTTCGCGGCGTCCGCTTTCCGTGTCAATGCGGGGGGCAAGGGCAAGTAATTCGCGCGTCAACTCGTCATATTTTCGCGTTAGTTCGGGTGGTGTGATCGCATCGCGCCATTGCCGCTTTCGCTCTGGCGGCATGGCCATGAGAAAACGCGCGGCAAGTCCGTTGTCGAAATGCTTGGCGTCGTCCCCGGTCAATAGCTTGCGCAAAACCGGCTCTTGAATTGTGCCGGTGACACTTACGAGGCCGTGTGGAACATAGAGCGGCGGTTTATCCTTGCTGCTGCGGTCAACTTTTACCGAGCCGCCGGAATGGAATTCCAACCATTGCGCGGCTTCGTTGCCGCCGTTCGTGAATTGGTCAAATCCACCAAGCCAGCCGGAAAGCTCGTCGCGCTTCTGGAGCAAACCACGCGGATTGCTTTCAAGTAATTTGCAGACCGCTTGAATTGTTGCGTCGCTGACATAGTAGCTCGTTGGCTTGGGTGGTGTTGGCTCTGCGCCTTTCATTCCTTCCGATTTCCACTTGGCAACCGCCTCCTTGTGCGCTGTTTCGGCAAGCCGGTATCGCTCAAAAGCCGTCTTTTGGGCTTCTTCCAAGCCGTGCATGGCGGCTTTCATCGCGGGCGTCTTGAGTGCGCCGGATGGCGCAATTGCGAGCGTCCATAAAATCGAGGGTTCTGCCCACCCGGCTTTCACTTGGATTGCGCGGGCGTCGCCGATGGTGGCGGCACAGGCGGCAAGCATGGGCATTGCGACAAGGCACGGGTCGCAACCGATGGCCTCCGCGCTCTTGGCGACATATTCAGCGAGTGGCGGCGGCAATCTGTCAATCGGCGGCGGCGAGTATTCAAGAATGGGGCTGGCTCCTGTTTCGTCTTCCGATTCCGATTGGATAATTGACTCTGGCACAAACGCGCCTGACGGTTTGTCGTCAGGTGGTTCAAATGGGGAATTCATGGAAACAAGTTCCAAAGACAGCGGTGGGTTTCAAAATCGTCCGCGCCAATCCGCGCAAGGTCGTTTAGGTCTTTGACGGGTGAGCCGTCCGTTGTGCGAAGTCCGGCGAAGTTGAAAGCGTCAACATCCGCGCCAGCGTCGGCCAATTGCTTCGCCCAACGGTGCATGGCGTCTTCGCCGGCGGCGTCAAGGTGCCGGAATATGCGAACGCGCTTGCCCGCAAAACTCGCCAGCGCGGCGGGGTGAATTTTCGCGCCTCCAAGAATCGCCACCGCCGCGCAATCCTGCGCGCGGTCCTGTGCCCACATGAAGTGATGAGCGGCAAGCAAATCGGGTCCGCCTTCGCAAAGCGCAACGGCGGGAAACGGCGCGGCTTCCTCAATCCCTACCGGCCAACTTGCTTGCGAGCCGCGCAACGTCCAAGCCTTCGCGGTCGCTGTCCAAGTGTGACCGTCCAGGCGTCGCGCTTGGGCAACCCGGCGCGAGCCGTCCAGAATGAACCAAGCCGGGTGCCGGTAATGCTGGCCGAAACGCAGCAAGCCGCGTTTGTGGGCCAGCCTGATGCCTTCGGTTGAAAGTCCACGAAGTAGCGCCAAAGCCGAAAACTGGCTGTCTTTGGGCATTTCATCGAAAAACGACGCGCTAAAATCGGCTGTGGCGCGTTTGGTTTGGGTGTCCGCTATGATGACACCCGGTTTTTTCAAGGGTGAAGGCGCTTGGTTTGGGTGCCCTTCGCAACGTGAAAATTGCTCTTTGGGCGAAGTGACTTGGAAAGCGTCTGTGAGTTTATGGCGCAATTCGCCCTCCGTCCAAAGCGGTTTGCAATGCGTCTGATTCCATTCGAGCAAAAGCGGCAATGATTCGGCGGCGGAAAGCCCAAACTCCACCAAACGACACGCAGCGGCAAAAGTCGCGGCGTGCCCGCCTTGCCCGGCGATTGCCGGGGGAAGTGTGGCGATATAGGCGCGGGCGTTGTCAGTCAGCGCCATACCGTTACCGGGTCTGTTGCGGGACACCTACCAAAGACGATTCCAAGAGGCGGGCAACGTCCAGTTGGCGGAATTTCAAAGGCGAAGTCTTGCCAAGTTTCACGACGGGCAACCGGCCTTCATGGGTCAACCGGCGCAAGGTTTTTTCGCCGATGCCAAGCCGGGACAGGACATCGGCCTTTGATAAAAGAGCGTCAGGGTTGGGGGGTGTCATAATTGAATGTTTCTCCAGCAAACGGCATTTGATTCCGTTTGCACCGATGGAAGATTTAGGTTAGATATTTTCATTGTTTTATTGAGTTTTGGGGCGGACAAGGTGGCAACCTTGTCCGCCGCCCACGTATTGAGTTTTGCAAATTGGGGCAGACGTGCCCCGGTCATTCCATCGGTTTTGCCTTTCGTTTTTGTTCAAGTTGCCCCGTGCCGTTGCTCCGCCGCATTCGCGGCGGCGGCAAGGGGAAATCGTTTTCAAAATGGGTTTTCGGCAGGCACAAAGGCGTTGTCCCTCGGTTTAAGCCGTCGGATGAGGTTGTCTTGGGCGCCAACGGCCGCATTCGGTGGCGTCACCCGCACGGCGATTTCCACAAGCGCCCGGTCATAGGTGTAATGCTTGCGCTCCGGATCGTCTCGCCAGCGCCAGAAATGGCGTTTGATCGTTTTGGCAAGGCTGCCGGTGTGGCTCTCGCCGACATAAAAAACCCGCCCGCTCCGCGCGTTGCGGATGACATAAGCGCCAGAGCGGTTTCGCAAGTCGTTTAGCCAGCCAAGGAACTCGCCGGAGCGGTCACATACGGGGCTGTAATTCAGTGGTTTCATGGTTGCGGCAGTGCGGGTGTTTTTGGCGTGGTGGCGGGTTTGGCGGGTTTCGGAAAGCCAGCCACAAATTGCGGCAGTCCAAGCCGGATGCTGTGGCGCATCACGTCGGCCTGGGAAAGCCCGGTCTGTCTTGCGCCGCGTTTGATTTGCCGGTGAAGTTCGCCCGGCAACCCCAAAGGGATCGTATTCAAGTGTTTCATTTTAACATACAATAACATCCGAATCGGATGTTTGCAAATAAAAACTTGTATTTTTCGGATGGAATAGTATTTTTAAAACATGAGAACACAAATACGCACCATCCCGCTAACGCTGGATAAACAATTGCTTTCGGAAATTGACGCTGTTTGCGCTGACTTCAAAGAAAGCCGTAGCGGCGTCATGCGCCAGGCAATGCGCGCGGGGTTGCCGCTAGTCAAATCCGGTGGCAAAGCCGATGTCCTCACGCTGGACAGCGAACTTTCCGCAGAGGTTGACCAAGCCACCAAGGAAATCGAACTGAACCGGAACAAAATTTTGCTGGAAGCCATCCGAACCGGCTTGTCCGCCTTCGTGGCCATGAAAGTCACCGAAAAATCGAGTCTGGACAACCTGAAAGACCCGAAAGAAAGAGAACTGATTATTCGCGCGGTCGAAGAGAATTTTAAGCTTTATCATGACCCGATGGTACGCGAGCACAGAATCGCAGTTGTGCAACGCGGCGAAGCAACCACTCGTTTGCGTGATATTTTGGAGCATGTCCCGGAGGCAAAACGGCGGAACGAACTCGTAAATCGGCTAACGGAAATCCAAAGGGCTCCCAATGGGCCGGGTGGTGGCCCTGTCTGGTTGAGCGGATTAAGCACGGAGGAACTGGAATGGCAACTTGAAATGAGCGAGAAATACGGGCCGCGTCCCTCCTCATGGCCGGAGGATATAAAAAAGGCGCATTATGCCGCCGAAGACGCCAAGAAAAATGCCGCCCCGGCCAGCAAATCCGCCCCAAAACCACTTTCGCAAGAATCAAAGAAACGGCGCAATTAGCCTCAGCGCGCTTGCCTTTTTCTCCCTTCGTTTGCTATTGTCGCCACATTCTGACGCTTGACGCGGCTCTTTTGCCGCCCGTTGGATTATGACAATACGCCGATGACCGCCGCCGAATTCAAAAGGAAATGGTCGCGTTACAAGGGCAAGGAAACTTCCGGCTACTCGGAACATTTCAACGACCTTTGCCGCCTGCTTGGCCAGCCGACACCCGCCGAAGCCGACCCGTCTGGCAGTGATTTCTTCTGCTTCCAAAAGCGCGTAGTCAAAGACGCGGAGCTTTTTGGCTTGCGCGAAACGCCCGACGCCAGCGAGCCGACGGAACGCGGTTTTGCCGACGTTTGGAAAAAGGGCTGTTTCGCCTGGGAATACAAGGGCAAGAAGAAAAACCTCGATGAGGCTTACCGGCAGCTTCTCCGATACCGGGAATCGCTGCTCAATCCGCCGTTGCTCGTGGTTTGCGATTTTGACCGCTACATCGTCAAAACGAATTTCAATGGCACGGTGCAGGACGTTCACGAATTCACAAACGACCAAATTGACCGCCCGGAAAATCTCCGCCTTCTCCACGCTCTTTTTGAAGACCCGGATTTTCTCAAACCACAGCGGACAACCGCCGCCGTGACGGAGAGCCTTGCCGAGAAATTCGCCGAGGTTGCCAAGTCCCTTCAAAGGCGGGCCTGTGCCGAACTGGCCGACGCCAAGACCCGCGCGGAAATGAATTTCGCGCAACGCCAAAACTTGCGAATCGCCCGGTTTCTCAACCGCATTGTCTTTTGCATGTTTGCCGAAGACACCCGGCTTCTCCCGGAAGACCTTTTTTCCGACATCCTGAAATCCGCCGTGGATGACCCGGCGCACTTCGCAAAGACGTTGGAAGACCTTTTCAAAGTCATGGCGACAGGCGGCAGTTTCGGGCAATACAAAATCCGCCACTTTAACGGCCATTTGTTTGAAGATTCAACCGTCTTTGAACTTGCCGAGGCGGAGCTTCGCATTTTGGGCGAAGCCGCCGAAGCCGACTGGCAATTCATTCAACCGAGCATCATGGGCACGCTTTTTCAGCGCGCCTTGGATGAAAGCCAGCGGGCGCAACTTGGCGCGCACTACACCAGCGAAGCCGACATCAAAACCCTTGTGGAACCCGTCTTGATGGAACCCTACCGGCGTGAATGGGCGAAGATCAAAGGCGAACTTGCCGCCGCCTACATCAAAGGCAAAGGTGACGCCGCGCAACGCGACCGGCTTGCCCGGTTTCTCAAACAACTTGCCGCCGTGACGGTGCTTGACCCCGCGTGCGGGTGCGGAAACTTTCTTTACGTTTCCCTGCAATTGCTGCTTGGACTTGAGAAAGAGGTTATCACGTTTGCCACGCAGCTTGGTTTCACGTTCAAGTCGCAAGTGTCGGTGGCGCAGTTGAAGGCCATCGAAATCAATCCCTACGCTTTCGAGCTGGCGCAAGTGTCCGTTCAAATCGGCTATTTGCAATGGCGGCGCGACAACGGTTTTGAGAACGACCGCTCGCCCGTCCTGCAAGTGCTTGACGGCTTCCAAAACGAAGACGCCTTGCTTGTGCCGCATTTCCGCAGCAAGGCTAAGACGCTCAAGGAAGCGCAAGCGGGCGAACACGCGGGGGATGATGCTTTGAAATTCTACACCGAACGCGCATGGCCGGAAGCCGATGTTGTCGTCGGCAATCCGCCATTTTTAGGCGGCAAACTCATTCGGCGAGAATTGGGCAACTCCTATGTTGATGCGCTCTTTGAAAATCTTGGAAAGCGCGTGCCGCCGGAGGCTGACCTTTGCTGTTACTGGTTTGAAAAGGCACGCCAGCAAATTGAAAACAAGAAATGTGGCCGGGCAGGCTTGCTGGCGACTCAAGGAATTCGCGGCGGAGCAAACCGCGAAGTCTTGAAGCGAATCAAAAAGACAGGCGACATTTTCTTTGCCGAAAGTGACCGGGACTGGATTTTGGCGGGCGCAAGTGTTCACGTCAGCATGGTTGGTTTTGATAGAGGGAACGAAACGACGTGCGTTCTCGACGGGAAACCTGTTAAAGATATTTCTCCGCAACTCGACGCGGAATCAGAAGCTCACACGGCCAAGATAATTGAAGCCAACACCGGGCTTAGTTTCATGGGAATTACACCGGCAGGCGCATTCGACGTTGCACTTGATATTGGGGTTGAGTGGATGAACGAGCCGAATCCTTCTGGCAAGCCAAACAGCGACGTTCTTCGCCCGTACTTCAACGGAAATGATTTGACGAAACGTGCTCGACAGGCTTGGACAATTGATTTTGGCCTAGAAATGGAACTTGAAAAGGCGGCTTCATACGAATTGCCGTTTGGCTATCTCGTAAAAAATGTGAGGCCAGTCCGCGAAAGAAATCGCCGAGAGGCATACGCGAAAAATTGGTGGATTTACGCCGAGAGCAGACCCGCAATGCGAGAGTCTTTTTCCCAGCATTCGCGTTTTCTAGCAACTTGCATGGTTGCAAAACACCGGGTGTTTGTTTGGCTCGACACCGTTTCGCTGCCAGCAAATGTCGTCATTGCGTTCGGGCGTTCAGATGATTTCTTTCTTGGTTTGCTCCAATGCAAATTTCACAGAATTTGGGCGTTGAAGCAAGGCACGCGACTTGAAACTCGACCACGCTACACGCCGACAACTTGCTTCGAGACATTTCCTTTCCCGTGCCCGACGCCAAAACAGGAATCCGCGATTGCCGCCGCCGCAAAGGAGTTAAACGAATTGCGCGAACACTGGCTCAATCCGCCCGAATGGACGGTGGAAAAAACTCTTGAATTCCCCGGCACAGTCAATGGCCCCTGGGCGCGCTATGTTGACGCGCAAACCGTGAACGCGAATACCGGCATCGGCACAGTGCGTTACCCGCGCCTTGAACCGCGAGACGCCGATTGCGCCGCCATGCTCAAAAAGCGCACCCTTACGGAACTCTACAACAAGCGGCAAAGAGGCGAAGGCGATTCAGCCTGGCTGGACTTCGCCCATAAGAAACTTGACGCCGCCGTTGCCGCCGCCTACGGCTGGCCCGCCGATTTGTCAGACGAACAAATCTTGGAACGCCTGCTTGCGCTAAACCTTGAACGAGCGGCAGAAGAAGCCAAAGCGGATCGCAAAGCCAAGCGCAAGTCACAGCGCGAAAAACACGCTGGCGAAATGGTCTAGCGTGTGGTCAAACGGTTTTTGCAAGAACCGCCGAATTTGGAATCTTGGAATTATGACTTTTACAACATTATCAGTACGGCAACCGTGGGCATGGCTCCTCGTTAATGGCCCCAAAGAGGGCGAGAACCGAAGCTGGCCCACAAAAGTACGCGGCTTAGGTTGCCGAATTTCACTTGCTCCCGTTCTTTGCGCGGAGTCTCAACGGACGGGCAAGGCGGGCGCGGGGTTCATTGAAAAACGACCCCATACGGACGCGCGGCGTTTTGCAACTTCTCAAGCGAAAGGCGCTGGCTGCTTGGCAAAAACTCGGAGCGGACTTCCAAGACGTAGTTCGCATAGGCCGCCTGGAATTCCCGTGGACAATCCCGGACATCAATTTCGTCCAAGAAGATCTTCGTTCTGTGGCGGTTCAAATCGCGGAAAACCCGCAAAATCGCCTGCGACTGATAATATCTGTGGGCAACGAATTCCCCGGCGCAAATGATGCCCAGGGCGACTATTATCGAAATGAGTATGTTCTTCATATAACTCCTTTACGGGAGTGCCTTGGAAATCTTGCAGAGGCGGCTATCAAGCATCAGATATGACGCAAGTCCGCTCTTGGCGCGTATGTCGTTAAGGCGAATTTTCCATTCAGGCGGCGCACAATTCCGGCACTTCTTGCCGCGTCAAATCTCCCGGCAAGAGGGCAATGGGGCGGGCAGGGCGCGCGCGGGCCGCTTGCGCGCGGGCCAGCGCGTCAGGCGGGGGCAATAGCCCAAAGAAGGCTTCGGCTTGGGCGGGCCTGACAAGCTCCCGGTAGTGCGCGAAGACCATTTGCGGCGAATTTCCCATAAGCGCGGCGGTTTCATTCTCATTCCGATACTTGGCGTAGTGGTAGCTGGCGAAGGAATGGCGAAGGCCATTTTGCGGCCAATTCGCCCGCAACTTGGCCTTGTCCAGCGCCCGCTTGAACTTGTCGGCATAGTTCACGGCAGGCAATTTGCCGTCAACCTGGCGCGCGCAATCCAGCCAAGCCCGCAAATAGGCGGAAATGGGGACAAGGCGGCGGTGGCGGGTCTTGGCCTTGTGGGCCTTGATTTCGATGAATTCCGGGCCAATTTCCTCCCATTCGATTTTTTCGGCTTCCGCCCGGCGAAGTCCACCAAAAAGGCAAAGAACCACGGCGGGCAAAATATCCGGGGACACGTCCAAGCAAGCGTCAAGGAAAGCGCGGGTTTGATCGGGGGTGATTATTCCGGGTGCTTTTTCGTCAAGCCGGGGTGAATCCACCGCCAGTGCCGGATTTTCGGTCAAATACTTGCGCTTCACGGCAAATGAAAACAGGGTGCCAACGTCAACCAAGTAGCTTCGCATGGTGGGGGGTGCCCACCCGTTGCGGGAAATATATTCCTGAATTTCGGCGGGGGTAATTTCGGAAATTGTTTTTTCCCGGCGATTTATCAAAAAACGCTTAATCGAAGCAGCCAAAGTCCGCACATACCGGGGCCTTAACCCGGCGGCCTTTTTCGCGGCAAGGAATTCATCGGCCACCTTGCCAAGCGTAATGGACGGGGGGGCCTTGCCGTGCCGCTCAATAAAATCCACGGCGGCGGGCAGAGTCCACCCCAAGCCGTGAAGGCGGGACAGGTGATAGCCCAAAAAGGCGCGTTCGGCGGGGGGGATGGTGGCAACGTGTATGCCGTAAGCCCTCCGGTCGTCCTTTCGCTGTTTGGAGTATCGCTCGGCGTCTTCGCGGGTGTCGAAAAACTTCCGTTGCCGTTTGCCGTCTGGGCCTTGGGGGTCATTCACGCGCCACCGCGTTTTTCCGTGGTGGACAATTTTTGTAATTTTCATTCGGTGCCTTTTGGTGCCTTTTTAAGCCACCGAAAGAGACCGGAAAGGGCTAAAGTGAGCGTGAGCGGCGGGGGGCCTAAAACCCCACAAAACCCTTTATTTACGGGCAATTTATTGATTTTTGCCCAAAAAATAAAATGGTGCCCACGACAGGACTTGAACCTGTACGATGTTACTCACTAGAACCTGAATCTAGCGCGTCTGCCAATTCCGCCACGTGGGCATCGCTGATTAACTACAACTTACAACTTGGCCGCTGTCCGAATTTTGCCCCGTGGCGGTGTCACGCCATGCAAACTAAGACAAGCCAAAGCAACATGCCAATTGCTCCGCCGGACACTTCGGCTGTTCGTATCCGTCATCAACAGCCTGCACAATACTACAGAGTGCATGATGAACGCAAGCGCCCAATTCGCGGCGGATAAGTCCGTCGGCGTCGCATCAGAGCATTTGGCGCGGCCCCGATGCCTCATTTTCAGCCGGCTGCCTGCGTTCAGCGGTAGCGGTACAGCGTGAAGCGCTGGATGCCCATGTGCCGCTGAAGTTCGAACAAATCCGCCCCCTGCCCGGTGTCATCCCCCGCCAGCCGGATGTCGGGAACCCATCGGCCTTTGACGAAAGTGCCTTCTTCCACTGTGCCCAGTCCGGCGAGCGGAAGCCCCGGTGTGTTGGAGGAGAAGGTGACCTTGACGCCGCTGCCGGCGGCGAGGAACTCGTCCGGCCCGGTCGCAATGAAGATCGCCGCCGCGGGGGGCGCGGTTCCGGCCGGCGGCTCGCCGGGCATCAGCAACGGCATCGTGTAACGGATCGGCCAAAACGCGACATTCAGCGTGTAATCCCCCAACTGGATCTTCTGAGCCGGGTCACCCTGTTTCATCAGGACGGCGGCCATGGTGCCCTTGCCCTGGTGTTCCAAAATCAGGGGTGCCAGCCGCGAGAGGAGATCGTAGATGCCCGCCAAATCCGGGGAGAAACCCAGGCGGTCCTCACGGTCAATGCCGAACGGCGAGAAGCCGATGGCGTCGTGATGTCCGAAGGCGTAGAGCGCCTTGGCGGCGTTGATCGGCCCGTACCCCGTCTCCGGTATGAACAGCGGGTTCCCCGAACGGGTGTAATCCGCGCACATCCCCGCGTAGTCGCCGCCGTAAATGTCGGGCGAGAGCATGTCAATTTTCGGCCCGCCGGCCCGCCAGATGTCAATCACGCTGGGTTTGGGGGCGCCGTTGGCGCGCGCGTTTCCCCTTGGAAATCCCTCTCCCCAAGTGTTGGCATACATCGGGATCGGGTACTCGGCTTTGCCGGCCTCGGCCACGCGGCCCGTGTAACGCGCATAGTGCCAGGCGATGAAAATCTCGTCTGCTCCGCCGCTCTTGCCGAAGACCTCGTCCCAAGTCCCGGATGTCTTGAAACCGGCCGCCTCCCAGACCTGGCGGACCTCCGGCGTCAGCGTGTCCTTGTGACTCAGAAGGTAGTCCATCAACTCCACCGGGACCCGGCCCTCGCGGGCCTGATTGGCCAGGGGCGAATGGTCGAGGCCGTTGATCTCGTTTTCGACCTGGATCATGATGACGGTGTGCTTGCGGCCGTCCACTTGCTTGACATGCCGCATCAGGGCCGCAAAGGCGCGCGCGTCGGCGTCCCGGTTCGCGTCGCTGAAGGAGCTGAGTTGCTCGATGCTCCTGCCCGCCGTGGGCTGGGCGCGGGGAAACCGCTCGAAGTCCTTCTTCAGCCAGTCGGGCGGGTAGCTGGAGGTGCCGTTCTTCCAGCTTCCGAACCAGAGCAGTACCAGGCGCAAGTTGTGGCTCCGCGCGCCCTGGATCACGCCGTCGAGCACAGTAAAGTCGAATTTCCCCTCGGCGGGTTCGATCTGCGCCCAGGAAACGCCGGCCAGGACGGTGTTGAAATGGGTCTCGACCAGCTTGGGCCAGATCGGCTTCATGTGCTCGACGCTGGTGGCGCTGTCGTTGAGCAGTTCGCCCGCCAGCGCCAGGAACGGCTTGCCGTCCACGATCAGTTGGGTGGCGGTCCCCTGCTTTTGCAAGTGGGGGATGCCCGGATCGGAATTGGTGGAGGCCGCCCTGCCAGTGCCCTGACTGGCCGCGAAGGCCAGCGGGCACAAGAGGGCGGAGAAGAACAGGATTCGATGTTTCATCATGGTTGCCTATGGATTTTTCACGTTGTGGCTCTTCAAACCGGATTAGTCAAACTTGCTTCGGAGTGCCTTCAACTTGACCCAGGACTCATCCCAGGCCTTCTTGTCGGGTCCCGTCGCGTCCGGCTTGGCTCCGGCCTGCATGAAGCCGTGGCCGGCGCCTTCATAAGTGACCGGCTCGTAGAATTTGCCCGCCGCTTTCATCTGGTCCTTGGTTGCCGCAATTGTGGCGCCGACGCGCGTATCGGTTCCCGCGTAGAAACCATAGACGGGCGCCACGATGTTGGGGATGTTCTCCGGCTCCGGGCAGATGCCGTAAAACACGAATGCCGCCGAGAGATCCTTGCGGGTCGTCGCGAAGCGGAACGCCTGGTCGCCACCCCACGAGAAACCCACCACGCAAACCTTCCCGTTGCAAGCGGGGAGCTTCTTGGCATAATCGGCCAGCGCGTTCATATCCGCGGCGACCTGCGGAAGGGGCAGACGGCGGGCCGGGCCTATTGTGCCCGTCGGGGATTGCAGCGGCTGCCGTTCTTCGGGCGTCCGGCCCGAGAGCAGGTCGGGAGCGAGCGCCAGATAGCCCGCTTCAGCGAACTTGTCGGCGACGTTCTCCACCCAGGGCGCAAAGGCGATGACGTCGTGGATGAGGATGACGGCGGGCGACTTGCCCTGGGACTGCGGGTAGGCGATGAACGTGTCCACGGACCTGTCGTTGTAGGTCACCTTCACCGTCTCGTGCTTCCGCGGCGATTTGTCCACCGCCTGCTGGGCCCAATCCTGAGCCTCAAGGGCCGGCACGCCCAAGCCGGCCGCTGTGGCGCACAGAGCGGTTCTTTCCAGAAAGCGTCTTCTTGTAATTCTCGTTGCCGTCGGCAATTCCGATGTGCTCCGGTTCGGATTGCCGCCGGGGACTCCCATCGCGGGGAGCGCGATATTGCGCTGGTTGTCAAGTTCTTTCATGATTTCATTGTGTTGATAAGCAGGCTCCCGTCGCCGGGAGCGCGGCATTGTGTTTGATTCGTGGCGGCATTTTGGAACGAATTACCCTGAACGCGCAAGAGAAAAAGCCGGGGTTTCGGCGCGTGGCGAAGGAACCAAAACCCAGCCTTGCTAAAAGTCTTCCAGAGCCATTATGCTGTTCCTTGTGGACTATGTGGACGTGTCCTAAATGCAGAGAGAGCATCGAAGATCAGTTTGATAGCTGTTGGAATTGCGGCGACACAGCGCCAGCCAGAACGCTGGGGGAGGAAGAATGCGAAGCCGCAGCAGAGGCGCCGACGCCACCTGAGCAACAGTGCGCAGGCACCTTAAGGCCCCAACCGCCCACGCAGTATTTTTGGATGTGGCCGGTGGTTTCCGTGGTTTCGAGCGTCCTGCTTGATCCTTTTGCCTTGTCATTCTGGCACTACTCGGAAAAGACAGGGGGCGGGCATTTCAGTTTAGAGGGCGTCGTGCTCGGAGCGGTTGCAAGCTGGGTCGTCATTTGGGCATTTCTACGCTGTCCTATTCGCCACTGGTTCGCAAAAATCTTGACGCTGCCTTTCTTGATTGTCGAATTGAATCTCAGCGTTGAGATGGCTGAATCTTACATCCTTCATGGACTTGGATATGATTATGGCGGCAAGAGCACTTGGCCTATCGATCTGTGGCCGTGGCTGGGATTACTCTGCATCTACGCACTGGTTGTGTGGACATCGGGAGAGTTGGCGTTGTCGCTTTGGAAAGTGGTGACGAAAGCGGGGGCTGGTGAACACGAAGGGGGATAGAGATTAAGATTAAGATTAGGATTAAGATTAGGAGGGAATTGGGCGGCGGAAGACTTTGTGGATGGCGGCTTGGTCGGTGGGCTTGATGAGCATCTCGTCTATGTTGACATGCGGCGGACGGCTGGCCATCCAGACCAGCGTTTCCGCGATGTCCTCCGCCGTGAGCGGGTGGATGCCTTGATAAACTTTTCGCGCCCTGGCCTCGTCGCCTTTGAATCGCACGGTGGAAAATTCCGTCTCCGCCAAACCGGGATCCAGCGAGCCAACGCGGATGCCGGTCCCGTTCAATTCCAATCGGAGCGCCTGGGTGATTTTGCGTTCGGCCGCCTTGGCGGCGCAATAAACGGCCCCGCCTTCGTAAGCGGTGTGGCCGGCGATGGAACCGATGTTCAAGATGGAACTTCCCGGATTGTTCGCCATCAACGGCAGCACGGCGCGCGTCACGCGCAGCAAGCCGAGGACATTGGTTTGGAACATCGTTTCCCAATCCTCGTCCCGGCCCGAAGCCACCGGGTCCAGGCCATGCGCGCCCCCGGCGTTGTTGATCAACACATCCACGCGGGCGGTTTTCGCGCGCGCCCATTCCACGAACTTCTCCACGCTGGCGGTGCTGGCCACATCCAGCGCGCGGCTGGCGCCCGGCTGGCGGATTTCCCCGGCGATTTTTTCCAGCCGGTCCACGCGCCGCGCGCCGAGCAACAGGTTGGCGCCCTCCGCCGCAAACGCGCGCGCCGCCGCCGCGCCGAATCCGCTCGAAGCGCCGGTGATCAAAACCCACTTGCCGGACAAGGATGAAGTCATAAGGAGAGCATAGCCCATTTCGGCAGGACATCAAACGGCGATTCGGCTTTGTCGTGATGTCTTGATGACGATGGCAGGAGCACCAGGAAGCGCTGGAAGCCACCTTTCTTACCGCCTCCTAACCTGGATGTTTCACACTTTCGGTTTCGGAGCGCCGATTTTGAATCGGCTTTCAGCGACATTGCGCGCCCAAAGCCGACTGCAAGTCGGCGCTCCGGATTGCAGGCATTTCGTGCGAGGTATGAAATGTGCGGGCTAACGGCGCGCCGGATCGGGATTCGGCGGGGGGGCGTTGAGTTTTTGGTACAGAAGAAGTTCCAGAGGGGTGAAGACTTTTCGCAGCGGAGCCAGCGGCGAATAAATCCAGCGCAACCGCACCACCGACAGCAGCATCGTCAGCGAAGTCCGGCCCAGCGCCACCTTGGACCCCACCTTGTCCGTCCACTCCGTCGGCACTTCCAAGACGCGGAAACGCTCCCGCCGCTTGAGCAAGTAAAGGAGATTGATGTCAAACGCCATGTCGGCGATGCAGAGGGAGGGATGGATTTTTTCCACGGCGGCGCGGCGCATGACTTTGGCGCCGCATTGCGTGTCGCGGATGTTCATGTGGAACAGGAATTGCACGATCCAGTGGAAAACCCGGCTGGCGAATCGCCGCCGCCCGGTCTGCATCTGGTGCAGCACGGCGCCCGGCACCCAGCGCGAGCCAATCACGCAATCTGCTTCGCCCGCGTGCCGGATCAGGTCCAGAAACGCCGGCGGGGCCGTCGCGCCGTCGGCATCCACATAGCCGATCAAATCGGCGCGGGGCGCGAGGCGCAACCCTTCGATGAGCGCCCCGCCCTTGCCGATGGGGGCGGGAAAATCCAGCGAGCTGACTTCGGGAAAATCGGCCCCCACCCGCCGCACGACGCCGAGGGTATTGTCCCGGCAGCCGTTGAGCACCACCACCAGTTGGAATTGGCCCTGATAATTCTGGCGGAAGTATTCGGCGAAACCCCGCAAGACAGGTTCAATCCGATCCTCCTCGTTGTAAGCAGGTATCAGCAACAATACGCTGGGATTCACATCAGCCACGCGCGGATTTTCTACCCAAACCGCCGCGCCATGTCGAGGGGGGAATTCTCACGGCGATGGCCCGCCGCGCATTTCGCATTTTTGGGGTTCCCCTCTTAATCTTAATCCTAATCTTAATCCTAATCTCCGTCCAAAGGGTTGAGATTAAGATTAAGATCAGGATTAAGAAGACTCCTCGATGCGTTGCATTCTCTCAACGGTCGGCTGGTCAAGGTTGTAGAGGCAGTCAAACAAAGCGTCTTTGAACGACGCGGGGCCGCGCGATTTTTCCGCGGCCAGTTCCGCCGCAATCCCGTAGCACGCCAGGGCGCACGCCGCCGCCCGGCGGCCATCCGGCTCGACGGCGGCGAAGGCGCCGATGACGGAAGCGGCCATGCAACCGGTGCCAACCACGCGCGTCATCAAAGCCACTCCGTTCTTGACGCGATAAATTCCGCGGTCATCGGCCGCCAGGTCCACTTTGCCCGTGATGACGACCGTGGCCTGGCGGCGCGCGGCCAGGGTTCGCGCCAGCGCCTCCAGGTCCGCTCCGACTTCGGTGGTGTCAACGCCTTTGGTGCGGATGTGGGCGCCGCTGACGCGCGCGATTTCGGAGGCGTTTCCCTTGATGATGTTGATGTTGACCTGGTCCAGCAGCTCGAACACCTTGCGGTCGCGCCATGCCGTGGCGCCCGCGCCGCACACGTCCAGAATGACCGGGATGCCTTTCTGGTTGGCGCCGGCCGCGGCCTTCTTCATCGCCTCCACAAAATCCGCCGTCAGGGTGCCGACATTGAGCACGAGTGCGGAAGCCATCCGCGCCATGTCGGCCGCCTCCTCCGGCGCGTGAGCCATGACGGGCGAGGCGCCGAGGGTTTTGACGATTTGCGCGCAATCGTAAATCGTCACCCAGTTGGTCAAGTGATGCACCACTGGGCTTTCCCGGCGCACTTTTTGGAGCAAATCGAAAGGCTTCAGATTGTTGTTCATGGTCTTTCGTTAAGAAACCGCCGCCCGGAGACGGTCCAGGATTTCCATGTTCCGTTGCGTTTCGGCCAGGCTCAGGCGCGGCGGGCGGTTTTGCAAAATGGCGTCGGCGAAATCTTCCACTTCGAGGCAGTAACGGTCGCTTTGCGCCACCGGAATTTCACGGCGTTCTGCGCCCGCCGTCAGCGTCAGCGCGCCGGGGTTGTCGAAAAACGTGTCGGTGATTTCCAACACGCCGCCTGTGCCGATGATTTCAGAGTGGACGCGCTTCTGGGCGTTGAAACCGCAGTTCAACGAGGCGATCAGGCCGGAGGGATACTTGAGCAGCGCGGAATAAATCATGTCCACACCGCCCTGTCGCGCGCATTGCGCGGAAATGCTTTCCGGCACTGCGCCGCCCGGCTGGCCGCCGGTGATTTGATCCATCACCAAGCCGGTGAAATTGAGCGGGTAGCAGCCGACATCGTAAAGAGAGCCGCCGCCCAGTTCGGGTTTGAGTTTGATGGAGTTTGGGTTGGCGAGCATAAAACGAAAAGAGGAGCTGATGAATTTGATGTCGCCCAGCGCGCCGCCGCGCAGAACCTCGAGCACCTGGCGGGTACGGTCGGTGTAACGGTACATGAAGGCTTCCATCAGCCGGACATGGCTGGCGGAGCAAGCGGCGGTCATTTCGCGGCACTGGGCGGCGTCCAGGGCAATCGGTTTTTCGCACAGAACGTGTTTGCCGTGTTCGGCGGCGCGGAGGGTCCATTCCCGATGCAGGGAGTTGGGCAGCGGCACATAGACGGCGTCAATGTCCGGATCGCGCAGCAGTTCCCCGTAATCGGGATAAACCGCCGGCGGGTCAAACTGGACGCGGCACTCGGCCCGCTTGGATTCCTGGCGCGACGCCACCGCGCGCAGCTCCGAATTGGAGGCGCGCCGGATCGCGGGGATGAGAGATTCCCGCGCGATGCGCGCGTAGCCGAGGACGCCCCACCGGATTTTTCGCTGGCCTGTATTCATGAAATGATGGTCCTATTTCGGTTGTTCAACGGGAAGCGGAATGAGCACCGGGATGCGGTCCTTGAGGGCGGGGAGGGGCGGGCCGTCGCCTGCCGGATTGTCCAGGTAGTAAAACCCCAGCGTCGTGTAATGGTTGGGAAACGGCTTGCGGTCTTCGTCCCAACCGTTCCGCCCGTGTTCGAGCGTAAAGAGAAGACTCTTTTGGAACGGGACGGGGTCCTGTATGTGCCAGCGGTAGCAGGTGTTTAAAATGCCGCGCTTCTCGCCGCCTTTGCCGGCGTTGTCGTAATAAGGCGCGCCAAAATAGGGGCACCAAAACGCCCGGCCAAAATCCCATGCCCCGCAAAAGTAGTCCTCGCTGCCCGTGCCGCTGATGGCCGGTTTTTCCGCGCCGTCCACATACCAGTAATCATTGCCCTCGCCCCACCAGCCGTCGCTGTTGGCCATCACGGAGATGAAAGTGCCGACGAAATGGCCGGCGCCCTTCGTTTCGCAAATCGTGAGCGGCTTGCCCGCGGGGGCGGGAAACCAGGCGCGATACTGGGTGTGAAAATAAAGAGCATCCGGCTGCGGATCCGGGTCCAGCCGGTAGTCAATATTAAAATAAAAATTATTGACGCCCTGGCCGCCCTCGTTGGCAACCGTGAGCACGGCATGTTTTTTGAAGGGCATCGGCCAGTAACAGTTCAGCGCGTTGCGGGCGCCCACCGCCACGGCCGCGCTTTGGAACTCGACATACTTGCCGTGTCCCTGGGCGAAAAAGTCGCCGACCGGGCACTCGACAGCCGGACGGGCCGCGTCGTCCCAGGTCATCCGCAGCACCAGTTCCCGCAGGTGCTCCGGGGAAGGGGAATTGATGGTGAACCAGATGTGCGTGACCCGGCCGCTGCCTTTGACATCCATGAGCGTGAGGGTCTGGCCGGGAGGGATGGGCCGGGAATCGCCGTTCCGCCCCCTGGGATCGGTGCTCGAAGCCCGCCCGGCGGAGAAGTCCTTTTTGGACGCAAGATCGGCGGCGAGTTGCGCCGCTGCCATGAATGGCAGCAGCATGATTACGGCCGCGCTTAAAATGAGAGATGACAGGCAGTTAGTCATGCCGGGAACCTTAGGCCGTGTCGAAGGGGTGTCAATAAGGAAATGACGCCTGACAAATGGTCGTGTGACGGGAGACATTATTAAGACAGAGATGGGGGTTGTTCGATAAACCGCTTGGCTTCTTCGATGTGATATGTGGTCTGGCACTTAGGACAAAACAAGTGGTACTCGTAATAGTGATCGCGGCCCGGTTTCAATTTGCCCTTTCGCTTGATGACCGGGGTCGAACACTTCCGGCACGGCTCGCCTTCCTGCATGGCGGGCCGATGGCCCTCCGTTTCGGGTTTGTTCTCGTAACCATCGTCCACGGGAAGATTGGGCTGGCGCAAGGCGGACAAGGAGAGGTGATCGCATCGCTCATTCTCCCGATTCCCGGCGTGCCCTTTGACCCAGCGGAATTCCACCTGATGCGTTTCGCAAAGCGCGAGCAACTTCTCCCATAGGTCAATGTTCTTTGCGCGTTCCTTATTGTTGAGCCACCAACCATTCTTCTTCCATTTCGCCGCCCAGCCCTTCATGACCGCCTCCACCAGATACTGCGAATCGCTGTAAAGCGTGACCTTGCACGGCTGCTTCAACAACTCAAGCCCCTTGATTGCGGCACAAATCTCCATCCGATTATTGGTCGTCAACCGAAACCCGCCGCTAACCTCGGCGCGCTTTTTGGGATGCAACAGCACCACCCCATAACCGCCAGGCCCAGGATTAGGCTCGCACCCGCCATCGGTATAAATGTCCACAGACGGCATTGCAAGCAGTGTTGAATTGTCGTTTGTGTCCAGGATATTCGTCATGATTTGGCCTCGGCACGCCCATACAACTCGATTGGAGTTTTGTCGAAATACCTGAACAGCGCCGGACACAACCAACCCTCAATGCCGAACTGAGGACAGAGATACCAATTCCCGCCTGCCTCCTCACGTCTCCATTCCAATTTGACGGTGTGCCCCGGAAAAGGTGTTGCGGAAAACACCAACCGAAAGCCCTGTTCAGCGTTGGGAATTGAGGCTACCGAGCGGTCGATCATCGTGTCGATTCCAGCGACAAACGGCTCTTGGGAAAGTCCGGCGGCTGGGTCGTCGAAAACCCACATTCCTGCATATTTGTAGGGGATTATGACTCCGATCGTGTTCATGTTTGCCTCATGATTGAAGTGCGCCGGCATTCGATCCACCGCCAGGCTAGACCTGACCAGCCGTTCTGGCTGCGAATATTTGCGCACTGATGGACTCCCAGACAGGAACCAGTTTTTCCATGTCTTCGCGCGACGGTTTCTGGCCGGAAATCGTGCGGAAGAAGACGGGCAGTTGAGCCACGAGCTTTTCGTCTTTGAGGACGTAATCGGGAATGCGCCCGGAATCCACGGCGGCGTAATCGAAGAATTTGAGCCAGTCTTCCGAACCTTGTTTGATCCCCAGTTGCCTGGCCCAGGAGCGGAGGGTTTCTTCGTAGCGCGGCGGGGGCAGAATTTCACGCTCGATCTTGCTCCAGTTGCTGGGGTCGCAGCCGTTTTGCAAACAGAATTCGCGCAGGCCCAGGCGCTGACGTTGCCGGATTTGCTTTATGAATTCGCCAAACATAGTCTTGATTTCATGTTGTGGTTGTAATTATACCACAGCCGCCGGCACAATGCAAGAGGCAATTGGCGTCCGTTTCTTAACTCTTAATGCGCAGGTTGACGGAGTAGATGGCGCGGCCGTCGGGGTGGATGAATTCCAGGCGCAGGGTGTCCATGCCGGTCGTGGCGGGGAACGAGGCGTCCACCGTGGAACGCGGTTTGGCGGCAATGCGGCTCTCGCCGTTGGCGAGCGCCTTCCCGCCGGCCAACGCCTGCCATCGGCAGGTGAGTTCGGAAAGGTCGGTGAACGAGTAGCGGTTCTGGAGCGGGACGACGCACTTGCCGTCGGCCGGGGCAACATCGCGGGCCGTGGTGTTGACAGGGCTGTACACCAGCTTGAGGTTCTCGTACTGCGGCTTGGTCCGGCGATCCGTGGTGACGGGGTTGGGGCCGCCTACCAGGCGCATGCCGGTCGTGGTGTTGGCGGATGGAATGCCGTTCACCGCGGGGCCGGAACCGGGCACGAATGTAGCGGGCGGCGCATTGGGGCTGTGGACCGTCCAGCGTTCGGGGAACTTGTCGGTCTGGCCCTGGTCGTGAAAGAGATAGAGGAAGGCGCCGACCATGCTGTCGTTGGGCCAGATGACATCCCAAGCGTAACCGACGCCGCCGCCGCTGGGGGAATACTCGGTAAGGAAGGCGGGTGCCTTGGCCCGGTTGGGGCTGGCAGCTATGGACTTGATATTATCTATTCTCGGATAATGGTAGTCCTCGAAGTCGCTCTTGGGGTTCTTGTCCAGGTTCTGCTGGGAGATGAAAGCCAGGCGCGTGGGGTCGTGCGCTTTCACGTAGTCGAACTCGGCCTGGTCATTGATGCCGTAGCCGCTTTCGTTGCCGCAGCTCCAGACGACGACGGAGGCGCGGTTCTTGTCGCGGTCCACGGTTTCCTTGGAGCGGAGAATGTAGGCCCAAGTGCGGTCGGGCTTGTTGACCTCGGTGGAGATCCAGCAGGCGGGGATTTCATCCAGGAGGTAGAAGCCGGCCTCGTCGCACAGTTCCATGAACCGTTCCGCCGGAGGGTAGTGGCTGGTGCGGATGGCGTTGATGTTGGCCCCCTGCAGCAGGTTGATGTCGGTTTTCCAGCACTCCTCGTTCAGGGCGTGGCCGCAAGTCGTAAATTCATCATGA
>Ga0181518_10001042_pt1 | contig 29180 bp, 24 predicted proteins | sample PEATcosm2014_Bin_28_FD_119751 | JGI IMG/M metagenome (GOLD analysis project Ga0181518, IMG submission 119751) | Peatland microbial communities from MTU Mesocosm Facility, Houghton, MI, USA - PEATcosm2014_Bin01_60_metaG | ecosystem: Environmental > Terrestrial > Soil > Wetlands > Peat | place...
CATCCAGTTGAAGAAAGTCGCTTCCCACTGCGCCGGCACGAACACGGTCTTTCGTTCGCGCACGGCTTTGATGGCCGGCTGCGCCAGCGTCTTGGCGTCGACGTACCATTGATCGGTGAGAAACGGCTCGAGCACCGCGCCAGAACGGTCGCCGTGCGGCACGACATGACTCGTCGGTTCGATCTTGTCGATGAGGCCACGTGACTCAAGCTGCTCGACGATGAGTTTTCGCGCGGCTTCGCGGCTCTTGCCTTCCAGCGCATCCAACAAAACAGCTTCGGGATGAGCGTCCTTCAGAAAAGATTCGTTTTGTTTGAGCGTCAGGTGCGCTTCGTCATCGAACACGTTGATAAGAGGCAGATTGTGCCGCCGGCCGACCTCAAAATCGTTGAAATCATGCGCCGGCGTGATCTTGACCGCGCCGGTGCCTTTTTCCGGATCGGCATAGACGTCGCCGATGATCGGAATGCGCCGGCCGACCAGCGGCAGGATCGCGGTCTTGCCGATCAGATGCTTCAGCCGCTCGTTGTCCGGATGCACGGCGACCGCGACGTCGCCGAGCATGGTCTCGGGCCGCGTCGTCGCCACGATGATGAATTCGTCGGAGCCCTCGATCGGATATTTGATGTGCCAGAGATTGCCCTTGGTCTCGACCTGTTGCACTTCGAGATCGGAGATCGCGGTTTTCAGCTTCGGGTCCCAATTGACCAGCCGCTTGTCCTTGTAGATGAGGCCTTCGCAGTGGAGCGCGACGAAGACCTTCAGCACCGCGCGCGATAGGCCCTCGTCCATGGTGAAGCGCTCGCGCGACCAGTCGCAGGAGGCGCCGAGGCGTTTGAGCTGACCGATGATGGTGCCGCCGGATTCCGCCTTCCATTCCCAGACCCGCTTGATGAAGGCCTCGCGGCCCATGGCGCGGCTCGATTCCTGGCGCTCCATCAATTGCCGCTCGACCACCGCCTGGGTGGCGATGCCGGCGTGATCGGTGCCCGGTTGCCACAAGACGTCTTTGCCGCGCATGCGCTCGAAGCGGCAGAGGATGTCCTGCAGCGTGTTGTTGAGCGCGTGGCCCATATGCAGCGAGCCGGTGACGTTCGGCGGAGGAATGACGATGCAATAGGGTTCCGCCTTGGCGCGCTCGGGCCGGCCGGCCCGGAAGGCGCCGGCCTTCTCCCAGGCCTCGTAAATGCGGCTTTCGACCGCGCCAGGCTGATATGTCTTCTCGATCATTTCGATTTTCCGGGCCGCGCGCTAGAAAGCCCGCGCGGCGTTGACTGTCAACGCCGGCACCCGCCGTCTCCCATCCCGGTTCCAAGCAAGGCCCCAACGTGACAGCCGCCGCGCAAGCTTCCTCAGCCCTAGCGCACCGCACGCCGACGCGCTCCATCACGCTGCTCGCGGTCGCGGGCTTCGCCGCGCAGGCGCAAGTGCGGGTGACCGATTCGATGCTTCCCCAGATCGCGTCCGACTTTCACACCACGGTCGGCGCCGCCGCCATGGTGGTAACGGCTTATGCCCTCGCCCACGGCTCGATCCAGCTCGTCATCGGCCCGGTCGGCGACCGCTTCGGCAAATACCGCACTGTCGCCTTGATGTGCGCCATCGGCGCCGTGCTGGTGGCGTGCTGCGGCCTGGCTGGATCGCTGTCGCAGCTGATGCTGGCGCGGCTCGCCACCGGCGCCGCGGCCGGCTGGGTGATCCCGATTTCCATGGCTTATGTCGGCGACGTCACGCCCTATGAGCATCGCCAGACCGTGCTTGGTCGCTACCTGTCCGGCCAAATCCTCGGCCAGCTATCCGGCCAGGCCGCCGGCGGCGTGCTCGGCGACCTCATGGGCTGGCGCAATGTGTTCTTCGTGCTCGCCGGAGTTTTTGCGCTGGCCGCGGCGGGGCTGGTGTTCGAGCTCATCAGCAATCCGCTGACGCGCAAGCCGGGGCACCCGAACGAGACCACGCGCGGCTTCGTCGCCGACTACGCCGTCGTGTTGAGCAACCCGTTCGCGCGCATCGTCATTCTCACCGCCTTCATCGAAGGCGCGATCGTGTGGGGCGCTTTCGCCTATATCGGCGCCGACCTGCGCCTGCGCTTCGGATTGAGCTTTACGTTGGTCGGGCTGACCGTCGCCTGCTTCGGCTTCGGCGGATTGATCTACGCCGCCTTGGTCAAAATCTTCGTGTATCGGCTGGGCCAGGTTCGCCTCGCCATCAGCGGCGGGTTTTTGATCGCGGTCGCCTACATCGAACTCGCCCTTGGGCCCGCTTGGTGGCTCGCGCCCGTCGCAACGATGGCCATCGGACTGGGCTTCTACATGCTGCACAACACGCTACAGACCAACGCGACGCAGATGACGCCGCAAGCCCGCGGCACCGCGGTCGCGATCTTTTCCTCGGCGATCTTTGTCGGCCAGACGGTGGGCGTCGGCACCGGCGCGCTGGTGATCGACCGCCTTGGCGCGGCGCCGCTGTTTGTCGGCGCGGCCATCACGATACCGGTGTTGGCAATCTGGTTCGCCCGCCAATTGCGTCAGCGCCCGGTCAAGTGACCGGGCGCCATCGCAATTTTTAGACTTTCACCAAAGGCACCCGCGGCGTCGGTCCGCGGCGTGGCGGTGTGTCGTCGCCGGGGCCCGGTGGCGGCTTGCGCCGCGGCGAGGAGCGCCGCTTCGCCTTGGCGCGGCGCGGCTCGGGCAGTTTTTCCGCGCGCGGCGTCACCGGGCCGTCCGGATAATCGAAGCTGAGCTTGCTGTTGCCGGACTCGTCGGTGACCACGACGACACGCACGTGGCCGCCCGACTTCAGGCGTCCGAACAGCACCTCGTCGGCCAGCGGCTTCTTGATGTGCTCCTGGATCACCCGCGCCATCGGCCGTGCGCCCATCAGTTCGTCGTAGCCGTTGGCGATCAGCCATTTCGCCGCTTCGTCGGTCAGCTCGATGGTGACGTCGCGGTCGGCGAGCTGCGCCTCGAGCTGCAAGACGAATTTCTCGACCACCATGGCGATGACGTCTTGCGACAAATGCGCAAAGGTGATGATGGCGTCGAGCCGGTTGCGGAATTCCGGCGCGAACATCCGGTTGATCGCCTCCATGTCGTCGCCCTCGCGCTTGGTCCGCGTAAAACCGAACGCGGCGCGCGCCATGTCGGCGGCGCCGGCATTGGTGGTCATGATCAGGATGACGTTGCGGAAATCGACCTGCTTGCCGTTGTGGTCGGTCAGCTTGCCGTGATCCATGATCTGCAGCAGCACGTTGAACAGATCCGGATGCGCCTTCTCGATCTCGTCAAGCAGCAGCACGCAATGCGGATGCTGGTCGACGCCGTCGGTGAGCAGGCCGCCCTGGTCGAAGCCGACATAGCCGGGCGGCGCGCCAATGAGCCGCGATACGGTGTGGCGCTCCATATATTCCGACATGTCGAAGCGGATGATTTCGACGCCGAGCGTCGCCGCGAGCTGCCGCGCCACCTCGGTCTTGCCGACGCCGGTCGGGCCGGAGAACAGGTAGCAGCCGATCGGCTTTTCGGGTTCGCGCAAGCCGGCGCGGGCGAGCTTGATCGAGGCTGAGAGCGCCTCGATGGCCTTGTCCTGGCCGTAGACCACGCGCTTGAGGGTATCCTGCAGATGCTGGAGCACTTCGGCGTCGTCCTTCGACACCGCCTTCGGCGGAATCCGCGCCATGGTGGCGATCGTGGTCTCGATCTCCTTGATGCCGATGGTGCGCTTGCGCCGGCTCTCCGGCAGCAGCATCTGCGCCGCGCCGGACTCGTCGATCACGTCGATCGCCTTGTCGGGCAGCTTGCGGTCGTGGATGTAGCGCGACGACAGCTCGACCGCGGCTTTGATGGCCTCGTTGGTGTAGCGCAGCTTGTGATAGTCCTCGAAATAAGGCTTTAGGCCTTTGAGGATCTCGATGGCGTCCGGGATGGTCGGCTCGTTGACGTCGATCTTCTGGAAGCGGCGCACCAGCGCCCGGTCCTTCTCGAAATACTGCCGGTATTCCTTGTAGGTGGTCGAGCCGATGCAGCGCACCGTGCCGGAAGCCAATGCCGGCTTGAGCAGGTTCGACGCGTCCATGGCGCCACCGGATGTGGCGCCGGCGCCGATCACGGTGTGGATCTCGTCGATGAAGAGAATAGCGCCGGGATAGGCTTCGAGCTCCTTGATGACCTGCTTGAGCCGCTCCTCGAAGTCGCCGCGATAGCGCGTGCCGGCCAAGAGCGTGCCCATGTCGAGGGCGAAGACGGTGGCATTGCGCAGCACGTCCGGCACCTCGCCGTGGACAATGCGCCGCGCCAAGCCTTCGGCGATCGCGGTCTTGCCGACGCCGGCCTCGCCGACGAACAGCGGATTGTTCTTCTGCCGCCGGCATAGCACTTGGATGGTACGGTTGATCTCGGACTCGCGGCCGATCAGCGGATCGATCTTGCCCTCGCGGGCTTTCTTGTTGAGGTTGACGCAATAGGCATCGAGCGCGTCGCCCTTCTTCTTCTGCTCGTCGCCGGACTTGGCGTCGTTCTCCTCGTCGGCGCCGCGCACCGGGCGGGCTTCCGACATGCCCGGCCGCTTGGCGATGCCATGGCTGATATAGTTGACCGCGTCGTAGCGGGTCATGTCCTGCTCTTGCAGGAAATAGGCGGCGTGGCTCTCGCGCTCGGCGAAGATCGCGACCAGCACATTGGCGCCGGTCACTTCCTCGCGGCCGGAGGATTGCACGTGGATGACCGCGCGCTGGATGACGCGCTGAAAGCCGGCGGTGGGCTTTGAGTCCTCGGCGCCGTCGGTGACCAGGTTGTCGAGCTCGGATTCGAGATAGGCGACGAGGCTGCGGCGCAGCTTCTCCAGATCGACATTGCAGGCCCGCATCACGGCGGCGGCGTCCTGATCTTCGATCAGCGCCAGCAAGAGGTGCTCCAGCGTCGCATACTCGTGGTGCCGCTCGTTGGCGAGCGCCAGGGCGCGATGGAGCGACTGTTCGAGACTGCGCGAGAACGTGGGCATTTCAGTTTCTCTTCACTTGTATTGAGCGCTTCCCCCCGGAATCACTTCTTCTCCATGATGCACTGCAAAGGATGCTGATGTTTTCGGGCAAAGTCCATAACCTGCGTCACTTTGGTTTCGGCCACCTCGTAGGTGAAAACCCCGCATTCGCCGATGCCGTGCTGGTGCACATGCATCATGATCAGGTGCGCCGCCTCGTGGTCCTTGTTGAAAAAACGCTCGAGCACGTGGACCACGAATTCCATCGGCGTGTAGTCGTCATTGAGCAGCAGCACGCGATAGAGGTTCGGCCGCTTGGTCTGCGGCTTGGTCTTGGTGATGACCGCAGTGCCGGGACCGCCTTGGTCGCCTTTGCGCTTGCGGTCGTCGTCCGCCATGCGCGGCGGCTGCGTTTTGGGATTGGCGTCGGGCGGCGGCATTGCTGCGTGTGTCTTCCAAGCTCCTAAGTAGTGAGAGGCAGAACATTCCGGAAGGCTTCCGCCCGCCGTCCCCCCGCACCACGGACTGTATAATAGAGTTGGAGCCGGCCGCGTTCCAGTTCGATAAAGCGATCCGACCGCACGTCAGGATTGGTGCGGTTCGGCGACTCGGTTATGGATTGGGCACAAGTGATGGGAGGGCGGCCATGACTGACCCGGCACGCCGGGCGAAGCTCCTGCGCGAGCTCGAGCAGGAATTCGTCCCTGATTACGACGCTCTGAGCATGCCGTCGGCCGACAAGCGCGCTGCTTACGCGCTTGAACACATCGCCTATCGGGTCGGAAAAATAGACCAGAGCCTCGCCAAGATCGCCGCCGCGATCGAGGCCCTTTTAGCCAAAACCTGACCGGTAAAGAGCTGACGCGCAGCCGCGCGCCGGCCTTACTTCATCGCAGAAACTTTGGCGTAGGCGCTTTCGAACGGCTTGTAGGATTCCTTGGCGAAATCGAGGTAAAGCTCGCCAAGTTTGGTCGCCTCGGCGACAAACCCCTCGTAGGACGACTTCAGGTATTCGCTCTGCACTTCCATGACCTTTTCCAGGCTTTTCGCGCCGACGAGCTTCTCCCAATGGGCGGCGGAGCCTTCGACTGACTTCTTCGAGAAGTCCGCGACCTCGGCCGCAATGGCCTGGGCGCTCTTGGACCATGCTCCAAAGGAGTTCATGGCCAATTCCATGCTGTCTTTGCCGAGCTTGTTGATGTCTTCGGTGGTCATGACGGTCCTTCCGGCGACGCGCGCTGTCTGTTGCTATGGTTAAAATCTTCCGCCCTTTGCCTTGAAAAGGCCTTTTCGGGCGACGATGATATTATAGTGCACTGCACAAAAAATGCAACTCGTTTATGTGCATGGCACAAAAAAGTGTCTTTTCGTTGTGGGTGTAGACACTTGGGCGGCGCATCGGGGACTTAACGCTTTCGCAACAGCGTTCGCCTAGCGTGCTTGACCGTGTCGTTTGTGTAACGATCGGTCCTTAGTCGGGGGCTATGCCTCTCAAGTGGACGGGTAGTCGGACCGAGCCGGCGCCGTACTGCGGGGAGCATCGTCCTTAAAGGAGCGAACAGGGGCTGGGCCTCAACCGAGGCCCTACGCGCGTCAGGGACGGGGTGCGTAATGGCAATGATGCGTATGGAAGCCCGCAATGGGCTTCGTTTTGGCGTTATCGGTCTTGCCGCTATCGTTGCGGCGCTCGCCATCACCAGCGATGCTGCCGACGCGCGGCACCATCGGCGTTTGCGCGTGCACTACGTCTCCGAGCATCACGCGGCGCGCGTGCATCATCACGCCAGCGCCGAGGATTATTCGCCGCCATCGGCATCGATCGTGGTCGACGGCAATACCGGGCAGGTATTGCAGGCGTCGAACCCCGACGCGCCGCGCCATCCGGCCTCGCTGACCAAGATCATGACGCTCTATCTGCTGTTCGAGCGCCTCGATGCCGGCAAGATCAAGCTCGACACCTCGCTCAAAATCTCCGCGCACGCCGCCGACCAGGACCCGACCAAGCTCGATCTCAAGCCCGGCCAGACCATCCCGGTGGAAGACGCGATCAAGGGTATCGTGACGCGGTCGGCCAACGATGCCGCCGTGGTAATCGCCGAAAATCTCGGCGGCAGCGAGGACGAGTTCGCCAAGCTGATGACGCAAAAGGCCCATGCGCTGGGTATGAGCCGCACCACCTACGTCAACGCTTCCGGCCTGCCCAGCGACGACCAGATCACCACGGCGCGCGACCAGGCGCTGCTCGGACGCGCCATCCAGGACCGTTTTCCGCGCTATTACAAATATTTCTCGCTGCCGGCCTTCGTCTATCACGGCATCGCCATCCGCAATCACGATCATCTGCTCGGATCGGTCGAAGGCGTCGACGGCATCAAGACCGGATTTACCCGCGCGTCGGGCTTCAATCTCGTCACCTCTGTGCACCGCGACGGACGCTATGTCGTCGCCGTCGTGCTCGGCGGCCACTCCGCATTCCAGCGCGACGCCCATATGCGCGAACTGATCGGCGCGCACATCAAGGAAGCTTCGCTGCAGCGCACGGCGCCGGTCATCGCCGAGCAGCAGGCTGCGCCTCGTGACGAATCGCAGCCGGCCGCCGTCGCCAAGGCGGCGATCGTGTCGCGCGCCGACCCGACGCCGACTGCAACTGTGACGACGCACGCCGCCGCAGGATCGAACGACCCGATCCAACCGCTTCTGGTGAAAACCGTTTCCTACCGGATCGCACCGGTGCAACCGGCACCGCTGGCGCCGATGCCGGCACTGGTGGCGGCGCCTGCGCCGCAGCCGGAGGCGCCACGCGTTGTCGTTGCTTCGGCCGACACTGTGCCGCCGGTCACGATCCCTGCGGTCAAGTCCGACCCGATCAAGCCTGAGGCCGCCAAGCCGGACATCACCAAGCCGGAGGTCGTAACGGCCGCGCCGGCTCACGCCGAGCCCGCCAAAGCCGAGCCGGCAAAGTCCGAACCGCAGATCCACGCCCGCGGCGGCTGGCAGATCCAGATCGGCGCCTATCCCGGCGAAGACGAGGCCAAGCAGCATTTGAGCGCGGCGCAGAGCAAAGTCCACGATAAGCTCGCAGCCGCCGATCCGTTCACCGAGCGCGTGCTCAAGGGCGACAAGGCGCTCTATCGCGCCCGCTTCGCCGGTTTCGATAAAACGACCGCCGACGCGACCTGCAAGCAACTCAAACGCAACGATTTCGATTGCATAACGGTCAAGAACTGAAGATCCCGGCAAACGGGGCGGAAGACGAGTGAGCGTTGTTCAGAGTGCGGAAGCCACGCGAGAGCATCCTTTTGGGAAAGCCTCAGCGATGGCGACGAAGCAGAACGTCCTTGGCCTCATTGACGCGGGCCGCAAGGTACGTCGACCCCCCTTGGTCGGGATGCAGTTTCTTCATCAAGGAACGGTGGGCGCGACTGATGTCTTCCGCGGTCGCTCCGGGCTGAACGGCAAGGATCTGATAAGCTTCCTCTTCAGTCATTTTGCCGCTGGCCGCCGCCCGCGTCCGGTTCCCCGCTGCCGCATCACCTTGCGCGTGCTCACGCCAACCGGGCTGCCGGCGGTCAAGATAAGCTGCAAGTAGATCGCGGCTGTCGCCGTCGATCTCGCCGAGCAAGCCGATCAGTATTGGCGGGTCGAGCGCGTCGAGGCTTGAGCCTTCATGCCGGCCCGCAATAATGCGGCCGCGCATGGCGCCGGAATCGTGATCGAGCTCCATTTCGAGAAATGCGGTGCGGACGCGGGACACCTGGCCGGTGCTCTTTTGGGTGCGCCCGGCGAAACTTGCCGGCCACAGCGACACCCAGCCGAGCAGGCCGAGGCCGAATGCGCCGACCGGAATGGCGACGCCTATCTCGCCGCGGAACAGGAGAAATGCGGCAAAGATCAGCGCGCCGCAGCCACCTAGGTAGCGTATCAGGCGCGCAGCCTGCTTCGGGTCCGCCTTGGAGAAGGCGTTCACGGCCCACAGCAGCAGGATGAGAACGGCGACGCCGAGAAGAAGGGGCATGGCTATTTGAGCTGTTCGAGCAGCCTGACCGCGCCGGCACTGTTGCGCTCTTTCAGATCGGCCAACGCCTTCATCCCGCCGGCCGCGTAGGCCGCGGCTGCCCGCAACAATTCGGCCAATTCGTGGGCGGCGCCGGGGGCAAACCGGCAATAGGCGCCACGGGTCAGGCGCGCGATCTCGCGAAAAGCCTGCTCGCACACCGGATCGTAGCCTTCCTGGAACATGAAGGCCGGGATATTGCGCAGGCCAAGCTCGCCGGCCCCGGCGCAAAGATCGTCGAGCGTTTCCTCCATGGCGTCGCCGACGAACACCAAGGTGCCGACCTTCGCATTGTCGTTCTCGCGGCGGGCGTGGGCGAGCACCTTGCTGATCTGGGTATGGCCGCCACGGCAATCGATCCGCGACATCAGCGCGCCGAGCCGCGCCGGCTCGGCGACCCACGGCGATGCGCGGCATTCGGCGAGGCCGCGATAATAGACGAGCTGGATATCGAGGCCGCCGACGGCTGAGGCTTCGCGGAACATGTCGGCCTGCAGCCGGCATGCGGTATCCCAGGTCGGCTGCCGGCTCATGGTGGCGTCGAGCGCGAAGATGAGGCGGCCGCGCTTGCCGGCCACGACCGCGGGGCCGAGCGCGTCGACGCGGTTCAAGAAGGCATCGATCTCGGCGCGGGAGGTCGAAGCCGGCGCCGGCGCGTGATCGGAGCGGTCTTTGCTCATCGAGGGACCTTGGCGGCTTTTCGCCACGCCATAAAGTGGCGCTGACCGGCATTGCGCGCAATGGCCCGGATATAGCGCCCTAATCGGCGAGCAGGTCGTGGGTTTCCAGCGGATTTGTGGAAGCCGCGAGCCATTCGGCGCGGGCCGCCATGCGCCGCTTGCCGCGCTCGTCGATCGGCAGCTTGAGCGCATCGATCAGGGCTTTGACCTCGTCGCGCGCCGTCACGTGGGAGACGGTTGGGCGCTGGCCGAGCGTGTCTTCGTTGATGTCGTCGAGCGCCGTAAGCCCACGCGGGAAGAACTCGCGATAGACCATCCGTTCGGCAAATCCGTCGATGGAGCGGAAGCCGAGTTGCCGGGCGAGCTGATTAACCCCCTCCCCGACCAACCGCTTGTTGCGCGATCCCAGTGCCGAGAGCCGGTTGCGGACGATGACCCAGTCGGTCAGGCCGCCGTCGACTAGGCGGCGCTGGCGGCGCGCCTCGCGGACCATTTCGGCATAGTGGCTGACCCCGACCACTTCGAAGGTGGTCGGATCGACCGAGCCGAGCACGTCGAAATCGACGAAACTGTCGTTGAGCGGGGTGATCAGCGTATCGGCCATCGAATGGGCCAGCCGCATCAAATAGGAATCGTTGCCCGGCGTATCGATGACGATGAAGTCGTGGCTGTTCTCAACCGCGCTCACCGCCTCGGCGAAGCCGGCAAATTCCTGCGCCTCGATTTCGTCGAGCCGCAGCCCAAATCCGCGCGCGACGCAATAATGAGCGGGCATTTCGAGCTTGATATGGGCGCGTTCAGCCCAGTCACGGCGGTTCTCGACGTAATGGGTGAAGCTTTTCTGGCGGGAATCCAGGTCGATGGTCGCGACGCGCTGGCCGGCCTGCAGCAACGCGACGGCGACGTGCATCGCCGTGGTCGATTTTCCCGAGCCGCCTTTTTCGTTACCAAGCACGATGACGTGCGCCGATAACGGCATTCCGACGTCAGCCCGCATCAACATGATAACGCGACCCCAAACGCAGCTGTCCTTTACTCGGGCTTGCAACGCTCATGGTCAAGATACAGCATTGCCTTCGCCAAGTTAATCATTAACCACACAGTCCAAGCATGAACACGCCAACTGTGTTCGCGCGGCAACGCCGACGGCGGCTCGATGGCTAAACGACCCACGCGTTCGCAACGTCATCTGCGCGTCATCCGCGCTTTGCCGGCGCTCAAGCGCGCGATCGCGGATTGCCGCGCGCGGCGTTGCAAAATTGCGCTGGTGCCGACCATGGGCGCGCTGCATGCCGGCCACCTCGCGCTGGTGCGGGCGGCGCAGCGCCGTGCCGACCGCGTCATCGTGTCGATCTTCGTTAACCCGACCCAGTTCGCGCCGCACGAGGACCTGAAAACCTACCCGCAGACATTTGCCGCCGACATCGCGGCCCTTGCCGCGCTCAAGGCCGATATGGTCTGGGCGCCGGCTGTGGCGACCATGTATCCGACGGGCTTTGCCACGCGCGTCGTCCCGGAAGGTCCGGCGACCGCCGGCCTGGAAGATGCTTTCCGGCCGCACTTCTTCGCCGGCGTGGCAACAGTCGTCGCTAAGCTCTTGATTCAATGCGAGCCGGACATAGCGATGTTCGGCGAAAAGGATTTCCAGCAGCTCAAGGTCGTGACCCAGCTGGCGCGCGATCTCGATCTCAAAACCCGCATCGTCGGCGCCCCGATCGTGCGCGAAGCCGACGGCCTCGCGCTATCGTCGCGCAATCGTTACCTGTCGCCGGCTGAGCGGGCGAAAGCCCCGGCGCTGCACCGCGTGCTCGGGGAATGCGCCATAGGCATCGCCGCCGGCAAGCCGATCGCCGCCGTTCTCGATCAGGGACGTACGGCGGTCACCGGCGCAGGCTTTGCGCTCGACTACCTCGAAGCGCGCCATGCCGAGACACTCGCGCCCATCGCCTCGCCGAAGGCCGGGCCGATCCGCCTCCTTGTCGCAGCGCGGCTCGGCAGCACGCGGCTGATTGACAATGTGGCGGTGTAGATTTCCGTTCGCCTACTTCGCCGCGACCTTCATCGGGTCCTTCACGTTCGCAAACGTCTCAAACTCCGTGTTCCAGAGCTGGCCGTCGATCTTTTCTACCTTGCGAATGTAGATGTTGCTGACGATGTCGCGGGTGTCGGCGTCGATCGAGATCGGGCCGCGCGGGCTCTCCCAGGCCATGCCCTTCATCGCGGCGAGCAAGGCGTCGCCGTCGGCATTGCCGCCGGTTTTCTTCAGCGCCTCATAGATCAGGTGCAGGCCGTCATAGCCGCCGAGCGAAACGAAATCCGGACGGAAGCTGTTGGCCTTCTCGATCGCGGCCGCATAGGTCTTGTTGAGCGCGGAATTGTGGGCGGCGGAATAGACTCCGGCGGTGATCATGCCGAGCATCTGATCGCCCATGTCGTTGAGACTGTCGTCGGTGGTGAGATCGCCCGGGCCGATAATCTTGATGCCGGATTTCGCCAGCCCGCGCTCGGCGAATTGCTTGGCGAAGATCGGCGCCTGCGTGCCGGGGAAATAGATGAACGCGGTGTCCGGCTTGAGGTCGGCGATGCGCTGCAGGAACGGCGCGAAGTCGGGATTGGCGAGCGGCAGCCGGATCGACTCGACGATCTCGCCGCCGACCTGGGTGAACCGGGTCTTGAACGCCGTCTCAGCCTCGATGCCGGGCGCCCAGTCGTTGACCAAGGTGACGACCTTCTTGCTGCCGTTCTTGAACGCCCACTCGCCCATGATCCAGGACTGCGGGCTCAGGATGAAGCCGGCGCGCACGAAGTAAGGCGATTTCGTCGTCGTGATCGAGGCGCCCGAGCTCATCACCAACGTCGCCTTCTTGGCTTCGGTGATGAGCGGCGCGATCGCCAGCGCGGTCGGCGTGATGCCGATGCCGACGATGTCGACCTTATCGTTGACGATCATCTCCTGGATGGTGCGGCGCGCCGTGTCGGCAACGCCGCCGTCGTCGCGCAAGGTGAGCTCGATCTTTCGCCCGGCCACCGTGTCGCCGTGCTGCTGCATATAGAGCTGGATCGCGGCCTTGAGCTGCCGGCCGACGGCGTTGAAGCCGGCGCCGGTCATGGGGATGCTCATGCCGATTTTCAGAACCGTATCGGCGGCCACAGCCGGGCGAGCGATAAGGCCGCCGGCAGCGGTGGCGGCGATGCCCTTGAGCACTGTTCTACGCAACATGATGATCTCTCCCATTTTGTTTTCGCCTCCCCCTTGTTGGGGGAGGGATTAGCTCTTCACACCCGTTCGAGATGCGGAATTTGCGGCCGCGCGCCTTGCGCCTTGCCGGTGATCGGCGGCCGCGGCAGGCGCGCCTCGCCGTTTTCCATGACGAAGCTATGTTCGAGCGAATACCACGGCGCCTTGACGTCGGGCGTTCCGGCGCGCGGCTCGTCGTGACGCACATAATTGCCGATGAGATGGCGGGTGACGCCGAACTGCGCGTCGGTTTCGAGGTTCTTGTCCTCGGGATCGTAGAGCTGCGAGACCAGCGTCTTGAAACCCGGCTTGTAGACCAGGAAATGCAGATGCGCCGGCCGCATATTGTGCCGGCCTTGCGCGCGCAACAATTCGCCGACCGGGCCGTCGACCGGGATCGGATAGCCGGCCGGCTTGACGCTGCGGAAGCTGATGCGACCGTCGGCATCGGTGGTGAACTGGCCGCGCAGGTTCATGTCGGCCTGGACCGGATCCTGGTTCTCGTAAAAACCTTCCGGCGATGATTGCCAGATATCGACCAGGGCGCCCGGGATCGGTTTGCCGTTGACGTCATGGAAGGTCGCATCGACGAACAACACCGGCCCTGGCGTCGGCGAGCGCACGATGGAATCGCCGTTCTTGGTCTTGGGCGAATTCATGCGCCAGAACGGCCCGAGCAAATTGGCGTCGGTTTCGGTCTGGCCGCGATTGCCGTTGTTGAGCAGGCAGATCAGGCTCGAGAAACCGAGCGAGCCGGACATCAGCACGGCTTCGTTGTGGGTCTCGTTGGTGTGCTTGCCAAGCGCGACGATGTAACCGACGGCGGCCTGGAACTCCTGCTCGGTCAATTTCACTTCGCGGGCAAAATCGTGCAGGTGGCGGACGAAGGCCGACATGATCTCGCGAAAGCGCGGATTTTTGGCGCGCGCAAGCTCGCTCAGCACCGCCGGGGTGATGTCTTTTTCGCTTTCGATGATCATGTCTTGCTCCGCAGGCCTTGGGGCATGATCCCGAAAAGTGGAAACCGGTTTTCGGATAAGATCATGCCCGAATAAAAACTTTAGGCGGCGGACTTTACGTGATCGCTCCCGGCTGCGCTATGCGGCAAGCGGTGCGGGATCATGCCCACTTAAGCTCACATCAAGCCCAGCTCGCGCAGCTCGCGGCGCAACTTTTCCGGCATCGCCGCCGCGCCGGGCGCCGCTTTGTCGAGGTCGCGCGGAGCGTCTTTCACGTCGAGATAACGCCAGCCCTGGAAAGCGCGGAACGGGCGCGGCGCCACCAGCACGACCTTGGGATCGAGCACGACGCCGCAGCGGCCGATGCCGTTCTTGTCGCGAAACGGCCGAATGGCGCGGATGCGCTGGCGGCACATGATCTCGCCGCGGATCACCCAGTAGAGCGAGCCGCCGTCGGTGAGCTCGTCAGCACGCTTGGGCACCATGCGGGTGCGGTGGATGTGCTCGGGCTTTTCGCCGCGTTTGCGCTTGTCCTTGAGCTTCTGCTTGATCCAGTCCTCGAGATCGCGGACTGAATCGGCGCCGACGCAGAGCTTGATGAGATTGAGAGCCATTGTGTCCTAGTTTATCGCGGCTCGGACGGTTCGATCACCATGATCTCCGCGCCTTCCACAACTTGCTGACCGGCGCCGACCGGAACTTGCATGACCGTACCGGCAAACGGCGCGCGCAGCGTGTGCTCCATCTTCATCGCCTCGATCACGGCAAGACGTTGGCCGGCGGCCACGCGATCGCCGACCGCGACGTCGACCTCGAGAACCCTGCCATGCATCGGCGCCTTGATGACGCCATCGCCGGCACCGGCCTCCGCAGTCGCGGTGGCAAAATCCTTGATGCGCACGCGGGTTTGCCGGCCGTGGCGCAAGACATAAGCCTCGTCGTCGGCCTCGAACACCCGCGCGTTGGTTGCAGGCGCGGCTCCCTCGATGGCGACGCGCATTCCGTCTGCGCCATAGCTGACCGTCGCGACTTCGCCCTCGCCATCGATGACGATAGGCACGGCGTGCAAGCGCGTTCCGCCGAGTTGAAAACCGTCGCTCGCCGCCCACGGCGAGCTTGCTTCGGCCGGCTCGTCAGCAGATGCGTCGCCGTCCGAAAATTCGCCTCGGGCTTTGCGCTTGAGCAAATTTGCCACCCCGAGCGCCGCAGCGGCAAAGTCGGCTTTGTGCGGTACCGCTCCAAGCGCGGCGAGGTTGCGGTCGATGAAGCCAGTATCGACCTTGCCCTGACGGAATTCGCTCGCTCGGGTGAGAGCGGCGAGAAAAGCTACGTTGCATTTCGGTCCGGCGATCACTGTGCAATCGAGCGCGGCCGCCAGCCGGTCCAGCGCCGCGTCGCGCGTCGGCGCCTGCGCGATGAGCTTGGCGATCATCGCATCGTAATACGGCGTGACCTCACCGCCCGCCTCGAAACCGGAGTCGACGCGGATGTCGGCCGGCAATTCCATCGCCACGATCCGGCCGGTCGACGGCAAGAAGCCGCCTTCTGGATCCTCGGCATAGAGGCGCGCCTCGATGGCGTGGCCGTCGAAGCGGATTTTTGACTGCTCGAGCGGCAGCTTCTCGCCTGCAGCGATCCGGAATTGCCATTCCACCAGGTCAAGCGCCGTGACCGCCTCGGTCACCGGATGCTCGACCTGGAGCCGCGTGTTCATCTCGATGAACCAGAACGCGTCGGCGCGCAGCCCTTTGGTGCCGTCGGCAATGAACTCGACCGTGCCGGCGCCAACATAACCGACCGCTCGCGCCGCCTCGACGGCGGCGGCCCCCATCTGCGCGCGCAGCTCCACCGTCATGCCGGGCGCCGGCGCTTCCTCGACCACCTTCTGGTGGCGCCGCTGCAGCGAGCAGTCGCGCTCGCCGAGGTGAATGGCAGTGCCATAGCCGTCGGCGAAGACCTGGATTTCGATGTGGCGCGGCGCGGCGACGTATTTCTCGAGCAGGACGCGGCTCGAGCCGAACGCCGATTCCGCCTCGCGAATGGCGCCTTCCAACGCCGCCTCGAATTCGGCGTGCTTGTCGACGCGGCGCAGCCCGCGGCCGCCGCCGCCGGCCGCCGGCTTGATCAGCACCGGATAGCCGATTTCGTAGGCCTTCTCTTTGAGGAATTTCGCGTCCTGCCGTTCGCCGTGATAGCCCGGCACCACCGGGACGCCCGCCTTTTCCATCAGCGTCTTGGCGCGATCCTTCACGCCCATGGCGCGCATGGCCGCGGCCGGCGGCCCGACAAAAGCAATGCCGGCTTGGTCGCAGGCATCGACGAAGTCGGCATTCTCGGAGAGAAATCCGTAGCCCGGATGCACGGATTCGGCGGCGGCCTTCTTCGCCACCTCGATGATGCGCTCGATGGCGAGATAGCTGTCGCGCGCTGGCGCCGGGCCGATGCAATAGGCCTCGTCGCATGATCGCACGTGCAGCGCGTGGGCGTCGGCTTCCGAATAGACCGCGATGGTGCGCAGGCCGAGGCGCTTGGCCGTGCGCGCGATGCGGCAGGCGATCTCGCCGCGATTGGCGATCAGAACGGAGCGGAACATGGCGGCTGGACTTTAGCGGCCGCAGGCCCCGGCGTCAGCGGCCGCGGGCCCCGGCGTCAGCGGCCGCGGGCCGCCGCGTCGGCGGCAGCGTGCCGCGGCGTCAGCGGGCATTTGCCGAGCTTACTGCCGCGACCCGAACGGGGTGAGCGCCCCGGCTCCGCCGGTGACAAAATTCGCCGCCGGTGCGGGGGCCGTCGCTGCCGCCTGCGCAGGCGGCGCCGGAGGGGCCGGCGTCCACACCGGGTCCGGTTGCTCGACCACGGCCGCCGGCGCGGCGGCCACGGCGGGAGCTTGCGCTGGCGGATGGGCGGCCTGCTTGCGCGATTTCTTCGACGGCGGCGCCGATGTGGTTGCGGCAACCGACGCCGGCGGATTTGGGCTGGTCGCAGAAGCTGCCGCTCCCGCAGGTGTGGATTTGGTGCCGGGCTCCGGAGTCATGATGCTCACCGGCGGAATCGATGCCGCCGTAGGGAAGTCGATGTTGACCATCTTGTGCGGGCCCGGCGCGCCCGGCTGATACGTCGGCTGGCTCTGCGTTGCGGCGTCAGCGACCGGTGCCGGGCTATCGGGCTGCTGCGCCCAGGCGGTCAAATAACGATCGAGATAGCGATCAAGCGTATGTCCGCTCAAATTGGCGCGCACGCGGCTCGCATCGGCAAGCACGTCGAGCGCCTTGCAATTCTGGCTGGTACAGCCGTCGCGCACCGCAAGCGCATGCGCGACGAAACCATATGAATCGCTCTCAAGCGAATGCCGCAGTGGCAGCAATATGCCGTCGATATCGCCGCCGCCGTGTTTGACATAGGCGGCCATGTCCGAAAACAGTTCGAGCCGCGCCGCCGCATAGGACGTGGCGGCGGCCACCGTTGCAGGAGAAGCGAACAAGACCTTTTCACAGGCCTCGTCGACGTCCTCACCGGCGACCGCATCGAGGCATGCAAGCGCCGAGCCCGGCGCCAGGGTGCGTGCGGTCAGTTCCTGGGCGCGCAATTCGAGCGCCCGGCGGTCGGCGCCATGATCCTGCGCCACCGGACTGCCGAGCAGCGCCCATAGCATCGAGACGCCGACTAGCGCGCCGAGCGCGACGACTCCGGCCCGCGCCGCGCTCGTCCGCAGCCCGGTAAACGCGACCGCACAGATGGTGACGAGCACTGCCGTGGATCCCGCCGCGATCCACAAGCGCAGCACCGAGCTTGCCATCTCGGAATCGACGCCGACCATCAACCCACCCTACGAAACGGACGCAGACGCTGCGCGGCACAAAGTATGACGCAGTGATGCCGGAGACTCCAGTCCTCCACCGGTTCCGCTTAAGGCGAAACCGCGGCACGACCAAGGCGCATTATTCCCGCGCCGGAACCGACGTTCGAATGGATTTTCGCTACCGCGATCAGTGCTCGACTTCGAGCTGACTTTCCTTGGCGACGCGCTCGAACGCCTCGCCGGGATTCTTGATGCGATATTGATAATCGTCACCGTCGGACGGCAGCAGCCGGACGACCTGGTAGCTTCCGCTCGCGCCCGGGCGGCTGATCGGGCTCGACGTGTAGAACACGGTCTGGCCGACGCGGTATTTATGCGACCGCAATGCCGAAGGCGCTCGCGCCACCACTTCGGCGACGGTCACCGTCGTCATATTGACGATGCTGGACACTTGCGGCTTGCGCACCGCCTGCCGCGCCGTAGACTTCCGAACCGGGGCCTTACGCACTGCCGAACGTGCACTCGCCTTTGCCGGCCGAGCTTTTTTGACTGAACGCTTATTCATGGAACAACTATAGCATCTCAAATAATGCCCGAGCAAAACATATCGTGCTCGGCAATGCAGTTTGCGAGGGGCACTTAAGCGTTATGATTAAGATGGAAAAATCCCATAATATTCAATTCGATATGCCGAAATCTTGGAGCAGATTCCAAGGACCATAAAGGCTACGCCTGACGCTGCCAGCGGCCCTTGTCGTCGGCCTGCCAATAGGTAACCTCAAAGCCTGCGGATTTGGCCTCGCTCCAGCGCGCGCGGGCCGTCTCGACGGCCTCCGGATCTTCACCGTCGAACAGTAAGACGAGGCGCTGGTAGGCCGCGGCATCGCCCGGCATACCGGCGCCCTCGACCAGGAAGCGCACGCCGGCGCCGTTCGGATTGTCGTCATTGACGGTCAGCAGGATCGGCTGCTCGGCCGCCTCGGCCTCGCGCCACGTGCCATGGGGGAGAAAGGCGTCGTCGCGCCAAGTCCACAAATGCGCGTCGAGCCCGTCAATGCGCTCGTCCGAGGAACCCTGAACCACCACGCGCCAGCCGCGCTCCAGCGATTTTTGCAAGAGCGACGGCAGCACCTGCTCGAGCGTCTGGCCTTTGAGATGGTAGAATAGAACTTCGGTCATCGGCCGGGCTGCAATCTCAGCGTTCGTAATAATCTTCGACCAGCCGGTCGAGCAGCCGGACGCCCCAGCCCGAGGCCCAGCTCTTGTTGATATCGGTCTGCGGCGAGCTCATCCCTGTGCCGGCGATGTCGAGATGCACCCACGGTGTCTTGTCGACGAAACGCTGCAGCAATTGCGCCGCCGTGATCGCACCGCCCCAGCGGCCGCCGGTATTCTTCATGTCGGCGAATTTGGAATCGATCATCTTGTCGTATTCGGGCCCGAGCGGCATGCGCCAGACCCGCTCGCCGGTCGCCTCGCCGGCCTTGTTCAAACGCTCGACCAGTTTGTCGTCGTTGGAAAACATGCCGGCATATTCCTGACCGAGCGCGACGATGATGGCGCCGGTCAGCGTCGCCAGGTTGATCATGAAGCGCGGTTTGAAGCGCTTGTTGACGTAGTGCAGCACGTCGGCGAGCACCAAGCGGCCCTCGGCGTCGGTATTGATGACTTCGATGGTTTGCCCCGACATGGTCTTGACGATGTCGCCGGGCCGCTGCGCCTTGCCGTCGGGCATGTTCTCGACCAGGCCGATGGCGCCGACCGCATTGACCTTGGCCTTGCGCGCGGCGAGCGCATGCATGAGGCCGACCACACAGGCGGCGCCGGCCATGTCGCCCTTCATGTCCTCCATGCCCGCCGCCGGCTTGATCGATATGCCGCCGGTATCGAAACACACGCCCTTGCCGATGAAGGCCACCGGAGCTGTGCCGCGCTTGCCGCCATTCCAGCGCATGACGACGACTTTCGATTCATGGACCGAGCCCTGGCCGACGCCGAGCAGCGCGCCCATGCCGAGCTTCTTCATCGCCGCGACGTCGAGCACCTCGACGCCGACGCCGAGCTTTGCCAGGCTCGAAGCGCGGCGGGCGAATTCGGCGGGATAGAGCACGTTGGCCGGTTCGTTGACGAGATCGCGCGCCATGACGACACCATCGGCGATCGCCGTCGCCTCGGCCCAGGCCTTTTCCGCCGCCGCCGGATTGGCGCAGGCGAAATTCACCTCGACCTTTTTCGGTCGCTCGTCGTCGTCTTTGCGCTTGGTCTTGTAGCGGTCGAACGTATAGGCGCGCAGCCGGGCTCCCAGCACCAGGTCGGCGACTTGATCGCCCTTGAGCGCGCCCGAGGCGAACTCGGCAAAGATCGTCGCCTCGGCGGCAACCGCCGGCACCTTGCCCATGGCAATGCCGCCGAGCTTGACCACGTCCTTGCGTTTGAGCTCGCTGTCCTTGCCGGTTCCGATCACGATGAGCCGCGGCAGCTTGAGTTCGGCCGGCGCCACGATGTCGAGCGTCGTGCCGTTCTTGCCGGCAAAGCGGTCCGCCGCCGCCGCCCGGCGCACCAAATCGCCGACCGGCGACAGCGCGCGCTGGGTTGCGGTGCCGAATTTGAGGTTTTCCCCACAGAACACAACGAGAACGCCACGCAAGCGGGCGAACGGGGTGAAGCCGAGCTTGGGGGCGTCGGTCATGGTTCGGTCCTTCCTGACCGGTCGGGGGTGATTTCGCTACGCCATATGAACCGGACGCCCCCTCGATGCAAAGTGCATTTAGGCGGTTCCGGCAGGCCTATACCGGGATTGCGGCCGCCGGCGTTAACCAGCTGTTGTGCATGACCAATAGGTCTGCCTTGGCCAAGCCATTTTGTGAAAGCATGAAAGGACTTGCAGTGGGGAGATCGGCTCACGCCGCGGGGCGGCGCTTGGGGGGCCGGTGCGGCCTATTGGTGGGCCGTGAGTGGGGAAGTCGGGTCCAATGGGGTCGATCGGCTGGTACGTATTTCGCACCACCATGGTCGCGTTCCTGATCACGCTTGTCAGTTTGACAGTGGTGATCTGGTTCACGCAGGCGATGCGCGATTTCGACCTGATCACGAGTCAGCGGCAAACGCTGTTCGTGTTCGTCGGCATTACCGGCCTGATCATTCCGCTCCTGGTCATGATGCTGGCGCCGATCGCGTTGGTCATGGCCGCGGCCCATACCCTCAATAAGCTCAGCACCGATTCCGAGATCATCGTGATGAATGCCGCCGGCATGTCGCCGTGGCGGCTGTTGTGGCCGTTCCTCGCCGCGGCTGTCGTGGTGTCGATCCTGGTCGGCGGCATTGCCGCCTATGTCTCGCCGCTGAGCCTGCGCGAGTTGCGCGACTGGGGCGCGCAGGTGCGCGCCGACATCCTCACCAACATCGTGCAGCCGGGCCGCTTCACCACGGTAAGCGGCAATCTCACCTTCCACATCGCCGACCGGCGGCCGGACGGACTTCTGGTCGGCATATTCGTCGACGACGGGCGCGATCCGAAAGAGCATTCCACCTATCTCGCCGAGCGCGGCGAGATCGTGAAGAATGAAAACGGCTCGTTCCTCGGCATGGAAGGCGGCAGCATCCAGCGCGTCACCGCCGGCGAGCGCGATCCGCGCATCATCGTGTTCGACCGCTACGCCTTCGACCTGTCGAAATTCACCACCGGCCCGCAAAACAGCAACTACACGGTGCGCGAGAAGTACATCTGGGAGCTGTTGTGGCCGCGGCTCGACGACGTGCTCTACCTGTCGCAGCCCGACCAGTATCGCTCGGAACTGTCCGATCGCCTTGCGACACCGCTCTATCCGTTGGCCTTCATCATCGTGGCCTTTACTTTTCTCGGCCCGCCGCAGACCACACGGCAGAGCCGCACGCTGGCGCTGCTTGCCATGATCGGCGTGGTTTCGCTGCTGCGGCTCATTGGCTTCGTCAGCGTCATCGTCGGCGTTCGGGTGCCGGGCGTTTTGTCCATTCAATTCATCGCACTGGTCGGCGCGATGGTCGCGGGCATCTGGCAAATCTCGCGCGGCCAGGCGATCGAGCCCGCCGTCGCGGTGTCGAAAATCGCCACCGCCATCGGCGAGCGCTTCGCCCGGGCGACGAGTTGAGGAGCGGTCGATGGTCGTCGCCGGCACGCTGTCGCGCTACTTCGGAATGCGGTTTCTCACGTCCGTGGTCGGCTCGTTCATCGGCGTCGTCGTGCTCGCCGCCATGATCGACTATGTCGAGCTGATGCGCCGCGGTGCCGACTGGCCCAATGCGACGCCGTGGCTGCTTGCCAAGATTTCCATGTACCGCGTGCCGCAGCTTACCGAACGCATCATGCCGTTCTCGGTGCTGGTCGGCACGATGTCATGTTACCTGAACCTGTCGCGCCGCCTCGAACTGGTGATCGCGCGTGCCGCCGGCGTGTCGGCCTGGCAATTCGTGGCCCCGGCGATCTTCGGCGCTCTTCTGTTCGGCGCCGTCGCCACCACCGTCTACAATCCGATCTCGGCAACGCTGCAGGAGCGCTCCAAGCGCCTCGAATCCGAGGTGGTCGGCGAAGTGCCATCGGCCTTGCAGGAGCGCACCAGCGGCTTCTGGGTGCGCCAGAAGAGCGCCGATGGCGCCGCCATCATCAACGCCAAAACCAGCCGCGAGCAGGGCGTGACGCTCGGCAATGTCAGCGTCTACACCTTCGACAGCGACGGCCATTTCCAAAAGCGCATCGAGGCCAGGAGCGCGACGCTGGAAGACGGCTTTTGGCAGCTTGAAGACGTGCGAGTCTACGAGGCCGGCAAGCCGCTGGTGATCCAGGACGCGTACCGGCTCAACACCAACCTGACAATGGAGCAAGTGCGCGAAAGCTTCGCGACTCCCGAAACGGTGCCGTTCTGGGAACTGCCGTCTTACATCAGGATGGCGGAGCGCGCCGGCCTCGGCGCGGCGGGTTACCGGCTGCAATATTATCAGTTGATCGCCCGTCCGTTCATGCTCGCGGCCATGGTGCTGCTGGCGGCTTCTGTGAGCCTGCGCTTCTTCCGCTTCGGCGGCGTGCAGAAGATGGTGTTGAGCGGCGTCACCGCGGGATTTCTCCTGTTCGTGCTGTCGAAGATCACCGACGACATGAGCAAATCGGAGCTGATATCACCGCTCGTAGCGGCGTGGACTCCTGTGCTGGTCGGCGGCCTGACCGGCTTCGTCGTATTGTTGTTCCAGGAGGACGGATAGTGGCGCGTTCGATCGGCCCTGTTTGTCCTGGCTTTCGCGTTGGCGCCCGGTTGGGCGCGACGCTCGTCGCTGCGTTGCTGGCTGTCGCCGCAGGCTCGCTTGCGCCCGAGCACGCGGCGGCGCAAGGCGTGAACAATCCGCTTCGCTTCATACAGCGGCCGCCGCAGCCGAAGCCGCCGCCGGCCCCGGCCAACGGGCCGATGCTGGTTCAGGCCACCGAGATCAAATACGACTACACCAACAACACAGTGTCGGCGGTCGGCAGTGTGCAAATCTATTACAACGGCGCGACCATCGAGGCCGACGAGGTCACATACAATCAGAAGACCAAGCGCCTGCTCGCGCAGGGCAATGTCCGACTGACCGAGGCCGACGGCAAGATCACCTACGGCCAGACCATCGATCTCACCGACGACTACCGCGACGGCTTCGTCGACTCGCTCCGCCTCGAGACCGCCGACGACACGCGGTTTGCCGCGCAGCGCGCCGATCGCACCCAGGGCAATTACACGGTGCTGCAAAACGGTGTCTACACCGCCTGCGCGCCCTGCAAGGACGATCCGAAAAAACCGCCGCTCTGGCAGGTCCAGGCGGCGCGGATCATCCACGATCAGACCGAGAAGATGCTCTACTTCGAAGACGCTCGCATCGAGTTCTTCGGCGTGCCGCTGGCTTGGGTGCCGTTCATGTCGGCGCCCGATCCGACCGTCAAGCGCAAGAGCGGTTTTCTGTTTCCGACGGTTTCGGACACGACGCAATACGGCTTCGGCGTCGAGGTTCCCTATTACTGGGCGCTGGCGCCAAACTACGACGTCACCGTCAGCACCATGGCGACGACGCGGCAGGGCGAATTGTTCCAGGGCGAATGGCGCCATCGCCTGATGGACGGCGCCTACTCGATCAAAGCCGCCGGCATTTTCCAGCAGGACCCCGGCTATTTCGCCGCCCGCGACGGCGTGGGCAGCCCGACCGCCGCATCATTCCGCGGCGCCGTTCAGACCGCCGGTCAGTTCGGGCTCGGCGACCATTGGGTCTGGGGCTGGACCGGCATCCTGGTCACCGATTCCCAGTTCTTGTACGACTACCGGCGCAGCCAATTCACGCAGTCCTTCGACCCGTTCCAAACTGGCGTCGCCGCCGAAGGCGTGTCACAGCTCTATCTGACCGGCACCGGCGATCGCAGCTATTTCGATATACGTTCGATCTACTACTACGGCTTTTCGCAACTGGACGTGCAAAGCCAGCTTCCGATCATCCATCCGGTGCTCGATTATTCCAACGTGCTGGCGCAGCAAGTGGCCGGCGGCGAGTTCAGCTACAAGGTCAACCTGACCAGCCTCAGCCGTGAGCAGGCGAGCTTCGACGCCATCAGCCAGACCGCCGTCAACAACGGCTCGTGCGTCAGCAATACCGCCGATACCGCCGTCCTCATTCCCGCCAACTGCCTGTTGCGCGGCATCCCCGGCGACTACAACCGCGCCTCCGCGGAAGTCGACTGGCGCCGCACGCTCACCACCTATAACGGTCAGGAGATCACCCCGTTCCTGCGCCTGCGCGGCGACTTCGCCACGCTGAATGTCGAAAATCAGCCGGGCGTCTCGAACTACATCACCCCGGGCCAAAGCGATCTGGCCCGCGTCATGCCGACCGCCGGCGTCGAGTATCGCTATCCGCTGATCGACGTCGAGCCTTGGGGCACGCAGACGATCGAACCAATCGCCCAGCTCATCGTGCGGCCAAACGAGACGCAGATCGGGAAATTTCCCAACGAAGATGCCCAGAGCCTAGTGTTCGACACCAGCAATCTGTTCAACATCGACAAGTTCTCCGGCTGGGACCGCGTCGAGGGCGGCGGCCGCGCCAATGTGGGCTTCCAGTACACGGCCCAGATCAACCGGGCCGGCTCCGTCAACGTGATGTTCGGCGAATCGTATCAGCTGTTCGGCATCAATTCGTTCACGGCCGGCGTCAACGATATTACCAATACCGGACTGAACAGCGGTCTCGATAAGACCGCGTCCGATTACGTCGGGCGGATCACCTATCAGCCGAACTCGGTCTACTCTTTCACCGCGCGCGGCCGCTTCGACGAACAAACCTTCGCGGTCGAGCGTTTCGAAGCGGAAAGCCGCGCCAATTTCGACCGCTGGACGCTGCAGCTCCTATACGGCAATTACGCGCCACAGCCGGAACTCGGCTTCCTGTTCCGGCGTCAGGGCGTCCTCGGCGGGGCTTCGTACAAGCTCACGCAGAACTGGATTCTGCTCGGCTCGGCGCGCTACGATCTTTACGCTCGTGAAATGGATCAATCGCGGCTCGGCCTCGGCTATACCGACGATTGCTTCCTTTTCTCGGTGAATTGGCTCACCGGCTACACCTATACTGCGATATCGGCCCCGGTGAAGAACAACACATTCATGCTACAAATGAGCTTGCGCACGCTCGGCCCCGATGCCTTGAGCCCGGTGGGAGCTGCATTCTAAATTCTGCCGCGAGTTGGTACGATTTATTGTTGCCGGGTCTGGAACAGGCGGAAGGTGCGAGCCGGCAGGACGCCGGCCGTCGAAGGAGAGCAAAAGGTGATGTCGCAGACTACGATCCGCGTGCTGTGCCGGGCCTTCGCCGCCGCCGCATTGGCCGCGGCAAGCCTGCTGGCCGTTCCCGCGGCGGGCCGTGCGCAAGAGGTCGTGGCGCTGGTCGACGGCGAGCCGATTACGGCGCTCGATATCGAACAGCGCGCCAAGTTCATCCAAATGAGCACCCAGAAGGCGCCCACCCGCAAGGAGGCACTGGACAGTCTCATCGACGAGATCCTGGAGATCCGCGAGGCCAAGAAATTCGGCATCGACGTGCCCAAGGCGGAAGTCGACAATTCCTTCGCCAATGTCGGCAGCCGCATGGGCGCCGATCCGGCGAAGTTGACGGCGATGCTGGTCAAGGGCGGCGCCAGCGCCGAAACGCTCAAGCACAAGCTGCGGGCTGAACTGGCCTGGAACGCGCTGGTCAAGGGCCGTTTCAAATCGAGCCTGGAAATCGCCGACAGCGACGTCGAAGCCCAGCTCGATCTGCACAAGCCGCAAGACAAGAACGAGGTCGGTTACGAATACGTGCTGCGCCCGATTCTCTTCATCGTACCGCGCGGTTCGCCCGATGCCACTTTCGAGGCGCGCAAGCGCGATGCCGACGCGCTACGTGTGCGGTTCCTCACCTGTCCCGACGGGCTCTCATTCGCGCGTGCCTTGCCCGATGTCGCGGTGCGCGATCAGGTCACCAAGTTCTCCGCCGACCTGCCGCAGGCATTGCGCGACATCCTCGATAGTACCGATGTCGGACATTTGACACCGCCCGAGCAGACCGCCGAAGGCGTGCAGGTGTTTGCGCTATGCGGCAAAAAGGAAAACAAGTCGGACACACCCGGGCGCCGAGAGGTGCGCGAGGAAATATTCCAGCAAAAGTTCAACGCGCAGGCCAAACATTATCTCGAGCAACTTCGGCGCGAAGCCATGATCGAATACAAGACGCCGGTCGAACAGAAGTGACACCGTGCAACCTTTGGCACTGACGCTCGGCGAGCCGGCCGGGATTGGCCCCGACCTCGCGCTCTCGGTTTGGCGTCTGCGCTCGGAGCTTGACGTTCCGCCGTTCTATCTGGTCGCCGATCCGAATTTTCTAAAGCTTCGGGCCGAATATCTGCGCCTCGATGTGCCGATCGCCGAGGTGACGCCGCGGACTGCGGCGGCGGCGTTTGGCGTGGCGCTTCCTGTCGTCGCCATCGATGTCCCGGTGACCGCCGCGCCGGGCCGCCCGGATCGCTCCAGCGCGCCGGCGGCCGTGGCCTCGATCCGCCGCGCCGTGGCCGACGTCATGGCAGGATCCGCCGCCGCCATCGTCACCAATCCGGTGGCCAAGAACGTGCTCTACAATTGGGGTTTCGCCGAGCCTGGCCACACCGAGTTTCTGGCCACATTGGTTCACGAAGCGACCGGCAAAACGCTGCGGCCGGTGATGATGTTGTGGTCGCCGGAGCTCGCCGTGGTGCCGGTGACGATCCATCTGCCGCTCAGGGAAATCTTCAAGCAGCTCACCGTCGAACTCATTGTCGACACCGGACGCATTGTCGCGCACGACTTGGCCAAGCGGTTCGGCCTGCCCCACCCACGCCTGGCCATTGCCGGCCTCAACCCGCATGCCGGCGAGGCAGGCACGCTGGGCGAGGAGGACGGCGCCATCGTCGCGCCGGCGGTCGCGCGGCTCGTCGCCGAAGGCATCGATGCCCGCGGCCCGCTGCCTGCGGATTCGCTGTTCCACGCCCAGGCCCGCGCCACCTACGACGTCGCCTTGTGCATGTATCACGACCAGGCGCTGATCCCGATCAAGACGCTCGCCTTCGACCACGCCGTCAATGTCACCCTCGGCCTGCCGTTCGTGCGCACCTCGCCCGACCACGGCACCGCTTTCGACATCGCCGGAACCGGCCGCGCCGATCCGACGAGCCTCGTCGCCGCGCTGCGGCTTGCGGCGCGGCTGGCCAGGGTCGAAAGCCCCGCTTCGCTCGCCGCGTCGTGACCGGCGCCAAGGACGGCTTGCCGCCGCTGCGCGAGGTCATTCGCCGCCACGGTCTTAAGGCGAAGCAATCGCTTGGGCAGAATTTTCTGTTCGACCTCAATCTCACCGAGCGTATTGCACGCGCCGCCGAACCGCTGGCGGGTGCCACAGTATATGAGGTCGGGCCGGGGCCCGGCGGACTCACCCGCGCGCTGTTGGCGCTCGGTGCCGCACGCGTCGTTGCCGTCGAGCGCGACAATCGCGCGGTCGCCGCCCTGCAGGAGATCGCCGCGCATTATCCCGGCCGCCTCGACATCGTGGCGGCGGACGCGCTGACCTTCGATCCGCGCCCGCGCTTCGATCGCGCGCCGGTGCGCATCGTCGCCAATCTGCCGTACAACATCGCCACGGCGCTTTTGGTCTCGTGGCTCACCGTCGAGCCGTGGCCGCCCTGGTACGACAGCGCCGTGCTGATGTTTCAGCGCGAGGTGGCGCAGCGCATCGTCGCCGCGCCGGGCTCGAAAACCTACGGCCGATTGTCGGTGCTGACGCAATGGCGCTGCGAGGTGCGCATTCTCTTCGACGTCAACCCGTCGGCCTTCGTGCCGCCGCCGAAAGTCACGTCTTCGGTGCTGCGTCTGGTGCCGCGACCGGCACCGGCGGCCTGCGACCGCAAACTGCTTGAAAACGTAACCCAGGCCGCATTCGGCCAAAGACGCAAAATGCTCCGCCAAAGCCTGCGCTCCCTCGGCGTCGACGTGCCGGCGCTGCTCGCGGCGGCCGGCCTTGACCCGACGGCGCGCGCCGAGGACATTTCGGTCGAGGGATTTGTCGCGCTGGCGCGGGCGCTGGCCGCCCACCGCGCCCGTGAGGCATGATGGCGCGGTGAGGAGCCGGAAACGTCGATGACAAAAATGCACCGCCAGTCGCTGGTCGCTTACGGCGAGCCGCTGTGCGAGACCATCGTGGATTGTCCGACGCCGCGCGGCAGCGAAGTGCTGGTGCGCGTCGAGCGCTGCGGCGTTTGCCATTCGGACCTGCATTTGCAGGACGGCTACTTTGCGCTCGGCAACGACAAGCGGCTCGACATCACCAAGGATCGTCCCTTGCCGTTCACGCTCGGCCACGAGATCGCCGGCGTGATCGAAGATGCGGGACCAGATGCCAAAGGCGCCGCCATCGGCGCCCGCGTTGCGGTCTATCCCTGGATCGGCTGCGGCACCTGCGCGGCCTGCCGGGCCGGCGAGGAGAACCTGTGCTCCGCCCATCATCATCTCGGCATCAGCGCCGACGGCGGCTTTGCCAGCCACGTTCTCGTCCCTCATCCGCGATATCTTCTTGATTACGCGCCGCTTTCTCCCGCGCTGGCGGGCCCGCTGATGTGCTCCGGCCTGACCGCTTACGGCGCGTTGAAGCATCTCGATGAACGGGCTGAGCGTGGTCCGCTGCTGCTCGTCGGGCTCGGCGGGGTCGGCATGATGGGCCTCGCCATCGCGCGCGCCTTATTTCGCCAGCCGCCGATCGTCGCCGACATCGACGCGCAGAAACGCGACGCGGCGCTCGCGGCCGGCGCGGCCGCCGCTTTCGACCCATCCGACCCGCAAGCGCGGCGGGCGATCATGTCGGCGACCGGCGGCGTGCTGGCAGCTTGCGACTTCGTCGGCTCCGATCGCTCGCTGCAATTCTCGACCGGCGTGCTGGC
>Ga0181518_10001043_pt1 | contig 29169 bp, 27 predicted proteins | sample PEATcosm2014_Bin_28_FD_119751 | JGI IMG/M metagenome (GOLD analysis project Ga0181518, IMG submission 119751) | Peatland microbial communities from MTU Mesocosm Facility, Houghton, MI, USA - PEATcosm2014_Bin01_60_metaG | ecosystem: Environmental > Terrestrial > Soil > Wetlands > Peat | place...
CCGCGTTCTTTCCCTTCCGCAATAATCATTCCAAGCAGGGCGACCTCCCTGCGCGAAAACTCCTGGAACAGGTCATGCATGATCGGATGGATCGTATCCGAAGCCTGGATGCTGACCAGTTTCAGGTTCAGGAGTTCATTGAGAAAGGTCAGGTGCTGCTCAAAGTAGTGCATGAGCTTTTCCACGGCAGAGCACTTCTCCGCGATGATCACCTCGACCAGCGCGATGAACTCCTCCTGTTCGCGGCTTATCACCTGCCGGAAAATCTCCTCCTTGGTCGTGAAATAGTAGTAGAGCGCGGCCTTGCTCATGCCCAGATCGGTGGCAATCTCTTCCATGGTGACCTTGTGCAAGCCGAACCGGGCGAAGCGTTTCTGCGCGGCATCAAGGATCGCGGCGTGTTTATCAGGATGGAGATTTTGGGACATACAATCCGTCTCGGGCAAAAATTTATCGGAAACTGACTATTTTACCAAAAGGGTCAAAAGTTAAAAATACGATGATGTGGAGAAAGAATTCAAGGGGTTTAGAATAAATCGCACCGCTATATCGAGCGGTTGGTAGTCGTGTTACTGCACAGCCAGGAGAAAGCAAAGCGATCGTAATACGGCTTGAAGGTTCCCAGCGCGGCTGGAGACCTGCAAGAGTCACTTTCAGAAAAAAAGCCGGGGAAGTATCAATCTCCCCGGCCCTGTATTTCATTTTTCCGGCTAAATGCTCACTTTAAAGCCTGCATTTCAGCTCCCGTGTTTCCTAAGAAATCTGGTCCGCCGCTATTTCAGCACGATCGCCCGATCCTTATTGCCATAGAAGTCATTTGCCTTGATCTTTTCCCTCCGGCCACCCATGCCAATCACGTTTCTTCACTTGCGCAAGAAGAGCCATATCAATAACCCAATCTTTTGTTGTGTCATCCCAGACAGTCGCAAGTTTTTCAGGCCAGTTGTCTTTTATTTCGGATAGAACGTTTGGATCAAGTTGTGCCCGGTAAAATGTTTTAACCTTGCCGAGGTTAATGTCCCCCAGGTCGGCTCCCCGCAGGTCGGCTCCCAAAAAATAGGCGCTATCGAGGTTGGTTCCCTTGAGGTCGGCTCCCTTAAGGTCGGCTCCCCATAGATGGGCGCTATTAAGGTTGGCTTGGCGAAGGTTGACTCCTTCAAGTCTGGCCAACGCAAGAATGGCTCCCTGGAAGTTGGCTACCCGAAGATCGGCTCCTCGAAGGTTGGCGCTATCAAGGCTGGCTCCCTGAAGGTCGGCCTCCATAAGGTTAGCGTTATCAAGGTCGGCTCCCCGAAGGTCGGTTTCCGAGAGACGGGCGCTATCAAGGTTGGCTCCCCGAAGATCGGCTCCCAAAAGACGGGCGCTATCAAGGTTAGCTTTCTCAAGGTCGGCCCCAACAAGGTTGGCGCTATCGAGGTTGGCTCCCCGAAGATCGGCTCCCAAAAGATGGGCGCTATCAAGGTCAACTCCTTGCAGGTTGGCGCTATCGAGGTTGGCTCTCCGAAGGTCAAGTTTAACACTTGTATTTTTCCCCCTCCATTTATTCCAGTTTTCTACATTTCCTGCTTTTAACAGGTGAATATAATGTTGTCGGGAGCAACTCATATTTGTCGCGAGCACTATCAGAACAGCAATAATGATTCTGAAACAAATCATAATACCCTCCGTGTGTTTTTGTGAGTATTTATCGCCATGGAAGTCATTTTTCAGAAAGAAGGATATGAAAAGGTAGGTGAAGCCCGATAAAGCGTTTTTTCCCTTTCTTAAAATAAATTCTTTGAAGCATGAGCGCAAAGCCTTTATTCCAGAAAAAAACTGGAAAAATCGATCTCACTCGGCGCTTTCCATCCATGCCTGCTAAACGAGCGCCTTAAAATCTGCATCCCTGCCTCCAGCATTCTAGTGTCGGGTCGTTGCATGAGGTTAAATAGTATGTGAGGGGCCATGATAGAGAGAAAATAAATAAAAATCAATATGGCATGGGAATTATTGGACTTTGCCAGAACAATGAGTCTTTATTGCAGACAGAATTTTTGGATCAAGATGGGCTCCGAAAAATGATTTAGCTTTGCAGAGATCGGTTTTCTTCAAGATGGCCCCCTCGAGGTCCGCTTCCCGAAAATCGGCCCCTTCAAGGTCGGCGGCTGAAAGGTTGGTCTTCCGAAAGTTTGCTTTTTCCAGGTTAGCTTCTCGAAGGAAGGCTTCTGAAAGGTTCGCTTCCCGAAGATCGGCTCTCTCAAGGTTAGCTCCCTGAAGGTCGGCTCCCTGAAGGTCGGCTCTCTGAAAATTAGCGCTATCAAGGTCGGCTCCCTCGATGTTGGCCTTAACAAGGGTGGCTCGCTCAAGGTTGGCTCGCTCAAGGTTGACATTCACAAAGTGGGCTCCTCTAAGGTTGGCTCCTCGAAGGGAAGCGTTAGTGAAGTTGCTTCCCTCAAAAGTGGCTCCCTCAAGGTTGGCATCCACAAAATGGGCTCCCCTAAAGTCGGCTCCCAGAAGATCAGCTCCCCAAAGGTTGGCGTTATCAAGGTTGGCCCCTAAAAGGTTGGCTCCTCGAAAATTGGCTCCAAGCATATAGGCTTCCCGAAGGTCGGCTTTCATAAGATTAGCGCTGTCAAGATGAGCGCTCGAAAGGTCGGCTCCCCGGAGGGCGGCTTCTAAAAGGTTGGCTCCCCGAAGATCAGTGCTATCAAGGTGGGTGCTATCAAGGCGGGCATTCAGAAGGATGGTTCTCTGAAAGATGGTTTCTAAAAGGTTGGCTCCTCGAAGGTCAGCTTTGATAAGTACGGCGCTATCAAGATTGGCGCTCGAAAGGTCGGCTCCCCGAAGGTCGGCGCCATAAAGCCAGGCTCTCCGGAGGTTGACTGCACGAAGGTCGGCTCCCCGAAGGTCGGCTCCGTTAAGCTTGATTCCCCCAAGGTCAGGCACAACACTCGGGTTTGCTTTTCTCCATTTATTCCAATTTTTTATTTCGTATTTCAATAGAATGACTTGTTGAGAGGCAGCAAGAGTTTGAGAGTAGCCAATATTTATCGCAAGCAACAACAGAACGGCAATTCCGCGTTTGAAGCCAATCATAATGACATTCTGTATACTGTTATGAGTCTTTATGTTCATATAAGCTTTTCTTCTGAAGGGGTGAAACGGGAAGGGGAAGTTCGATAGAGCATTTTCTCAAAATAAATTCCTTCAAGCTTTAGTGCAAAGCCGGCATCCCAGGTTCCGGTATTCTCCGGGGTGGGTCGTTGCACAAGTTCGGAAATTATTGGAGGGGTCATGAAGAGAAAATATAAATAAAAAGGCACGCTTTAACAAAGTTGATTCTATCCCGATGAAGCATATGGTGCTTTATCGCATGGACCTCTCCTGGTTGATTCCCCTGACCTTCACAAAAACGCTGTTAGGAAGCGCCCCTGCCGTGCCAATGTCTTTACGCGAAGTGCGCAAGAGCCGCCCGCTCGCTGCCAGCGCGCTGTTTTATTTGAAGCCGTTTAATTATTCTTTAAATGCTCTTTCATCCATTTTTCAGGGGCAGAAGATCCGCGGCATGATCGTTATATTTGCCGGTAATTTGACAGTCAAATCGGTCAATTTATAGTTTGCCTTGAAAAAATCTCTTGCATACTGTTCAAGAAAACAGTATATTATTACAAACAGTATGAGATATCCATTTTGTTGATTCCGGATCAGCCATACAAACCCAACACAAAGGATTTGGCATGTTGCTTCCCGTACCATTGACCTCCGAGCAGGAGCGGGTGTATGCCTTCATCATCGACTGGCGAAATAAGGCCGGGTTTCCTCCCACGGCTCGTGAGATTGCCAAGGGGCTTGGTTACCGGAGCCAGAATAATGTTCGTCAGCACCTTCATCTCATCGAAAAGAAGGGTTACCTGCGGATTGCGACTGGCAAGGCGCGCGGAATCCAGATCAAAACGCTCTTCACCCGGGCAGGTGACAACAATGGTTTAGAGGCGCCGCTGATTGGCCGGGTGGCAGCAGGACTGCCGATTACCGCAGAGGAAAACTTTGAAGGCACCATAACGCTCGATCGCACACTGTTCAAAGGCGACGGACTCTTTACCCTTCGGGTGAAAGGGGAGAGCATGAAGGATATGGGGGTATTCGATGGCGATATCGCCGTGGTTCGACAAAATCCTTCTGCTTCAAATGGTGAAGTGGTTGTCGCTGTGATAGAAGGAGAGGCAACCTTAAAGCGATTCTTTAAGCGTGATGACACCATTGTTCTGCACGCAGAGAACCCGGTATACGAAGATATCGTGATTGCTGCTCCCCAGAGCGTGTACATTGCAGGGAAATTGGTGGGAGTGATAAGGAGATGTGCAGTCTGATTGAAAAAAAAGACGAAGGGGAAGGTTCAAAAGGCAAAGAAATTAATTCAACTTTAAGGTTGGCTAAACCATATCTTGTATCATGGATCCTCACGATAAACTGAAACTTCTTTCCGACGCCTCGCGTTTCGACCTTTCCTGCGCTTGCGGCGCCGATAACGGCGACCACCGTACCCGTGGCAATGACGGTGCATGGCTCTATCCGGTATCGCTTCCCAATGGAGGGCACTCGGTCATCCTTAAAACGCTTATTTCAAATGTCTGTGTAAACGATTGTCTCTATTGTCCTTATCGATCGACTACCGATACGCCGCGAACAACGATCGAGCCGGAAGCCATGGCACGGCTCTTCATGGACTACTGGCAGCAACGGAAGGCGTTCGGACTCTTCTTGTCCAGCGGTGTAGTTGGCTGTCCGGATCACTCCATGGCGCTTCTCAACAATACCGCTACGATCCTGCGCCGGAAGTTTCATTTTCGCGGTTACATTCATCTCAAGGTCATTCCCGGCGCCTCTGATGCCGCCATTGAGGAGACATTGTCGCTTGCCAGTGCAGTTTCAATCAATATTGAAACTCCGGGTGAGCGCCATTTTCGCCGCTTGTCACAAAAGAAGAATTTTGAAAAAGATATCATCCATCCCTTGAAGCTGATAAGTTCCATGACCGGAAAGGGGATGCGACATGAAAAAATTAAGACTACCACCCAGTTTATTGTCGGAGCGTCCGATGAAACCGATCGGGAGATTATCACCTATACCGCCGGACTCTATGACCGTTTAAGGATGCACCGCGTCTACTTTTCAGCCTATCAAACCAAGAGCGGCGCGCTCCCACAGAAGATACCCGATAGAGTAACGCCGTACAGGGCGGGGAATGACGGGACTTTTATCCGGGAACACCGAATCTATCAGGCTGATTTTCTTATCAGGAAATACAAGTTTGCCGTGCATGACTTCATCTTCGATCCGGGTGGTTTTTTTTCACTTGATGCCGACCCCAAGCAGACATGGGCCGATCATCATCCCGAGGCATTCCCTGTGGTGATCAACTCCTCCGATAGGCTGAAGCTTCTTCGGGTACCCGGTCTCGGACCGATCACGGCGGGGAGGGTCATCAACCTGCGTAAGGAAGGTGTTATCCAATCATGGGATAGTCTCGGCCTTTCGGGGAAACGGCTGAGTATGGTTAAAAAATACGCGATTTTGCAATAAACCTAACACTTCGGCCAGGGCCGGTGATAGACCACATACTTCCGCCAAGCGTAGATAAGTTTGGAAACCATGGATTGCACAAACAGCCGGTTGCGCATATAGTTGAACGATGGATCGAAATAACAGTTGATATGACACCCTTCGCAGAATGAGTAGCGTCCCTGCATCCCGGCAGCGTCGGCGCGAACCGGGGAATGGAGCACTTTGTCAAGATCGCCGTTCAGGTGCAGGAAATCCCGACGGTGATGAAAGCAGGGAAGTGCGAGTCTGTTGTCGGGTAGTATGACGATAGTGGCATTGACCGCCCGGCAGAGGGGGGAGGCGGTATGGTTGCCGCCCATGGTGCGAAGAGTGATAAGGGAACGGTTGAGGTAAACTCCTTTTTCCCTTGAATAATCAATAGCTTGAGCATGCGTCTGGGGACTTACAAAATTGTTACCGTCGATGACGAAAAGTGGGTCCAGAATAACCAGGAGTTTCTTTTCCCGGCCAAGCCTGATCACCCCTTCCAGTGCCGAAATATTTTCATCGGTGTAAGTAAAGAGGAGATCGGGAACGAGCCTGTTTTGGAGCGCGAGGTCGATGCTTTCGAGCACGTGGTCGAAGGAGCGCCTGCCGCGAATGGCGTCGTGAAGCCCGGCAGTGTCGGCATTGAGGCTGAAGTGCAGCAGATCCACGAGTCCGGTGAGCTCTTTTGCCCGCTCGGGGAAAAGTAGGCAGTTGGTGGTGACAGACGTAATAAATCCGAGCCGTCTGGCGTGTTGCAGGAATTGCGGGAGATGCTTATTGAGCAGCGGTTCGCCGCCGGTAAAATCGACAAACCTGCATCCGGCCTGGCGTGCATGGAGAAGGTTGATCGAGACATCGTTCAATGTTGCGTCCAGGCCAGCCTCTTCACGCCAGATATCGCAGAACGAGCATCGTGCATTGCACCGCATGGTGACGTAATAATGTAATAGCAGCGGCTTCATGGAGTTGACTACATCCTCCTCCCTTTCCAAACTACCCCTTGTCGGAATATGAAGGCAAGCGGCAAAAGCGCCGTTTCGAGGAGAAGCACCGGATAGAAAGCCGGAAACAGCAGACTGTTGTGTCTGGAACTCATCATCCGGAATGCTGCGGTAATAAAGAGCCATGTCGCGAGAAAATTGATTGCCGAAATGATCGAGATGCAAGGCGGAAGGATTCCAAAAACTGCGCAGACGAGCGCAAGATTCTGGCATGCGAGGATGATCGCAAAAAGGGTAAGATTGGAATTCCTGCCCAAGCCGCCATAGGCCCATCGAAGAAGCTGGTTTCGGTACTGGCCAAAGGTCGTGCAGGGAAGCGTGGTTGCGGTCGGGACAAACGGTTCGGTGGCTGCGACAGGACGCCCTTTTTTCCTTAGTGCGAGGAGGAGATCCCTGTCCTCCACCATCGAATAGCCGATGGTATCGAATCCGCTATCGCAGTAGGTTTTTTTGGATACCAACAGGTTGTTGCCCATGCAGGAGCCGGTGATACCGACCCGATGAAACGCATAGGCAACCGCGAAGAGCGCCGCAAGCTGAAAAGATTGAACCCACCCGAAAATGAGTTTGCCCTCAAGCGGCCTCATGGCGGTATGGCCAAAAACGAGCTCTGCTCCACCTGCTGTTGCCTCCATGAGCGAGAGGATCCATTCCGGCGACAGCACCATATCGGCATCGGTCAAGGCTATCCAATCGAAAGAAGCGGACTGGATGCCGAGGTCGAGCGCCTGCTGTTTACTTGAGAGCTTGCGGTCGGATGAATAGAATGAATGGATGACTTTAACGGGGCAACTCCATGATCGAAGAGAAATAACATCTTTATAACTGTCAGTTGAACAATCGTTTACAAGGATTACCTCATAAAGACCATTATAGTTCTGCGACTCTAAGGAGTGTAGAAGTTTTTCGAGATTGGGAGCTTCATTTTTAAACGGAATGACGATAGAGACACCGGGCATGTGGGCGGACCGGGGCGAATTTTGAGTTTTTTTTGCCAGGCCGATAACCAGCATCGTCAGGCAGGCGGTGTAGCAGAGCAGGACAAAGCCGATAATCGGGATAATCATAAATGAAAAAATATGTAGAGGCGGCAGGCTGGCGGTCGTGCAATTTATTTTCAGATGTTTATTCATGAACCTGCGTTGCGGCCTCAGGTTACAGGTTAAGGAGAACTCCATGATCAAAGGCATAGGGACCGATATCGCGGCCATCGGCCGGATCCGTGAAATGATCCAGAAATACGGTGATCATTTCCTCCGGAAAATATTTACCGATACGGAAATTGATCTCTGCAACCGCAAAGCGGATGCGGCCGTTCACTTCACCGGTCGATGGGTGGCAAAAGAGGCATTTTATAAGGCGTTGCCGATTTCGTGTCAGCCGTTATCGTCCTGGAAGGACATTCAGATTGTGGCGCTTTCAGGCAGCGGTCGGCCGGTAATAGAGGTATGCGGCGACCGGCTTCGGGAGCGCATAGCCCGGGAGGCAATTTCGACCTTCCATGTCTCCATAAGCCATGAAGACGAATATTGCATCGGATTCGTGGTGGCGGAAATGGGAGGGAGTGCCGGGACCGACGATCGGTATTGACATTGATCTCCCTATGGGTTATTTTATATAGTGTCGGTGGATTATGTGTCGATGCGCATTTAAACTTTCAAAGGCAGGGGCTCCATGAACGTGAGTAATTGCCGTGCGCAACTTTTATGTGTTTCTCTGTTTTTTTCATCCATCGCGTTTGTCGGAGCGCAGACCACTGAATCAACGCCTATGGCGCCAGGTTCCGATAGTACCGCGCATACCTCCGCAGCAGTTCCTCCTGCAGCGCCGATATCCGGCGGAGCAATGGCGCCGGCGAATCCGGTTTTGGCTCCGCAAAAACATAGTGAGGCGTCTCTTGAGGGCGATGAACAGTATACCACCCTTGAAGGGGTTCAAATTTCCCATGAACCGGGCAATAAAGCGGATGAGGTCGTTGTCAGCGGGTACTTTATTTTCAAGGAGAAGCCGGTCAGTTACTTTTATGATGTCAAACAGCAGGAGAAAAAAATCGTTTTTGAATTCAATGATACCAGAGTTACCGCGGCTCGCATACCCTCCGTTGCAGAGCCGCCCATTAGGAAATTTACCGTTGAGCAGCGCAGCGTAGACGTTAATAAAGATGTGAGAGGACTGAGGCCTGAATTTCATAATCAGGTTCGGGTAACGTTTTTCCTCGACAACATCCCGGAGATTCATGTCACCGATCAATCTAATGTGATACTTTTCTCCTACAAATGGACCACGGATCCGCAGAGGGTCAGCAAGTATATTCTGAAGCCCGGTTCGAACGGCTGGATTAAGTACGCCGTCGGAGGCGTCGCCGTCGTTGGAGTCGGTGCTGTGTTTGCGCTCAATAAGGGCAACAACTCCTCCGGTAACTCTCCACTATCTATCTCGGATTTGCCTAAGCACAACCAATAAGCGGGTTCATTGAACTCCGCGTGAGTCATTGCAACGGCGTATCCCCCTTTCCGCATAATTGATGGTGCGTGTTTTATCCTGAAAACCACCCATGATCATTTATTTCGACCGCGAATACTATTTTTAACAAATTACCTGAAAATTTAATTTTTATATACCATTGCGAGCTGAGGGCATGCCCGAAAAAGAATACACCTTTACCATTCGGCTTTCCGTGCGTAAATTTTGGAGGATTTATTTCCCTGTGGCGATTGGAATTATCGTGGGATCGATGCTCCTTGCTATCTTTGTTATCGATGTCCTGATCATGCCGGGCGTTGTGAGTATTAGCCGAGGAACGGTCAAAGTACCTTCCGTGCAAGGACTTACGTTGGAAGAAGGACGGGAGAAGTTCTTCGGTGCCAGTCTCCTGACGGAAATAAAGTCGTGGGAATACAATGACCGAATCGCCGACAGCGTAATTCTCAACCAGACCCCGGAAGAGGGAACCAGGGTGAAAAAGGGGCGCCGGATTTTTGTGACCGTCAGCAAGGGTAAGGAGACGACACGTGTCCCCGAGGTAAAATTCATGACCGAACGGCAGGCAAAAGCGGAACTACGTAAATTCGGGTTCACTCCGGGAGACGTTAAGAAAGAATTCAACGATATGGTTGTCGCCAATAAGGTCATCGGCACTGACCCCGCGTGCGGCACTCCTTTGTCGCGAGAGATACAGGTCGATCTGATCGTTTCCAAAGGCTCCAAAGCAACGAGTGTAGAGATGCCGAATATTGTCGGTGAGACCCTTGCCGATGCTCAGAAAAAGATCGAAGAGAGCGGCCTGCGGATGGGCACTGTAAGCTATAAAAACGATCCTTCGTTGGCGGCGGGTATCATTGTATCCCAATCAATATCGCCGGGCGAGAAGATTCCGCTTGAATCGTCCGTCGAGGTTACCGTTTCAAAGGCAGAGTGATGACGTCATCGAATGGAGAGCTGCAGGGTGAAAGTGAGCGCATGAAACTTCATCATCGGGTTTTGCAATCCCTTTTTTGTTGCTTTTTCCTGCTTGCAGGACACTGTTCTCCTCCCGGATTGACCTATGTCGCCCAATCCCAAAAAAAGGCGGCTGATCGAATTTCCCGGGCTGATGCGGAAGAGTATTTCATTGCGGCGCTCGATATGGACCACCGAGGTCGCGATCGAGAGGCGCTCCAACTCTATAAAAAGGCTTACGATCTCGATCCCGCTTCCCGTTTGTTGAGGGACATTGTGGCCGGAAAATATGTCGAGGCGCGCCGGTTAAGACAGGCACTGACCGTATTAAAGGTAAAGAACAACACTCCCGATCTCTCCACCGATGAACAGCGGCTCGTCGCCGATATCTATTTCAAGCTGGGCGATACGGTTTCCACGGTCAAGGAGATTGAGAGTATTGCCGATAAGGGACTTCCCGATTATTATAATCTCGGCGCTATTTATGAGTCGCAGGGGAAGATGGAAAAAGCGCTCCGCTGTTTTTTTGAGGTGTACAACAGGGGCGATGCGCAGATCGGCGTGGGTCTGAAAATAATCCAGATGCAGATGGCGCTTCATCAATACGGCGCCGCGGATAGCCTCGTCGGCGTGATGCAGTTCCGATACGGGGAAAAACCCGAGTTCTACAACCTGCACGGTCTTATTGCACTTGGCGGACGCGATACAGCCCGTGCTCTCGATTATTTCAATATGGCTTCGGCTGTGGATTCGTCATTTGAGGACGGCGCGCGCAACGCCGCGCAGCTCTACCTGCAAAAAAATGACTACCCTGCCGCTGCGGCGGCCTATGAGTATCTCTGCCGCATTTCGGTTCAACACCGGGATGCCTATGCCCGCGCCCTCGCTGTTGTCTACTATTATGGGAAACAATATGATAAGGCGGTGCCGCTCTTGATTGCCCTTCTGGGGAAATATATCGATGATCCTGAGATCCATTTTTTCCTGGGATGCTCCTATGCGGAACTCGAAAAGCCGGACGAGGCGCGTTTCGAATTCGAAAAAGCATTGGCGCTTAAGGAGGATTATTTCGAGGCATGGGAGCATCTTTATTTTTTAGCGGTGCGTGAAAAAGATCTGGACGCTGCGCTTTCCGTTGCGCGTCGTTTTGCGGACAAATTTCCTGACTATGAAGGGGCGTGGCGACTTGTGGGATCCATTCTCACGCTTCGCAAGCAGTTCGTCGCGGCCCAGACCGCGCTGTCCAAGGCGGTTGCCCTTGACAGCGCCGATGCCTCGGCATGGTTCGATCTCGGGAGTTGCTTTGAACGGAATAACGACGTTTCCCATGCCGCCGCTGCTTTTAGAAAAGTCCTTCAGCTGCTGCCGGCCGACCCCGCTGCCTCCAATTATCTCGGCTATATGTGGGCGGACAGAGGCATGAAACTCGATAGCGCCAAGATTCTCCTTGAATCGGCGCTCTCCAGGGAGCCCAATAACGGCGCTTATCTGGACTCCTATGGGTGGATCCTTTTCAGGATGGGAGATAATGAGAGGGCGTTCGAGTATATAGGCAAAGCTCTTGCCCGGATACATAACGACCCGGAGGTGTTCGAGCATATGGGAGACATTCTTGACCAGCGCAACGACGCGGATGGCGCTTTGCAGGCCTATGAAAAATGTCTCGAATACAACCCCGACGATCAGGATCAGATTCGCCGGAAAATTCTGCGGTTGGAAGCGATTATTCGCTGCATGGATGCACGGTAACGACATGCCGCCGTCGGCAAGACGACTGCTCCGAGGTTTTTCGGCCCTTCTGTTAATCGTGGGATGTACGGCGCCGCCGTTGCAGAAGAACGAAGTTGCTTCGCTGGTGCAAGAGTTGTTTCCGGCAAGGGAACCGGACCAATTTCGAGCGAGTGGAGAGGCAACTTTCTCCATTGATGGTGAAGTTCATGCGTGCGGTATCGAGGTTAAGGCTGCCGCCGATACTTTCAGGACGGAATTCTATGGGCCGCTGGGAATTTCCATTGGATCAATCAGCGCATCGGTTTCGTCCGGCCGCGGCTTCCTTCGATTACGTGATAAAACGCACGAATTCGACCTTTCGCAGACCGTTTCAATACCATCCATCGGCATGAACGCATCGTTAACTTATGGCGATATGATACGGGCGTTGCTCGGCCGTGTTCCTCCGATCTACGAAGATCCCCTGGAAAAACCCGCCGATTCCACAATTAATGATCGTGAGGCAATAACCTCATTATGGAAAACGGATTCTATGGAGTTCCGCATCCGAATAAAGAAACGCACGGCGGCGATTTCCGAATTCGTGTCGATTTATAATGATAACGAAGGGAGGTCGCTCAGGATGAGCTCCTTCAAGGATGGCCGGGCGAGCACAATCGAAGTGCGGGAGAGTGACGGGAACTATTTTTCGATAACCTATTCTAAAGTGAAGCGGTACTGATTTCAACCTCACGAAGGCAATGAAAAACTACGCGAACCATTATGGGGCATTTCTTGTCGCGGCAGTTTCCTTGATTCCGGGAACGCTCCTCGCGCAATCTCCTAATGCGGGAACCTCCCCCTTTACCTTTATGGAACTGCGGTACGACGCTCGCACGATAGCCCTTGGCGGCGCAAGCGCGGCGCTGCCGAGCGACGGCTACGGGGTGTTCTCGAACCCTGCCGCAATGGCGTATATAAATTCGCAGCAGGCAGTTGTCGGATACCGTTCAGTCGGCGCCGGCGTTTATGGAATTCCGCTTGCCTATCTTCTGCCGGAAAATGGAAAAGGCGTCTTCGGCGTCAGCGTCTGCGGATTGACCAGCGGCAATATAGCCGAGACCGATATCGGCAATGATGGCGCGCCGATATATACCGGCGACAACGCTTACCTCGATGATTACAACCTCTCGCTCTCATGGGCAAGAAAGCTCGGGGAATATCTGGGTGCCGGAGTTACCGCAAAGGCAATTTATGAGTACTTAAAAGGCGACGGCGACTACTATTCAACGCTAGGCGTGGCATTCGATGCCGGTTGTCAGGGCCGGTTCATGAACTCCCGGCTTATTTACGGGTTTGTTGCGCGCAACATTGGCGCCGTGCTGAGCGGTTATGACAAAGGTTACCCTCTGCCTGCCGAATTTGCCGCAGGAGTCTCGTATATTCCCACCTCAATTCCAGAATTCAGGGCAATGATCGATCTGGACAAAAAACTGGATGACGAGTTGACCTTTGAACCGGCAGGGGAGTGGGAGATCATCAAGAACCAGCTTATGGCGCGCATCGGCTACAGCATCGGCTGGAGCGATGTGCAGGCGCTTAAAAACTATCTTGCCGGCAACGGGGAGAGCGATTATACAAGAAACAATATGACCGGATTATGCTGTGGAGTGGGGTTTAAAACACCGATCGCCCAGCGAACGGTATCATTCGATGCCGCCGTGGAATTTTTAACCATCGCGGCCCCGCCGAATTTAAGCCTCAGCATGCTGGTGGACATGTGATCCGCTCACATTGCGGGCTGCTCTCCCTTATTCGCAACACGGCAACTAATTAAATATCCTGAACGAGCTTCTTCAGCCCTGCTTTTTCAAACGATACCAGAACGCTGCTGGGAGTACCGCTGTCTTTGTTTACTACCAGGCCGAGCTCCTTGAATTTTTTATGGAAGAGGCGTTCTCCGATAAGGAAGTGGTCATGCGGGGAATAATCGCGGGCCTGCTCTTTTCCATTTGCTTTAGCCTGTTCAAGCAGATCGTTGCCTGAGAAGCAAGCGGTTTTAAAGCATTTGGTGCAATAGTATTCAAAGGTAGCGTTTTTATCGATATTTCTGCCGTTACCAGCTATGCTTCGCTCGAGCTGGTTGGTGGTTATTTTCCCGCAAAATCGACAAAAAACCTCCACTACTTCAACCGGAATGAATGATACCGACATTGTAACTCCTCGTAAGATATGAAATTTAATTACCCATGCTCAGAGCGAAATTACCAATTGGCGCTGGAAAAATCAACTATTAATTTCTTAAAGCCTACTTCTGCTGTATATGACCGCACTAAGCGTCATTGTATTTCAGGGCGGGAAAAGAACTAATCATCGCCGTGGGAGAAGAGCGCTGCGCAGGAGGAGAAACCAATCACGCATGGTCTTTTGAAAGGCGGCAGGATGCCCTGAAGTATCTTTCCGCCATTTCAAAGAGGCCAAGCTATGAAAATCGTGTTCATGGGTTCCGCGGAGTTCGGCATTCCTGCATTGAAGCTGCTGCTCAGCAACCACACCGTGGTCGGCATTGTGACCACCCCGCCACGACCGAAAGGTAGGGGGCGGGCGGTTGCGCCATCACCGGTGGGTCAGTTCGCGCAGGCCGCGGGGGTTGGCCCGATCTTTTCCCCGAGCGACTTGAAGGACCCGCTGTTTTACCGTTCAATTGCCGCTTGTAAGGCTGATCTTTTTATCGTGGCGGCCTTTCGTATTCTTCCAAAATTCTTGTTTTCTCTGCCCCGGCTTGGCGCCATCAATATCCACGCGTCGCTGTTGCCGAAATACCGTGGTCCCGCGCCGATTCAGCGGGCTATCGAGGCTGGAGAGACCGAAACCGGAGTAACGATATTTCGTATCGACGAAGGGATCGATACCGGGATGATCCTGCTTCAGAAGAGGGTTCCAATCGGGCCCGCAGAGACTTCGGAACAGCTCTATGGAAGGTTGAGCGACCTCGGCGCCCATGCGCTCATGGAAGCGATCGAACGCATCGATGCGGGCGCTACGATTCCAATGAGGCAGAACCATGTAGCCGCAAGCGGTGCGCCGAAACTGACCAGAGAGGAGGCGGCGATTGATTGGCATCTCTCATCGCAGGCTATTTTTAATAAAATCAGGGCATTTAAGCCCTTTCCCGGAACCTTTGCCGTTTTCAAAGGGGAAAGACTCGGCATCGAGGCGGCCCGGCCGATGCCTGGCAAGGCCGCCGTGGCAGCGCCGGGAACCGTCGTTGCCGTAGGAGATGGTTATTTTGACGTTCAATGCTTGCAGGGACGCCTGCGCGTTCTTGAAGTGAAACCGGCGAACCGCAGGCGCATGAGCGTTCATGATTTCCTGCTGGGAACTCGCATGCAGGAAGGAACAGCCCTCTCGTGAATGCCCGCCTTTTGGTAGTGCAGATTCTGAAGATTTTCGATGGCCGAGCCTCCAATCTTGAGGGAATCGTTGACGCGGCGCTTGACACCGCTCATCTGGATCGACGCGATAAACGGTTCGTGTTCGAAATCGTCTATGGCATTCTCCGATGGCGGATCAGGCTCGATTACCTGATCGACCGCCTTCTGTCGAATGACCGTTTGAAAAGTAATGAATCCCTGCGTCGCGTGCTTCAGCTGGGGCTCTACCAGCTCCTGTTTCTTGATCGCGTTCCCCACCATGCCGCGGTATTCGAATCCGTGCAGCTTGCCAAGAATCTGCCGGACACCCGGGCGCTGGCCGGCGTCGTCAATGCAGTGCTGCGGCGCGTTATCGCCGATCGCCATGCCGTAAGCCTTCCCGAAGAGCTCAAGGATCCCGCCGAGCGGCTTTCGATCGAATACTCACATCCCCGATGGATGGTCGAGCGCTGGCTGACAAACTTCGGACTCGGCAATACGAGAAAACTCCTGGCATTCAACAATGAAAGACCCGAGATTTACCTCCGCAGAAAACTCAGGGGGCTTTCGAAGCAGCAGTTCGAAGCCGAGGTGCACTCCCTGTGCGATCCTTCAACCGGCTTCCTTAACTTGTATTACCGACTGAAGAAGAACGTTTCCCCTGATATTGTCGACGCCATCAGCCGCGGATTCTGTAATGTGCAGGCGCCATCCTCCGGGTGGGTAGTCGCGCTGGCCGATGCGCAAAAAGGAGAAAAAATACTCGATCTCTGCTCGTCACCCGGCGGGAAAACCGCTTTGATGTCGGAACTGGTCGGCGAAACCGGTTCGATTTGCGCTTGCGACGACCGATTGTCAAGAATCCGGCTTTGCGTCGATACCTGCGACCGCATGCATCTCATGAATAGTTACCCCCTGGTCGCCGATGGCCGATATCCGCCCTTTGCCGGGATTTTCGATAAGGTTCTTGTGGACGCGCCGTGCTCGTCGACCGGTATTCTGCATCGCCATCCCGATGCCCGTTTGATCCGGACGCCTGCCGATATCGCGTCCATGAGCAGCCTGCAGGCGGAGATTCTCGATTCGGCGGCGACTCTTGTCGGTTCCGGCGGCACGATCATCTACTCCACCTGTTCTCTTGAGCCAGAAGAGAATGAGGCGCAGATTGAGTCATTTCTTAAAAAACATCCCGATTTCAGGCACATCGGATGCCCGGAATCCATACCGCAAAATTTCATTAGTGCGCAGAAGTTCCTTTCCATTACGCCCTTCTCGCATGGGATCGACGGAATGTTCGGCGCCCGGCTGAAAAGAGTTGGGCCGTGAGCGCAATCGACCGGTTTGCCATAAGGTAGCATCGCCGTGTATTTTATCCCGGTACAGTATCGGAACCGGGCGCAGATGCCCTGAAAGAAAACCGGCGGAGCCAACCGTAGAAGTCTAGAATTCGGTTCCGGGCCTCCCTTCAGAAGATTGAGAACAAAGTCGACGCGATAGCCGTTGAAGCGGCAGAGGTGAACGATGCAAAAGGCCGTTTTCGAAAAAAATATGGGAAATATTCACCTTGTTTTCGCAAGAGAATCGGGGTGCGAATCAAAACCGCGAATGGGGCCTGGCGTTCCGCCGTCGGCATACCGGGGGGGCGCCGTATGAAGTACGAAATAAAGGATCTGAGGGACTTTAAGGTAATTCATATCATCGGCAATATCGACGGCTCCGAAAGCACCAAAATCCTCAACAATGAAATTTCCGGGCTGATTCGAAAGGGCCACCATCATTTTGTTTTCAACCTCCAGAAAACCACGTTTCTCGACAGCGGAGGCATACGCCTCTTTATCCACTGTCTGTGCGATACACGAGATCATAATGGTTCCATATTCATCGTTGCCGAAGAGAATCAGGTCCGGCGGGCTCTGGAGATGGTTGGTATTAATCGCTTGATAAAGACCTACTACTCGGAAAAAGAGTTCAGCGACGAACAGATTGAAGGGGAAGGCACGGTAAATACGGAGACTGCCGCATAAGTGACCTTTAAAAATTAATCCCCGAATACAGATACCAGAGTAATCGAGACCCGTAGCTGACGATGCCTGGCGACAGGCTTTCACTCCAGATGAAATCCGAGCAGGCGGTAAGTTTCAGTGTCGGTTCAGTCAATCGCAGACCGATGCCGATGCCGCTCCCGGTCTGGTTCGCCGTGCTTCCCGGTCCGATCAGCGCTTCCGGCGTTGTGGAAACCCTGCCCCAATCCCCGATGAGTGCGCCGTCGAGGCGGGGCGCCCACTCGCTGAACCTCCCCAGCATCTTTGCATAATTTTCCGGCATCAACTCGGAAATCGGAGGAAAATGATAGAGCGGAAAGCGGTACTCGCAGGAGAAGGTGCAGGCGTCGTTTGCGCTCATGTCCAATCCGATATATTCGGTCGTATAGCCGCGAACCGAGTTGATGCCGCCGATGAGCACGCGGTCGAAGTAGCTTGCGCTGTCGGTTCGCACCAGCGTATAGAGATGGAATGCGAACTTGGCGTCCCGGAATAAAAACGGGATATACCACTTGATATCCGAAGTAAATTGCACGTAGGGTGGAATGCCGGCGTCACGATAGAGATAATTCGAGCGGGCTTCGAGCTGGAACCAGATCCCGCTCGAAGGATCGAATGCCGAGGAGCGGAGGTCGGAGATCCACCCGAGCGCGGCATAGACCTGGTGCTGACGTACTGAGTCTTCGCCGGTGGAATCGGTGACGGTGCGGTAGTCCGGCGAAAGGCTGCAATACCCTTTTGAACTTTCAAAAAACCGGCGCCCGACGGTCAGGCTGCCGGTCGCCTCATGGAGGTCCCAGTTATACGTCGGGTCCGGCGAAAGCCAATAAGCGGCGCCGATCCCGATGTAGTATTTCGAGGGGAAGAGCGGTTTGGTCCAGTAGGCGGAATAGTCCTGCCATACGCCAACCTGCGCCGTTACGCCAAGGTCTTCCTCCCTGCCGCCGAAATTGGTCAGTTCCATTCCGGCTTGCGGACAGTACCAGCTGCCCTCGTCGTCATGCAGCCAGAAATAACGGTTGAGGCCAAGCACCGGCGGGAAGGTCAGATAGAGGGGATACTCGGTCACCACGATATAAATATCGTACCCGTCGTTTTCCCGAAGCGACAGCAGATTGACGTTGAGGAAAAGGCGCGTCGCCCGCAGGAGGCGTTCGGCGCGCCGGATGGCGAGGGAATCGTAGGCCATTCCGGTATCAAAATCGCAGTAGGCCATTATGACATACGCCCTGGTAATTTTATTGCCGTTGATGAAAACATGGGCGATGCGGTTGTGAGTCTTGGCCGGAAGCGGGGCGAAGGAATCGACCGGTTCGGCCGCGAGAGCGCCGAAGACGGCGAAAATCCAGATTAAAACGACAATGAGTCTCGCATGTTTCTGGACGATAATCGGGATTTCTCCGGAAATTAATTATGCAGCGTCGTCCTGCCCCGGAAGACTTTTACACGACCAGCCTCTCTGTGGGGCGGATAGTCTTGAAAAAAGGCGGAAGGTCTGTAAGCCGGGTTCTGTCATATCCGCATACGCGGACGAGGCAATCATTTGTCTGGCCCTCCCTTGTTACTACGGACGGGCATTGAGCGATCTACCCGAGGGTGAGAGACGGACCGCCTCCTCACCGCTGCCGTGCAGCAGCGAACCCCCTCATGCTTGATCTTGCACCGGATAAGGTTTACCTGCCATTTGCCGTTACCGGAAATGCGGTGGTCTCTTACACCACCCTTTCACTCCTCACCCCGGGCGCGGACGCAAAGCCGACGCCAAGAGCGGTCTCTTTTCTGTTGCACCTCTGTACCCTTTCGGGCCCCTTGCTCATCGCAAGGTATCCTGTCCTGTGGTGCCCGGACTTTCCTCTGCAACGTCTCCATAGGCATGCGCTGCAGCGATTGCCCGACCTTCCGCTTTGAAAAAGATACTTCATGTACGGCGCTTGCCAGAAGCGGTCCATGCTCCCGGTGACGGTCGCAATGACAACATTTTCCACCGCAAAATGAGCGAAACATGTATTTTTTGAAGTTCGATCGGAGCGGTTCTCCGCCGGCAAAAATACTTTCATGCGTAAAATGGAGAGGTATGGCAATCGATCCAAAAATAGTGAACAGGGCGGCGAATAACATCCGCATTCTTGCCGTGGCGATGGTGGAAAAGGCTAAATGTGGCCATCCCGGAGGGGCCATGGGGGGCGCGGATTTCATAAATATTCTTTTTACCGAATTTCTGCGTTACGATCCGGCGGATGGGGCGTGGTTCAATCGCGACCGATTTTTCCTCGATCCCGGCCACATGTCCGCCATGCTCTATGCCCAGCTTGCCCTTACCGGGCACGTGTCGCTTGACGACCTCAAAAATTTCCGGCAGTGGGGAAGCGCCACGCCGGGCCATCCCGAACGCGATGTGGTTCGCGCCATCGAGAATACCTCGGGGCCGCTCGGCCAGGGGCATGCCATGGCGCTGGGTGCCGCCATTGCGGAACGGTTTCTTGCGGCGCGGTTCGGCGAATGGATGGCGCATAAAACCTATGCCTACATTTCGGACGGCGGCGTGCAGGAGGAAATCTCGCAGGGTGTCGGCCGGCTTGCGGGGCACCTCGGTCTCCACAACTTCATCCTCTTCTACGACTCGAACGATGTGCAGCTGTCGACCATGACCTCAGAGGTGACAAACGAGAACACCGGCCAGAAGTACCAGGCGTGGGGGTGGCGGGTCATCGAGATCGACGGCAACGACCAGAGCCAGATCAGGGATGCCTTGGCAAAGGCCAATGCGGAAACCGCACGTCCCACCATCATTATCGGCAAAACGATCATGGGGAAGGGCGCGCTGTCGGCGAGCGGCGATGTTTTTGAACGAAAAGTATCGATGCATGGAATGCCGCTTTCTGAGGCGGGCGCCTCATTCGAGAAGAGCGTTGTAAATCTGGGCGGCGACCCTTCGAATCCGTTTGCCGTTTTTCCGGAGGTTGCGGAGTATTACCGTACGGTAAACGCGCAAAAAGCGGCCCTGAGCAGGGAAGCCCGGAATTGCGCCGCGGAGTGGCAAAAGGCGAACCCGGCGGCTGCCGCGCTGTTGGCGAAGTATATTGCGGGCGCGACGCCGGAAATCGACTGGGCCTCGATCCCGGTCAAGCCGGGCGGCGCAACACGCGCCGCCTCCGCCGTGGTTTTGGCCGAATTTGCCAAAAAGATCGGCAACATGATCGTCGCGTCGGCCGACCTGTCGAACAGCGATAAAACCGACGGGTTCCTCAAGGGCACGCGCACTCTGAAAAAAGGCGACTTCGGCGGAGCATTTTTGCAGATTGGCGTATCGGAACTCACCATGGCCGCGGTCATGAACGGCATTGCCCTGCATGGCGGCGTCATTCCGGTCTGCGCCACCTTCTTTGCATTTTCGGATTACATGAAGCCCGCCATCCGGCTGGCGGCGCTCATGGGCCTTGCGGTCAAATATGTCTTTTCGCACGACTCATTCCGGGTCGGCGAGGATGGCCCGACCCATCAGCCGGTCGAGCAGGAGGCGCAGATCCGCCTCCTCGAACACCTGAAGAGGCCGGAGGGCGCACGCAGCATGCTCGTCGTGCGGCCGGCCGACTCCGCCGAAACGGTTGCGGCATGGACAATAGCGCTCTCGTGCGCTCAGGGGCCCTGCGCGCTGCTCCTGTCGCGCCAGAACATCGCCGAGGTGCCGGGTCGAAATGGCGCCGCGCGCTACGAACTCGCGCGGCAAGCGGAGCTGGGCGGCTATATCGCCGTCGATTGCGACGGCAAACCCGGCGTCGTCCTTATAGCCAACGGCTCGGAAGTGTCGACGCTTGTCGATGCCGCAAGGCTCATCGTTACCGAGCGCGGGATCAAGGCGCGCATCGTCTCGGTTCCGTCGATAGCGCTTTTCCTCGAACAGCCCGTTGCCTATCGCGAATCGATTATTCCGCCGCGCACCCCGGTATTCGGCCTCACCTCCGGCCTGTCGGTGACGCTGCGCGAGGTCGTCGGCCCGCTGGGCCATGTCGCCGGGCTGGACCGGTTCGGCGCGTCCGCCCCCTACAAGGTGCTCGACGAAAAGTTCGGCTATACCGGGGAAAAGGTCAAGGAGCAGATCTACCGCTATCTCGATTCGTACGAAGAACTTCGCGGTAAACTGTAGCAAAAAGGCAGGAGCGGGGCCATACGTTCCGTTTTTAAAGTCTATGACCACATCATGAGGGGGAGAGGTGAACGCGATGAAAATCGGGATAATCAGTGATACGCATGGAAATATGGAGCTTTTCGAAAGCGTCGCCGACTGGCTCATCCAGCGGCAGAAAATCGCGATACTCTATCATCTTGGCGACGATTACGATGATGTCAAGTTCCTCGGTGACCGCTACGTGGAAGTCGTGCAGGTTCCCGGTCTTTACGATGACCGGTATAAGGACGGTTCCCTGCCCGCAAAGCGCTTCGAAATGGTCCTCGGTCTTACCGTTTTGATCGTGCACACCCATGAGAAGGATGCGACCAGGGAAGATTTCCGCCGGAGCGATATCATCGTCAGCGGCCACACCCATCGCGCGGAGATCAAGGTCATCGACGGCAGGCTGTACATCAACCCCGGCCATCTCAAGGGCCCTCTCGACAAGAACATGCCGCCGAGCTTCGGCCTGCTGACGATCCTGGATCGCAGCGTTTCGGTCGCGATTTACGGGGCGAATTTCAAGCTCATCCGGGCCATGGAACTGGTGCGGTCGGAAAGCGGCCTTTACAAAACCTCCTGATCTCTCCGTCGCTTGCGCCCAAGGAGCCTCCGCATGGCGGGCAACTGGTTGTTCAGGGTTATCATCATCGTCGGTTGTGCCCTCCTGTCCAACTGCTACCTTGCAAAGCAGGGGTTCTATGTGGCAAAGTATTCGTTCGGCGCCCGGAGCATCCGGAAAACACTCGCGGATACGTCGATCGACGCCCGGCAACGGCAATTCCTCGTCCGTACGCTTGCGATACGGGAGTTCGCGTTCGATTCCATCGGGCTTGCCCGGAACAGGAATTATTCGACCTGGGTGAAAATCAACAAAGGGTATCTCGTCGACGTGGTGGCGGCTTCGGCGCCCGACCGTTTCGCCCCCTACGTCTGGCATTTTCCGTTTTTCGGTGGGTTCCCGTACAAGGGATTTTTCAGTCGCAAAGACGCGCTCCGCGAGGTCGCGCGCCTGCGTCGCAAGGGCTACGACGTCACCCTGAGCCCGGTCGACGCGTTTTCCACGCTCGGATTTTTCTCCGATCCCGTGTACTCCTTCATGGAAGAATTTACCCCGTATGAACTGGCCTCGCTCATCATTCATGAAGAGACCCATGCGACCGTTTACCTGAAGAACCGGACAGCGCTCAACGAAGAGATGGCCGAGTTCGTGGGCAACAACGGGGCGCTCTGGTTTCTGAAAAGCGCTTATGGGGACACTTCGGCGGCCTACCGGGAGGCGCTTCTCGAAAAGGCGGACGACGCCGTGTGGGACCAAAAACTGCGCGAGCTGTACGACACGCTCGCTAGTGTTTACGGAACGAGTATTTCCCGCGATGAAAAGCTCGCGAGGAAAACGGCAATCATCGCTTGCTTCAAGCGGGAGCTGACCGACCACTATGACGATTATTTCAAGAGCGACCGGTTCAAGGGGATCGATAAGGCGAATATCAATAACGCCTACCTGGCGGTCAGGATGAACTATTTCGGCGAGGACTCCCTCTTCGAGGATCTCTACAGACGGGATAATAATAATCTCGCGGCAGTGGTGGAGAGAATCAAAAAACTCAGGAAATTGAAAAGAGGGGAGAGTCCGGAAGAGATTTTAAGAAGATAGATATAAGAACACCGTATTCTCAAAGTGCAAATAAAGAAAATCATTATCCGCGGAAATTGTTGCCATTCCCGCCGTTTATCGTTTCATTCGTTCGAGTTTATTGATGCTAAGTGTACCCAAGGTGTGCAGTGACCTGATTGCCGACATGACGGTGCAAGCGAAGCGAAGACACAGACGTAGGCATCAAACAGGCCATGTACCCGAAGGACGGACGCAACACAGCTGTTGTGCAAAGTAACCCTGGCAAGTTAACATATTTCAATTTTTCTACGCGGCGGCTCTTCCTGTTTCCCGTCATTGCAGCGACCTCTGCTTTTCAGCGCTGAGGCGGAGGATGGGCGGAGGAGGCGCTATTTAGCAGATAAACGTTCGATTTCAAGGGCCATTTCGTCTATAACCGATTTATTGCCAATTTCCCCGTCTAAGCTAAACACAATGAAAACTTTCCCGCCATATTTATCTTCAAAATCTCGAAAAGAAGCTTTCATCCTTTCGCTTGGCGAATAATTTCCGAAATTTGCTTTCGCGGTGACTGGTTTTATTTGAATCCCGAATGCTTTATTGCCAACTTTTGCAATATAATCAATATCCCCGGCATGGTCGAGTTCAGGGTCACTTTCTTCAAAGGAGATTTCTTTGAAAAAATGTGCTAACTCGTCATTTACTACGGATTTTTCGCGAAGATATCCGTCGTAAGTTCTGTTAATAGTAAGATTGTATATATAGTCAATACAATCCTGAAGTGTTAATTGGCCAAACGCAGCCTGCCATTCAGGAATCACGACTTCTGTGATTTTTTCATACAATCGTTGGCCTAATTCGGCAAGACTTCCATCTGTGATTTTTGTTGGACTCTTTGAATCAGTATAGGCGTTTTCAAAATACCATTTTTCCCATTCCTCAATAGTCTTTGGCTGACATTCGCGAATCAAAGCCATTACAGTACCAACCTTATTTGGCCTTGATAGCTGATAGGTCTGGCAGGCGTAATTAAGTACTTTCTCCTTTTTGCCAAACTCCATCGAACATCGTTCGCTCTTAGGCATTTGCTTCCTCTTCAAGCTGAATAAATCTGTTTCGGTATCTATAATTAATATCTCTGTCTGCTATTGCTAATCCAATTTTTATTAAATGGGCATTAATAAATGTTTTATTTTTAAGATACAAATAGCAGCTCATATGGTTTTTATCGTCAAATTTATCTTTGTCGTATTTTATAAAGACTTTCTGTCCTTTTGTTTTGTTTTCTATGAAATTAATCGCTTGGCCATTAGCTTTTGGTGATTCTTTAACTCCAAGTAGTCTTATAGTCAAGTTATTGTCGAGAAGAATAAGTTCAGGACTTAGAACTTCCTTTACGGAAAAATATTCTTCTCGTATGCTGTCGTTTTTGTCGATTCTCGAGCCGAATTGAAGTTTTTTGGGATCGATTTTCCTATCAAAACCTTGTGGGTCATGAAAAATATAGGGCAACTTCTGAATTTCAGTGCCACTATCGAAAGTCGAATGGTCTATAAGAAATTCGTATGTTGTTTCAGATAAATCCATTTGATTTACATAAAGTTTTTCTTTAATTACCGGAATGAAGTCTTTGTTTATTTCGTAACCGATTGAATTTCGATTTAAGTTTTTAGCCGCTAAGGATGTCGTTCCGCTACCAAGAAAAGGGTCTAAAACTGTATCGCCGACAAATGCAAACATTTTAATTAATCTTCGCGGCAATTCTTCTGGGAACATTGCAATATGATTGTCTTGTCGAGCACCGGCAAAATTCCAATGACCGGCGAAGAATGTATTCCATTCTTGGTTTGTCATTTTCGACAATTCTTTTTGCTCGGATGACGGCTTTGGTGCATCGCCGAGTTTTTTGAAGGTGAGAATAAATTCGTAATCAATTTTGAGAATTCCATTGCGGGGGAAAGGATAAGATCCCATTTGAACCCCGCCACCAGAAGTATTTGTAGTGGTGACTTTTTGCCAAATTATGGCACCCATATAATCAAAACCGACCGATTCACAAAACTTAATAATTTCTGTTCGAATAGGAATTACTTTGTATCGACCATAATAAACTGCTCGTGCAAATTGGTCCCCGATGTTCACGCATAAGCGGCAACCAGGATGCAAGACGCGATAGCATTCATTCCAAACGAGATTTAAATCATTGATATATTGTTCATAAGATTCGTGGTATCCAATTTGATTTTCCGAACCATAATCCTTAAGCTGCCAATAGGGTGGGGAAGTAATTACTAAGTGAACAGAAGCATCAGGAATAATTGACATTCTACGGCTGTCGCCATTTATAATTCTATGATTTGTATACATAATAAATTCCTTTTGCTAAATTTGCCTCCATAGGAGGGTGGTCATTCTTAGATTGCTGCATTTTTATGCATTAAAGTTTCAAAATACCTTTTGTATTGCACTTGTTTTACATTTATTATTTTCCCGCCGCCTCCTTTAAAACGGGCAATATTTTTCAACTAATTGATTGATCCCATTGACATTAATCTGGTTTAGTGGTGTTAATCATTCCATTTGGGTAGTGATAGGTGCCGTTTTATAGGGATATATTCCTTCTTAATGCCTCCCGCTTTTTGGCAGACATAGTTTCAAGACACAGCCTTATGGTTTTTCGAATGTTCGTCATGTTTTTATCGAGCGTTTTGCCTCGCGTGCAGTAGCCTTCGATCTCCGGCCAGAAGGCGTAATAGCTGTGCGTGTTTTTTCAATAATGGCATTAAGTTTATGAAATTTCCTGGCTGTTGTTCTTTAATGGGTGATGATTCAAAAAATAATACGATATTGCGACACGGATGAGTAAGGGAGAGCGCCCTTACCGAGCGCTCTCTTAAAGTCGTCGGCCATGCGGGGATACTTACCATTGAATTAATCTTGTTACATTTACTTCTTCAAGCACTCATCCCGCCACGAGCATTCCCTTTCGGCGCATATTTCTTTGGACTTGAAGCAGGGCGTGTACCCTTCATACTTCTGAATCTGACGGATCAGATCGTCACGATTCTCGGCCGGGTCGGAGATGCCGAGAAGTTTCGCCTTCGCGTGAACATTGACCAGTTTCATCATAGCACTCCTCCTGTAAAAGGAATATAGACATGGCTTCGGTAAGGCAGAGCCGTTTCATTAAAGATATATCACTTTCCAATTTGAGTAAAGTAGATGAGTTGCGTCGCGGCGCTTCCCGCCAAAGAGACCGGTAATACGTGAATACCAGAATAATCTATTTTATCGTTGAAGTTTTCCTTACCTCTGTGGTATAGAGTAAAGTGCAATGCTCCCTATCATCAATTATCGTTCCCAAATTCTCTCCGCCCTTGCCTCCGGCAAAAGCCTCATCGTCACCGCTCCTCCAGGGACCGGCAAGTCGACGCAGATCCCGCAATTCTTCGCGGACCAGTCGACCTCCCGGAAAAAGCTTCTCGTTCTCGAACCGCGCCGCATCGCGGCGCGCGCCCTTGCCTATCGCGTGAGCGAGGAGCTCGGCGTCGCCTGCGGCGGAAAGGCGGGGTATCAGGTACGGTTCGAACGCAAGGCCTCGCCCGACACCGGCATTCTATTCCTGACCTACGGCACGTTTCTGCAGATGCTCGGCAGCGATCCGATGGCGTCCGACGCCGCGATCATCGTCTTTGACGAATTCCACGAACGCTCACTCGACGCCGACGCCGCCCTCGCCTGGACGCGCCGCCTTGTCGCCACAATGCGCCCCGACCTGAAAATCATAGTCCTCTCGGCAACCCTCGCAACCGGGGAACTGCGGGCATATCTTGACGAATGCTCTATAATAACGGTGCCTGACCGCCTCTTTCCGGTTGACGTGCGCTACCAGCTGCCGAAGCCCGCCGAACCGCTCGACGCGCAGGTACTTCGCGCTCTTGAGGATATAATGGCCGGAGGCGTTGAGGGATCGGCGCTCGTGTTTCTTCCCGGAAGCCGCGAAATAGAACGCGCCGCCGACCGCATTCACAGTCTCTGCAAACGGCGGGGCTTTCGGGTGATGAGTCTCCACGGCAGGATGCCGCTTGCCTTGCAGCAGGAGGCGCTGCAACGTCCGGCACTGGAGCCGTGCGTCATCCTCTCGACCAACGTTGCCGAGACCTCGCTTACTATTCCCGGCGTGACCGCGGTGATCGACTCCGGTCTGGCAAGAGTGGCGGGATACGACGCCGGGCGTGAGCGTAACACCCTCTACCTCGGCCGTGTCAGCGTGCAGAACGCCGTGCAGCGCGCGGGCAGGGCGGGCAGGCTGAGGCCGGGGATCTGCGTCCGGCTCTGGAGCCGCGCCGATGAAACGGCCATGTCGCCCGTCATCGGGCCCGAGGTACAGAGGCTCGACCTTGCCGGGGCCATGCTCGCTCTCTGCAACCTGCAGAGAGTGGTCAGCGGGGCGTCCGGCGCGGATAACGCCCGGGAAAGGCCCTCAATCCGCTTTCTTACGCCGCCTCCGGTAAATCGGTGGGAAAAGGCGGCCGCGGAGCTGGTGCGGTGCGAGGCGATCGCGAGCTCCGATACGGGACCTCTGGAAAATGATGCGCAGGACGTCCCGCTCTATCCGCTGACGAAGTTCGGCGTCGCGATGAGCCGTCTGCCGCTTGCGCCGGCCGTTGCCGCGGTCCTGCTCAAGAGTCGCTCGCTCCCGGTGCGCCGGATCAACATCGCCATGGCCGCGCTGTGGCAGTCCGGCGAATCGAGATTGATCGAAAGCCGGGACCTCTTCGACGAGGCATTGGATTTTTCAGCAGGCCCGTCGCAGCGCCATGGCGCGGAGGTGCGCGACGCCTGCGACCAGATCGAGCGGCTTCTCGGAAAGCAAAAGGCCGATTCCGCGGAGGCCCCGCTCGAAGCGCGGGCGCTGCGCGGGGAAGCGACCCTGCCCTGGTTGCGCGTTTTCAGCCACCGCCTCGGCGTGCGCATGGGGCAAGGCATGGTCTATGAACTTGCCGACCGACGAACCGCCCGCCTTGTTCCCGCGAAATCCGCCGGAGCGCCGGTTCTTCCGGAACTTATTCTTGCCTTGAGCGTTCATGAGCAGGCCGGACGGGAAACCGCGAAGAAGGCGGTCATTCCGCTCTACCTGCCGCTTGAACCGGCGTGGATCGCGGATGAGTTCGGCGGCGAGCTCGGTCAATCGGTCGAGTGCGTCTGGGATGAGGCCAGGCAGGCGGTGAAAATTGAGGAGATCACCCGGTTTCGCGGCATCCCCGTGCGCCGCCGCGAGGTCGGCAACCGCGCCGACTACCGTGCAAAGGCCGCCGACGTTCTCGCAGAGCGCGTCGAAGTCGCCGGGGAGTGGCGAAAGGAGGCGAAAGCGGAGCAGTTCGCGCTTCGCGCCCGGCTGGTCGCTGCCGCATTTCCCGATAAAAAAATTCCGCGATTTACCGAAGAGGATTGGCGGCTCGTCTGTCACGAGCTGTGCGAAGGGAAGTATTCGCTTGCCGAGGTGCGCAAAAGCTCGGTTATGAGCGCGCTTAAAAGCTATCTCGGCCCGGCCCTGACGCACTTTATCGAGAGGAAAGCGCCGGAACAGATCATCCTTCAGTCGGGGAAAATGGGCCGCGTTACCTACCTTGCGGACGCGCCGCCCGAGCTGTCGGCCCGGCTCGGCGATCTCATCGGCCATCCCGACCGCTTTACCGTTGCGGACGGGCGCGTGAACGGCGTCTTCGACATCCTCGCCCCGAACTACCGTACCGTTCAAAAAACGCCCGATCTGGGATCGTTCTGGAAAAACACCTACCCCGGAATCAAGCGGGAATTGCAAAGGAAGTATCCGAAGCATCCGTGGCCGTAGCGCGAATTTCAGGTTTTCCGGCTTTGCCGCCGCGTCACCGGTAGATGCATATATGCGTAGAAGCGAGGGACGGGAAGTCAAAATAAATCCCCTGTACGACGCCTCCCCCTTAATAAGGGGGAAAAGGAGGATCTCTTTGTATTCTTCATGTGGCGGGGAGGGGCTCAAATTTTGATCCCCTCCATCGCAAGGACTGCCTGCTTCGCAGAAACACGGAAGCTTATTATCCCACTATCCTCTATGTCAATACCGGGGTATGACTTTACTTCTTTACCAACGTGTAATTCTTAAATCCCCCGATCTGCCTTCCCCCTAAAAATTTCTGTTCTATAAAGGTAAGCAATCGGTATTTGA
>Ga0181518_10001045_pt1 | contig 29155 bp, 29 predicted proteins | sample PEATcosm2014_Bin_28_FD_119751 | JGI IMG/M metagenome (GOLD analysis project Ga0181518, IMG submission 119751) | Peatland microbial communities from MTU Mesocosm Facility, Houghton, MI, USA - PEATcosm2014_Bin01_60_metaG | ecosystem: Environmental > Terrestrial > Soil > Wetlands > Peat | place...
CGGCGCGCCTTTCCGGCGGCGAGCGCCAGCGCGTCGCCATCGGCCGCGCCCTTCTGTCGTGTCCGAAGCTGCTGCTCTTCGACGAGCCGCTCGCGGCGCTCGACATGGCGCGCAAGCTCGAGATCATGCCCTTGATCGAGCGCATTCGCGACGAATTCAAGGTCCCGATCGTCTACGTCTCGCATGCGGTCGAGGAGGTGATGCGCCTCGCCGCCTCCGTCGTGGTTCTCGAGGCCGGAAAGGTCAAGGCGATCGGCGATCCGAACGAGGTGTTTGGCGCCCCTGCGGGTTCGCTCGAAGATCGTTTCGACCGGTCGTCCGTGCTGACCGTGACGGTCGGCCCCGAAGACGCGGCCTATGGCCTGACTCAGCTGAAGCATCCGGCCGGAACGATCTGGCTCGCGGGCCCAGCGGGGCCGCCGGGGCGAACGGTGCGAATCATCGTCCACGCCTCCGATGTCCTGCTGGCGATAAGGCCGCTCAGCGACGTCAGCGTGCGCAACGTCCTGTCCGGCGTCATTCAGTCGATCCAGACCAATGGTCCCTTCGCCATGACTGAGATCGCGCTCGAGGGCGGCGGACGCCTTGCGGCCGTGGCGACGCGCCAGGCGATCGACGATCTTCACCTCGAAGACGGCTCGCGGGTTCTGGCGCTGGTCAAAACGACGGCGATCGACGAACGCGACATCGCTGCGACGCCCCATGCATAGCCTGAAGGCGCACTGACCCCGCGTTGGATGTTTCTGCGTCGTGCGCGGCCAAACCGATCTCCCGGCCTCGAGCTGAGCAGCCCAAGCCGGGAGGCTGGGTCGATGGCGCGCGCGTTTTTTACCGTTATGTGAATTTATGTTATTTTTTCGTGCCCGCGCGGAAAAAACACATGTCCCAATTCCTGACGACCCGAGAGCTTGCCGCGTTGCTGCGCGTCAAGGAGCGAAAGGTCTATGAATTGGCGGCGCAAGGCGCGCTGCCGGTGCGCCGCGTCACCGGTAAGCTGCTGTTTCCACGCGCCGAAATCGAGGAGTGGATCGTCACGAACGGGGGCGGCGCCAAACCCGGCCGCGGCGAGCGCGAGCCGGCGCCAAACCTGCCTCAAGTCATCGCCGGCGGCCATGATCCATTGCTGGAATGGGCGTTGCGCGAATCACGCTCCGGCATCGCCGCATTGCTCGATGGCGCGCTCGATGGACTGCGGTGCGTCGCCGCGGAGGGTTGCGTCGCGGCCGGGCTGCATATTCCGGAGCGTGGAGGAGACGGATGGAACGTCGCGACGGTGAGCGAGTCGTTTGGCGATCGGCCCATCGCGCTCATCGAATGGGCGAAGCGCACGCGTGGGCTGATTTTCCGGCCTGATCTCGGTCGATCAATCGATTCGCTCACCGCCGCGCGCGGCCTTCGTTTTCAATCGCGCCAGCAGGAGGCGGCCAGCGAGCTGGTGCTCTCAGTCCTGCTCGAGCGGGAAGGTCTGCGGGCGGAGGATCTCCATCGCGTTGACGCTATCGAGCGGACCGAGACCGATCTGGCTCTGGCCATCGCGGCCGGCCGGGCCGATGTGGGTCTCGGCATCGAGGCGAGCGCGCGTCAATTCCAACTCGAATTCACGCCGCTCATCGTGGAGCGGTTCGATCTTTTGGTCTGGCGCAAGGCCTATTTCGATCCGCCGTTTCAAAAGCTCATTGGCTTTTGCGCCAGCAAGCCGTTCGAGCGGCGCGCCAAGGAACTCGGCGGCTATGACGTCGGCGGGTTCGGCGCGGTGCATTTCAACGCGCCTTAAGTCAGCGGGCCATGAAATGGCCTCAGCAGGAAACAAAGCCGCCCGTGGGGGCTCTTGAATCGAGTGGCTGCCAAGCATATCTCCGGTCAGTCGTTCGATGATTGTACAACTATCGAATGATGTGCATTTCTGGAGGATGAGACATGAGCAGATTGTCAGGCAAAGCGGCGGTCGTCACGGGTGCGTCGAAAGGCATCGGCGCCGGCATCGCCAAGGCGCTCGCGGCGGAGGGCGCGGCTGTCGTCGTTAATTACGCTTCGAGCAAGGAAGGCGCCGAAAAAGTCGTCGCGGAGATCAGGGCGAAGGGCGGCAAGGCGGTCGCCGTCCAGGGCGACGTCGCCAAAGCCGCGGATGTGAAGAGGGTTTTCGCGGAGGCGAAACATGCGTTCGGGCGTCTTGACATCCTCGTCAATAACGCTGGCGTCTACAATTTTTCGCCGATCGAGGCGCTGAGCGAGGAGGAGTTCCACCGCCATTTCAACACAAACGTGCTCGGTCTCCTGCTGGCGACGCAGGAGGCAGTCAAGCACTTTAGCGAGGGCGGCAGCGTCATCAACATCGGCTCGGCGGTAACCGAGCTCAATCCGCCGAATTCGGTCGTTTACACCGCCACAAAAGGCGCCGTCGACGCCGTGACGCGGGTGCTTGCGAAAGAGCTGGGTCCCCGGAAAATCCGCGTGAACTCGATCAATCCCGGCGTGGTCGAAACCGAGGGAACCAACGCCGCCGGGTTCGTCGGGGGCGAGTTCGAGCAGCAGATCATCGCGCAAACGCCGCTCGGGCGCACCGGCCAGCCGGACGATATCGCGCCGGTCGCGGTGTTCCTCGCATCGGACGAGTCGCGCTGGGTGACGGGGGATTTGCTGGTGGTGTCGGGCGGCTTGCGCTAGCACGTCGCGGCGCCGGGCGGCGTTTTTCTAGCTTCCCGCCGGTAAAGAGCATATCCTTTCCTCCATCAGGCGATGACGCCCAAGGGTTGAAGCGGATGTCGGAACTGGCGGACAAAGCGCTGAGCGAGGATCAGGTTCATCTGATCGCGAAGGCGCTGGGCGACCGCCGCCGTTACGAGATCCTGAAACGTCTCGGCGAGCGCCGCGAGGCGCTGGCCTGCGTCGCGGTGCGCGATTGCATGGACATCACCCCCGCGACGCTCTCCCACCATATGAAAGAGCTTGAAACGGCGGGACTGGTCGAGGTCGCGCGCGAAGGCAAGTTCGCCAGCTACAGCCTGCGCCGCGATGTGCTCGACGCCTTCGTCCGGCGCCTCAGGCAAGACCTCGCCTGACGCCCTAACGCCCATTACGCCGAAGCCAGGTGACCGAGGCGAAGGCGCCGAGCCACGATCCAAGGGCGGCGAACACGACATAGGCGGGGTTCTGCGTATAGCTGATCACAGCGAAAGCGGAGAGGAGATACCAGAATCCGCTCCAGTTCGCGGCCCAGATCCGGCGCCGCGCCGCGACCGCCGCCGTGAACTGGACATAGGCGGCGTCAGTGATCGCGGTGCAGGCGAGGACTCCGGCGGCGACCGCGGGATCGATGGCGATATGCAATGTCGTCTCCCTTGTTCCGCCCGTGACCGCTCGCGGGCGGCGAGGCCGCGCCCGATCCGCCATGCCTTTTCAATGAACGCAGCTCATTCGCGGGAGCTGATCTCGCGCTCGCCGCGAAACACCGTCGGCGTCCGCGCAGCCCATGCGCGGCGGCGTCTTTCGCGGCGCCTCTTCGCGACTATCCGGTGCGCGCGGCCCGTCGCGCTCGCCGCGGGCGTCTGCGTTTCCGCGCACGGCGGTTTGGCGCCGTCCTTTGCTTCTTGCCTGCGGGGTTCGACGCCGCCCCCTCCGAAAAGAGCCGGCATGGCGAAGAACGCCGCGAAATGGCGCTGCGCGTCGCGCATGGCGGCAAGGTCGCGCGCCTCTTTGAGGGTCACGCAGAGTTCGGGATCGCGATGCGCGAGGCTGATCCGGTAGATCGCCCCGTCGCGCCTCTGCTCGCGGCGAATGGCGACGCCGAGGTAGCCCTGCACGGGCAGGCTGAGAAGCATCTTCATCCCCTGAACCCTGCGCCGGATGGTGACGCAGCGCCTTTCGATAAGCACCATGCGCCGTCCGCCGTCGGCGCGGGGATCAGGACCTGCGCGCGCCGCGACTTCCTTTCCGCCGCCGAGATTGAAGGTCGCTTGCTGCATCATGTCCGCCTGCGCTGGGTTCTCTTTCCTCTAGCGCGAGCATCCGGGATTTCGGCGCGTAATTCGCTAAATTCTCTGGTGAACGAAACCTAAAGTCGATCGTGGTGAATGAATTTTGCTCACGAGCCCCGTCAAGAGGCTAAAAGGGGCGGCGATCAAAGCTTTGACGAAAGCCCGGCGAGAGGCTTGTGTCCCGCAATCGGGCGCGATAAGCCAGTCATCGGTTTTCTCTTTTAACCAAGAAAAAATCTTGCCCTCACTCACCGACGCCGACGCACTGGTCGCATCCTTCGAGGACGCGACAAGGCGCGCGGGCGAACTCGCCCTCGGGTTTTTTCGCCATGGCGAGATCACCAGCGCGACCGTCTCGCACAAGGCCGGCGGGTCTCCCGTCACCGAGGCGGACCACCTTGTCGATCGTTTCCTGAAGCAGCATTTTTCGGGCCTCCTGCCGGAAGCCGGCTGGCTGTCCGAGGAGACGGAGGACTCCGCCGAGCGCCTCGACAAGAGACTGCTGCTCGTGGTCGATCCGATCGACGGTACGCGCGCCTTTGCGCGCGGCGAGCCGACCTGGGCGGTCGCAGTGGCGCTGGTGCGCGACGGGCGCCCGCTGATCGGCATCGTCCACGCTCCGGCCCTCGACGAGACCTATGTCGCGGTGAAGGACGGCGGCGCGCGCCTCAATGGCGTTCCGATCGAGGTCTCGCGGCTGATCGCGCTCGACGCCAACGCCAAGGTCGGCGCGCCGCGCCTGCTCGCCGCCGAATTGCGCCAGGCTGGCCTCGAGTTCAATTTGCAACCCCGCGTGCCCTCTTTGGCGATGCGCATCGCCTATGTCGCATCCGGCGCGCTCGACGCCGGTTTCGCTTCGGAAAACTCGAATGACTGGGATGTCGCCGCGGCCGATCTCATCCTCGAAGAGGCGGGGGGGCGTCTCGCTGGTCTCGATGGCGGCGAACTCGTCTACAACCGCAAGGAGACGCGCCACGGCCTCCTCACCGCCGCGCCGCGCCAGATTCATTCCCAGGTCAATCTGGCGTTGCGGCGCGCGCGAGGCTCCGCCTGACGCTTCCACCCTTTTCGCAAACCTGCGCCGATGGCGTATATTATGCTTCGCGACAGGCGGAGAAAACGCCCCTTGACCCCGAAAACCGTTGGATAACGCCATGAAACGCGCGCCCACTCCCCCCAAGAAACAATTGCTGCACTTTGTATTCGGCGGCGAACTCAAGGAACTGGATCAAACTGAATTCAAGAATCTCGACGAGATCGAAATCGTCGGCCTGTTTCCCGACCATTCCTCCGCCGTGGCGGCCTGGCGGGCGAAAGCGCAAGCGAGCGTCGATAACGCCCAGATGCGCTATTTCGTGGCGCACCTGCATCGCCTGCTCGACCCCGACGAGCACGAGGAAGAGGGCGACGATCACACCTGAAGCGCCGGCGCCTTGAAAGACAAGCAAGCCTTAAAAATACGCGAACCTTCAAAGACAAGATGATCGGCGACCACGAACCGGTCGATTCAACCGATCCTGAAGGGCTACATGCTGCTTTCCCTCTATCGGGCCTGCAGCGCCGGTCTCGCCCCGCTGGCGCCATTCGTCCTGACCTGGCGCGCGCGATTGCGCCGAGCGCAGCTTCGCCGCGAGGATCGCGCGCGCATCGGAGAGCGGCTCGGCCGGCCATCCCTTGCGAGGCCTAATGGCCGCATCGCCTGGCTGCATGGCGCGACGGCCGCCGACGTCGCCTCCCTCCTGCCGCTGATCGATCGTCTCGGTTCAGCCGGCTTCCATGCCCTCGTCACGACGCGGGACGAGGACGGGATGCCGCCTCGCTTGCCGCCGATCGCCCTGCATCAATTCGCGCCGCTCGATGCGCCCAGGTTCCTCGCCCGGTTCCTCGTTTGGTGGCGCCCCGACATCGCGCTCATCGTCGGGAGTGAATTCTGGCCGAATCTGATCCTCGAAACAAAACGGCGCTCCATTCCCATCGCCCTCGTCGATGCGCAGTTTCCGGCCCGCACCTTCCTTTTCTGGCGCAGGGCGCCGCGTCTTGCCGGCGCGCTGTTCGGCCGGATCGAAGCCTGCCTCGCGCGGACAGCCTCGGACGCCGAGCGTTTTCGATATCTCGGCGCGGCGCGCACTGAGGCGGTGGGCGATCCGATCTATGATTTTTCGCCGCCGCCCGCCGACGGACCGGCGCTGGCGTGGCTCGCGGCGCGCATCGGCGCGCGCCCGGCTTGGGCCGCGTTCCCCGCCGACGCCGACGAAGAGGACGTCGCCATCGAGGCGCATCGGAAAATCGCCGCCCATTTTCCCGATCTGGTCACCATCATCGCACCCCGTAGCGCGAGGCGCGGTCAGGACATCGCGCTGCGGGCCGGCAAGCTCGGGCTCGATGCGCGCGTCGCGGCAGGCGACAGGGACGAGGGGCCGCTTCCGGCGATCCACATCGCCGGGGCCTTCGAGGCGGGGCTGTTCTACCGCCTCGCGGGCGTCGTTTTCCTTGGCAAATCTCTTGGGACGTCTCTTGGCCGATCAATCGGCGGGTCGCTCGGCAGGTCAACGAACCGCGGCGGGATCAATCCCGTTGAGGCGGCGAAGCTTGGCTGCGCCATCCTGCACGGTCCGGAGATCGGGGATTTCGAGGACGCCTATGCGGCGCTGGACGCCGCGGGAGGGTGCGCGCTGGTCCATGACGCCGCGACATTGGCCAGCGAAGTCTCCCTGCTGCTTCTCGACTCCGCCGAACTGCGGGAGATGGGCCGGGCCGCCGCCGATGCGGTCGAGCGCCGCGCCGGCGCCTCGACCCGGATCATGCAGGCGATCGCGCCCTATCTCGCGCAAGCCTTTGTCGAGCCTAACATCACGGATGAGACGGAGGGTTGACGCTGGACGGCCGGGGCAGGTCGCGGACGGTCAGAGCGATCCGGCGCCCCGCGCATCAACGGCCTTGGCCTTGAGACGCAGCAATTTGGCCTCGGGACTGGCGTACGGTTCCTGAAGATCGACATTCCAGTAGCGCAGATCCTCGATGCGGATTGCGGCGCCGGTCGCAGCGCAGCGCACAAAGGCGCCCGGCCGCAAAATGCGGAACTCGCCGTCGAGATACTCGACTTCGGCTTCCCCGGCCGCGATGGGGCGGCGTTCGTAGCGGTTCATGGAATTCGGGCTCATCCTGGAATTTTGGCGAAAAGCCGAAGACGAACATAGCGTAAGCGCTCCGCCTGCGCCAGTCTGTCGCCGCTTCCGTCACATTTATCGGGCAGTTTAACGCTTCCAATCAGATGTTGAAGCCCTATTTTCAGGCTCTCGCCGCTTCATCACGATGATTTTGGATTGATCAATCCAAGATCGGGGTTTGATCGCGAGGCGACAGGAGAGCGCCATGCTTGAGTTTTCCGGACAGGGCGCCCGCCTCGCCTTCGTCGATGAGCCCGCCGTCGGCTTCGATCGCGGCGAACCCATTCTGCTCATTCACGGATTTGCGTCCAATCACGCCGTCAACTGGTTTTTTCCGCAGTGGGTCAAGACCTTGACGGAGGATGGCCGGCGCGTCATCGCGCTCGACAATCGCGGCCACGGCCGCAGCCAGAAATTCTATGCGCCAGCCGATTACGCCATCCCTAAAATGGCCGAGGATTGCCGCCGTCTGCTTGATTATCTCGACATCGCGAACGCCGACATCATGGGCTATTCGATGGGCGCGCGCATCGCAGCCTTCCTCGCCAAAGCCCACCCCGACCGCGCCCGGTCGATCGTTCTCGGCGGTCTTGGCCATCATCTCATCGACGGCGCCGGGCTGCCGCTCGGCATCGCCGACGCCATGGAGGCGCCGTCGGCCGCCGATCTCACCGATCCCATGCAACTGCTGTTTCGGAGTTTCGCCGAAGCGACGGGGAGCGATCTGAAGGCTATGGCGGCCTGCATCCGCGGGATCCGGCAGCATCTTGGCGAAGACGAAGCGCGACGCATCGACGTCCCTGTCCTCGTGGCGGTGGGAACCCGAGACGAAGTCGCCGGCGATCCGCATCGATTGGCGGCGCTGTTTCCGGCCGGCGAGGCGCTGGAGATTCCGGGCCGCGACCACAATCGCGCAGTCGGCGATCCGGTCTATAAAAATGGCGTGCTGAGATTTTTGGCGCAGAGACCTTGAAGCTATCCCACCGGCCGCCCGAAGCGCGCCTCAATCCGTAATGGGCGCGGCGTGGGCCTCCGCGAAGCCGGCCAGAGCCAAGCGATCGAGCGTCGCTTTTAGTCCGGCTGTATCGGGGCAGATGATCAGCCGGGTCGCGCGGCCCCATTTGAGCTGCATCACATGGACGCCATGGTTTTTGGCGCGAACGCCGTCGGCGCCGTCATTGGACTCGTCCCACTCCGCGAGGACGAGCGTGTTCCACGGGCCGCCGCTGACATCTATGCCGCGAAGGTCGAACCTTATGCCCGGCAGCAGCCGATAGAGCCGCTGGTACCATCGGTCCGTTGCGGCAAGCGTTTTGCGCGATCCGCTGAGGGCGTGCTCGCCAAGAAAGGCGTGCTCGAAGCGAGGTGCGAAGGCGCGCAGCACGGGCTCCGCGTCGCCGCGGTTAACGGCGGCGAATAGGCTCCTGACGCGATTGCGGACGATGGCGTGGTACATGGAGTCCTCGATTAGTTCAATCATTGAACTATATTCGATTGAGTTCAATGACGCAACCTAGTAGGGTCGACTCGCAGCAGCGGGATCAGGGCATGGAGAGAACCAGTTTTGCGCAGATGCGATGCTCGCTCGCCCGCGGCCTCGACCTCATCGGCGACTGGTGGTCGCCCCTGATCGTCCGCGACCTGTTTCTCAACGTCGCGCGCTTCGACGAACTGATTGAGGACCTCGGCATCTCACGCAATCTGCTGGCGCGCCGGCTGAAGTCGCTGACCCAGAAGGGCGTCGTCGAACGCACGGCCTATCAGCGGCGTCCGACGCGATACGAATATCGTCTGACCGAGGCGGGGCGCGATCTCGTGCCCGCGATTCTGGCCTTGACGGCATGGGGCGATCGCTGGGCGCGGCCAAAGGAAGGCAGCCCAATCCTGTTCGTCCACAAGAGCTGCGGACATGAGTTTTCGCCGCGCGTAACCTGCTCGGCGTGCGGCGAAGTCATTTCAGCCGACGCCGTCAAGGCGGTTGCCGGACCCGGCGGAGCGGCGAAGGCGGGAACGAAGATTATCGCCGAGCGCCTCCGCGCGGCGAGCTGAGGGGCAAGCGGCCCGTTGGTCTGACGCGCCGCCGTCGCAGCCGTGTAGGATTGACGGGCGGAAAGCCGGGCGATGCATCCCCGCGGTTGCGGCGGCAGGCTTTTTCTGGCAAAGCCACCTCCTCTCCCAACCTTCTGAGGAGGATCCCTTGGACAAGACGGAATTACGAAAATTGCAAGGGTTTCTGCGGGAGGCGTTCGGCAACGAAGACATCAGGGTGACGCAGGGCAAACGCAATCCCGACGACGCCGACGTGCATTTCGGGCAGCGGCAGATCGGCACGATCACGGTCGACGACGAGGATGGCGACCGGTCCTTCGCCTTCGAGATGCCGATACCCGTTGAGCGGCCGGTGTTGCAGGATTATCTGCGCCGCCTCTTCGAAACCGACAAGCTGAAGATCGTTCCGCGCGCCAAGAAGACCGATTCGGTCGAACTCAACCACGGCGATGATTTCCTCGGCATCATCTCCGCCGACGATCCGAAAGGCAAAAGCTTCACCCTGCAGATGGCGATTCTCGATTTCGACCTCGAAGCGTTCTGACGCCGGCGCCAAGCCTGACAAGAAATACCCCTCGCCGGAGTTCGAACACATGCCGCTCTACGCTCTCGATGGCGTAACACCCGAGTTGCCGGCTGATAACCGTTTCTGGATCGCGCCGGGGGCGCAGGTGATCGGCAAGGTGCGCCTTGGCGTCGACGCCTCGGTTTGGTTCGGCGTCGTGCTGCGCGGCGACAACGAGGAGATTTTCATAGGGCCCGGCTCGAACGTTCAGGACAACAGCGTCCTGCATACCGACCCCGGCTTTCCCGTGTGGATCGGCGAGAATTGCACAATCGGCCACCGCGCTATCCTGCATGGCTGCACGATCGGCGACAACAGCCTCATCGGCATGGGCGCGACGCTTCTCAACGGCGCGAGGATCGGCCGCAATTGCCTCGTTGGGGCCAACGCCCTCGTCACCGAGGGCAAGAGCTTCCCCGATAACTCCCTGATCGTCGGCAGCCCGGCGAAGGTGCTGCGCGAACTCGACGAAAGCGCCGCAGCGCGCCTCGCCGAGAGCGCCGTGCGTTACGCCGCCAACTGGCGACGTTACGCCAAAGGGCTGGTCGAGATTTAGAGCCGGCGGGAACGCTCCGCCTGGCGCGAAGACCGTGAGAGGACGACGTGGACGCGGCTTCGATTGATCCAGCCATCCGGCGCGCCGTTCGGCTGGTCGCTCTGCTCAATCTGTCCTATTTCGGGATCGAATTCGCCGTCGCGCGCGCGATCGGCTCGGTGTCCCTGTTCGCCGACAGCGTTGATTTTCTCGAAGACGCCTCGATTAATCTTCTGATCCTCGCCTCGCTCGGCTGGAGCGCCGCGCGGCGGGCGCGGGTTGGCATGGCGCTCGCCGGAATTCTTCTGGTCCCTGGTCTCGCGACGCTGTGGACGGCCTGGCGCAAGTTCAACCTTCCGGCGCCGCCTGACGCCGCCGCGCTCTCGCTCACCGGAGCAGGCGCCTTCGCCATCAATTTCTTTTGCGCTTTCCTGCTGGCCCGCGTTCGCGCGGGGGGCGGCAGCCTGACCCGGGCGGCGTTTTTGTCGGCGCGCAACGATGTGCTCGCCAATGTCGCCATCGTCGCGGCGGGATTGGCGACGGCCTTTCTGTGGCGGTCGGCATGGCCGGATCTGATCGTCGGCCTTTGCATCGCGTGCCTCAATGCGGACGCCGCGCGCGAGGTTTATACGGCCGCGCGCGCCGAGCAGCGCGCCGCCAAAGCCTGAGCCGCGCGTCGCCGGCGCCTGAGGCCGGGCGCCTGCCGCGCAATGGAGACGCGCCGGAAATTGGGGAAACCGCGGTCGAGTGCAGGCGTTTTGCGCATCGATTGTGACGTTGGTCATAATTTGCGCGCACGCTCATATAACAATTTTGCAAACTCCCGGAGTCGTTCGTGTCGCTCGAAACAGCCGGATCGACGAAGCCTCCGATCGAGGGCGATCTCGCCTCATCGAGCGTCGGCAAACGCCATGACCTCGCGCTCGGCGTCGAGCGTCTCGGCCTTATTTCCTTGCGCTTTCCCTGGCTCGTCGCGCTGGTCGCGCTGGCCCTCGCGATCGCGGCGGGATTTGGCCTCATGCGCCTCAAGGTGGATGATTCGCTGAGCCAGCTGTTCCGCTCCAATACGCCCGAGTTCAGGCAGTATGAGGAGGTCACCCAGAAGTTTCCATCGAGCGAATTCGACGTACTCGCAGTCATCGAGGGCGAGAGCCTGCTTGACCGCGGTTCGCTGGACAAGCTGCGCGATTTCGTCACCGACGTTCAGCTGGTCGACGGCGTTGATGGCGTCATCTCGCTGTTTTCGGCGCGTCAGCCGCCCGAAGGCGGCCACACGCCGGCGCCGCTGTTTCCCGATCCTTTGCCGGAAGGCGCCAATTACGACGCGCTCGTCAAAAAAGTAATGTCGAACGAGATCATCCGCGGCAAGCTCGTGTCGGAGGACGGCAAGCTCAGCCTGGTCGTCATCGCCCTCGACCCCAAGATCGTCGGCGGCAAGGGGCTCGATTCGACCGTCACGGAAATCCGCAAGACGATGGCGGACGATCTGGCGGGTGCCGGCCTCAAGGCCGAACTCTCCGGCGTTCCCGTCATGCAGCTTGAGATCCGGACGGCGGTCGAGCGCGATCGGCTCATCTACAACGTCACCGGCTTCATCGCCGGCTGCCTCATCGCCATCCTGTTCTTCCGGCGCGTCTCCTTCATGATCGTCGCCGCCGGGCCGCCTCTCGTCGCCATTCTTTTCGCCCTCGGCGCGCTCGGCTGGCTCGATTTCCGGCTCAACATGTTCCTTAACGTGATGACGCCGCTGATCATGGTGATCAGCTTCTCCGACAGCATGCAGCTCACTTTCGCCGCGCGCGACCGCATCCTCGCCGGCCAGAGCAAATACGAGGCCTTGCGCAATGCGATCCTGATCGTCGGCCCCGCCTGCGTTTTGACCCACGCGACGGCGGCGCTGTCCTTCACCGCCCTCCTGTTCTCGACTTCGGATTTGATCCGGACCTTTGGCGAGGCCGGCCTCGTCGCAACCCTCATCGCCCTCTTCACTGTTTTGCTGCTGCTGCCCTTGCTCGGCGTTCTTTTGCTGCGCCATGAGGGCTCGCTCGCGGTGGTTGGCCGGCGCGGCGATTTCGGCGTCGAGGCCTTGCGCGGCTTCTGCTTCTGGATCGCGGCGCGCATGGTGAAGCGCCCGGGACTTTACAGTCTCATCGGCCTCCTCGTCGTCGCGGCGCTCGGCGGCGTCTTCGTCAATTTGCAGCCGCGCTACCACCTCGCCGACCAAGTGCCCGACAAGGAGCAGGCCGTCTCGGCGAGCCGCAGTCTCGACGCCAAGCTGACCGGCTCCAATCCGATCGACGTGCTGATCGAGTTTCCAAAGAGCGCCTCGCTCTATGCGCCGGAAACGCTCGACGTCATCGCCAACGTTCACGCCATCGTCGAGCGTCAGCCGGGCGTCGGAAATGTCTGGTCGCTGGAGACGCTGCGCCGCTGGCTCAGGGAAAAGCTCGGCGATTCAAGCGTCGCGACCTTGCAAAAATATGTCGATCTTTTGCCTGAGCATCTGACGCGGCGCTTCATCGATGCGAAACAGGACGCCGTCGTCGTGTCGGCGCGGGTGCCTGACGTCGACGCCAGCAAGTTGCTGCCGACCGTCGAATCGATCGACCATTCGCTCCAGGGTCTGCGCGCCGAATATCCCGGCTACAAATTGTCTGTGACCGGCCTCTCGGCGATCTCGGCGCGCAACAGCGCCACCATGATCAGCAAGCTGACGCGGGGCCTCACCATCGAGTTCTTCTTCGTCGCCGCCTTCATCGGCCTCGCCTTCCGCTCGGTGGTGGTGGCGCTCGCCTGCGTCTTGCCGGGAATCTTCCCGGTCGTCGCCTCGGGCGCCCTGCTCGCCGCGACAGGGCAGGGGCTGCAATTCGCCAGCGTCGTCGCCCTGACCGTCTCCTTCGGCCTTGGCCTTAGCGCAACGATCCACTTCCTCAACAGGTTGCGGATCGAGGCCGATTCGGGCGAGGATTACGTACTTGCGGTGGAGCGGGCGACGGTGCTCGTCGGGCCGGCGTTGATCCTGACCTCGATCGTGCTCGCCTGCGGTCTCGCCGTGACGGTGCTCTCCAACCTGCCGTCGCTGCGCCTGTTTGGCTGGCTCAGCGCCTTTGCGATGATGATGGCGTTGACCGCCGATCTTTTGATCCTGCGGCCAACCGCCATGTTCCTTCGACGCACGGCGGATGCGCTGGCGCGGCGGCGGGCCGCTGGAGCGGGATAAGGAAAAGCGGCAACGACTTTTTCCGCTCGCATTCCGCTCCAAACTATAGAGGCCGGGTAGCGCTATCCCTTGTGCAGGGTGATGGCGACGTTGGCGACGTCCGTGCCCTCCGTCGGCCTGATCGAGACCGTCTGCTTGTCGCCATGGAAACGCACCTGGAGCCCGGCGGAGAAGCCGGTTCCGTCGACCCTCGCCTGAATTTCGGAGCCGGAGGCGCGGCCCGAGAGATTGCCCGTTGCGTGGCGCGTCGCCTCGGTCCAGCTGCCGGAGACCGCGCCAGCGCTGACCGTGACATTGGCGCTAATCTCCAGTCTGTAACTGTCGCTGGCGCAACGGATGCTCTGATTGAGCGACTTCCCTGAATCGTTGACCGCATATGTCGCCTTGCAGCGGATGCGTTCGCTTGAGCCGTTCGACATGGTGATGTTTCCGCCGCCGGTCCAATAGCCTGAAAGGTCGGTGAAAGGTCCGTCCGCACGCTGGGCGAGCGCCTGCGCTGCTGTCAATGAAAGCGCCACCGTAACAATGGCCTTTGCGACCAAACCAGTCTTCCTTCGATTCACATGCGAGGACATGAAATTCACTTTCCTATCAGACTGTAAAAATTGGCGCTTCGTCTGGCTCGGCGAACAGAAACCATGCGACCGGGCTCCGCCGAATCGGGCGTTCTCGACATCTCGACAATAGATGGGGATGATTTACGGGGTTCGCGGGTCGCCTCCCAAATCGAATCGGCCGTCGAGCCTGTTCGCTTTTTTATTCTTTTTTAGCGTTGATGGTTGAGAAAATGTCTCTGACCGCACGCCACAACCTCTATGCGCCGGCAGCGGCAAAATCAACGGGCGCAATCGGTTAATTTGCGCTGCAGACTCAGCTTGGCGCCGAGGGCCGCGCGAGCGGCGCCGCCCGGCGTGGATCAAGCAGGCGGGAATGCCGCGGGGTCGCGGCGGGGAGCGGCGCTGCGGCCCTGCGATTGCGCAATTCCAAGCCCCAGGATGATGACGGCCAGAACCGGAAGCGTCGCGCCGAAAAGGCTGACATGGATGAAAGCGAGGACGATCAGCGAGACGAGACACGAGGCGGCCGCGGCGGGGTAGAAGGAATCGCGGCCCCGCAGCACCGACGCGCGAAGGAGCGCGACAACAGCGAGCGCAGCGGCGATCACGGCGGCCCATAGCGCGGCGCGGCCCATTTCGATCGAAAGTTTCGCTGCGGCGGTCACCGCGTTTGGCTCTTTCGCGTCGAAATCGCCGAATTCGTAGATTGGCAGGATTGACGAAAAAGCGCCCGCTCCATCGCCGAAAAAGGGCGCATCGGCGAGAATGCGCTGCGTCAACTCGAGCGTCACCGGGTCTTTCTTCACGAAGGCGAGCCGGGGGTCCGGATTGGTTCCGGCCGCGCCTGTCACCAAGGCGATGACGATCACGCTCGCGGTCACGCCGATGGCGGCGGCGCCCCAGCGGCCAAGATTGAGCCGGCGCACCAGGAAAACGGCGCAAAACATTCCGAGACCGCAACATGCCGCAAAGATCAGCGACCCTGACCGCGCGGTGCCGACCGCCGCCGCGCAAATCAGCAGCGCCGCGAGCGACGCCGCCATGGGGTAGACGAATTTGGCGTCGCGCAGGCCGAGCTTCGCCCGCCGCGTCTCGTGGCGCTCGAAGACAAAGCAGGCGCAGGCCGCGGACAGAATGACGCCAAGACAGGCGCAGTCGAAAGCCTCCTCCCGGAAAGGGGTGTGCGGGGCGCCCATAATCTCGGCCGCGAGCTGCGCAAGAGAGATCGCGGTGGTCGCGGCCGTCAGCGCGATGAGGACGGCTTCGGCGCGATCCCGGTTGATCGTCGCCGCGGTGGCCAGCAGCATGGCCCCAATGAGGGTCAGATAACGCAGCAGCGCCAGCGCCGTGGCGCCGATGTCGACGCTGATGCTTCCGGCCACCGGCGTGGAGAAGCCGGCCCTGACGCTCGCCCAAACCGGGTGTGCGAGGCCGGAGGGCGCCGGCGCCATCTGCAGCAGCATGAGCAGGGCCGGAATCGCCGCGCCGATGACCAACGGTCTAACCAACGCGCCGAAGCGCTGGGCCTCGAAGGGCGGCATCTTGAGCGCGATCGCAAAAAGGCCGCCGGCCGCGAGGAAGGGCAGGAGCAATGGCAGGAAGCCGCCATCGGCGAAAAGCGTCACCGACGCGAGAGCGATGAGTCCAAGGAGAAGGCCGAGCGCGACGAACATGGCGACCGCTTGTCAAAAAGAGAGGAAAACAGCCAAGCGCTCTTTCAGATGGCGGCGCGCGGGTGCGGGGGAACCGAAGTGTCCGGACTGATACAGCAAGAACGCCGCGGTTTCAAGGCGCGCGCTCTGCGTACTGGGCGAGCAAGTCGCAATAAAACAGAAACTTAGCGCAACCCGGCGGGGGCGGACCAAGGCCCCTCTAGCTCGCGGCGCGTTCGCTCGATTTTTCGCGCAGGTACCAGCGATAGACTTCGGCGATTCCCTCTTCGAGCCCGATCTTCGGCCGCCACCCGAGCGCGGCGAGGCGGCTCGAATCCATCAGCTTGCGCGGCGGCCCGTCGGGCTTCGTCGAATCGAAGACGAGCGCCCCGACGAATCCAGTCACTTTTCCAATCATTCCAGCCAGTTCGCGGATCGTCAGATCGGCGCCCGCGCCGACATTGATCGGCCCCTCCTCGTCATAACGATCGAGCAGGAAGAAAATGGCGTCGGCGAGATCGTCGACGTAAAGGAACTCGCGCCGCGGCGTCCCCGAACCCCAGATGACGACCTCGCCGGCGCCCGCCTGCTTCGCCTCATAGAATTTGCGGATCAGCGCCGGCAGCACATGGCCCGCCGCAAGATCGAAATGGTCGTTGACGCCATAAAGGTTGCAGGGCAGCACGGAGATGTAGCGCCGCCCATGCTGGCGCCGATAGGCCTCGCACATCTTGACGCCGGCGATTTTGGCGATCGCGTACCACTCATGCGTCGGCTCAAAGGGACCGGTGAGAAGCGAGTCTTCGCGCATTGGCTGCGCAGCCAGCCTTGGATAGATGGCCGAGGAGCCGATGAAGACGAGACGTTCGACATTGGCGCGATGCGCCGCGTCGATGACGTTGGTCGCGATGAGCAGATTGTCGATCAGAAAATCGGCCGGAAGGGACGCGTTGGCGAGGATGCCGCCGACCTTCGCCGCGGCGAGGATGATCGCGTCCGGCGCCTGGCTCGCCACCCACGTGCGAACGGCGGATTGATCGCGCAGGTCAAGCGCGTCGCGGGAGACGGTCAGCAGTTCGATGTCAGCGCCGGAGAGCCGGCGCACCAGCGCCGAGCCGACCATGCCGCGATGGCCCGCCACCCAGATCCGGCGCTTGCGGGAAGCGTTGGTCATGGTCTCTCCCCAGATCCTGGAAGCGGCTTTGCTCCCCGCCTCACCTGCGCGGGACAACGACGGCGGCCGGTCCCTCCGCCTTCTCCGGCGCCGCCAGCCGGGCTTCGCCCTGCGCCTCTGCGACCGCGACCGCCGTCATGTTGACGATGCCGCGCGCGGTTGTCGACGGCGTCAAGATATGCGCCGGCCGCGCGCCGCCGATCAGGATCGGGCCGACCGGAAGCGCGTCCGCTACGATCATCGTCATCGTATAGGCGATGTTGGCGGCGTCCAGACTCGGCATGACGAGGACATTGGCTTCGCCCTTGAGACGCGAGGAGGGCAGCACGCGGTCGCGGATCGCCTGCGACAAAGCGCTGTCCGCCTGCATTTCGCCGTCGACTTCGAGGTCCGGCGCGCGGGCGCGCAAAATCTCCATCGCCCGGCGCATCTTCAGCGAGGATGGCGCATCGTCCGTGCCGAAGTCCGAATGCGAGACGAGGGCGATGCGCGGCTCGAGGCCGAAGCGGCGTACATGGCGGGCGCACATCAGCGCGGTCTCCGCGATCTCGAAATCCTGCGGGTCGTGCTTGACGTGGGTGTCGGTGATGAAGAAGGCGCCCTTGGTGGTGATCATCAGGCTCATCGCCGCGAAATCGGTGACGCCGGGCGCAAGCCCGATGATGTCGCGGATATGGGTGAGGCGGGAGTTGAAGCGCCCGTCGAGGCCGCACAGCATCGCGTCGGCGTCGCCGCGCTTGACCGCGAGCGCCGCGATCACCGTCGAATTGGTGCGCACCAGCGTGCGCGCGGCGTCGGGCGTGACGCCCCGGCGGCCCGCCTGCTCGAGATAGGTCGCGACATAGTCGCGATAGCGCGGATCGTCCTGCGGATTGACCAGCGCGAAATCGCGCCCCGGCCGGACCGACAGGCCAAACCGTTCGAGACGGGCGCCGATCACCTCGGGGCGCCCGATCAGGATCGGCAGCGCGACGCCTTCCTCGACGATGGTCTGCACGGCGCGCAGCACGCGCTCGTCCTCGCCTTCCGCGTAGATGACGCGCTTCGGATCGGCTTTGGCGGCCTGCATCAGCGGCTTCATGATGAAGCCGGAGCGGAACACGAAGCGCGTCAGGGTCTCCTGATAGGCGACGAAATCGGCGATCGGCTTTTTCGCCACGCCGCTCGACATTGCGGCTTTCGCGACGGCCGGCGCGATGCGCAGAATAAGGCGCGGATCGAACGGCGAGGGAATGAGGCTGTCGGCGCCGAAATGGCGCGTTCTGCCGCCATAGGCGCGCGCGACGACGTCGGAGGGCGGCTCATGCGCGAGCTGCGCGATGGCGCGCACGGCAGCGAGCTTCATCGCCTCATTGATGGTCGAGGCGGCGACATCGAGCGCGCCGCGGAAGATGTAGGGAAAGCAGAGGACGTTGTTGACCTGATTGGGATAGTCCGAGCGGCCGGTGCAGATCATCGCATCGGGGCGCGCCGCGATGGCGGCTTCCGGCTCGATTTCCGGCGTCGGATTGGCGAGCGCCATGATGAGCGGACGCGGCCCCATCTTTTTCGCCATCTCGGGGGTCAGCACGCCGCCGGCGGAGAGGCCGACGAACACATCGGCGCCGCCGATCACATCATCGAGCCGGCGCGCATTGGTGTCGCGTGCGTAAACCGCCATGCGCTCGTTCATCGAGCCGCGGCCCTTGTAGACGACGCCCTCGACGTCGGTGACGAATATGTTCTCGGGCCGGGCGCCAAGTTCGACGAGGAAATCGATGCAGGCGAGCGCCGCCGCGCCCGCGCCAGAACTCACGATCCGGACGCTTTCGAGGCGCTTGCCGGTCAGCTCCATGGCGTTGAGGACGGCGGCGGCGACGATGATCGCCGTGCCGTGCTGATCGTCGTGGAACACCGGGATCGACATGCGCTCGCGCAGCTTGCGCTCGACCTCGAAACACTGCGGCGCCTTGATGTCTTCGAGATTGATGCCGCCGAAGGTCGGCTCGAGGGAGGCGACGATATCGACCAGCCGGTCGACGTCGTTTTCGGCGATTTCGATGTCGAACACGTCGATGCCGGCGAATTTCTTGAACAGGACCGCCTTGCCCTCCATCACGGGCTTGGCCGCCAGCGGTCCGATGTCGCCAAGGCCCAGCACTGCGGTTCCATTGGTCACGACGGCGACGAGATTTTGCCGGATGGTCAGTTCGGTCGCTTCCGCCGGATCGGCGGCGATGGCGAGACAGGCGGCGGCGACGCCGGGCGAATAGGCAAGCGAGAGGTCATGCTGCGTCCCAAGCGGCTTCGTCGCCTGAATTTCGAGCTTACCCGGCCGGGGCGAGCGATGGTAGTTGAGCGCGCTCGCCGCGAGGTCCGGCGTTACGGGGTTCGCCATGGGGCATCCTCTTCCGGTGCGCTAGGCAAGAGGGGGTTGAGATACGCGGAGCGTCGGGCGAAGTCCAGCCGGCGCGCAGTTCCCCCTTTGCTCCCCGACTCGACGGCGACCGAACGCGCATTTTGCTCTTTTGGCATCGGCATCGGCGTCTGATCTTCGACTTCGCCTATCGCAACGTCCACAATGAACTTTGCGAGCTGGTTCGGGTCGCGGGGGCGTTTGGGCGTTTTGGTCATGGCATCATTCCACAAACGATTTGAATATGCGTTTAACCTCCATTGCGACGTGTCCGGCTAAAGCGCGGTGTTCGGTGTTTGCGTTTCCCGCAGCTAAAACAAGCTCGCGAGTATTCTCTATTTCTTGTTCCAAATCAGCAATCCACTGCCGGGAAGCGCCGCTGGACGCCTGCGCAATCTTGACTATGAGATGCTGCAAAATTTCCTCTAAGGCGATGGTCCTAATGAAAAGCTTGTCTGTAGCGTCGTCCGACATTTAAAGCTCCTTGCTCCAACGAGGCCGATATTCCCCAAAAAACGCATGGCGGCGCGGTTGCTCGGCTTCATTTACAATGCTCATATTGTGGCGCAAGAGACCATGACGTCGAAGCTTGTACGCGCGTCAATACGATAAGATGGGATGGAAGAGGCATTCGCATATTTGATCGGTTTTGAACGATGGCAGGCTTCTTGATCCTTGCCGCCGTCGTTTTCATGATCGCTGCAATCGTTTGGGTTGCATGGCCTATGCGGTAGCTTCCCTCAATTGGCGATGACGATCGAAATCAAGGGCGACAGCGTATAGCAGGGCGACCGGCTGCAAAGACCGTCGTCTTCGATCTCACACTTGAATATTCGAGCGCTCCGGTTTCGTGACGAAGGTCGTCAAGATGCCGCTCGCAAGCGATACGCCATCGACTGTGAATGAAGTTTCCTGGGTATGCCGCGCCTTTATCCGTGCCATCCCAAGCGTCTTCCATGCTTTTTTTGGACATCGTCTTTCCTCCATTGCGACAATAGAGCAGTTCGACGGAAACGGCTTGCGGAAAGTTGCAGTTAATGCCCCGCCCCACGGCGCGGCAGGATCAATGCTTCACCTGCGCCTCCCGGACGGAAGCCTCGATATTTCTTGCTACGTCTACGCGCTGTCGCCAGCGATGCAATCGAGGTGAAATGTGGGTTGGCATCCGTACCGGCCCACCGTCCGATGGCGCTCCAGCGCCTTCCCTGAAGCCATAGCGTTGCCGAAGATTGCGGTTCCGGCTGATTGGCCGAGGTTTTCTTACTTAGCGCGGAGTTGGGGACACATCACCATATCAGCGGGCGTTATCTTGGAGCCTATGCCTCAGAGATGGCTTGGCGTGAGAATAATCGCCGCGTCAGCAATGGTGAACAGTACCCCATCGCAGCGAACGCGGCGCTTGCTCATCCAATTTCGCGGCAATGGAAAGGGTACTGGCAAAACTCTACACGGAGATAGAGACGTGTCCAGTTCGGCCATCATATACCATGACCATTCCGGCCTATAACCAAAGGCCGCCTCGATCGGCTAGCCAAGCAGCGGGCGAAGAACACGCATTTGAGGTCTGGACCTGACGCCGCGAGACGCGGGGTCACTGTATCGGCAGGGTCATCTTCGCCCGACCAGATGAGGACACAGATTGGAGCGGGTGTTTCCGCTCCGCATCGGCTCCGCTTCACGCTCTTCAGGAGGCGGATCGACGTGTCCCTTAAAGATTGGGCGCGCGCGGAGGCATGAGGCCGATGTTTCTCCTCGAGCCTTTGGCGTGTTTCCTCAGGAAGATCGCTGAACATGACCCAAATTTCCGAGTCGGGAGCGCGCGCGAAACGCTCTTTCCCGATGCAGTCGCATTCTGGATTGTCGGGGTGGATCTGGCATTACGCCGACCCCAGCCAAGAAAGCGGCTCCTGGGACGTCTGTCCCGGAGGCCTAAGGGCTAAAAGTTCAGCGCCAATGGATACCGAAGTTCCGGAATCGACCTTCATGTTGGCGATGTGTAGCGCCCCTCGCGCTGCATTTGCGGTGCGCCAGATCAAGCGGGCGAGACTGCGACGCGGTCGAGGATCCGCTCCGCCCTCTGTGCGGGCGAAAATTAAAAAATCGTAAGTCCTTGTTAATGGCGAATTAGGATGCGCCGCCTTACATTCAGTCGCAACAGGTCTTTGATCGAGTGTGAACTTGCGTTCGAGCGGGGAGAGATCCCACATCCAAGCCCTGAAGGTCGTTCTATACTTCATCACAGAATGGAGTACGACTTTCTAGTCGAGCACACGCTATGACATATGCGCGGGTCTACCAACAGGGAATAAAAGCTTTTCTCGACGGCATCCCGTTGGCCGGCAATCCTTACAATGGTTTGGTTTGCGTCGAAACCTGTGACGCATGGAGCGACGGCTGGCATGATGCGAACCACGCAAGGTGGCGTATTCACGGTCATAAAAATGCGGCGCACTCGAACGTCCATCCTCCGCTACGCGCTGCCGCGCGGCGGTAATCGCTGACCGGAAGGGTGATCACCTTGCCCCTTATCCGTCGGTTCCTAGCTGAAACAGAACAGGCCCGGGGTGTCCGCTGGGCCTATCGTCGTGTCTTCGCACGTCAGTTTCTTCAGTAATCCATGCCGCCCATGCCGCCCATACCGCCACCGGGCATTCCCGGAGCTTCCTTCCTCGGATGTTCAGTGATCGTCGCCTCGGTGGTGACGATCAGGCCCGCGATGGACGCGGCGTCCTGGAGGGCCGTACGGACGACCTTGGTCGGATCGATGATGCCGAGCTTGACAAGGTCGCCATATTCGCCGGTCTGAGCATCGTAGCCGTAGTTATATTCCTTGGCTTCGAGCAGCTTGCCGATCACCACAGCGCCATCCGCGCCGGCGTTGTCGACGATCTGGCGCGCCGGAGCCTGGATCGCCTTGCGGACGATGTCGACGCCGGTCTTCTGATCGGAATTCTCGACCTTGATCGCATCGAGGGCCGGAATGGCGCGCAGCAGGGCGACGCCGCCGCCGGGAGAAATGCCTTCCTCAACGGCCGCGCGGGTGGCGTTGAGCGCGTCGTCCACCCGATCTTTCTTTTCCTTGACCTCGACCTCGGTCGCGCCGCCGACGCGGATCACCGCGACGCCGCCGGCGAGCTTGGCGAGACGCTCCTGCAGCTTCTCGCGATCATAGTCGGACGTGGTTTCTTCGACCTGCGCCTTGATCTGGGCGATCCGGGCCTGGATGTCTTTCTTATCGCCGGCGCCGTCGATGATCGTGGTTGATTCCTTGTCGATATGGATCCGCTTGGCGCGGCCAAGCTGCTGCAAGGTCACGTTTTCGAGTTTGATGCCGAGTTCTTCCGAGATCAGCTGACCCGCGGTGAGAATTGCGATGTCTTCCAGCATGGCCTTGCGGCGATCGCCGAAGCCCGGAGCCTTCACCGCCGCAACCTTCAGGCCGCCGCGCAGCTTATTGACGACAAGCGTGGCCAGCGCCTCGCCCTCGACGTCTTCGGCAATGATGACGAGCGGCTTCCCGCTCTGCACAACCGCCTCGAGAACTGGCAGAAGAGCCTGCAGCGACGACAGCTTCTTTTCGTGAATGAGAATGTAGGGGTCTTCGAGTTCGGCGATCATCTTCTCGGCGTTGGTGATGAAATAGGGCGAGAGATAGCCGCGGTCAAACTGCATGCCTTCGACGATCTCGGTCTCGGTCACCAGGCTTTTGGCCTCCTCGACCGTGATGACGCCTTCATTGCCGACCTGCTGCATCGCCTTGGCGATTTCGTCGCCGATGAACCGGTCGCCATTGGCCGAGATTCGACCGATCTGGGCGATCTCCTCGTTCGAGGAGACTTTCTTCGAGTTCTTCTTGAGATCGGCGACGATCGCCTCGACCGCGAGGTCAATGCCGCGCTTCAAGTCCATCGGATTGAGCCCGGCCGCCACGGCCTTAGCGCCTTCGCGGGCGATCGAGGAAGCGAGCACGGTCGCGGTGGTCGTGCCGTCGCCGGCGGCGTCGTGTTGCTTCGAAGCGACTTCACGCACGAGCTGAGCGCCGAGGTTCTCGAACTTGTCGGACAGCTCGATTTCCTTGGCGACCGTCACGCCGTCCTTGGTGATGCGCGGCGCGCCATAGGATTTTTCGATGACGACGTTGCGGCCTTTCGGGCCGAGGGTGATCTTCACCGCATTGTTGAGAATTTCGACGCCGCGCAGAATGCGATCGCGGGCGTCGGTGGAAAAACGGACGTCTTTGGCAGCCATTGTCATTCACCTTCGAAAGAGAGAAAACGCGTGCGAAGAGACATCGGGTCAGTCGACGACGCCAAGGATGTCGCTTTCCTTCATGATAAGCAGATCTTCGCCGTCGATCTTGACCTCGGTTCCGGACCACTTCCCGAACAGGATGCGGTCGCCGGCCTTGACATCGAGGGGGGTGAGCTTGCCGGTTTCATCGCGACCGCCCGGACCCGCAGCGATGATCTTACCTTCCTGAGGCTTCTCCTTGACGGTATCGGGGATGATGATGCCGCCTTTTGTCTTCTCTTCGCCCTCGAGGCGCTTGACCGCGACGCGGTCGTGCAATGGACGAAATGCCATGTCGTTTTTCTCCCCTTTTTGGCAACTGGACTCATCGCTTGGCCGGATCCCGCAGCAAATGGATCGGCGAAAGCTCCGCTTGGCACTCTACGACACGGAGTGCCAGCAAGCTGATGAGGAGGTAAGAACTCCCATCCGGCATGTCAAGACTTTCCGGCCGATGTAGATTGCGAGGATTTAGAAGAAATCAGAGCGGGCTTTGAATGGAATCTGGGGTCCGCCCAAGCCGAAGGAAAGAAGTCAATGCGCGCTTTTCTCTTTGTTCTTAGCGGTTTTCTTTGCGGCGCACTGTCCCTCGCCACGCCGTCGCGCGCCGAAAACCAGACTCGTCCTGCAGGGGAGCAGGGGCGCTACGCGATGACGCCGGCCGAGGGTGGTTTCCTGCGTCTCGACACGCAGACCGGATCGGTGTCTTTCTGCTCGGTTAAAGATGGGCAATCGGTCTGTCGCGCCGGCGCTGACGAAATTGCCGCTCTGGAGGCCGAAGTTTCCCGGTTGCGGCAGGAGAACGCCGAATTGAAAAGCAAATTGTCCGGCGCTCCCGCGGCGCCGCCCAAGGACTCGTCGGGCGTTCCGAGCGAGGAGGAGTTCGATCGCACGCTATCCTTTGCCGAAAGGTTTTTGCGGCGAATGATGAAAGTGCTTCGAGAAGAAGCCCCGGACTACAAGCTCTGAGCCTCTTGCGCCCATGTCACAAATTGGATTGCGGCGTGCGGCATCTCGGGATGATATGAATTCGGCCTCTTGCGACAAGGTCGACCGGCGTGCAGGCGCATATTTCGAGGAGGACCCCTATGAATGAAGACAACTTCAACATGGCTGTCCGTAAATTCCTAAAAGAGGTCGGCGTCACTTCGCAAAGGGAGATCGAGCGCGTTGTCCGCGAAGGCAAGGTCGAAGGCTCTACGCTAAAGTTGCGGATGACGCTTACAGCCGAGAACGCGCCGCTCGATCATATCGTCGAAGAGACAATACACCTCCGGTAGAAGGTCTCCCGGCCGGCCCTGCCAAGAACAGCTCCGGACGCAATGCGGGTGAGATGTTATTAATTCTCCTGGTTTCTGAGGCGACCATGTCAGCTCATGCATTCGAGGTGCTCTCACGAGCCCGCAGCGAAATTGAGGTACGCCACACCGCAGAGGGCCACTGCTTCAAGTTTTTTGTCGTCACGAACGCGCACGGCAAGAGAATCTTGTCTGAATCGGTCGAGGTTGTCGCCAAAGAAGGCGCTCCCCATCCACCAGAGTTTTTTTCCGGCAGTGCTCGCGCTTTCGCCATCACGGCGGCTCATCGGTCTCACGTAATTGATTGAATTTATCAGCGTCGGCGGCGCGACCGCTGTCGAGGTGAAGGAGAAGAAGAATCGCGCCGAAGATACGCTCAACGCAACCCGTATGCCCGTTGAAGGGGGCGTCCTGCTACGCCATCCCGTCGCTGGCCGATCCGAAGCCAGCGCGCGTCGAATGAACCCGATATTTCACCGCGTCTAAATGTGACGAAGCAATCGAGATCGAGACAGTCTCAAACGTGAGCGGTGAAGCAGCCGTGCCGCGCATCGGCCGTGAGTTGTGCGAACTGCGCATGACTCATGCAGACCAGTGTCGCGTGATCGCCACCCTCCATGTAGACCTCGGGCTGCTCCTCGATGCTATCGTCGACGATAACATCCAGCCCATAGCAATCGCCGACTGGGGGAACGGCGCCATATGCGCAATCCCGGAACAACTGAGCGATCTCGCGCTCGCTGGCTAGGTCGACGTCGCCGCCAAGTTGCATTCTGAGGTCCGGAAGGCGGACATGATGCGACGCTGAAAGGACGGCGAGGACATAACCGCCGTCGTGGCGCAGCAGGATGCCTTTGGCCAGACAGTCACCGGAGATATGGCACGTCTCGGCGGTGCGCATCGACGACTTGGTGGGCTTGTGCGGGATCACGCCGTAGGTGAAGTTCTGGTCCAGATACCTTTGGAGCGTCAGGGCGATGGCCATAATGTACCCTCCAATCGATGAGGAAAGAGCGCGCCGTTGCGGGCGCACCTCGTCGCCTCACGATGCGCGATTGTTTCTTTTGGCAAATAGATATGTCTGTCATCGGCCAGCGACAAGTCGTCCCAGTCGCGGCTCGGGCGCAACCTGAATCGCGCGCGCCGCAGAGATAATCCCTCGGATATTCTGGTAGCGGTGGATAAAAATTAGGCTGCAAAGCCCCTGCGTCGGTCGGCAGAGGGGGCGGGATAACGGGCGTTGCGCCATATGGATGGCTTCGCTGTGCGGTCCAGATTGGGCTAGGAGCGCATTTTGACATAGTCGCCAGGCGCGTCGCCGAGCGGGGGCAGTTGGCCCTCGCCCGGAATGCGGGCCGGCGCGCGCTCAGCCGATTGCGCGGCGACCCATGCGACCCAGTCCGGCCACCAGCTGCCGGGATGCTCCGCGGCCTTTGCGAGCCAGTCCTCGAACGCGCCGGCCGGTCGCGGGCCCGTCCAATATTGATACTTCGGCTTGCCGACCGGATTGATGACGCCGGCTATATGGCCGGAGCCGGCGAGCACAAAACGCACGTCGCCGCCGAAGAGCTTCGCGCCGATGAAGACGGAGCGCGCCGGTGCGATGTGGTCCTCGCGCGTGGCGAGATGGTAGATCGGGATGGCGACTTTCTTGAGATTGAGGGTCTTGCCGCAGAATTCCGCCTCGCCGCGCGCCAGCCGGTTCTCGAGATAGCAGTCGCGCAGATAGGCGATGTGACTGGCGGCCGTCGTCCGCGTCGCATCGGAGTTCCAGGCCAGCAGGTCGAACGCCAGCGGCGGCTTCCCCTTCATGTAGTTATTGACGACGAAGGACCAGATGAGATCCTCGGGGCGCAGCATGTTGAAGGAGTTCGCCATGGACGAGGCTTCTAGATAGCCGGTCGCCGCCATTTTCTGCTCGAGATCGGCGAGATGCTCCTCATCGATGAAGATCTTGAGATCGCCCGCCTGGCTGAAATCGGTCTGGGTCGCGAGGAAAGAGGCGCTCTCGATCCTCTTGTCGCCGGTCTCGGCCATGTAGGCGAGCGTCATGGCGAGCAAAGTTCCGCCGATGCAATAGCCGAGCGCCGTCACATTGGTCTCGCCGGTCGCTTGTTCGACGGCGTCGAGCGCGGCGAGGATGCCTTCGCGCATATAGTCTTCGAAGCCCTTGTCGCGATGGCGCGCGTCGGGGTTGACCCAGGAGATCATGAAGACCGTGAGCCCCAGCGACACGGCGTAGCGCACGAAGCTTTTGTCTGCGGTGAGGTCGAGGACATAGAATTTGTTGATCCAGGGCGGGATGATCAGCAAAGGCCGCTTGTAGACGGTCTCGGTCGTCGGCGCATATTGGATCAGTTCAATGAGGTCGTTGCGGAAGATGACTTTGCCCGGCGTCGTCGCAAGGTTCACGCCGACTTCGAATTTCGAGGCGTCGTAGCGGGTGATCTTGAGGCGGCCTTTGCCGGCCTCGAGGTCCTTCGCCAGCATCGAGGCGCCGCGCACCAGGTTTTCGCCGTTCGACGCCCAGGTTTCTTTCAGCACCTCGGGATTGGTGACGAAGAAATTCGAGGGCGAGAAGGCGCTCGAAAGCTGCCGGAAATAGAATTTGGCTTTGTTGCGGGTATGCAGGTCGAGCTTGTCCGAGCGATCGATGAGCCCATTCGCCCAGCTGACGCTGATGGCGTGCGCCTGCCGCAGGAAATCGAAGAAGGGGCTCTCGCGCCATTCCGGCGCGGCGAATCTCTTGTCGGACGGATCGTGAGGAATGGCGGGCGCTTCGGTTTCGCCCGCCAGCCGCCGCAGCGTATTCAGGAGCAAGGCGAGAAAGCTCGCCACAAGGGCCGATTGTGCTTCGGCTGTCTTGGCTGGATCGCTCAGCCATTGTTCGGTGACCTTGCCGATCGAGCGGACTGCGTTCGAAATTTCGGTGGAAAGCTCGCTTTTGGATTCGCCCTGTTCCGGTGGTTTCAGGGTCGCGGCCAGCGCCTTGCCCCCCTGTTCGACCAGCCGCGCCATATTGTAGGCCATGCGCTCGAAATCGGGCTTTGGCGCGCTATCAAAGCCCGCGTCGGCTGGTTTTGCTACTTTCGCGAGGAGTGCCGGGAGCGTGGCGATCGCCAAAGCAGTCATGGCGGGAAACGCCGAGTGGAAGGCGGCGGCAAGAGCGGCGGCGGCGTCTGCCGCGGAAGGGGCGGCAGCAGGGGAAGATGGCGAATCGGCCTCATTTGCCGCTGGTCTTCGATCGGGCGCGCATTTTTTAATTCTTATGGAGCCTATGTTTTTGTTCGACCGTCCGGTTTCGCCGCCGCGCCGGGTTCTGGCTGGGCTCATGGCGTTTCACTTTCCGGGTTGTCTCTTAGCGGCTAACGATTGCCGGGATGCTGACTCAACTGCCTGAACTGAGCCCAGGCCCGAATAGCTTCACAATATCGCCGATTTGCTCGTCCAGCCGCAAGGGTCCGATGCGCTCGCCTGGAACAATAAGTCGATCCGAAGAAGCGGTTCTTGAGGCGGCCTCCGGTTGCTGGGGAGCGCTCTTCTGAGCTTGGGCGGTCTCCGCCCTGCTCCCCCGCTCTTCCAGCGCCGAAGCGCGGGACCGAATTTATTTTGCACCGTCGCCCTTTGGAGCGACGCGACCTCGCGATGAGCCGCGACCGCCGCCTCGAACCGCCCCTTGTCCGTCTCGATCTACGCGTCCGCAAGACAATGCCAGCCGAAAAGGCCGACGCTCAATGCTGCAGTCAGAGACGCCGCGTCATTGGCGATATCCTTTTTGTGCTTTTGGCGCACGATTCCAATCATGCAGTGAGGTCGATGAGCTGATCCGATGGCTTCTCGCCGAGGCTTTGCCATCCATCCCGCTTGCGCAGGTGATTTATTCGGAGGCTAACGGCCCTAAAGTTATTTGGGGCCGCCCGCTTCCGCTAGCCCCGTCACTCCCCTCAAAGTGGCCTGCTCGAACGTCGTGTGGTCTAACTTCGCGCCTGTGAAGTCGGCATTGGTGAGATCCGCGCCGGTAAAATCTGCACGCGTCAGATCGGCGCCCCTGAAATTCGCATCATTCAGCTTGGCAAATTCGAAGGTGATGTGCCCAAGGCCGGCGTCCGTGAAGTTGGCGCCGTCGAGGTTGGCTCCCTTGAACTCGCTGCGCAGAATGCCCATCGACTGGTTTGCCAGGACGACCGACATACGTGTGCCCGTGAAGTTGGCGCCGCGCATGTCGTCGTAGCTGAAGTGGACCGTGGCGAACGTGTCAGAGAGGTCCGCTCCTACAAAG
>Ga0181518_10001049_pt1 | contig 29091 bp, 29 predicted proteins | sample PEATcosm2014_Bin_28_FD_119751 | JGI IMG/M metagenome (GOLD analysis project Ga0181518, IMG submission 119751) | Peatland microbial communities from MTU Mesocosm Facility, Houghton, MI, USA - PEATcosm2014_Bin01_60_metaG | ecosystem: Environmental > Terrestrial > Soil > Wetlands > Peat | place...
CATTGGGTGCACGGCCTTCCCGGCAAGCTGTTTCACAACATCATCGACCACATGCTCAACAAGATCCTCGAGTTCGTGCCCGACGAGGTTCCCCAGGTGACCGCGCTGGCGAGCAGCCTGCGGCCCGAGCGCTTCGGCGACGAGCGCGACGCCATGATGGACGAGTTGCGCGTGCTGGTGTGGGGCCAGCGGGTCACCGGGTACGGGACTTTCTCGTCGCACATCCGGCCCGCGGGCCACCTGGTTCGCGTCTACGGTACGCGCAACACCGCGCATGTCGATCTGGTGGCCCGCACCGTCACCCTGCAAGCCAGTCCCAAACTGCCCAGCGCCATCGGCCGCCTGCTGCCGCCCTTCGAGCAGGCCGGCGCGCTGGTCGGGCAGGGCTGGTCCAATCTCGGTCGCTTCCTGCACTCGGACTTCCAGTATTTCGCGGGCATGCGCCACCTCATGTCGCTGTTCTTCGACAGCATCGCGCACGATGGGCCGCTTCCAATTTCCTACCGCGACATCCTGCGCATCACCAACATGATGGATGAGATCTTCCGTCAGGTGCGCGCGCAGGGCGCGGCAGCGGAGGGCAGCGCATGACGACGTTGGTGACAGGCGCGACGGGATTCCTGGGCGGCGCTCTTGTCGAGCGCCTGCTCGCCCATGGCAGCGAGCGCATTCGCTGCCTGGTGCGGGCGAGTTCCCGCGCGGTTCGGCTCGAACGGCTTGCGGCCACCCAGGGTGCGGTGTCTCTCGTGCGAGGCAGCTTGACCAGCCCGGACGCCGCGCTCGCTGCGCTCGGCGATGCGGACGTGGTGTACCACCTGGCCGCTGGCACCGGTGGCGCGGCTGCGGATCTCTTCTTGAATTCCGTGGTGGCATCGAAGAATCTTCTCGAGGCCCTTGTCCGCCGGCCGCAGCCGCCCAAGCTGGTGCTGGTCAGCTCGTTCGGTGTGTACGGCACGGCCGGCCTGCCGCGCGGGGCGCTGGTCGACGAGGACACTCCGCTTGAGTCGCATCCAGAACAGCGCGATCTCTACTCGCAAGCCAAGTGGCGGCAGGAGACGTTGGTCCGCGAATACCACGCAAGGCATGGCTTCCCTCTGGTCGTCGTGCGTCCCGGCGTGATCTACGGCCCGGGCGGAATACCCATCTCGAACCGGGTCGGGCTGAACCTGGCCGGCCTCTTCCTTCACCTGGGCGGCAACAATCTGCTGCCGCTCACCTATGTCGACAACTGTGCCGAGGCCATCGTCGTGGCCGGTCAGCGGGACGCGAGCGACGGAGCTTCTTACAACGTGGTGGACGACGATTTGCCCACCTGTGCTGACTATCTTCGCCGGTACCAAAGTGAGGTTCGTCCCCTGCGGGCGGTTCGCATGCCCTACCCGGTCACCAGGGCCATGTCCTGGCTGTACCAGCGCTACCACCAACACTCCCAGGGTCAGCTTCCCGCGCTGTTCACGCCCTACCGAACCGCAACGAGTTGGGGTGGAAACCGCTTCAGCAACGCCAAGCTCAAGAGTCTGGGCTGGCAACCCATCGTCTCAACCGACGAAGGCCTGCGCCGCACCTTCGCGGCCCTGGCGGGCATCTCCTAATATCGGCGATCCCAAAACCGCGCCGTCCCTCGGCGCTTGCCAGCGCGTTTCGCACGATGCAACCTCCGGACATGCCTCGTGCGCGGCTCACCGGACCGGTTGCTCTCCTGACGGCGGCTTCAGTCGCCGGCTGTGTGCTGGCTGCGCACGCGGCCGGCGACTCCAGCGCAGGGGCCGGCTGCCCGGCTGGACGGGGCCGGACCTACGAGGTCGGGCCGCAGGGTCGCCTGCAACGGCTCGCGGACGTTCCGTGGACTTCCCTGGGCCCGGGAGATCGGGTTCTCGTGCACTGGCGCCCCGAACCGTATCGCGAACAGGTTCTCGTCTCGGCCCAGGGCACGGCCGTTCAGCCAGTTCGTATCTGCGGCGTTCCCGGCCCACAGGGCCAGCTTCCCGTGATCACCGGCCAGGATGCCCGCACGGTTCGCGCGCTGGAACTCCCCTACGCGCCCACGCAGGAGCGCGGAGTCGTGGTGGTGAGCCAGCGCGAAAGCCAAGCCTGGGGCGTCAAGCCCCGTCATGTCGTGCTGGAAGGGCTGGACCTGCGGGGCGCCCACCCGAGATACACTTTTACCGACCAGACGGGAAAACGCCGGCGCTTCTCCACCAGCGCCGCCGCACTCTTCATCGAACGGGGCGAGCACATCGTGGTCCGCCATTGCACGCTGACCGACTCGGCCAACGGTCTCTTCGTGGCCTCCGGCGATTCGGAAGAAGTGGTATCGCGTGACATCCTGGCCGAGGGAAACCATATCTACGGCAACGGGATTGCGGGTTCCTACTACCAGCACAATGCCTACACCGAGGCGGTCGGGATGGTGTATCAGTACAACCGATTCGGGTCACTGCGACCCGGCGCCGGCGGCAACGCTCTCAAGGACCGCTCGGCCGGTACGGTGATCCGCTACAACTGGATCGAGGGCGGGGCCCATCTGCTCGATCTGGTCGAGGCCGAGGAAAGTTCAGGGATCACCAAGTTGGATCCGAGATACCGGAGAACCTACGTCTACGGCAACGTCTTGCTCAACGGGCCGCTGGACGGCCCGGTCATCGTGCACTACGGGGGCGACAACGGCACTACGGCGGACTACCGCAAGGGAACGCTTCACTTCTTCAACAACACTGTGATCATTCGCGGCGAGCAGAAGGAGCGCTGGAACACAGTGCTCTTCCGTCTGGAAACCAGCGACGAAATGGCTGATGTGCGCAACAACATCATGTTTCGTCAGGGAAGCACGCATGTCTTCTGGCTGGACGGTCCGGGTCGTCTCCATCTTGGCACCAATTGGGCGAGCGATGGGTTCGGTCAACGGGTGGAGGCCGAAGCGGGCATGGCCCCCATCACAGGCCTCGACCGCGTCATCGTGGGCCGCGACAGCCCGTTCGCCAATGTGGACGGCGGCGATCTTCGGGTGCGGCCTGGCTCGGAAGCCTCCCGCCCTGGCGACCCGCCTGCACCCGGCGTGGCCCCCGAACACTTGCCTGCGCAGGTGTACGTGCCCCACCAGAAGGCCAGGGCGCTCTCGGTGGGGACAGCCCGCAGGGCACTGGGCGCCCTCGAGTAGCGCCGCTAGACCTTCCGCTCCAGTGTCCTTACGCACATGCCGTCGGAAACACCGACCAGAACCTTGGCAGCCATGTCGAAGAACAGCCCGGTTTCGACGACACCGGGCGTGCGGTGCAGGCGGGCGTCTACCTCGCGCAGATCGACTTCGGGGCCAAACTTTACGTCGATGACCAGTTGGCCGTTGTCAGTCACCACCGGGCCATCCTTGTTGACACCCATGCGTAGCCGCGGCTGTCCGCCTAGACGTGTCACCACATCAGTGACGTAGCCAATGGCCGGAACGGTGACTTCGATGGGGATGGCGACGGTGAATCCCAGTCGGGGAACCAGCTTGCTCTCGTCCACGATGACCACGAACTGGCTGGCCATGCTGGCCACCAGTTTCTCCATGGTGTGGGCCGCCCCGCCACCCTTTGTGACATTGAGTTCCGGATCGACCTCGTCCGCACCGTCGACTGCCAAGTCGATCGCCCGGCAATCCTGAGCATCGCGCAGGGGAATGCCATTCTGCTGGCACAAGACGCGCGTCTGGAAAGAGGTGGGAACACCGGAAATGCGAAGGCCCTCCTCCCTCATCTTTCGGCCGACCTCTTCGATGAAGAAACGGGCCGTCGAACCGGTGCCCATCCCACACACCATCCCGTTGACAACGAGGCTTGCGGCGGCGCGCCCCGCCAACTGCTTGAGAGCCTCGTTGCTCTTGCTGCTCTTCATGGGTGAGCGGGCTTATAGCGCCCCGCCCATCAAAGAGGAAGGAGGAATGGTTAGCCTGCGCAGCGGACGCGCAGGCCCGAAAGCTCGTCGAAGAACTTGGCCGTGGTGTCTATGCTGTTCTCCAGCGATTCCACGATCAGCGTCATGAGGCCATCGTTCTCGTGGCGAAGGACTTCGTAGTAGCGCTGCCGGTCGATGGAATGGACCACGGCGGGCAAGTACCCGTTCTGGACAAGGAGGTAGTTGGTCAAAAGACGCGCCACCTTCCCCGAGTTGCGCGTCCAGGGATAGGCCTGGAGCAGGCGGAACTGAATCTTCACACCTTGCACGATGGGGTGCATGCGGGAGAACTCCGCTGACTCCAACCATTCCGTGAGCTTGCGCATCTTGTACCCGATCTTCTCGGGTGGCGTGATCTCATGGTAGTAGAGTCGGTGGAGTGGGTTTTCCTTGCGATATGGACATCCCTTGGGTACCGCGTCGGGCGTGACCATGGCGTAGAGCTTGCGTATGAACTCCAGATCCAGGTCGGGGGCTTTCTTCGACCGCGCGGTTTCTCGGATGAAGTCGACTGCCAGCTTGTGGTTCTTCACCTCTTCGTACATCGGGATGAGAGACACGTCGCTGATGATCCGCTGGTCGATGGCGGCCTTCAGCTCCGAGTAGGACAGCACCACCCCTTCCAGGGCGTTGTCATGGAAGATCCATGAGACGTCGAGCTTGCTCTCGTAGTCCCTCTTCAACTTGTCCGGGAAGCCTCCGACCTTCGCGCGGAGCGCGTCCATCTTGGCGTCAAGCTCGAACAACCTAGCTTCCATTGACAACCGCTCCTTCTCCTGGCTCGTGCCTTGACTACGCCTTATCGCCCAAAAGAGTCCTTTAGTCAAGCATGGTTAGCGGATTTGCCCCAATAACTTGCTGTGATTTAGGATACATAACTCAATGACAACATAATCTGCCTCGATATCGAGCATGACCCGGGCTAGTCATCTCGCCAGTCAGCAATATGCCCGCAATTATTGGGGAAATCTTGGTCTCAAAACTTGACATGGGGATCGGTGGCGGGATGATTGGACGCGTCTCAAAGCCATTGCATCAACGCACGAGCGCTCCACTGTATTCCACTGACTCAACTAGTCACATATGCTTCGTGACGCATTGATCCTGCTGGCGCGCTCAAGAAGACGATGAGCCGACCCGCCCCTGACGCTCCGCACCTCCCAGTCCTCCTTGAGGAGGCCTTGAGCTTTCTGTGTCCAAGGGACTCGGGCCAGTACTGCGACGCCACTGTGGGCGTTGGCGGCCATTCTCGCGCGATCATCGAGCGCTCAACTCCTCACGGTCGACTCATCGGAATCGATCGCGACGCTGAGGTACTCAAGCTGGCGAGCGAGAACTTGGCGTCTTATGGTGACCGCGTCCGATTGGTCCACGCTCCCTTCTCGCAGATTCGTTCGGTGCTGGAGCAAGCGGCCGCTCTTCCGCTCGATGGATGCATAGCTGACCTGGGCGTCTCCTCGGTTCAACTCGATCAGCCAGAACGCGGTTTCTCGTTCCGCCGATCCGGCCCCCTGGACATGCGCATGGATCGTTCGCAGGGCGAAACAGCAGGCGACCTTCTGGGACGTGTGGACGAGGAAGAACTGGCGCGCCTCCTGCATGACCTAGGAGAAGAGCGGTTCGCTCGCAGGATCGCAGGTGCCGTGACCCGTGCGCGCGAGAATGGTGAACTGACCACCACGGGAGCCCTTGCCGGCCTAGTGGCTCGCTCGGTTCCTGGTCGAGAGTCACACAAGGATCCCGCGACTCGGGTCTTCCAGGCCTTGCGAATCGCCGTCAACGACGAATTGGGCGAGTTGGATCGCTTCCTGCAGGATGTGCCCGGCTGTCTGCGGCCAGGTGGCCGCTTGGTGGTCATTGCCTTCCACTCGCTGGAGGACCGCATGGTCAAGCGCAGCTTCAGGGCGCTGGCATCAAGGGACGCGGCCGAGCCTGGTGCTCCGCGCTTCCGCATCCTGACCAAACATGTGGTCAGAGCCTCTGAAAGCGAGGTCGCGCGCAATCCCCGCGCCCGTTCCGCGAAGCTGCGCGCAGCAGAAAGGCTTCCTTCGTGAAATCGCATCTTCCGCCCTGCGCTTCGACCGAGGCGGCACCTCCCATTCTGGATCCTGGTCGGCGCAGACAGCGCGCGAGCCTGGCGGTGATCAGCTTCGTGATTCTGGGACTGAGTCTTGGCGCCCTCGGCCATGTGGCGGTGCATGCCAAACGTTTGGAAGTCGCGCTGGCGCTCGGTGATGCGGAGCGCGTTCATCGCGAACTGGCTGAGCAAAGGCGTCGGCTGGAGATCGAGATCGGGATGTTGAAGGATCCAGGCCGTGTGATCGCCATCGCGCGGGACCAGTTGCTCATGCGGCCAGCCGCGCCGGAGAACATCCGGCAGATAGGAACCACGGCGCCCGGGAAAGGAATGCACTGAGGCATGCCGACCCGCTGGACACGCGTGCGCATCGTCTCGTGCGGGCTGGTGCTGCTCGGGCTCGCGTCTCTGGTGGGCCGCCGCGCTCTCCAACTCCAGGTTCACGAAGCCGTGCAGCTTCGGGAATGGGCTGAAAACAACTACCTGCGTGAGGTCGAGATCGCTCCCCGCCGAGGCCGCATCCTGGACCGACGCGGGGCCGAACTCGCCTCGACGACGGATCTGGACTCGATATTCTGCAACCCGCGCCAAATCGCCTTCGTACCCGACGCGGTTCCCCGGCTGGCCAAGGCGGTGAACCTGGACCCGCGGGAACTCGACAAGATGTTGTCGACGCGGAAGTCACAGTACTTCGCCTGGGTCAAACGGCGGGTATCGCCGCAAGAGAGCGCGGCGGCGCTAGCTCTGGGCTTGCCAGGGGTCAGTGTGCGCAAAGAGCCGCGCCGCGTGTATCTCAACGGCGAGCTGGCCTCGACCGTGATTGGCCACGCGGGCCTGGATGGCCGTGGACTGGAGGGGGTGGAGCTGGAGTACGACGAATCCCTGCGAGGCAGCGGGATGGAAGTCACCGGCATACGCGATCGGCTCGGCCGGGACTTGCTCATGGAGGGCACCGTCGACGCGTCGGCCAACGCGGGCAAGGATCTGGTGCTGACCCTGGACAAGTACCTGACCTACTTGACCGAGCGGGCTCTTGAGGAAGCAGTCAGCAAGCACGGCGCCAAGGCGGCCACGTCGGTCATGATCGATCCGCGCACGGGCGAGATCCTGGCCATGGCCAGCGTGCCTGGCTACAACCCAAACAATCCCTCGGACGCAGCAGAGCGGGGCGCGCGCAACCGGGCCATCGCGGACGCCTACGAGCCGGGATCCATCATGAAGACGGTGACCTTCTCTGCTGCGTTCGACGCAGGCAAGCTGAGGCCGGAGGACCGCTTCGACTGTCAGATGGGGCAGATGCAGGTTGGCAAGTACCACATCCGCGACGACCACCCCAAGGGTGTGCTGACCGCAGCCGAGGTCTTCAAGTATTCGAGCAACATCGGCACCGTGAAAATTGCCCGCCGCGTCGGCAAGGAAACCCTGGCCCGCATGATCGACCGGCTGGGCTTCGGTCGACCCACCGGGGTGGGCCTGCCAGGCGAGCGACGAGGGACGGTACGGCCGGTCTCGCGCTGGGGCGAGATTGAACTGGCCACGCAGGCCTTTGGCCAGGGTCTGACCGTCACCCCGCTGCAGATGGCGACCGCGTACGCGGCCATAGCGTCGGGCGGCGTTTATCACCCGCCCAGGCTGGCAACTCGCTTGGTCAGCTCCGACGGCCACAGTGAGCCGGTGCCCCTGCCCCCAGGCGCACGCGCTGAAACGCGCGTGCTGTCCGAAAGCACGGCGCGCACCATGCTGACCATCATGCAAGGCGTGACCGAAGACGGGACGGCCAAGCTGGCCGCGATCCCCGGCTATCCCGTGGCGGGCAAGACCGGCACCGCTCAGAAGGTCAGCAACGGCCGTTACGATCCCAGCAAGTACCTGGCCGCCTTCGTCGGTATCGTGCCGGCCGACAACCCGCGTGTGGTCATTGCGGTCATGGTCGACGAGCCCCACGGCGTACACTACGGCGGCCTGGTCGCCGCTCCGGTATTCAAGGAGATCGCCGAGGCAACCCTGCGCTACCTCGGCGTGCCGCCATCGACCTCGCTGGTCGCGAGCGTCGCCCGGCCCGGCAAGAACATCGACGCAAAGAACGAACCGACTCAACATCGCGAGGCCGACACCAGCGAGATGGAAGGTCCGGGTGTTGACGAGCCCGTCGCGTCGGTGGGCGACGCCCAGGACGAGGATGCGCCAGAGGTCGCCTCGATCGATGAGCAGTCCGACGCTGCGACCAACGGGCAAGTTGCAGCCGATCGCAAACTCGACGCCGCCATTCCGGATTTTGTCGGCATGACCTTGGGCCAAGCCGTCCGAGCCGCGCGGCGCGCGGGCATCGAGCTTGTTCCCGAGGGAAGTGGCATCGCGGCCACGCAAATTCCTGCGCCCGGCCCCGGGCTGCGGGGCACGCCCTGTCGGGTTTCGTTCCGAAGCGGAGGATGAACCTTGCTGCGCCTGTCGGATCTGTTACAGGGAATATCGGGCACGCGCATCACGACGGGTGACGGGCAAGTCTTGATCTGCGAAGTGCGCGACGACTCCCGTCTGGTGCAGCCAGGGGATCTCTTCATCGCGGTCCCGGGAACCAGGCTCGATGGCCGGCGCTTCATTGACGAGGCGAAGGCCAAGGGAGCAGCGGCCATTCTCACCGAGGAGGGCGGCGCCTCGCCCGATGGCGCAACCGCGCTGGTGTTCGTGCCCAACGTCCGGCTCGCGCTGGGCGTGGTGGCCGCCCATCGCTACCAGGCGGCGCAGGCTCTGACCCTCACCGCCGTGACCGGCACCAACGGCAAGACCACCACCACCTACCTGATAGAAGCGATCCTGGCTGCGGCCAGCCGCCGCCCCGGTGTCATCGGAACCGTAGGCTACCGTTTTGCCGGCAAGACGCAGGAAGCGCCGCTCACCACACCCGGCGCCCTGCAACTCCACTCTCTCTTCGCCCAGATGAAAGACGCGGGCTGCTCTGACGTGGTGCTGGAAGCGTCGTCCATCGCCCTCGATCAGGGGCGGCTGCACGGCTGCCGCTTTCGCGTGGCTGGCCTGTCCAACATCACCCAGGACCACCTCGACTACCACGGCACCATGGAACGTTACCGGGCCGCCAAGGCGATTCTCTTCCGAGAGTTGTTGTCATCAGCGGGCGGGGTCGCGGTGCTGTTTGCCGACGACCAAGACGGGCTTGCCATGCGCCGCGAAGTCCGCAGCCCCGTGCTGACCCTGACTCGACAGCCGTGCGGCGCCGACGTCGCCGTGCTCGATCGCCGGCTGGGCGCCGAGGGGACCACCCTGCGGCTCGACACCCCTTCGGGGCCGCTCGCGATCGCCTCACCACTGGTGGGCGAGTTCAACCTGGCCAACATCCTGTTGGCCACCGGTATGGCACTTGCCCACGGCATCGACCGCGATGCCATCACCACCGGCATCAGCCGCGTGGGTGGAGTTCCGGGCCGCCTAGAGCGCGTCACCAACCCGGCGGGCGTCCTGTGCCTAGTCGACTACGCGCACACGCCGGACGCGCTGGAACGGGCGCTCGATGTCTTGCGTCCGCTGAGCACAGGCCGCGTGCTGGTCGTGTTCGGGTGTGGCGGCGACCGCGACAAGAGCAAACGGCCGCGCATGGGCCAGGCCGCCGCCGAGCGCGCCGATGTGGTCGTGGTCACATCCGACAACCCGCGCACCGAAGACCCGACCACCATCCTTGACATGATTGTGGCTGGCGTGGAAAAGACCGGCATCGTGCGCCGGACAGCTTCCGAGCTGCGCCAAGGCCTGTCGGGTTTCCACGTGGAGCCGGATCGCCGCGCGGCCATCGGCCTGGCCGTGGCCCTCGCGCGGCCAGGCGACACCTTGCTGATTGCCGGCAAGGGCCACGAGGACTACCAGATCCTGGGCACCCAGAAGATTCACTTCGATGACCGCGAAGTCGCCGCGGCTGCTTTCGCAGCCCGCGCCAGCCGCGTGACTCCTGGAGGTGCCGCGTGACGAAACCAGCGAAGCGAACCCTGGCGTTCGCCTGCAAGGCCATGGGAGCAACGGTTGTGGGAACGCCCACCGCACTGGCGACGGCCCGATTCGCCGGAGCCGCCAGCGACAGCCGCGAGGTGAAACCCGGTCGCCTCTTCTTTGCCCTGCCCGGCGAGCGGGTGGACGGCTTCGATTTCTGCGGGGCTGCGGCCCAGGCCGGGGCGGCTGCGGTGGTGGTGGCTGATGGACGGGGCCGGCCGGCCGGCTGCAGCGGGATTCCAGTCATCGCCGTGGCTGACCCGCGCAAGGCGCTGGGCGACTTGGCGGCAGCCGCGCGCAAACAGTACCGGGGCCGCGTGGTGGGCGTCACCGGTTCCAACGGGAAAACCACGACCAAGGAACTCATCGCAGCGGCACTTTCGTCCGCGGGCCAGGTCCTGCGCACCCAGGGCAACCTGAACACCGACGTGGGATTGCCCCTGACGGTGCTGGAGGCCACGGCCAAGGAGGATTTCTGGGTGCTGGAAATGGCCATGCGGGCGCCGGGCGAGATTGCGTACCTGGCTCGCATCGCCGAACCGCATGTCGCGGTGGTGACCAACGTGGCGGCCGCGCACCTGGGCCGGCTGGGCTCACTCGACGCGGTGGCGCGCGCCAAGGGTGAAATCTTTGGTGGCCTCTCCCCTGACGGAATTGCCGTGCTGCCGGTCGACGAACCCCGCCTCGAACCCGAGGTCGCTGAGTTGCCCGAGGCGCGCAAGCGACGTTTCGGCTTCGCCGACGCAGCGTCCGCGCGCGCCTTCGTGAGGATCATGGAGTTTATCCCGGCCGGCGCAGCGGGCTCGCTGATCCGCCTGTCGGTCGGGTGCGAACCGGTGGTGGTGCGTCTGCCTTTGGCGGGCGAGCACAACGCGCGCAACGCTGCCGCGGCGCTGGCCGTTTCACACGCGCTCGGGGTTCCGCTCTTGCCGGCGGCCGCGGCCCTGCAGCGCGCGACCCTTCCGCCGCACAGGTCGCATGTGCTCTCGTTGAATGGACGCACGGTTCTGGACGATTGCTACAACGCCAATCCGACGTCGATGTCTGCCGCGCTGCACACCCTGGTGGCGTCGGCAGGCCGCTTCGGTCGAGCCTTCGCCATCCTGGGCGACATGCTGGAACTAGGCGAGGCCGCCGCGGATCTGCACCAGGCCATCGGCCAAGACGCGGTCCGGATCGGCGTGGCTGGTCTGGCGGTGCTGGGATCGCTCGGCGCCAAGATAGCCGAAGGCGCCACCGCGGCCGGCCTGCCCGCCAGCCGCGCCGTGGTCTGCGACGATCCGGAAGCAGCCGCACAAGCCGTGTCCACCTGGTCTGGGCCGGGCGACTGGATCTTGGTGAAAGCCTCGCGTGGCATGCGTCTCGAACGTGCGGTAGAGGCCTTGCGAAAGAAGTTCTAGTTCATGTTGTTTCATCTTTTTGCGCAGCTCCGCAGCAGTTTTGGGTTTCTCAACGTCTTTCGCTACGTCTCCTCGCGGACCATGTTGGCGACCATGACCTCGCTGCTCATCACCTTCGCGTTGGCGCCCTGGTTCATTCGCCGCGCCCGCGAGCGACAACTGGGCGAAATCATCCGCGACGACGGCCCCACCACTCATGCGGTCAAGCAGGGCACCCCGACCATGGGCGGCGCCCTCATCATCATGGCTCTGGTCACCGGGACGGTGCTGTGGTGCGATCTCACCAGCCCGCTGGTGTGGCCGGCGCTGTTCGTGACCGTGGGCTACGGCGCGCTGGGCTTCGTCGACGACTACCTGAAGATCACGAGGAAGAACAAGCGCGGGGTGCCCGGCAAACTCAAGCTGCTGGTCCAGTTCGTGGTGGGGGCGGTGGCGGTGGGCTGGTTGTTCTTTGGCGATGCCCTGGACCCGTCGGTGCGACAGCGACTGGCGGTTCCGCTGCTCAACTTCGAGCGCCATCCTCTGGAAATTCCGGCGCTCGCCTACGCCGCGTTCGGGCTGGTCGTGATCGTGATGGGTACCTCCAACGCGGTCAACTTGACCGACGGGCTCGACGGACTGGCCATCGGCCCGGTGATCGCGTGCGCTTTCACTTTCATGTTGTTGAGCTACGCCGCCGGCCAGACCCTGGCGGGTTTCAACATCGCCCACTACCTGGGTATGGCCCATGTGCGCGGCGCCGGCGAGCTCACGGTCTTCTGCGGGGCCATCGTGGGCGCCGGCATCGGATTTCTCTGGTACAATACGCATCCAGCGCAGGTCTTCATGGGCGACGTGGGTGCACTGGCCCTGGGAGGCGCCATCGGCTTCGTGGCGTTGGCGACCAAAACCGAGCTTTCCCTCCCCATCATCGCCGGTGTCTTCGTGGTGGAAGTGCTCTCCGACGTCATCCAGGTCGGCTACTACAAGATCACCAAGAAGCGTATCTTCCTGATGGCGCCCATCCATCACCATTTCGAGAAGATGGGCTGGCCCGAGTCGCGCATCGTGGTCCGCTTCTGGATCGTCTCCTTCTCTTGCGCGGTGCTGGGGCTGCTGCTCACACTGAAGGTTCGCTGATGCAGCTCTTTCAGCGCGCCCTGCTCGGCAAGAAAGTCCTCGTGGTGGGATTGGGACGCTCGGGGGTCGCCGCCGCCCGCCTGTGTACCGCCCGCGGAGCCCAGGTCACCGTCACCGACAAGCAGCCGGCCGAGGCGCTGGGTGCGGCGCTGGCGCAGCTACCGCCCACGGCCAAGCAAGAGCTGGGCGGGCACAAGCCCGAGACTTTCCTGGCCGCCGACCTCATCGTGTTGTCGCCAGGCGTGTCTCCCTTGCCCGAACTGCAGGCAGCGCGCGCGCGAGGCGTCCCCATCACCGGCGAGCTGGAACTGGCGTCATGGTTCGTGGACGCACCCATCGTCGCCATCACGGGGACCAACGGCAAATCCACCACCACCACCTTGTGCGGTGCCATTCTTGCGGCCAATGGCCGGCCCACCTTCGTGGGAGGCAATCTGGGCGTGCCGCTTGCTGAGGCGGTGGGCACGCCGGCCGCTGAACAGGGCGGCTCGTGTGTCCTCGAGGTGTCGAGTTTCCAGCTCGAGACCGTCGATTCGTTCCGCCCTCAGGTGGCGGTCCTGCTCAACATCACAGCCGACCACCTGGATCGCCACGGCACCCTGGATGCCTACGTGACGATCAAGACGCGCATTTTCGCCGCACAGACCGCGGCAGACTTCGCGGTCCTCAACATTGACGATCCGCTGGTCGCCGCAGCGGCTAAGAAGATTCGCAGCCACTGCGTGCTGATCTCGACCCGGCACGCGCTGGTCGTGGGTGGGTGGCTCGAGGCCGATGCTCTGTGCGTGCGCCTCGCGGGTGGACCGATCGAGTACTATCCCGCTCACCTGCCGGGGCTGGTCGGCCGGCACAACCTGGAAAACGCCTTGGCGGCGCTGGTGGCGGGCCGCCTGGCCGGCGCGCTGCCCGCCGAGGCCCGTCATGCCCTGGTGACCTTCCGTCCGCTGGCGCACCGGATGGAGCTGGTGGGCGAGCTGGACGGCGTCTTCTTCTACGACGATTCCAAGGGCACCAACGTGGGCGCGGTGGTGGCGGCGCTCGATCGCTTTCCACGCCCGGTGGTCCTGATCGCTGGCGGCCGCGACAAGGGCGGCTCGTACGAGCCGCTGGCCAAGATCATGAAACAGGCCGGTCGCGCTGCTGTCCTGATCGGCGAAGCAGCGCCCAAGCTGCGCGAGGCACTGGCGCCAGTGGTGCCGGTTGAGATGGCGGCCAGCATGGAAGAAGCGGTGGCACGGGCCACGACCATGGCCAGGAGCGGAGATGCCGTGCTGCTGTCTCCTGCCTGCTCCAGCTTCGACATGTTTCGCAACTACCAACATCGCGCCGAGGTCTTCCGGGCCGCAGTCAAGGATGTCATCGCCCAGAAGCGCGGCGGACGGCCGGAGGGATCCCCATGAGCCTGAGTGAACGCGTGGCCGGATGGGTCGGTCCCAAGCACCCGGGCGGTGGGGGCTCTTTGTCGCAAGGACCGGATCGCTTGCTGGTCGGGGCCATACTGGCTTTGACCGGGTTTGGCGTGGTGATGGTGTTCTCGGCGGGCGCGGCGTTCGCGGCCAAGACTTATGGCGATTGGACCTACTTCCTCAAGCGCGAGGCGGTCTACAGCGGGGCTGGCCTGCTGGCCTTCGTCGTCGGCATGCGGCTCGACTACTCGGTCTACCGTCGCCTGGCCTATCCCCTGCTGTTCCTGTCTATGGTCATGCTGGCCGTGGTGCTGAAGGTTGGGCCGGCCATCAACGGGGCTGTGCGCTGGTTCCGCTGGGGCGCGCTGTCGTTCCAGCCGTCGGAGCTGGCCAAGTTCGCCCTGGTGCTCTACCTGGCGGTGCTGCTCGCGCGCAAGGCCGAGAAGGTCAAGGACTTCTCCATGGGATTCCTGCCTCCCCTGGTGATGACGGGGATCTTCCTGCTCTTGCTGCTCAAGCAGCCTGATCTGGGCACCGCGGTCATCATCGGCGTCACCGCGCTTGGTCTGCTCTTCGTGGCCGGCACGCGCTCCAGCTACATTCTACTGTCGGTGCTGGTCGCGGCGCCCATCGGCTGGAAGGTGTTCATCGCGGGCGAGCCCTGGCGCATGCGGCGCTTTCTCGCTTTTCTCTATCCCTGGCAGTTTCGGCGCGACACTGGCTACCAGCTCTACGAGTCGCTCATCAGCGTAGGCTCCGGAGGTCTTTGGGGCCAAGGGTTGGGCCAGGGCCACCAGAAACTCTTCTTCCTGCCCGAGGCCCACACAGACTTCATCCTGGCCATCATCGGCGAGGAACTGGGCCTGGTCGGCGTGCTGGCTGTCCTGCTGGCCTTCACCGTTCTGGTGTGGCGCGGCCTGCGCGCAGCCGCGCGCGCGCGTGACGCTTTCGGGTGCTACCTGGCATTTGGCGTGACCCTGCTCTTCGGATTGCAGGCCCTGGTCAACATGGGCGTGGTGCTGGGCCTGCTGCCCACCAAGGGACTGCCGTTGCCCTTTGTCAGCTACGGCGGCACGGCCTTGGTGATGAGCCTGTTCATGGCGGGCGTGCTGGCCAACATTTCTGCGCGCAACCCCGAGCCCGTGCCCCTGTCGTTGTGGCAATCCCTGCGCAGCAGCCGTGGCCGTGTGTCGAAGAACCGCCGCAGCGACGCCTCGGACGTGCAAGTGGTAGTCGAGGCAAAGTCGTGACATGCGCCTGCTGATTGCTGGAGGCGGTACCGGCGGCCATCTCTACCCTGGGATAGCGGTTGCAGAAGAAGTCGTCCGGCGCGGCGGTCAGGCGCTGTTCGTGGGAACCTCGCGCGGATTGGAGGCGCGCGCCGTGCCTGCCGCTGGCTACCCACTGGAGCTGCTGGAGGTGAGCGGCCTCAAGCGCGTGGGCTTGATGGCAGGCCTGCGCAGCCTGTTTCGTCTGCCCAAGGCGTTCTCTCGTTCGTTGTCCATTCTTCGGCAGTTTCGTCCCGACGTGGTGCTGGGCGTGGGCGGCTACGCCTCGGGGCCTATGGTGCTGGCCGCGGCGCTTTGGCGTTACCCCACGGCGATTCAGGAACAGAACAGCGTTCCTGGGATGACCAACCGAATTCTTTCGCGACTGGTTCGGGTTGTGATGGTGGCCTTTGATGAAGCACGAAGATCTTTCCCGGCCGGCAAGACCGAAACCATCGGCAATCCCGTGCGCAGCAAGCTGGTGGCGACTTTGACCGGCGCGGCTGACGGCGAACAAAGCGCACCGTCTCGCATTCTGGTTGTGGGCGGCAGCCAGGGAGCACGCGCGGTCAATGACCTGGTGCTGGCCGCTGTCGAGATGCTGGCCAAGAAAGGCGCACTGCCAGCCATTGTCCACCAGACCGGGCCCAGCGATGAAGAGCGTTGCCGCAAACGCTACCGCGCGGTCGGCGTGGCCGATCAAGTCGACGTGCGGCCCTTCATCGACGATATGGCGACCGAATATCATCGCGCCAGTCTGGTGGTGGCGCGCGCCGGTGCGCTGACCCTGGCCGAGCTGGCCATTGCCGGCCGACCCGCCATCCTGATTCCCCTGCCCACTGCCGCCGACGATCACCAGAGCAAGAACGCCGCGCGTTTCGCCCAGGCCGGCGCAGCCATTGTGCTCGATCAGCGCACTTCGACCGGTGCAGAGCTAGCCCAATTGCTGGGCGATTTGCTCGCCGATTCCGCCCGCCGCCAGGCGATGGCCGCAGCCATGCTCAGCCTGGCGCGGCCAAATGCAGCCGCGGAAATCGTCGACAGGTTGGAGAGACTGACGAGCTAGAGCACCCTATTCACGAGCGCTGCGACGGCTTGTTGGGCGGTCCCTCGCACGGTAGTATTGGCTTATGCAGAACTTCACGGCCGTGATCGAGCGAGACGAGGCTACTGGTCTCTTCGTGGGCCATGTGCCTGGCTGGCCTGGCGCCCACTCGCAAGGGGCTACCCTCGACGAACTACACCAGAACCTCGAGGAGGTCATCGCGATGCTGCTCGAGGACGGTGCTCCAAAGCTCGAAGGGGAGTTCGTAGGGACGCAAACGGTGAAGGTCGCCTAGACCATGGGCGATGTGCCGGTCCTGAAGCCTCGTGAAGTCGCCGCGATACTTGCCAGACTCGGATTCATTCAAGTCCGTCAACGTGGTTCGCACTGCCAGTACCGACACCCGGATGGGCGGGTGACGACCGTTCCGTTTCACCAAGGTCGTGACATCTCTCCGGCTCTGCTCCGGGCAATCGCCCGCGACATCGGAGTGGACATCCGCGAGTTCATCGCCAAGTCCTAGCCCTTCAGCGGTTCGGACCGCATCCGAACGCCGCCAGGATCCGCCCAACGGCTGCAACGGCATTATGGCGATTGAGATGCCAGGAGTCTCCACAGCCGCACCAGGCCTGGTCGGTTTTCGCGTCCGATATCCAGAAAACGCGACAATGAGTTCCCTTTGATTAGCCGCGGCTTGGCGACGCATTCAGCACCACTGCATTTCGGATGAGGGCCTTGAACGCAGGCTCGTCAAGCTTCTCGCCTTCATGAAGGTCGATGGCACGCCTTACATTGCCCTCGAGGCTGGAGTTGAAAAGCCCCGAGGGATCCTTCAGTTGAGCACCTTTGGCGAACGTCACCTTCACGACGCTCTTGTAGGTCTCGCCTGTGCATATCATTCCGTCGTGGTACCAGACCGGGACGCCCCGCCACTTCCATTCTTCGACAATTCGGGGGTCGGCCTCCTTGATCAGGGAGCGGATCCGGGAAAGTACCTCGCCGCGCCAGTCGCCCAGCTCCTTGATCCTCGCGTCTATCAAGCGCGATGGTGAGTCAGCTTTCCGCGGTGTATCGTCCTTCTTCATGTCTTCCGCCTGTCTGGCAATCCTAGCACCCGCTTAAGCGATGTCGTCAACGCCTCGGCATTCACCCGCGAGCGGCCGTCCGCGGCCGATCGTCAGCTTCAACGGCTTTATGGGTACTCCGTTCCGGACTCGAGTTCGACGGCTCACCTCGATGGCGTGATGGCTTGCGCTCCGACGGCCCCGGCCGCATGGAATGCGATCTTTCTAGGTATAGATATTGACGCGAAGGCATTTGCTGATGGAGTGCGCCTCACCAGGAAGACCCACGAAGACCTGCCTGACGCCCTTGTAGCCGTGTTCGCGGAGGTCCTGGAGGGGTGTGGGGTTCATGTTGAAGACCGCCGCCTCTCAACCCCGTAGCCGGCCAGCAGATCTTTCCGATGGGAGATGCTGGCACCGATTCTCACGTTGGTCCGTCGAACGTCTATTCCCTCGATCTCTATCTCGACCAGGGCGAAGAGCAGGGCGAAGCCGAACAGGAAGACGATGCGGGGCAAGGCTGCCAGGAAGAAGGCCGTCAGGTCGCTCATGTGCGTCCTTTTGCGAACAGGATAGAGACCTGCTGGCCGCGCTGGACCAGACTCTCGACGCGGCGGTGGCGGCAAAGCCGTCAGCGGGATAGCGGATTCCGTCCTCCCTCAACCAGCTACGAATTTCCGAAACGCGGTACTACAATGGTGCTCATGGGCGCACCCGATCGGAAGTTCCATGAACATTTCCACGGCGCTCGCTCGGCGTTGGCGGTTTTTCTGGCCGCGACCCTGGCTTCCTGGCCGGCCCAGGCGCAGCCGCCGGCTCCGGCACCTTCTGCGCCACCGGCAGCTCCAGTGCCCGCGCCGCCAGCCGGACCCGTGGCCCCATCCCAGCCCTACGCGCCTGGGTTTCCGCCCGCCCCCGATCCCTGGCTGCAAAGTCCACCAGCCGGCGTTCCCGGTCCGACGCCCGCCAGCCCCGGTCCAGCCGTGGGCATGCCCGTTCCGCCCGCCTATCCATCACCCTATCAGTCGCCAGCCGGCTGGCCCTATCAGGCGCCGATGCCCAATCCCTACGGCCCCGGCGGTGTCTACGTAGAGGTGCGAACCTCTTCCAGCAACGTGCGCATCGACCGCGTACTCGCACCGGGCAGCACCATGACGGTGTGCTTTGCCCCTTGCCGCAAGATCTTGCCTCGCAACAGTGTCTACGTCATTACCGGCGATGGCGTGCGCAGTACCTCCAACTTCATCCTGCCCGACGATCGCGATCGGATTATCCTCGACGTGAAAGCCGGCTCGACCTGGCAGGGGTTGGGCGGAGGTGTGCTTGTGGGCCTAGGCGTAGTGGTCACCTATGTCGGATTGGGACTGCTCCTCGTGGGCACCTCGACTGGCACTGACAGCGATGTGTACTCAACCAGCAGCAGCAAATCAGGTTCGCTAACGACCGCCGGCGGAGTCATGCTGGCCGGCGGGATCCTGGCTGGCCTGCTGGGGCTGTATCTGCTCAGCGATTCGCACACCAGCGTGAAGAGCAGCACGGGCGCACAGTTCAGCGGCACCCCTGCCCCGCCCCGCAAGCGCGCGCGCTTCGCGCTGACCGCGCGCGGGCTGGAGTTCTGACACCGTCGTCGGATTCCTCAGTTCTCTGCGCAGCGGGTTTTCCGGGCTAGACTTGCGCCATCTTGGACCCAACCGCGCCAGCCACGTCTGCGAGCCTGCGTGACCGCCTGCTCGCCGCGCTCGCCAACCCAGGCGCCGGTCACACCGCCGACCGAGCCACCTTGATGGCGGTCCAGGATCACCTGGCCGTCCTCGAGTGGCCCGACGAAGGCAAGGGCCTGGTGGTGCTGGACCATGCCGGGACCAGCCCCGAGAGTTTTCGTGCTGCCGTCGACCGGGTTCTGCAGGCGCACCAAGCCGGCTTGCTCTTCCTGGTGGCAGTGGGCGGCGGCGACCAAGCGCAGGCCGCCCTGGCGGACGCCGATCGCGACGCGCACAACCAGGACCATCTCGGCGTGTACCAACTCACCGACGACGGGCGGCTGCTGCGCGTGGCCGGACGCCGGCTGGCACCCTTGGAATCAGCCGTCGAGCGGCTCGGCCAAGCCCAGGCACTGACCCCCGATGAGATTTCCGAGATCATCGAGCGCGGCCGGCGCGAACGCGTGGAGGCCAGCGCCTTTGCCCAAGCCGTATCCAAGCGCTCTCCCCGCATCACCTTCGCCCTCATCGCCGCGTGTTTCCTGGTCTTCGCTTTTTTGGACGGCTCGGGGGCGCAAGGGGCGGCGGTCAAGGCCTGGCTGAGCGACGGCTCGCGCGAGGTCTGGCAAGGCGAGATCTGGCGCGTCTTCACCTATGCCTTCCTGCACGCCAATACCACACACCTTCTGGTCAACATGCTCGCGCTGTACAGCCTGGGCGGGTTTCTCGAAGCGTTGCTGGGAGGTCGGCGCTACCTGGCGGTGTACTGCGCATCGGCCGTCGGGGGCGGCATCGCCACCGCGCTCGCAGGCGCCCTGCGCGCGATGATGGGCGGGCCGCCTTCGTACACCGTGGGCGCTTCGGGCGCCATCTGGGGCCTGATGGGCGCAACCCTCGCGCTGGTGCTCGGCCGACGGCGGGCGCTGCCCCGACTCATCGCGCGCGGGTTGCGCCAGCGGCTGCTTGTGGTTCTGGTTATCAACGTGGCGCTCTCGTTCCTGCCCGGGATCGATCTGTACGCGCACTTCGGGGGCGGCCTGGTCGGCTTCCTGCTGACTCGCAGCGATCGATTCAGCCGACCTGCGAACTAGAATGCAAGTGACCTGCTGCAGCATGGGCGATGCCGAGGTCAACGAAATCGTCGAGGATTGGCTTGCCGCCTCCGCCCATCGCCGCCTGGAGATCGTGGCCCCGCGCATCCAGCAAGTTCCCCGCGGTATGGAGCCATTCTCCTCGCAGATCACGCTGACGCCATCATCGACGACGACCTACCTCGAACGGTTCGCGTGATGGGCCACGGCCCATCGCCGTTACACATGAACGGCGAAGTAGTCGTGGACCGCGCTGGCCGTCTTGCGGGTCATGCCCGGCGCTGCCAGCAAATCCTCTAGCGATGCCTCCCGGATCTTCCTCAGGCTGCCGAAGTGACGCAGCAGTTCTCGCTGGCGCGCGGGCCCGATACCGGGAACCAGGGACAGCGCCGAATGGATGGTGCGCTTCTTGCGCTGGCTGCGATGAAAAGTCACGGCGAAGCGATGGGCCTCGTCGCGCAGGCGCTGCAGGACGAACATCTCCCCGCTGTTGGGCCGGATGGGGATCGCGTCCTTGGCCTGCGGCAGGAAGACGCGGTCAGGTTGTTGCCCGGCCGGCGCGGCTGCGGCTGGTTTTTCGTCGGCAGCATCCACGCGCGGCGGAACCGGCGCTTCGCGTTCCTTGGCCAGCGCGATGATGGGCAGGCCCATGCCAGGCCGCACGTCAATGCCGGCGTCACGCGCCGCTGCCAGGGCCACGCCCAGTTGTCCCTTGCCCCCGTCCACGACCAGCAGATCAGGAAGGCGCCAAGAATCCAGGCTCTCTTCCTGCTGCATGCTCTCGCGCGCGCGGCGGAACCGGCGCGAAAGCACCTCGTACATGCAGGCAAAATCGTCCGGGCTGTCGGCGTTTCGGATTTTGTAGGTGCGATAGCGCGATTTCTCCGGCTGGCCGTCCACGAACACCACCAGCGACGCAACCGTCTCGGCGCCCTGGATGTGCGAGATGTCGTAGCACTCGATCACGTGCGGATGCTTGGGCAGCCCCAGCCGCCGCTGCAGCCGGCCCAGGGTAGCCTGGGCGTCGTCGCGAGCATTGCGCCGGCTGGCGAAGCTGGCAGCCGCGTTCTTGCGCGCCAGCTCGACCAGCTCGTGCCGTGGCCCGCGTGCCGGCACCAGGATCTCGACCTTCTTGCCGCGCCTGTCGCTCAGCCACTCGGCCTTGACGTCAGCGTCCGCGATGGCGAATGGCAACAGCACCTCGTCGGGAGGAATGGGCGCAAGGTCGTAGTGAAGCCCGAGAAAACTCGACAAGATCTCGGCGTCGGGAAACTCCTGGCGCGTGAAGGAAAAGGCGCGGCTCCCGATCATCTTGCCTTGCCGCACGGACAGCACCACCACCTCGAGCGCCATGCCCTCACGGTGAAAACCGATGACGTCCTGGTCGAGCCGATCGGCCGACACCACTCGCTGCGACTGCAAGACGCTCTCCAGCGCCTGGATCTGGTCGCGCACCACACTGGCGCGCTCGAACTGGGTCTGCCGTGCGGCTTCCTGCATGCGCGCACGCAGCCCGGCCAGCAGTTCGTCGTTCTTTCCCTGCAAGAACAACCGCACGTCGCGCACCTGCTCGGCGTAGTCGTCAGGTGAAACCGGCACGCAGCAGGGGCCGAGACAACGGTTGATCTGACACTGCAGGCAGGGACGGCCGCGGTGGTGCAGAACGCGATCAGTGCAGGTGCGCAGCCGGAAGTGCCGGTTGACCACGCGCAAGGCTTCCCGGCAGGCGCTGGCCGAGTGGTAGGGGCCGAAGTACCATGCGCCGTCGTCGGCCATGCGCCGCACGATCTGCAAGCGCGGCCACTCGACCCGTGGGTCCAGACGCAGTGACAAGAAGTTCTTGTCGTCGGTCAGCTTGACGTTGAAGCGCGGCTGATGGCGCTTGATGAGGGTGTTCTCCAGCAACAGCGCTTCCTTTTCGTTGCCGGTCACCACCGTGTCGATGTCAGCCACCACATTTTCCAAGAGCGGCACGAAGTCACGCGTGTCGCCCGAGCCGGGCTGGAAATACTGGCGCACACGGTTGCGCAGATTGGCAGCCTTGCCGATGTACAGCATCTTGCCGCGACGATCCCTCATCAAATACACGCCAGGCGAACTGGGCAGGCGGTCGAGGACTTCGGCCAGAGGCCTGCGCTCCGGCGCGATCTCCGCATCGCGGAGCTGGCTCGGCTGGCTGGGGCCTTCGTCACCCTCGGGCATCAGGGCAAGCATACCTCGCGTTTGGCCGGTGGTTCACATGGATGCCTCCTCACGGTGCCAGGTGTGGGATGCCGGCTGGGTCCAGTTCGACGGTGGTGATGTCAAGCGCTGGCCGTTCGTCTTTTCCGAAGGTCAGCTTGGCCAGCCAGCCTTTCCACACTGGGGGATCGTACGGGAAATAGTCGAACACGAAATTGCCAAGGCTGTAGACGATGGGCCGGTCCTTGTACCACTCCACAGTCTGCGTGACGTGGGAGTGGCCACCGATGATGGCGTCGGCGCCAGCGTCGATCAGCTTGTGCGCAAGTGCCCGCTGCTCCTGGGCGGGTTTCTCGTCGGACTCCTCCCCCCAGTGCAGGAACAGCAACACGATGTCGGCCTGTTTGCGTGCGCGTTTGATATCACGAATGGCGTCCTTGTCATCAAGCCAGGCCGTGCCGGGCGTCGAGGCGCCAGCCTCGAATGAACGGGGTGGGAAGTCGTTGTATCCGAGGAAAGCCACCCGTCGGCCGTTGACCGAGCGTAGCAGGGGCTGGTGCGCAGCCCGCGCATTCGCGCCGGCGCCGAACCAGGGCAGCTTGGCTTCGCGCAGGAGTTCGAGCTCGCTGGAAAACCCCTTCTTGCCCCAGTCGCCCGAATGGTTGTTGGCCAACGACACGGCCGATAGGTGTTTTTTGAGCAACGGCAGAGCGCTTACCGGCCCACGGAAGGTGTAGGGCTTGTCGACCGCATGGCCCTCGTTCACGATGGCGCATTCAAGGTTGCCGACGGCAAGGTCAGCGTCATGCAGCGCGGAGGCGACGCCCGCGAAGGGATCACCACCGATGGTGACAATGTGTCCAGGGCCGCCGTCAAGCATGATGTCGCCCACGAACACGATTCGCACGGTGCCCTCCTCCGCCTGCGCGGATTGTCCTGTGAAAAGCAGGAGCGCAAGCGCGGCAAGCGAGATGCGATTCATGGCCCAAGCGTAGCCGTGGCGGCCGGTGCGCGAAAGCGAAAGTGCGGGAACCTCAGCGCCGTTTCGCCGGCATTGCCTTGCGGTGGCCCATGCCCGCGGATAACGTGGGTTCATGAAGAAGCCCAGGCGAAGTCTGCTGCTGGCCCTGCTGGCCGGCGCGGCCCTGCTGGTTGCCGGGTCGTACTTCGCGGCCCATGCGGCACCACGCCCGGTGGCGTACCTGACCTGGTACGGCCAGTCGTGCTTTCTGCTGGAAAGCGCGTCTGGAACGCGCGTGGTGATGGATCCGATTCCCGGCAACATCGGCTACCTGCTGCCTGCTGACCTGCACGCCGATGCGGTCACGGTCAGTCATGAGCACCCGGACCACAACAACGTGGCCCTGGTGCGGGGCAAGCCCAGGATCCTGCGCGGGCTGACGCCCGACAAGAAGGGCTGGATGAAGATCGACGAGAAGGTCAAGGACATCTCCATCCGCTCGGTCGGCGTGTATCACGACGACAAGAAGGGCGCCCAGATCGGCCTCAACACCGTGTTCGTGTTTGAAGTGGGCGGCATACGCATCGCTCACCTCGGCGACCTCGGCCACATTCTGACCGATGAACAGATCTCCGCCATCGGCTCGGTCGACGTGGTGCTGGTTCCAGTCGGCGGCGTGTGGACCATCGACGCGCACAAGGCCACCGAGGTCGTCGATCAGATTCGCCCGCGTCTGGTGGCCATCCCGATGCACTACCGCACCGACGCGCTGACCATCAAGGAGCTGGCCACTGTCGACGGCTTCCTCGCCGGCCGATCCAATGTGCGGCGCGAAACCGGCGCTCGCCTCGCCATCACCGGAATGCGCTCGCGCCCCTCGGCAGAGACCGTGGTGCTGCGTTACCAGTAGAACGCACCCGGGATTCGGAGAAGCGGGGAGCGGTGTAGGTGCTCCGAATCCTAGGCTGCACTGACTTCCTCCCAGGCGTGCCATAATCCCCGGCTATGCGGCGTCAATTGCTCTTCCCATCCCGAATCCTGCTCTTTGCTCTGGCCGGGCTGTGTGCCTTTGCCGGGGGCATGGTGGCCAGTCGACCCAGCAACGCGGGGCGGTTCGACCCGTATCACAAGTTGGGTGTCTTCACCAAGGTGCTTTCCTACATCGAAAACAACTACGTCGAGGACATCCCCGAGACCGAACTGATGTACGGAGCCGCACGCGGCCTGACCGAAGCCCTGGATCCCCACTCGCGCTTCATGGATCCCGAGGAATACGACCGACTGAAGAAGGAAACCGAGGGCGACGCCGAGATCACCGGCATCGGCATCGATCTGGAGAAGCGCAAGCGCGGCTTCGTGGTGGTATCGCCCATCGAGGGCTCGCCCGCCTTTCGCGCCGGCATCGAATCCGGTGACGTGATCGAGCGCATCGACGGCGTGGAGGCAGGGGCGCTCGACTGGACCGACGCGGTGGCACGCATCCAGGGCCCGGCGGGCAGCGAGGTGGTGATCACCATCAGTCGCCGCGGACGCGAGATGACCTTCAAGATCCGGCGCGAGAAGTTCGAGGTCAAGGCGGTGGAATGGCGCATGCTCGACGCCGGCTACGGCTACATCAAGGTCCGCCTGTTCTCGGCCATCACCGATGCCAAGGTTTTGGAGGGGCTGCAGGACATCCAGACACGCAGCGCCTCTGCCGGCGGCATCAAGGGCCTCATTCTGGACCTGCGCCACAACCCCGGTGGGCTGCTCGACCAAGGTGTCAAGGTGGCCGACCGCTTCGTCTCCGAGGGGCTCATCGTGCGCACCGTAGGCAAGGGCGGCAAGGAGATGGACCGGCAGATGGCGCACACGCGCGGCACCTGGCTGGGCTTCCCCATGGTGGTGCTGGTCGACGGCGCCACCGCGTCGGCGGCCGAGATCGTGGCCGGCGCCCTGCAAGATCACCAGCGCGCGGTGGTGATGGGCACGCAGACCTTCGGCAAGGGCTCGGTGCAGACGGTGATGACCATCGACGGCTGCGGGGCCAAGCCCTGCGGGCTCAAGCTCACCGTCTCGCGCTACTACACGCCCAGCGGCCGTTCCATCCAGAGCCAGGGCATCACACCCAACGTGGTCGTGGAGGCCACGGCACCGACACCCGACGGGGGCGACGCCGAGATCGTCCGCGAGCGCAACATGGAACGCCACCTGCGCAACGAGCAGGGCGAGAAAGCCGAAGAGCCCAAGCGCCTGACGGACCATCAACTGCAGGTCGCGCTTGACTACCTAAAATCGTGGACGGTTTTTTCGAAGCAATCTGTTAAAAAGGGTTAGCTTCGCGACGCCGACCGCGCCGCATCAACAAAAGGAGAGCACCATGGTTTCCTGTGCAAAGTGCGGGCACCAGAATCTTCCCAGTTCCATCACTTGCTCCAAGTGCGGTGCTCCGCTGCCCGTCGCAGTGGCCCCGGCTGGACCGCCGACCATCGACAGCGTGGATGAGTATGCGCGCCTGATGGCGGTGCGCGAGGCGGCCCGCAAGCGCAACCGGATGATCGGGGTGACCATCGCGGTCGTCGTGGTGGTCGCGTTGGGGTACCTGCAAATGAAGGAACGCAACCGCAAGGCGGTCGCGCAGCAGAAGCTGGACTACGCCGCGCAGTTCGTCGAGTTGGAGAAGCGCGAGACCGGCGCGTTCTGGAACTGCGTGATGGCCAGTGAGGTTGACGTGGGCATGTTCCAGAAGGCCGAGCAGTTCCAGCAGCGTATCGAGTCGGCCTACTTCACCCAGCAGAAGACCTTTTCCGACTACCTGACTACCGAGTGCGTGCCCAAGATCGAGCGTGCGCGCCAGGCCTTCGGTGGGCTGCGCGACGCCCCGGCTGAACTTCAGGGTCCCATCGACAAGTACCGCGAAACCCTGCCCAAGTTGCAGTCGGGCCTGGAGGACTACGCCGAGAACATCAAGAAGCGCGGCACGGTCAAGGACGTTGACCAGCTCATCCAGGAAACCGGCAACGCCTGGCACTCGACCCCGGACCCCACGCCCGAAGCAGTGGCTTTCGAGAAGTTCCTCTACTGCGCGGTGCCGGGTCTGGCCAAGATGAAGGATGCCCAGGCGCTGCTTGAGTTCCTCGCCGACCAGTGCTTCAAAAAGGATCCGGTGGCGTTCATGGACAAGGTGCGCGCCGACTGCGGCAATCTGCTCAATGTTGCGGACAAGGAAGCCAAGGTGAATCCGAAGTCGATCCCCACCTGGAAGGCCACCCACAAGCAGTTCTTCGAGGACGATGCGCGACAGCTTCAGGCCTGGGAGAGCTGTGGCAAGCGCTCGCGCAAGGGCAAGAAGAAGGAAGATCTGGAGAACTTCCTGCTGACCGTCAACGACTACATGGCAGCGCGCGCGGGCGTGGCCAACGCGGCCCGGTCAATACAAGAAGGGGCAAAGTAAGGGCGACCCGGGGTCGCCCTGGTTGCTCCTACATCTGCCGCACGTCCACCCATCGCATGCCGGCGCGGCGGGCGGCCTGCAGGCCCAAGTCCGTGTCCTCGTAGACAGTGCAGGCCGCGGGATCCACGCCCAGTCTCCGCGCGGCTTCGAGAAACACATCGGGCTCTGGCTTGTGCTGGCGGGTATCCTCTGCCGTGACCACGACGGGGAACCAGTCGAGCACGCCGATCTGAGCCAGGGTCTTCTCGACCATGCGGCGCTGGCCGCCCGAGGCCACGGCCATGGGTACCTGGCCGCGGTGGGCGCGCGCAACCTCCACCACCTTCGCGATGGGTCGGACCTCGCTGATCTTGCGCTCGAACGCCGCCGCCTTGTCGCGCACCAGCGCGTTCACGTCGATTCGCGTGGGGCCACACAGCTCGACCACGATCTTGTCCGTGGGCATGCCGCCCATGGCGTAGAAGCGATCCTCGGGAAAGTCGATGCCATGTGGCCGCAAGACCTCAAGCCAAGCCTGGTAGTGGGCCGGCATGGTGTCGGCCAGGGTTCCGTCGCAGTCGAAGATGAGAGCCTGAGTCACAGCCCTGTCTCATAGCATCTGCGGACGCTCGGCGCTCCGTGATGTGCGAGCGCTGGTTTCCGACCCGCGCTTGACGTCGGGGAGCGGGTGTCTACCACTTATACAGACAAACAAGGAGGAAACGAAAATGGCAACTCTCATTGTGAGAAACCCGTCAACTGTTTCCACGCGAAGCCGAACCGACGAATGGGCCTGGGATCCGTTCCTCTCCATGCGTGAACTTCTGGGATGGACACCCTGGACTGCTGCCGACCTGCCGCCAGCAGCGGAGCAGAGTTTCGTGCCACGCTTCGATGTGCATGAAACTGCTGGCGAGATCATGTTCCGCGCGGATCTTCCCGGCATCCAGCAGAAGGATCTGGACATCACGCTCACGGCAAATCAGCTACGCATCGCCGGTCGGCGCGAGGCAACGAAACACGAGGAGAACGAGCACAGCTACCTCGCCGAGCGCGAATACGGCGCCTTCGAGCGCGTCTTCACCCTGCCCGAGGGCGTTGACGGCGAGAAGGTCCAGGCCACCATGAACGACGGCGTCCTCAGCCTGGTGGTTCCCAAGAAGCCCGAGACCCAGCCGCGTCAGATTCCTATTACCGTCCCAAAAGCGTAATCGGGCGTATTCGGTCCTGGCTTGCGGCTTTGTCATTGACCGGCTCGGAGAAGGCGCGCTAGGACGCCGACATGAAGATCGGCTTGGTCGGATTTCCCGGCAGCGGAAAGACAACAGTGTTCAATGCCCTGACCGGGCTATCCGCGGAAACCGGATACGGCGCTGCCCGCGGCAAGACCAACCTGGGGGTGGTCAAGGTTCCGGACGCGCGCGTCGACGCCTTGTCGGACCTGTACAAGCCCAAGAAGACCACCTACGCCGAAATAGCTTTTTCCGATGTTGCGGCGGCGCCGGCCGGTGGCGAGGGCCAGGGGCTGGACGAGAAGACCCTGGCTGCCATGCGCGAGATGGATGCGCTCTGCCATGTGGTGCGCGGGTTCTCCGGCCCGGAGGGCGAGGCGCCCCGGCCGCTCCACGAAGCCAAGGACTTCGAGGTGGAGATGAATCTCGCCGACCTCATACTCATCGAGAAGCGGATCGAGCGACTGAAGAAAGAAAAAGGCAAAGCCGGCGAGCAAGAGTTGCTGGAAAAGCTAAAGGCGCAGCTTGACGGCGGGTTGCCCTTGCGGCGACTGCAGGGACTCGGCGCGGCCGATTTGGTCGCCATCTCCGGGTTCCGGTTTCTCACCCTGAAGCCGCTGCTACTGGTGCTGAACGTGTCTGAGGCCGAGGTGGCCAAGCCGGCTCCGGCGGACCTGGAAGCGTACGCGCGCGAATCCGGCCTGGGGCTTGTGGTGCTGGCCGGCGCCGTGGAAATGGACATCGCGCAGATGTCGCCGGAAGAGCAGAAGGAGTTCGTGGCTTCGCTGGGCCTGACCGAGCCCGCGGCCGGGCGCTTCATCCGGGCAGCCTACGCGCTCATCGATCTGATCTCGCTGCTGACCGCAGGCGAGGACGAGTGCCGGGCCTGGCCCATTCGCGCCGGAACCACCGCGCAGAAGGCCGCGGGCAAGATCCACTCCGACATCGAACGCGGTTTCATCCGCGCCGAGGTCATGCGCTGGGACGACCTCTGCAAGCTGGGCAGCGAAGCCAAGTGTCGCGAAGCCGCCAAGCTGCGCCTGGAAGGCAAGGAGTACGTGGTCGCCGACGGAGATGTGATCAACTTCCGTTTCAATGTGTGAGAGGCTGGCCGGAGCCCAAAGGCCTCGACCACATCCGGTTAATGGTGTACAACATAGGCATGACCAAGGTTTCCACGGCCGCTGCGCGCAAGCGATTCTCTGA
>Ga0181518_10001050_pt1 | contig 29070 bp, 16 predicted proteins | sample PEATcosm2014_Bin_28_FD_119751 | JGI IMG/M metagenome (GOLD analysis project Ga0181518, IMG submission 119751) | Peatland microbial communities from MTU Mesocosm Facility, Houghton, MI, USA - PEATcosm2014_Bin01_60_metaG | ecosystem: Environmental > Terrestrial > Soil > Wetlands > Peat | place...
CGTCACCATGAAATTCGAGGAAGGCAAGCAGTACTACGTGCGCCGCATTGACTTCACTGGTAACACCACCACCCGCGACAAAGTCATCCGTCGCGAATTGCTCATTGATGAAGGCCAGCTCTTCAACCAGCACGCTTGGGAAATCAGCATTTTGCGCCTCAATCAGCTCAACTACTTCGACAAGCTTGAGGCCGACAAGGCTGCGGAGATCAAACGCAACCAAAAAGACGGCACCGTCGATCTGCTCCTGAAGTTGAGGGAAAAGGGCAAGCAATCGATTGGCTTGAACGGCGGTGTTAGCGGGCTTTCGGGCGGATTCATCGGCCTTACGTATCAGACCAACAACTTCCTCGGCTTGGGCGAAACCCTGACACTCTCCGCTCAGGTCGGCCAATATCAGCGCAACTTGATGTTTGGGTTTTCCGAGCCCTATTTGTTTGACCGCCCCATTGCCAGCGGCTTCACCGTCTTCTCCTCGCTCTACAAATATGACTACGCGCACCAGGTGGCCTTGTTGACCGGAGAAGCCGTCAGCGTCAATCCGCAGTACATTCAAAACTACAACCAGAACAGCACCGGTTTCACCGTCTACGCCAGTTACCCTCTGCGCAAGCACGCGTTTACCCGCGTCGGTTTGACCTACGGCCTCACTCGAACCAACATCACATCTTACAACCAGGCCTCCACGCTCCTCTTTACCCAATTAAAGTATCAAAGCATCTCCGGGCCTAGCGCCTTGGACGGTATTCTCGCAAGTACCATCACAGGAACCATCACCCACAACACCATCAATAACCCCATCAACGCTACCAACGGAAAGAGCTACTTCTATTCCTTCGCTTTCACCGGCGGTCCCCTCGGCGGCAACGTCAACACCATCACGAATACCGGCGAATATAAATATTTCCATCCCATCAACAAGCGCCGCAACGCCATCGGTATCAGGTTCCTTGGTGCCTACACCACTGGATATGCCGGCAAGGAAGTTCCGCCCTACAGCCGCTTCTACATGGGTGGCGAAAACGATATTCGCGGCTTCGATATTCGCGGCATTTCCCCAGTGGCGTATATCCCCAGCGTGGTGAACACCTCCATTACTTTCCCCTATCACGGCGGAACCGGTAGCCTCGTTGTACCACTGGTGGTGAACACCATCACCTTCCCCGGCGGAGATGTGCAAGGCGTCGGAAATCTTGAGTACCGCATCCCGCTTGTCGGGCCGGTGGGTATGACTCTCTTTGTCGATGCCGGAACCACCGGCATTTTGAATAAGGGCGCGCTGAAACTCGACCCCACGGGAATCTCGAACATCAACTCGCAGTTTCCCTTAGCGAACCAGCAGTCGCAATTGCAACTCGCGCCCAACACGAACTTCTTCCCGCGGGTCTCGACGGGCATCGAATTCAACGTCAACATCCCCATTGTGCAAGCGCCATTTCGCATCTATTGGGCCTATAACCCCATGCGCATGCACCAGACCATCGTCGCTCCTTTTGACCTGATCAACATGGACAATCTGTACCTGCAATGCCGCGCGCTCGGCTTGCTGGATCCGCTGCATCCCCACAGTTGCGATCCTATTGTCCTGACTTCGATTTCGCCGTATATCGTGAATCAGGGACGCTTGAACTACTTTGAAGCCAACAATACTTTCCGGTTCACGGTTAGTCGCACGTTCTAACGGGATGCGGGTGAGGGGTGTTGCCGTGGGGTGGACGCAAGTCATCTGGGGTTAGGGAAACGGACCGGCAGTGGGCCACTTGGCGCAGAGCCTTCGGAGAAAGTTACGCAGTACGATAGAGACGAAAACACAATGACGAGATTGAGTAATTTATTTTCGGTAACACCGTGCGCGGGGGATTCCCGCGACACCTTTATGGGGGAGAAGTGCGTTATGGAGTGGCGTAAGTTCGGAAATTGCGCAGTGATGATACTGGTATTTACGTTGGCCGCCTGGCTGGTCGTCGGCTGCAGCAGCGGTGTCTCGAACGTGATCACGGTAACGGTCAGTCCTTCCTCGGACACCGTGATTGCCGGTCAGGTGGAATCGTTCACGGCTACCGTCTCCGGCAGCACCACCACCACGGTATCCAAATGGCCGTGCACTTATTCCTATACCCCTTTGCCGACGGCCTCTACCCCGAACCCCAAGGCGGTGACGGGTGATTGCTCGAGCGGGCAGAAGTTGAATGGCGGCAGTATTGGTACTTGGGTGATTACCACCACCAATGGATCAAACGTCCTCACCTATACCGCTCCTTCGCTGGCTAACTTCCCCAGTCCTCCACCCACGCTCACCTTTACAGCGGAGGCGGACGCAAACATCAAGAAGACCGCCACCGCTACGGTCGCGCTGGATTCGGGCATTCGCCTTTCGATCACTCCCACAACAGTAACGGTTCCTGTCGGGATTACCCCGGCAGCGGCGGTGGCTTTCCAGCCTGCATCGCAGAATTCAGGACTCGTAAATTTGGTGTGGTTGGTTACCCAACCCAACGCCGGTTCCTCGACCGTTACCAACCAGACGCCCAACCCGTCGGCGGCTACGTGTAGTCCTACGTGCGGTTCAATCGACTCCAATGGCATTTTTACCGCACCCTCTGCGCTTCCCACAGCCACCACCCCATCAGGAAGTACCTCCACAAGCCCCACTACCGTCTACGTGGTAGTCTGGTCCGCCTCTGATTCCTCGCACTACACGCTAGCCACCATCACCCTCGTCAGCGCAACGAATAATTCCATCAACTTCACTGGGATTTTCCCTCCCACCGTTGCTGCCGGCAGCGCCTTGGCCAATGTCTACCTGAACGCGGAGAACCTGCTCAACACCACCAACGTCTACTTCATTCCGCCCGGCGCAACCGCCGGCTCCCCTATCGCCCTGGCTAACATCTATACGATTCCCATTTCCGGCGAGTATTGCACCGCCAGCGCCAGCGGCGTAACGCCGGTAGTCACTTGCAATGCTTCTCTCATGTCACGTATTGAGTTGACCCAGAACCAACTCGCGATTGCGGGAACCGCTCACATCGAAATCGATGGGCTGCCGGGAAACCAAACCGCCAGCGCGCCGTGCACAAACATCCCTAATTCGGATGGTTCAACAGCAACCAGCAACATCTCCTGCCCGCTGAATATCGCCTACACTAGCCCTGCTGTGGTTACCGCCACGCCTGACAGCTTTCCTCAGGGCTCCAATTCCAGCATTTCCGTGGACGGAGGATATTTCGGGGGCACCAATACCCCCATCGTGAAGTTGCTGGTGGATGGGTCATTAAACACCGTTTCCTCTTCCGGACCACGCCAATTCGTCGGCACGCAGCAGGGAAGCAGTTTGCAGAATCCCGGCTTGTACGAGGTAGCCATCCAAAGCAACGCCCCGCAGGGCTCGCAACCTCTCTTCCCCACGGCGACCACCAATGTGGCCGTGCAGCCCGTGTTCGCTAATTTCACCGCTGTTCCCTCAGCCATTTCTCTGGGAGCAGGCAATCCCGCACCCAGCAGCTTTGCCTTAGATTCGGCGAACGGTTTCGCGGTCCTGACAGAGCAAGGAACAAACACGTTGCAGGTGATTGACCTGACCGGATCCGTGCCGATCCTAGGCCCAAGCCTCGTCATGAAGACTGGTGGTGGCCCAACAAGCGTGGCGCTGGATAACCAACTCAGCATTCCCGGTTATAGCGGCCAGGACTTGGGTGTTGTAGTTAGCAGTGCCGACAGCAAGCTCTATCTCTATGCCATCTCCCGCACCTCGATCACCCTGATCGGGTCTGTTCCGGTGGACTTGCAGTCCCTGATCCTGGCTAGTGGTTCGGGTGTGCCAACGCCTTATGCCGTCGGCGTCGATCCCGAGACGCACTTGGCTGCATTGGCCTATTCGAGCACCAACCAGTATGCCAATGTCGGATTCATTGTGGATGTAAATCCCAATCTGGACGGCAGTGATACCCGCGCCTGTTTTGCCAACTCCACTGCCCAGAAACCTCCCTGTGTGACCGCACTGGTCTCCATGGTTACCGGGGCCACTCCTCAAGTGGTGATGCAACCCGGCGCGCCCTTGGCCTATGTCACGCCCGGCGGCCAGGGGACGACTTCGGTCGTAAACCTGTTGCAGCAAGGCACGTCCTCTCAGATCGCCCCAGCGGGAACCTCGACCACCACCAGCGGGGCATACCGTGTGAACGGCATCGTGACGATCATTACTCAAACGCCCCACGGGATTAATCCCGCTTCCGGCGGTACGGTCATCATCTCTGGCTTACTGCCTGCGGATTTGAATGGAACTTACCAGGTCCTCGCGGGTAGCGTTACAAGCCCATACACTTTCCAATACGCGCAACCAGGAACCCCAACGGGTACCGAATTGGAAACCAACACAGGCGCTTCTGGAAGCGCACTGGGAACAGTTCAGTACGGAACCTCCTACTATTCCTTTAATACCACCAGCACAGCCACTGGCGCGGCCATCAACCCCATCACTCGTATGTTTGCCTTTGCCGATCCCAACGCCAGTGTCGGGCAGATTGGCTTCATCAGCACTTTTGACCAGACCGTCTCTTCACTCTCGCTTACGGCCGGAAGTTGCCACACCTGCACCCCGACTCCAAGTGGCGCCCCGGAACTCGGTTTCCGTTCGGTCTCCTTCGATCCTTTCACCGATGTGCTGGTGGCCTACGATCCAAGCTCAAACCCCGTCAGTCCCTCTTTCCCGGGTAATGCCATTTCGCTGATTAACCCTGGCACTACCACCTCCGGCGGTGGCTACTCTCCGGCGTACCGTATCATCGCGGCCATCCCCACCGGACAGCTTGGCACAGGCTCGTACACGCCTGCGGGGCAAACGACGGCTGTAACCGTCAATGGCCCGATGATCTACGACCCCAAGTCCAAATTCGTATTGGTAGGCAATGCCGGCAGCAACACTCTCAGTTATCTGAACCTGGACCCCACTAACCAGTTCAAGCCAATTCACGTCGACACTTTGCAGGTGACCAGTTCGACCGGGTCGGTCCCCAGTGGGCAGCCGGCACTCGGCAGTCCAGCCGCCAAGACTTGTAATCCGATCGACCCCAACAATCCTTGTATGCCACAGGCAGTACAACTCGGCCAGACCGCCACATTGCGCGTTCTCGGGGAAGGCTTCCTCCCCGGTGGTGCGGGCTCCGCCAATCCCGTTGTGCGACTCGACGGCAGTTCTACTGGGGTAACCATCCAGAGCGCCACGGATGGTGAAGTCGATTTCACGATTGACGCCTCGGTTCTCACCGTTGCGCATGACTACGCTCTCGATGTGGTCGCGGGTGGCGTAACCTCCAACTCGACGGATTTGTTTGCCGTGGGAGTCCTGGACTTGACCCCAGTTTGCACGCCTACAACGTCCTTCCCGCAAGGTCCAGAGGGCGTCGCCATTGACGATACCCTGCACGTTGCCTTCGTCACCAATTATGCCTGCAACAGCGTCTCCATCATTACCATCAACCCTTCGGGCTTTACCAAGGCGGACAAGACCGTGGCGCCCTACGGCTCCGTCCTCACGACTGTTGCAGTCGGGAATAATCCCCTTGGTGTTGATGTGATCCCCCGACTGGGATACGCCGTTGTGGCCAACAATGGGGCTACACCCACTGGGACGGTTTCCGTTATTGACTATAGTCACAGCTATACCCCGGATACCGCCCAGGTGCTCTCCTTCACGACTACCACCACAACCAGCGGTGTCACGACCTCAACCACGAGCAGTTCCATTGCTGTGGGGCTCGCGCCTGTGGGCGTCGCGTTCGATCAGGACCGCGCTTTGGCGCTCGTGGCCAATTCCGGCTCCAACACCCTCTCTTCGATCGACCTCACCGTGCTGTTGCCCGGTGCCGTCACCACAACCGTACCCGTGGCCACCACCATCGCTCTCAGCGGCCCGCCGACCGCCGTTGCCGTTGATAATGATCAGGCGCTCGCTGTGGTGTCGAGTTTGCAGAACTCCGGCACGGCTAGCTCCACGGCGGGATTGGACGTCGTCACTCTCAATACGAGTCCCCCAGTGAAGAGCACTACCGCATCCGTCTCTTCGCTGACCGCGAGTCTCACGGGGCTTGTCTTCGATCCCACTCCCGCGTTCAATCCCACGCCTACGGACAGGGTGTTTTATGCCACGTCCACGCAGCAGAACGCTATTTATCAGTTCGATCCGACTGCCGGTACGACTACCACCTATAAGGTCGGCATCAATCCGTATTCCTTGGGTTTCAACTTTCAGACGGGCACTTTGCTGACCATCAACTCGACTTCCAACACCAGTTCGATCGTCGATTCGCAGAGTCTCAAGAGCACCCAGACTTTGGGCATCAGCAGCCAGTCCCAGTTCGCCGTGGCCGTGGACAACTGGTTCAACACCGCTGTGATCGCGGACCAGAACAATAATCGCGTTCTCTTCCTGGCGCTGCCAAAATAGATATGCAGCGGGTCCGGGAAGGCGTACCCATTAGGCTGCGGGTACGGAGTCGGCAGGCCATTGCGATTGCGGGTGTCTCGGGAAGTCCGCTATACTCTTATGTTTGTACTGCGGCCTTTGACATTCCCTTGGGCTCACTGGGAGCCGGCAGCGCGGCAGGAATTCCGGCAGGCATCGCAGAACGCAGGCTGTCCTCGCTCCATTGGATGCAGAAAAGTTTTCGGCCGGAGAACAGTTCAGAACGCAAAGGGTTGACTTTCCACGCCGCCCAACCGCGGAATTGGATGAGCGGCCCGGAGTTTAATAAGGAGAATACAGTGAATTCCAGAATCACGATTCGTATGGCTGTGCTCAGTCTGGCATGCCTGCTTGCAACGGCAACCCTCTGGGCTCAGGGTACTACAATGGCGGGTGCCGCCAGCGGTGGCAAAGTAGCGGTCATCAGCGTGCGGCAGGCCATTGTGTCCACCGCCGAAGGCAAGCAAGCCTCCGCCGAATTGCAATCGCAGTTTGCTCCGCGGCAGAACGAACTGGAAAACCTCAACAAGCAAGTCAACGATCTTCGCCAGCAACTCGCCGCCAACCAGACCACTTGGAGCGACGAGCAGAAGGCCAAGGCGCAGACTCAGGGACAAAGATTGGCCGCGCAGCTCGAGCGCAAGAACAACGAACTTCAGGAAGACGTCAACGCTGCCCAGGCCGACGTGGTGGACCGCATTGGCCGCAAGATGATGGATGTTCTCGACCGCTATTCCCGCGAGAATGGCTTTGTCGCGGTCTTTGATTCCTCCGCGCAGAATTCTCCCATTCTCTATGCCTCTTCCAACATCGACATCACTCAGGACATCATCAAACTCTACGATCAAGCTTATCCGGTGAAGGCCGCCGCAACTACGCCAGCAACCAAACCCGCGCCTAAGCCGGCTCCCGCGGCCAAGCCGTAAATCGCCCGGTACGAATTAAACATAGCAAAAGGGTTGCAACCGTCAGGCCTGCAACCCTTTTCTTTTTGCAATCGCTGCTCGCCCAGTATTACGGAGTTGACCCTGCTGGCGGCTCCGTCGGTTCTTTTGGTTTACCGGCGTAGTGCGTGGTGTCGACATTAAACAGCAGATAGTTGCTCAAGAGGTGCCTGTGGTGATATCGCTTGCCACCCCGCTCCATGTAATGGTCGGCGCTCCACGGTAGCCACAACTGCTTATTCCCAGCCAGAAAATTGACCGGCCCATAATCCACAAGGAGATGGTCCTTTGTGAGTTCGAGCTTTCCTTTAACGGGTTCCCGCACGTCGGTTTCCACGCGCAAAACGGCAAAGCTGACGCTGGAGATCCAGATGCGCCCCTTCACCGGGACCTGGAAGGTTTCATAATTCAGCTGCCAAGTGCGAACTCCCTCTCCCTTGGCGTCCCGCTTCTCCACGAAGTGGACTTGCCACGCTGCCTGCCCGCGCACGTTAGAGAGTCCTTCGCACGAGTAATCGAACCGCTGGCGATAGACGGGTTGCAGCACGTTCACACCCATGCTGTTGAGGTTGGTGGAAGTAATGGTCTCCGAAGGACCGGACCTTTCATCCTCGCCACTGCGAAATTCTCTTACGTAGAAAGAAGTGTTCCCAAGCGGATAAACGAAAACGATGTAAGGGTAATCGTGCGTTTTCACGGGTCCGGGCCAGCCATAGCGGTCTACCTCTTGCCGCTCGATGTGCTCCGTGGCCGAGAACTTCTCAAAATTCCCCAAATCCGAATTCAGCCGGTGCAGCGCGGAATCCAGGATTGCCTCTGTCTTGCAATTCGCATTCGGCGCTACATCGTACAGGGCGCTATCCGTATCCGGCGGAGCCCACGGATGTTCGACAACCTTCACGAAACTGGCGGTCGGAGCTGCGGGAAGTGGAAGACTCGCATCGGAGGCGGCGCTATCCCCTGCACCTTCGCTTTCCATGTGCGCCAGCAATTTCTTGGCCTCGGCAACGCCGGGATCGTTCGGATATGTCTTTAGAAGAGCTTCCAAAGTCAGCTTTGCGTCAGAACGCTTGCCCTCGGCGGCCTGAATCTCTGCCAGCAAATACATCGGCCCCGCGGCCTTATCCTTGGCCAGGTGAATGGCTCGCGTGGCCTCCGCTTCCCCATCACTCAGCCGATTTACCTTCACGTAGGCAAAGGCAAGTTCGTAGTTGGCTCTCCAACCCGCGCGGCCCAGCGACACAGCTTTTTCCAGTGAAGTGATTGCGTCTGCCGGCGCCCCGCTCGCCAATTGCAGATGCCCCAGGGAAACGAGCGCCAATTCGTGATTCGGATCCAGAGAAAGTGTGTGCTTGAAATCCTCGCGGGCCGCATCCAGATTTTGTAGCCCGAGTTCCGCAACACCTAGATAATAATAAGCGTCGGGATTGCTCGGAGCTTTCTGCGACACCTTGGCAAAGATCTTCTTGGCGACATCATAGTGAGCTTTGTTGAGTGCATCCATGCCCTTCTGCATGTCCACTCGAAGCTGCAGAGTCAGAATGTAAGCGGGAGAAGTGCCTCCTGTCCCTGTCGACATGGATTCCGGGATCAGGTAGATGAATACGGGAAGGCTCGCGTGGCCGAAAACCAGGCTTACATTCTCGGTTACCTTATGATATCCCGGGCACTCCACTACCACTGTGTATTCACCTGGCGAGAGATTATTGAATTGGGCCCCGGTTGAGCCTTGCGTCGTTGCGATCGTGTCGAAATTCGCAAGCGGGGAAGTTAGATGGACGATCGCCTCAGAATCGATCGCATTTCCGTGCTGGTCACGCACGGAAATCTCCAGATTAAACGCAGGGTTGTTCTCGACCGAAGCAATATTGGCCGGAGCACCGTTTGTAGGGGCCCCGCCACCCCGCTGTCCCCATACCGGAGACGACACGAAAATTAGCGCACACCACAACATCGCGGATCGCCCCCGCTTCCGTGAGGACACAGCCACACCGCCCATATTGTGTCGCTCCCTTCTCTCGAGAGAACCCCTAAGGTTAAGCATCTGCGAATGTTCGGTCAAGGGGCTGCATCACCCTAATTGGTGAGGCTATCGGCAAGATAATAGGCGAGCAGTACTGGCAAATCTACTCATCCTACTGCCATGCAGGTCTCAACCCCCTCCCGGGTTACGCCCCGGGTACCTTGCTTTTACCGTGCTGCCGGAATATACTGACACTTCGCTCTGAAACGGGTCGCACCATAGAGTGGGCGCAAGCCCACTTTTTTGTTGCCGCCGGTAGGAACGAGCTTTTAACCGGCCTAGGTCGGGGAGTCTCCGCGTGAATTTGGAAAAGGTCCGCGAAGCTGCTGAACGCGTGGCGCGTTCAGAGGGCTTGGAAGTCGTGGATGTCGAATGGAAGATTGGTAAGCAGCGCTTCCTGCGGGTGTACATCGATCGGGTGCCCCCGCCGAGGCCGACGGATGCAACCGATGGCGGAACACCGCCGGATCCCTTCGCCAAGATTAGTCACGCGGATTGCGAACGAGTGAGCCAGCAATTGAGCGTGATCCTGGACGTGGAAGAACTGATTCCCGGCCCGGGCTACATCCTGGAAATCAGTTCGCCAGGGATGGATCGTGCGCTCAAAAGGGCCGGAGATTTCGAGCGCTTCAGCGGACGTCTGGCCAAGATTACGACCAGCGAGCCGGTGGCTGAGGCCAAGTTCTTTGAAGGGCGCTTGCAGGGTTTCGCGGATGGCAAAGTCCGCATGCAGTTGAAAGGCAAGGAAGCTCGAGTCGTGGAAATACCCTTGGAGATAATTCGAAAAGCCAATTTGGTAATCGAATTCTAGGAAAGCGAAATGGCGAATCTGCTCTATCAACAAATTGAGATGCTCAGCCGGGAAAAGCATATCGAGCCCGAGGTGGTGATTGCCGCCATCGAAGACGCCATGGTTGTTGCCGCTCGCAAGTTCTACAAGTCGGAGGAAGACCTCCGCGGAAAGTTCAACCCCGAATCCGGGCAGGTGGACGTGTTTTCCGTCCTCACCGTCGTCGAGGAAGTGGCCGACCCCAAACGCGAAATTAGCGTCGCGGACGCCAGGAAAAAGAATCCCAACGCTGAAGTCGGCACTGAAATCACCACCAACAAGCCCACCGACGTGCTCGGGCGCATCGCCGCGCAAACCGCCAAGCAGGTGATCCTGCAAAAGGTGCGCGAAGCCGAGCGCGACACCATTTACAACGAGTATCACACCCGCGCGGGTGAGCTGGTCACCGTAATCGTGAAGCGCGCCGAAGGCCCGGACCTCATCGTGGACATGGGGCGGACGGAAGCACGTTTGCCGAAGCGCGAGCAATCTAAGCTTGAAACCTACAACATTGGCGAACGCCTTCGCGTGGTAATTCGTACGGTGGACCGCGCGGCAAAAGGCCCGCAAGTCATCGTTTCGCGCGCGGATGCCGCCCTGGTGCAACGTCTGTTTGAAATGGAAGTCCCCGAAATTTACGACGGCACCGTGCAGATTCGTGCGGCGGCCCGCGAAGCCGGCGAACGCACCAAAGTCGCCGTGGCCAGCCGCGACAAAGACGTTGATCCCGTCGGCGCCTGCGTGGGCATGAAGGGCATGCGCGTGCAATCCATCATCCGCGAATTGCGCGGCGAAAAAATTGACATCATTCCCTACAGCGAAGAAACCGTTGCTTTCGCGCAGAAGGCTCTCAGCCCCGCAAAAGTCACACGCGTTCAGATCGTTGATCCGGAAACCAAGAAACTCGAAGTTATCGTGGAAGATTCGCAACTTTCCTTGGCCATCGGCAAAAAGGGCCAGAACGTTCGCCTCGCCAGCAAGCTCATCGGCTGGGACATTGATATCAAGAGCGAGGAAGAGAAGCGCCGCGAAATCGAAGAGCAGATGACCGCGCTGACCACTGTGACTACTCCGCTCACAGTGCTCGCGGGTGTCGGGCCCAAGACCATCGAAAAAATCGAAGCCGCCGGCATCACCTCTCTGGAAAAACTCGCCGGCATGACCCCCGAGCAGCTGATGGAAATTCCCGGCATCGGCGAAAAGATGGTGGACAAAATTTATCAGGCGGTGAACCGCTTCTATGAAAGCGGCGACACCGGCGCTGCGGCTACTACGGAAACCACCGCGGAAGGCGCTGAGCCTGCCCCTGCCGAAAACGCGGAAGCCGCAAGCGAAGCCCCCGCTGAACCCGGCGAAGCCAGCGCTGAAACTCCAGCGCCAGAGTCCGCCGCGCCGGACGCCGCTGAAACGAAATCCGATGCCGAAGAACCTGCCGCCGAGGCTACCTCCGCGGCCGCTGCATCTTCGGAAGCCCACGCTTCCGCGGAGCAGCAGGAAGAGAAAAGTTCCTAACGAAGCATGAGTGACGCATCCCAAGTCCGTATCAATGAACTCGCCCGCGAACTCGAGGTCAAGGCAAAAGCCATCATTGACCTTCTTCCGGGATTTGGCGTAACCGAGAAAAAGACTCACTCCAGTTCGATCACCGTCGAAGCTGCCGAAAAAGTCCGCCATCATTTGAAAAATGTCGCTGACGCCGAGGCAGCTGCCGATGCGGAACGCTCCGCGAAGGAAGCAGCGGCCAAGGCTGCGCTGCGGCGACCCGGCCAGCATCCTCCGGTCGCGGCTCCTGCAAAACCTGGTGTATCTGTAACTGCCGCCCCTGTGGCACACGCTCCGGCCGCTCACGCCGCCCCTACAGCCCATGTGCCTGCCGTCCATCCACCCGCGGTTCATTCTGTCGCGGTTCCCACTGCACCCAAAACAGTTCCGGCCGCGCCCAGTGTTGCGCCCGCTCCCGCAGCACCAGTGGCGCGCCCAGCGGCACCTGCAGCACCCGCCGCCACGCCAGTCTCCCCTGCAGTAGCTAAACCAGTTGCCCCTGCGGTCGTTTCCGCGCCACCCGCTACTGCTGCTCCAAAGCCTGTTCCAACGCATCCCACCAGGCCCGGTGCTCCTGCGGCCCAACCCGTGGCAACCCGTCCTGGAGTTCCTCCAGCGGGTCGCCCTGTGCACCCTGGCACGCAACCTGTCTCCGCGCGCCCTGCGGCCGCCGCGCCCGGTGCGGCAGCTCGAACCCAAGTTCCTCCCCGGCCACCGATGCCCACAGGCAATCGCGGACCGCTCCCTGGTACAACGCCCGGCAGCGGCCAGCGTCCCAGCGGGCCGCGTCCCGGACAACCCATGCGTCCGCAACAGTCTGGACAGGGCGGCCGGCCCTATACGCAACGCCCCGGTAGCGGTCCAGGTGGTCCCGGCGGGCCAAGCCGTACCTTTGGTCAAAGACCTGGCGCAGTGCCAACGGGCTCGCGTCCCGGCCCGCGCACTCCCGGGCGTCCCGCGATGCTGCCGCCATTTCCAGAAAAGATGCCGGTCAAAGCGGAACCAGGCAAGCCTCTCTACGCGCGCAAGCCCACGCAACGCCAGCGTCCCATGGTTGACAAGCGGGAGATGGAAGGCGAGCGCAAGCTCCATCCCACCCGGCAACGCCAAGGTGCGGGCGGTCGAGGCGTGGCTGCGGCTACCATTGCTCCTCCGGAACCCCGCGCGCCGCGCGAAGTGACTCTAACCGAGGGCATCACTATTCGCGAACTGGCGGAAAAACTCGATATTCGCGCCAAGGATTTGCTGAAAACCCTGCTTGATCGCGGCGTCTTCGCCAGCATCAACCAGGCTCTCGATGTGCAAACCGCTACGGACCTCGCGCAATCCTTCAACGGCGTCGTCAGCGTCGTTTCCTTCGAAGAAGAGATGGTCCTGGAAGTCGCCAAGGAAGAAACCAAGGAAAATCTCAGGCCGCGTCCGCCCGTCGTTACGGTTATGGGCCATGTGGATCACGGTAAAACCAGTTTGCTCGACGCTATCCGTGAAGCCGACGTTGCCGGTGGCGAAGCGGGCGGCATCACGCAGCACATCGGGGCGTACAAAGTTCAGGTACAAGGCAAGGCCGTTGTATTCGTCGATACGCCCGGTCACGAAGCATTCACCCGCATGCGCGCTCGCGGCGCAAAGGTCACGGACATCGTCGTGCTCGTTGTGGCCGCGGATGATGGTGTCATGCCGCAGACGCGTGAAGCCATTGATCATGCCAAAGCCGCGGGCGTGCCCATCATTGTCGCCGTGAACAAAATTGATAAGCCGGAAGCGCAGCCGGAGCGCGTCAAGCGCCAGCTTTCCGATCTCGGCCTGATGCCTGCGGAATGGGGCGGCGAGACGGAATTCGTCGAAGTCTCCGCGAAAAAACGCCAAAACCTCGAAAAGCTTCTGGAGATCATTTTGCTCGTCGCCGATCTGCGCGAATTAAAAGCCAATCCCGACGCACCCGCAAACGGTACTGTCTTGGAATCCCGCGTGGATAAAGGCCGCGGCCCGGTGGCCACGGTTCTCGTGCAAAACGGCACCTTGAACAACAGCGACTTCTTCATTGTTGGCTCCGTCTTCGGCAAAGTCCGTGCCATGTTTGATGAGCGTGGCCGCCCGGTAAAAACGGCCCCGCCATCCACTCCGGTCGAAGTGCTCGGGTTACAAGGTGTTCCCGAAGCCGGCGATCACTTCCAGGTCACGGACGAGGCCAAGGCGCGGCACGTCGTCGAGTACCGCCAATCCAAGCAACGAGATGCGGCGTTGCGCGCGAGCTCCGGCGCTCGAATCACTCTGGATCAGCTGCACGAACAGTTGAAGGCCGGCGAAATCAAGGAACTTCCCATCGTCATCAAGGCCGACGTGCAGGGTTCTGCGGAAGTTCTCGCCGAGATGTTGCCGAAACTCTCCGATGATCGTGTGAAGCTGAAAATCATTAGCGAGGGAGTCGGTGCGGTTACGGAAAACGATGTGCTCCTCGCATCTGCCTCAGGCGCCATCATTATCGCGTTCGGCGTGCGTCCAGACCGCAAGGCTGCGGACCTCGCGCAACAGGAAAAAGTGGACATCCGCACCCACAACATCATCTACGAAGTGTCCGACGAAATTAAGAAAGCCATGGAAGGTCTCCTCGAGCCGGTCATTCAGGAGTCTTACCTGGGCCGCGCCGAAGTACGCAACACTTTCCGCATCAAGGGCTCCGGAACCGTGGCGGGCTGCTATGTGCTCGATGGCATTATGAAACGCGACGCGCAGGTGCGGGTAGTCAGGGACGGCACGCTCATCTATACCTCGAAACTCAACTCCTTGAAGCGCTTCAAGGATGACGCCAGCGAAGTGCGCGCTGGCTTTGAATGCGGTCTCGGCATCGCCAATTTCAACGACGTCAAGGTCGGTGACGTCCTCGAGTGTTTCAACGTCCAGAAGATCAGTGCTGCGGAAGCCGCGGGCCAGAGCAGCGCGCCTTCCGGCCGCAAGTAGGGTTGCAAGTCGAAACAGAGCGATTCCTGAGGCAAACCCCGTGCCCGGGTGATCATCTGACAAGGATGAATGCAGTAGAGGGGAAGCCGCCCTTCTCAAACATTAAGTGCTTGTAGGAAGCAGGCTCGGAGCCGCCTATGCCGGTTGGATTGCTCACGTTGGAGTTGCACATCGCCGAAGCCCAATCCTTGAAAGACAAGCGGCAGGTTTTGCGCAGTTTGAAGGACCGCCTCCAAGCCCACTTTAATGTAGCCGTGGCGGAACTCGATTTCATGGATACCTGGCAACGCTCGGTGGTGGGCGTTGTCACGCTATCCAATGAAGAGCAACATGTCGAAGAAGTTCTGCAGAAAGTCTTGGCTGAAGCGGACCGCCAATTGGGACCCCTGGTGGTTGGACATGAAGTCGAGATATTGTGACTCTGCACAACCGAATTCGAGACACGGAAACACTTTTTGGAAGTAATGTAATCGGGAATCAGGATTAGGCAAGCGGGAACACGATCAACCAGGCAAATTACGGAAATGAGCCCAGACCATCATCGTCATGAACGAGTAGGCGAGGAAATTGCTCACGAAATCAACGCCATGCTCGCCGGCGAGTTGAAGGATCCGCGGCTGGAGTTGAGCGCCTCCGTCAGCGAAGTGCGCGTGCAGCCCGACATGAAACACGCCCGCGTGTTTGTCAGCGTGCGTAGCGATATCCCCAAGGAACAGACCGACGCGATTAAGGCTCTCGAGCACGCCATGGGTTACATCCGTCATGAACTGGTCGAGCGCCTGCAGTTGCGCCGTGTTCCCGAGCTCCATTTCGTCCTGGATTTTTCGCAGGAATATGTCGAGCGCATCGAGCGGCTCTTGAAAGAAGTAAAGAGCGAAAAGCCCCCCAATCCTGAAACCAACTTGTAGCCTCTTCGCCAGGCTCAAAAGGCCCGAAACATACTGTTAGGAACAAAAGACCAACTACACTTCCGCCATGCCACGACAACCCAAACCCGCTCCCTTTGACGGAGCGCTCGTTATCAACAAGCCTCAGGGCAAAACCTCTCACGACATTGTTGACGCCGTGCGCCACATGGCCGGTTTCCGCCAGATCGGCCATCTGGGCACTCTGGATCCTCTGGCGACAGGTGTGCTGGTACTCTTCCTCGGCAAAGCAACTCGCTTGGTGCGCTTCTACTCCGGACGCCGCAAACGTTATGAAGCGGGCTTCCGTTTTGGTTATGCCACAAACACCTATGATTCAGAGGGCACCGCGCAGGCTCCCGATTGCGCGCCCATGCTCGACCGCGAAGTCCTCGAGCGAATGGCAGCCGAATCCGTCGGCCGCTTTCAGCAGATGCCTCCCATCTTTTCCGCTAAAAAGGTGCATGGCCGCCCCGCTTATGAACTTGCGCGCAAGAACGAGCCCGTAGAGCTCAAACCCGCTTCCGTGGAACTTTATGAATACCGCCTGACGGGAATTGAAGGCAGCATCGCCCGCTTTTCCATCGAGTGCTCCTCGGGCACCTATATCCGCTCCCTGGCTCACGACATGGGCCAGAAACTGGGCTGCGGCGCCCATCTTGCCGAAATCACGCGCACCGCCGTGGGCGAGTTTTCTCTGGAGCAGGCCATTCCCATTGACGAACTTGCCGAGGATGCCCGCGCTGGCAAACTCGAGAGCCGCCTCATCCCTCTCGAAGGACTCCTTCCCAATTTCCCCAGCACTCATGTTCTTCCCGTTCTCGAAAAACGCGTCCGCCATGGCGGCAAATTCACTATCATGCTTGCGCAACTCCAACCCGGCCGCGTCGAGCTCCCACCTGGGGCGACCACGCAACTCGATGCCGATGCCACAAGCTCACCCAAGCTCCGCGTCTTCAGCCAGGACGACAAACTGATTGCCATCGCCGAAGCCGTTGTTCCGCGCACCTATCAACCAATCGTCGTCTTCGACCCGCTGCCTTAGCAACGACACTTCTCTTGCCGCTCTGGCCACGCTTGAATCGGGGATTTTCCATCGGTATATTTTACGCGGAGGAGTTTTTTCAGATGTCCACCGCTTCACCGCAGCCCGCACAATCGGTCGGCAGCCCCGGCTTTAGTCGCCTCGTCATCGCTCACGAACTACTTGCCTTGCCAGACACCGCTGCGCAGCAGGCAAGAAACCTCTGCACCGAATTGGAAGCGGGGAACATCTTGCTTCTGCCACGGTCTCCGATACACATTCCCGAAGAAGACCGCAAATTGCTCCTCGGACAGAAGCAGGCCAGCTCCGCCTATCACAAGAATATTGCGTATCATCCGGCGGAGGATCGCGTCACGGGCCTCGATGCTTCGGAGGAAGCTCAAGCTCAGGAGTTGCGTCGGCTCCTGCGCGACTATTCGCAGCGTTCCGCGGAATTCCTAGATCGTTTCTTGCTTCCCTATGCCCACAAATGGACGATGGATTTCGCGAGCTTCCGCCCCATTGAAGAGCAAGGGCGCCCGGCGCGATTGCACGCGCGCAATGATCTGCTTCATTTCGATTCGTTCCCCACCCGGCCCACCAATGGGGCGCGCATCCTGCGCCTCTTCACCAATATCAATCCAGCGCAGAATCGCGTGTGGTTGACTTCGCAAACCTTCGAATCGTTTGCGCCGCATTTTGCGCGTGCAGCGGGCTTGCTCGCTTCTCCCCGCAATTCCTTCAAGGACACACTCCATTCCATGGCGCGCGCCTTGCGTCTCCCTGTGGCGCACCGGCCACCCTACGACGATTTCATGCACCGCTGCCACAACGCCATGAAGGAAGACGCGGGCTTTCAGGAAACGACTCGCAAAGATCGCTGGGAGTTTCCCCCGAACTCCACTTGGCTGGTGTTCACCGATTGTGTAAGCCACGCCGTGCTCACTGGCCAATACGCCCTCGAGCAGACCTTCCTGATACCGCAGTCCGCGCTTGTCGAGCCGCAGCGCTCGCCCCTCGCCGTCCTGCAGAAAATTACCGGCAAGCGTTTGACAATTTAGATTACATCTCCGGTGGTGTTGTCGGTGGAGGCTGAGGAATATTCGGCTGCTGCCGCGGATTCGGCTGCACGGGAGCCGGATTCTCTTGAGGGTTTGGCACCGCCTCCGGAGGCTGCTGGCTCGGTGGAGGTGCGGGTTCAGTTCCCACAGGTTGCGTGGGCTGCCCGGGTTCCGGCGTCGGCGTTGGCGTTGGCGTGGGCGTTGGCGAAGGCGTTTCCGCCGGAGGTGCCAGCGGTGCGCTTGCTCCGGCGGCTCCCCGGCCGCTCGTGTCGCCGCGCCCTGCATAAATATCGTGACTCTCGCGGAAAGGCAAACGCACGCGCCGTGGAGTGATCAGAATCAGCAATTCGGTATCGGTGAAAGAGTTGTTCCGCAGGCCAAACAGGTACCCGGCGCCGGGAATTTTGGCAAAACCCGGAAGCCCTGTGATCGTGCGAGTTTCCTCCTTGTCAAGCAATCCCGTTATAAGGGAAGTTTCGTCCTCCTTAAGTCGCACTACTTGGGTCAGCGTACGGTTGGTGATCACTGGAATGCCGTTGATGCTCGAACCCGCCAGCGCCTTGATGTCGAAATCGAGCTGTAGCGTTACCTCGTTGTTTGGATGCAGCGTGGGTGTGGCCTTTATCTTCAATCCGATGTCTTCATATTCCGACCCTGGATACGGTTGCTGGCTGATGGCTGGGTTGGAGATGAGGCTGGTGGGGCTGGTGATCAACGTCACCAGGCCATCCGTCACTTGCCCGGACACCAGCGGGATATCGTTGGTCACCACAATGTCCGGAAAAGTTCCGCTTGTGAAATCTCCGGCCAGCATAGCAACAGGGTTTGTGCCCGCCGCAGGCTCCAGCGCGCTGACAATAAGTCCACTTCCCGCATCCACGAAAATCGAAACCGTGCCTGATCCCGCATTTGCGATCGCGATTCCGTTGGAACCCTCCAAAAAGCTGCCGATGGCCACCGCGCTGGGTGTACTGCCCACGGTAACGGGCGATTGCGTCGAATATCCGAACGTCCCATTTCCGTTGCCGAGCAGAACCGTAATGGTTCCATCGGACTCATTGGCGACCACCATTGCCGGACCAGTGCTCGCGCTCAGAGTTCCCGTGGCGATGGCCGAAGGACTTGAACCCACGGCGATGGGCGATTTCGGAAACTCCGTGAACGTGCCGTTGCCAACGCCTTCCAGGACGCTCACCGTATTACTCGTCTGGTTGACGATTGCTAGGTCCAGAATGCCGTCGCCATTAAAATCCGCCAGCGTGACCGCCACCGGGCCTTGCTCGGAGTTGGCCACAACATTCGGCAGCGCGAACGGCGATCCCTTCACCTGCGTGAACGTCCCGTCCCCGTTGCCCGTGAACACGGAGTAGGTGTTGTCGTCGAAATTTGTCACCACAAATCCCTGATTGCTGTCCGTATTTGTGTTGATCGTGCCGACGGCAATGGCGCTTGGTTTTCTTCCCACCGTGTATGCGACGGACGTCGCCGGGTTGCTGAACGTGCCATCGCCATTGCCCAGTAGAACGCTCACCGAATTGGTGACCTGCGAGGTGACCAGCAAGTCGGGAAACGAATCAGCATTCGCATTGAAGCTGCCCACACCCAGCGCTACCGGCACGCCTGCGCCTCCCAGCGTGGCAGTGATCTGCGCGGTTCCAGCGCTCAACCCGGTGGCCAGTCCGCTGCTCACGTTAATGGTCGCCACCGCGGCGTTGGAGGACGCCCAGCCCACAATTCCAGAGATGTCCTGCGTGCTGCTGTCGCTGTATGTCCCTATGGCGGTAAACTGCTGCGTCGCGCTCAACCCGATGCTCGGAGTTGCCGGCGTAACCGCAATCGATTTCAACGTCGCTGAAGTCACCTTCAGCGGTACAAGAACGCTTGTGATCGTGCCAACCTTGGCGCTGATCTGCGTGGTCCCAGCCACCAGCCCTCGAGCCAATCCTCCACTCGCGGAGATGGAAGCCGTCGCGGGTGTAGCCGAAGTCCAGGTCGCGATGCTGGTTATGTTTGCCGTGCTAAGGTCGCTGTACGTTCCTGTTGCTGTGAATTGCTGCGTCGTGCCCAACGCAATCGAAGGTGCTGCCGGCGTCACGCTGATGGTTTGCAATGTAGCGTTGGTGATGCCCAGCGGAACAGCGGTGCTGCTGACAGTTCCCAACACAGCCGTGATATTTGCCGTTCCCGCCGCTTGCCCCAGGGCGATTCCCGAGGCCGCGTTAATCGCCGCAATCGAAGCATTGGATGTTGACCAGGTAACCGCGTGCGTGATGTCCTGCGTGCTTCCGTCGCTGAATGTTCCTGTAGCCGCAAACTGCAGCGTGGCTCCCTTCGCGATGGAAGAATTGGCCGGTGTAACGGCGATGGATGCCAGTGTGGCCGAGGTCACGGTCAGGCTTACAGCGGGACTCGCGATGCCCTGGGTGGAACTCGGTGCTCCCCCTGCCAGGAGAAACGGCGAGCCCGTCGCTGCGGCAAATTGTGTTACGGAGTTCGGTCCCTGATTCAGCAGGATGGTGATTGTATTATCCGCCTGGTTGAGCACCGCAAGATCCTGTGTACCGGCCTCCCGAAAATCCGCGGTGACCAGCGCCACAGGCGATTGGCCCACCGTGAATTGCTCCGTGGGAATTGTCGTTCCGCTCGCCCCCGGATTCCCCGTGAACCCCGTGCTGCCAAGGCTGCCGGAAAGCAACGATAGCGTGATGGGGTAGCGGTCACCGACAAAGAAGGTGGCCGGCTTGCCATCTTGCGCGAGCAGCAGAACCTCCTGGCCACTCTGCACCAGCGAAAGCGCTTTGGAAAAATTGGCAGTGGCCGTGGGCAGCGAAAGCAAAAAAGTGGATTTCCCGCCCCCGATCGCCACAATAGGTGGGATCGCGGAGGCCAGGCTCGTGATTCCAGACCCAGAGGCCCCGCCGATCGAGCTCCCGAAAACGCTGGCCAGCACCGTCAGCAGTTGGGTGATGCTCGATGCGGCTTTTACTTCCGCTATCAGATTTGGCGGGATGGCATAGAACGTGGTGCTGGCGGGCGGCGTGATTCCCAGTTTTGTCGCGTTCGTTCGATCCACCTCAAGCAGATCGATCTCCAGCAAAACCTCGCCGCGTTCATGTTCCAACTGCTCAATGATGTCCCCCGCCAGCCGCACCCGCTGGGGCGTGTCCCGGATCGTGATAGAACGCGACTCCGAGGATTGTTGCAGGTGTTGCGAGCCGGTCAATTCGCGCAGCACTCGGAATAGTTCCGTCATCTCCGTGGCTTCCACGGATACCGGCAACTGAAAGGTCTCTTCAATCTCGGGCTCGAATGCCTTGCGTTTCTCCGCCGAATCTGCAAACACGAACATCAGCTTCGGGCCAAGGACGCGCCAGGATGTCCCGGCTTCCAGTGCCAGCACCTTCATCGCGGTTCCGAAATCCGCGTTCTCCAGACGCAGGCGCACGGCGCGCGCCGGCAAGTCCGGATCGAAACTGGCCTTCACGCCAAACGCGCTGGCTACCTGCTCGTACACGCTGCGCACATCGCTGCGCACATCAAAGCTGTGCGTGACTTTTTCCGGTTGTAGAATCGGCAAGCCTACCGGCGGTTCCACCCGCTGCACTTCTTCTTTTTCCTTGCTTTGCGCCTGAAATTGCCTCAAGCGTCCTTCGACAATCGGGTTTTTCGGATCAATGCTTAACGCGCTTGCAAGCTCCAGCGTGGCCCCTTGATAGTTTCCCTCCACCGCCAGCCGTTCCGCATTTTCCACGTGGGCGCGCACCAGCTTGGACCGCAACGCCGCGCCCTTGCCCACGATGGTCACGTCCATCGGAGCGTAGCGTGCCGCCTCCTCGTAAGCCCTCAGCGCGTCCTCTTCGTCCCCGGCCGCTTCGGCTTTGGCGGCATACTCGATTAGTTTCTTTGCCATCTTTGGGTTCGGCTTCACAAGCACGAACGGGTCTTGCGAGGGATTCCCGGCGGACGCGCCGGATTGTGCTGGCGTCTGCGCGCACACCAACAGCCCAGCGAGCAGCAGCGACAACGCGGGACGCAAGGTGTCAGCCAGCATTCTCATGGTTAGACGCAAGTGCCTATTCTACCGTGAGGTAGGGAACGGTGGGGGAACTTGACGCAGGAATCGGGGAGCGGTAAACTGAATGTGCTGTTGCAAGTAATTTTCAACTGGCCAGACCTTGCTCTCTGCTTTCCTCATCGCACTTCGCGAGGGCGTCGAAGCTGCCCTCGTCGTTGGCATCATCCTCGTCTACCTCTCGCGCACAGGCCGCGCTCATCTGGCCCGTTACGTTTGGGGCGGGGTCGCCTCCGCCGTCGCCCTAAGTCTTGCCGCTGCTATTGCTTTGGAGCGATTCCGCATTAGCGAGGACGGCTTTGAGGGGCTGCTCCTTCTCGTGGCTGCCTTCTTCGTGGTCACCATGATCATATGGATGAACCGCGTGGCTCGCCACCTCAAAAAGGAAATCGAACAAAAGGTGGAAAGTTACGCCGAACGTGCCGGCAAGGCTGCCGGTTGGGGCATCGCTCTGTTCGTTTTCCTGATGGTATTGCGTGAAGGGGCGGAACTTGCGCTCATCCTCCGTGCCGTCGAGCTGTCCACTGAAGGTCTGCAAATCTGGATCGGCACGGCTGTGGGCATCGGTGCCGCCGTAGCCGTCGGCGCCTTCTTTTTTAAGGGCACACTCAAGGTGCCTCTCCAGCGCTTTTTCGCTGTCACCAGCGCCATCCTGATTCTGGTCTCCATTCAACTCGCCGTCACCGGTCTCCACGAATTGAGCGAGGCGCGTTGGCTCCCTTCGAGTAAAGGGGAAATGGCGTTACTGGGTCCCATCGTGGCCAATGAGTTGTTCTTCTTTGTTTTTATTTTTGGTGCGGCAGCCCTTCTGGTTTTCCGGGAGTGGCAATCCGCCTCGCACGCAAAGGCGGCCACAACGGTTCTTAACGACGCGGAGCGTCGCTTGCTCGAAGCGCAGAACCGCCGGCAACGCCGCTGGATGATCGCCGCCGCGGTGATGAGCCTCAGCGTCATCCTGGCTCTGACTGCCGACTTTATTTATGCGCGCGTGAATGCGGCCCCCGTACAAGCCAAACCCGTGGAAGCGGTCAACAATCTTGTCAAGATTCCCGTGGCGGAAGTGCAGGACGGCAACCTCCATCTCTTCACCATCAACGTAAATGGACAAGCCATCCGCTTCATGGTCATAAAGAAACCCGGCGGCTACGGCACCGCGCTGGATGCCTGTCTCATCTGCGGCCCCGATGGCTATCGCCAGGAAGGGCAAAACGTAATCTGCCGCCGTTGCGCCTCGGCCATCTACATTCCTTCGATTGGGCAAAAGGGCGGATGCAACCCCATCGGATTTGCCTCATTGGTGGATGGCGATACGATCGTCATCGATGTTGCCGCCCTGACCAAATCCGCCGAGGAGATTCCGAAGTAGGCGTTGGAAGGTTTGCGCAAGGGATCGGCTTTTTTGTCCCGAGCACAAATAGGGGCACAGTTTTCTGAAAAAATGGACTTCCGTCATTCCGAACGGAGTCTGCGGAGTGAGGAATCTCTCTTGTCCTGGGTTCCTCCAAACAGAGATTCCTGAACGGAAACAGGGTTCTGACCAGGTGACATGTTCCTTCGACTCGTAACCGATTCATTCACTCGCCGCCCTCGTCGCAAGCTCTTGACCATGGCCGCGCTCGCCCTCGGCATGGCCGTAGCGACCGCCGCGCTCAGCGTCTCTCTGGACGTCGGCGACCGCCTCGCTCGGGAATTCCGTAGCCTGGGCGCGAATCTCCTTGTCACCCCGCAAGCCGATTCCTTGCCGCTGGAAATTGGTGGCGTGGATTATCGTCCCGCGAACGCCGGCGCCTACCTCCCCGAAGCCGACCTCGGCAAACTCAAAACAATTTTCTGGCGCTTCAACATCATGTCCTTCGCGCCCATCTTGGATGTTCCGGTAAAGGTGTGGTCACCGGCGTCCAAGAACTGGTCCAGTCCTGGCGTCGTAGACAATGCCACTCTCATCGGCACTTGGTTCGACCGTGCCGTTCCTATTCCCGACGGCACCACCTATGAAACCGGAATTGAGAAAACCAATCCCTGGTGGCATGTGGAAGGGCAGTGGTTCAAAGACGATTCCGCAGAGTGTGTCGTCGGTGCGAACTTTGCGAAGAAATTTGACGTCAAGCCGGGCGATGTCCTGCACGTGACTACGACCGACAAGCCAGCCGGAATGGAGTTGAATGTCGTCGGAATTCTGACCACCGGCGGGCCGGAAGACAATTCCCTCGTTGCTTCGCTTGGCCGTGCTCAGCAACTCGCGGACAAGCCCGGCCAATACCGCCGTCTCTATGTCAGCGCTCTGACCAAACCCGAAGACGCCTTTGCGCGCAAAGATCCCAAAACCATGACGCCTGCGGAATTTGACACCTGGTACTGCACGCCCTACATCAGCGCCATCGCTCTCCAGATCAGTGAAGAGTTGAAGGGTACAGACGTGCGCGTGATTCGCCGCGTAGCCGAAGGCGAAGGCAACATCCTCACTCGCGTGCGCACCCTGCTTTGGCTGGTAACATTCGCCGCGCTACTGGCATCCGCCTTGGCCGTCGGAGCCTCCGCCGCCGCTTCCGTCATCGAACGTCGCACCGAAATTGGCCTGATGAAGGCTCTTGGCGCAGGCTCAGCCCTTGTCGGAGTGTTGCTGGCCGCGGAACAACTGCTCCTTGCTTTAGTAGGCGGCGGCATCGGCTACGCCCTGGGCATCGTCTTGGCGCGCATCCTCGGTGAACGTATTTTCGGCTTCACTCCCGCCCCCAATCTTTTCGTGCTGCTGATAATTCTTGCGCTTGCGGCACTCATTACCTTATTGGGCAGCGCGTTTCCGCTGCGCCGGGCTTCGCGCTACGATCCCGCCCCCATTCTGCGAGGCGAATGATGCCCACGACCGCAATGTTCTGGCGCATCGTCCGAAGGCTTCTCACCGCGAACTATTCCCGCCTCTTCGTGATCTTGCTCGCACTGGGAGCAGGCGCGGCCGTAACTTCAGCCCTTCTAAATCTCCAGATTGACGCCAAGCGCCGCCTCACCACCGAATTTCGCGCACTTGGTGCGAATGTGATCGTGGCACCTCGCGATGCGGGTACGGATGGCAATGGTGCGACGCTGGACGAAACGGTTCTAGCTCAGTTACCCGCGGAGCACGAAGGCAAACCCGTACCGGCCGTGGCCTTCCTATACGTGATCGGCGAAATCGCCAAGGCCGGTGCAGTCCACTTCGAACCAGCCGTAATCGCGGGCACGCAAGGCCACGGCTTAACCGAGATTCGCCCCGGCCGCCGCAGCGAATATTTTGCGTCATTAGAGAACGATCCCGATGCCTGCGAAGTTGGCGCCAAAGCCGCCACACAATTCCAGGTTCACGCGGGCGACTCGCTGCAACTCCGAAACGCCGGACGCACCGCAACCTGCAAGATTTTTGCGGTCGTAGCCACAGGCGGTGCCGAAGATACGCAGATTTTCACGCGCCTCGCCACCGCTCAGTCCCTCGCGAATCTTCCCCGCCGCATCAGCCTGATTCAACTGAGCGTCACCGGCACTCCTGATTCGCTGAATCGTTTTATCTCCCAACTAAGCCGCAGCCTCCCCGCCGTGGACGTTCGCGGCATCAAACAACTCGCGGAAGCCGAAGGCCGCATCTACAACCGCATCAGCGGTCTTCTTTCTGCAACCGTGATCCTCGTGCTTATCCTTACTTCGCTCTGCGTCATGGCGGGCATGAGCAACGTGGCCATCGAACGCAAAAACGATGTCGGCTTGATGAAGGCCATCGGCGGCTCCGTGCGCCGCGTCGTGCGCCTTTTCCTCGCCGAAGCTATTCTCATGGGCATTGTCGGAGGCTTGCTGGGCTCCGCGTTCGGGTTGCTAGTATCAATCTGGCTGGGGAAAGCCGTGTTTGGTGTGGCTGCGCAGCCTCGGTGGATTGTGTATCCTGTTTCCGTGGCCATCACCGTGATCGTTTCCATCGCCAGCGCCTTTCCTTTGCGGCGCCTGGCCAGCATTCGTCCCGCATCCGTTTTCCGAGGTGAAGCGTGAGCTCCCAGGTTGTCATCGATTCATTGGTGAAGGAGTACGGAAACCTGCGCGCCCTGAATGGCATCTCCGTCAAAATTCAGGCGGGGGAGTGGGTCGCACTTATGGGCCCGTCCGGCTCTGGCAAAACCACCTTGATCAATATTCTTGGCGGCCTCGATACGCTGACCTCCGGCCACGTCGTCGTTGACGGCGTCGATCTCGCCAAACTTGGAGAAAGCGATCTGGTGCGTTATCGCGCGGAAAAAATCGGCTTCGTCTTCCAGCAGTTCCACCTGGTGCCTTACCTCAACGCTCTCGAAAACGTCATGCTGGCGCAGTACTTTCATAGCATCACCGACGAACCTCAGGCCGCCCTCGCGCTGAAACGCGTCGGCCTCGGCGACCGCCTGACGCACCTACCCTCACAGCTTTCCGGCGGCGAGCAGCAGCGCGTGGCCATCGCCCGCGCCCTCATCAACCAACCCAAGTTGATCCTCGCCGATGAGCCCACCGGAAACCTCGACGAAGCCAACGAAGAAATCGTCCTCGAGTTGTTCCGCGAACTCCACAGCGCGGGCCACACTATCCTCATGGTCACTCACGACCCCGATATCGCCCAGCAGGCTGACCGCCGCATCGAGTTGGTGCACGGCCACCTTGCCGTGGACCAACGCGTCACCATGGACGACGGCATTCACTTCGATCATCTGCTCGAACAAATTTGGGTTTGCGGCGAAGAAGGTAACGCCGCCGACGTCGAGCACATCCGCACGCCCGGCGGCGTGGATCCCGTGCGCACCCTGGCCCGCATGGAAGATCTCCACTTGGTCACCGTCGAGGATCACCAGGTGCGGCTAACCGAACGCGGCGAAAGCCGCGCCCGCGATGTCGTGCGCCGTCATCGTCTGGCCGAACGCCTCTTCAAAGACACTTTCCGCATCGACGATCACGAAGCCCACACTCAGGCTTGCAAATTCGAGCACATCATTAGTCCCGAACTCGATCAGCGCATCTGCTCCTTCCTCGGCCATCCCACCACCTGCCCCCACGGCAATCCCATCCCTCCTGGCGATTGCTGCAACCACAAAACCAAGGAAGACTCCCGCTGATCTTGCCTCTGTATGGCCCGTCCTTCTTAGGCCGGCCGCCCTCGTGATTCCTCTCCACGTAGGGGCGCAGGACTCCTGCGCCCCATGTCCGCACGACCCACTGTTCTTGTCACCCAATCCTGTTTTTCCTATCTCTTTCTCCCTCCGTCCCGAAGCGAAGTCACACTTCTCCCTGAGCGATTCCTGTAGAGTGAGTCCCTCTTCAATCTCAGATTTCAGGATGGAGCGTTCTGGCTGTAAACTGTCAACTGTGAACTAAAAACTTCTTCCCCCCATGCCCATACCAATCGATCGCCGCAAAAAACCCACCGCCGTCAAGATTCACGTGAAAACCGGCGCGGGTGTGGACATCACCTGGGCCGACGGCCACGAAAGCCATTTCGATTTTCCCTATCTACGCGACAATTGCCCCTGCGCCACCTGCAACGATGAGCGCGAAAAGAAAGAAGCATTCGCCGGCAGCACTCCCGCGCCCTCTGCCGTCCTGCCGATGTTCAAGCCCAAGCCCCGCGCACAGTCCGCCACACAAGTGGGAAACTACGCCATCCAAATCAACTTCAACGACGGCCACTCCACGGGAATCTTCAGCTACGACTACCTCCGCTCCATGTGCCCCTGCGCCGATTGCGCCAAGACCTTCCGCACTCCCTCCACTTAACCTGAAATTCATGGATGTATTTTCCACGGCCGTAAGCTAGGAAAGATCTGTCATTCCGACCGGAGGGACGGCGGTTTTAGCCGTCCCGGAGTGGAGGAATCGCTAATAAACTGTAAATCTCGACCGAAATTGTTCTTTGACTTCAAGTTCAACGCTTAATTAGCCGGTGGCTCCAAACTCTTAATTTTTTCCTGCACCCCCGGCGCCACCTTCGAATTCGGCTGCAATTCCAAATATTTCTCATAAGCCTTTTTGGCTTCGCTCTTCTTCCCCATTTGCAGATACGCATCCCCTAGATTCAAATAGGCGATGGCGCGATTCGGGTCCAGCGCAATCGTCTTCTGGAACCATTCGACCGCGTCTCCATACTGCCCCAACTTGAACATCGCAAACCCGGAGTTATTCGCGAACAATGCGCTCTCCGGCTTCATCTGCGCGGCCTGCTTGAATTTCTCCGCTGCCTCACTGTACTTCTTCTCTTTATAAAGCCGCATGCCCTCATCGTTCGTCGCTGCAGCCACGTCCTTGGTGCCAGTACCGCCAGCCTCCGCGCCAGTCGCCGCAGTTCCACCGCTCTTGCCAGCCACCTGTCCGCCTTGCAGTTTCGCTTCCGCCTCCGCCAACTGCTTCTTCAACTCCGCGTTCTGCGCCGCTTCCTTTCGAATCTCCTCTCGCATTTGTTCCAATTGTGTGTTCAGCTTGATTCCTTCATCTCCCAATTGCGCCGAATTCTCGTTCAAGAATTCCGTCTCGTGGTTCAACTCGAAAATGAAATCGCCACCCTCGCTTCCTGGTAAGTTTCCAAATACCGGTGTCTGGTGAGAAAGTGCCGACACCGCTGGAGTAACGTACGCCGCAAGTTCCGTCGCCGTCACCACGCCGTCGCCATTCAAATCCGCTCGCCCATCCAAAGCCTGCAGCAGCGTCCACGTGAACACCGAATGCCCGTTTGGCCCGTTGTCCGCCACTTGCTGGTCCGCTCCTCCGGCGGTGAACATCTGCCGCGCCGTCCGCCGCGAAATCTCCAGCAGGTAATTGCCCAGGCCCAGTGTTCCCCCGCCGCGCGTCAACGCCAGCCCGCTGTAGCACGAGTCCATCACAAACAAAACGTGTTTCGCCGGAATCGCCTCCGCAATATCCTGGAAATTCGTCATCGAAATCGCCTGGCCCTCGTAATTCGTCAAGTCCGCGTCCACCGGAATGATGTAGCCCAGGTCCCGCCCAGACGCCAGATGCCGCGTGGCTCCATGCCCCGCAAAAAACACAAACACGCGATCCTCGCGCTTCACCAAATCGGGATTTCCCAGCTTGTCTCCCAAGAGCGACAGGATGTTTTGCCGCGTCGCTTCCTTGTCCAGCAACAGAAACGTGTGCTCCGGCTTGAAATTGTATTTCTTGATCAGCAGATCGCGCACAGCCTGCGCATCATTTGCCGCGTAACTCAGCTTCGGCCACGTCTGGTACGTATCTACGCCAATCACCGCGGCCCAAC
>Ga0181518_10001052_pt1 | contig 29063 bp, 31 predicted proteins | sample PEATcosm2014_Bin_28_FD_119751 | JGI IMG/M metagenome (GOLD analysis project Ga0181518, IMG submission 119751) | Peatland microbial communities from MTU Mesocosm Facility, Houghton, MI, USA - PEATcosm2014_Bin01_60_metaG | ecosystem: Environmental > Terrestrial > Soil > Wetlands > Peat | place...
ATACACCGCCTCCGGTTTGGCCGCCTCCAGAATTTCGCCCAGCTTCTTGCCGGCAACGCCTTTGCGGAGGAGTGAGTTGAAGGGTTCGTGGGGAACCGTGATGTCCAATAACATTCTCATAATTTGCCTTTGACAACGAGTTCAACCGCATGGGTTCCCTGAAAATCCTGGCGAAAATGGAGAGAAATCGAGTGTCCCGAAAATCTTGTCGGAAATGCGCGATTTTTCACTATAGTGGTACCGATTACACGGATGGGAAAAATTCTGCATTCCCCACTCCCAACTCTTCAATTAAATCATCCGTGTAATCTCCCGATTCCGAATCGGGATGGTAAAATCTCCGCGAACCTGCTCGATTCTGACGGATTGCAGTGCAAAGGCGCAGAAATTTCCAACTGAAGGTCAATATAGGTTAATAGAGGTTAGGCCTGGCGCTGGTCAGCGTGACGAAGCTCGTGTAGTCCAGGTTGAAATGGGCGACGCCATCGGACACGGGCACGGGGTCCAGCGCCTTCATGCCGCGCGCGGCGTCGGTGATGGTGGGGTAAAGCGTCCTCACCGATGCCGGCAGGCCCTTGATCGTGACGGGGCGGGTGGCGCCGATGTTGACCATGTGGATCGCGTAGCCGTGCGTGGTGTCGCCGTAGGCGGCGGCGGTGATGCGCGGGCGGTCGCTGGTGATGCCCACCGAAGGCGCTTCCGGCGGAGTCAGGTTCAACTGTTTCAGGTTGTAGAAACGCTGCGTCGGTTGCAAAGGCTGCCCGTTGCGGCCGCCGCTGAGGAGGGAATAATCATCGGTGAACTGCCAGTGCAGGATTGAAATGGGATGGGAGAGCGCCAGACAGCGCATGTAGAGGTTGATTTCGTCCAAGCCATACCACGGCTCGAGAAAGAGGAAGCGGTGGCTGTAACTGGCCGGGTCGGTGCCGCCCTCGGCGATCATCAGCGGGAGCTTGAAGCGCTGGGCGACCTCGCCCCAATGGGCGATGATCTGATCGCTGCCGCCGGTCCAGCAATGGTAGGAGACCGCGCCGACATATTTCATGGCATCGGGATCCTCAATGGCAACATCTATGAAATTGGCCGGCCGGGCCGTCGGATTGCCGGTGTCGCCCAGGAGCGGCTTGGTGGCCAATCCCGCCTCGGCGAATGCCGCGCCGAGCCCCTTGATGACGGTGTCCACTTCCTGGGGCGACAGCTTCACATTGATGCCCTGGTCGGCTTCATTGAACGAGAACAGCAGCGGCTCGGCGCCGTAATTCTTCTTCATGTAGGCGATGTAGGACGTGATGCCCTTATACATCGCGGGCCACTTTTCGGGGGCGATTGAGCCGCGCCCGCCGCCGCCCGCGCCCGCCCAACTGGGCACGGACCAGTCGCTGATAATCATGGGAATATGCTTCTGGGCCAGAGTGCGCCCCATCTCCATCGCCTGCGCGACTTTGCTGTCAATTTGCCCGGCGGCGGGATCGCCCGTCTCGGTCTTCTGCCAGGAGCTTAACGGCATTTCCAGGCGCGCCCAGGCGCAGCGCAGGTTGGCGAGGTTGTAGGCGATGGTGGCGGTGTCGGCCGGGCTTTGCAGCCGGAAGTTGCCGCCGATGCCGATGAAGCCGGGACCGGTCTTCGCGGGATCAACCGTAAGGTTGACAGGAACGCTGTCCACGTCGCAAGCCGCCTTGAGCGTGAAGGCGGTGTGGAAGGGCTTTGCGGGATCGAGATTGCCATTGCCGACGGCAATCAAGAGGTTATAGGTCTTGCCGCCTCCGGGCGCTCCTCCTCCTCCGCCGCCGCCGCGCTCAGCGCGTCCGCCGCGTCCGCCGCCGGCGGTTTCCTGGAGGATGACGCGAGTCGGGTTGGCGAAAGTGACTTCGACAACATGATTGGCCGCGCCGGTCAGGCGGATGGATTCGACCTTGTCGTCAACATAATTTGTGCGGCCTTCGGGAAGGCCGGCGAGGGAGAATTTGGCGGGAGCCGGGCTATTGGGAAGGATCTCGGGAAGCAGATACGGGACAAACTCCACGCTGCCGGCGGCGAAGCTCGCGCCGCCCACGTTGAACACATAGTAGATGCCTTCCATCGGGATGGCGGTCGTGGTCGAAGCCGTCACGTCGAAGGTCGTGGTGTCCGTGGCGGTGTCATCAATTTCCACCCGAAGGCTCGCCCCGCCCGCGCCGCCGCCACCGCCCCGGTCGCCCCGCGCGCCGCCGCCGCCGCCGCCGCCCCGGCCGGCCCTGCCACCGGCCGCGCCGCCGAAACCGAGGTTGCCGGTCAATACCAATTTTGTTCCGGTTCGCCCGGTGGTTGACAAAGTGGCCTGGCCGGTTTGGGAGCCGTCGGGAGACGTCATCCGAATGGCGGTGGTCATTTCGATTTGCTCGCCCTTGTAGCGGAAGCAGCGCAGATCGCCCGTTTGCCCCCATTCCGTTTCAGCGCCGGCGCTCAGGCAGAACAGGGAGGCGGCCATTAGACTTGGTATCAGCATTTTCTTCATGATGGAACTCCAATAAGAGGTTTTGGACATGGCAACTGATGAGGAGCTGGCAGGAAAATCGCCTTGCCGCGCCGCGCTTCGGTGGACGCCGCGCGTGTGACGGAATTGGTTCTTGCTCGCGCTCATTTTGAGCGGATGCTACCAGCCGGGCCGGAGGCGTCAAGCGGCAAGTTCTGCTCCCCCGGTTTCATCGTTAGCCTCAGTTGACTTGCGTTCCGATTTGGTGTTACGTTTGTGCCAATGAGTGTTTCTGGCTCTTCTGTTGCCGCCAAACTGCCGCCCCAACGGGGACGCCTTCCGCTCACCATTTGTCATGCACATACCTGACGGTTTTATTGACGGGAAAACCGCGCTGGCCGCCGCCGCGCTCTATCAACTCGGTTGCAGCGTCGCGCCCCTGGCGCGACGTGGCCTGGAAGACGCATGAGCGCCGCCGCCATTGGTCATCATCACGCTCCCGGCGACGGCCCGATGCAACGGCTGCCCGCCGCCTTGAAACTGGGCGTTGCGCTGGCGCTCATTGTCGGCACGGTCCTGGCGCCGCCGTGGTGGACCGGCTGGTTTGCCGGCGTTGCGGCGGTGCTGGCGCTGGCGATTTGGCGGAGCCGCATCCCGCTGATTTTCCTGGCGAAACGGCTGCTGCTGCTGTCGCCGTTTGTGCTCGGCGCGGCAGTGGTCAATGCGTTCGGGCCGGCCGGAGGGGCGCGGTGGCTGCTTCTGGCGGCGCGCAGCGCGCTTTGCTTGCTGACGGTCATTCTGGTTTCCAACACCACGCCGTTCAGCCAAATTCTGCGGGTGCTCCGGCGCGCGCGGGTGCCGGCGCTGCTGATCACGACCATCGCGCTGATGCACCGTTACATTTTCGTGCTGGCGGACGAAGCCGAGCGCATGCGCCGGGCGCGCCTGAGCCGGACCTTTCAACGCGGCCGGCGGATGTGCTGGCAAACGATGGCCACGGTTGCGGGCCAGTTGTTCATGCGCGCGTCCGAACGGGCGGAGCGCATTTACGACGCCATGTGCGCGCGAGGCTGGAAATGAGCGACGCCATCGAAATCACGAATCTGCAATACCGCTACCACGACGGCACGGCCGCGCTGGCCGGGGTGAGCCTGCGGGTTGCGCGCGGCGAGTGCGTCGGATTACTCGGCCCGAACGGCTCCGGCAAATCCACGCTGCTGCTCCATTTGAACGGCATCCTGCCGGACAAGCCGGACGCCAGCGGCGCGGTGAAAATCATGGGGGAAGTTGTCAACAAACAGAATCTCGAAAAAATCCGGCGGCAGGTGGGGCTGGTTTTTCAAGATCCCGACGATCAACTGTTTTGTCCGCTCGCCGCGGAAGACGTTGCCTTTGGCCCGCAACAGCTTGGCCTGTCGGAGGCGGAGGTGGCCGGCCGGGTGCGGGGCGCGCTGGCGCAGGTGGGGCTTGCCGGTTTTGGGCGGCGGGCCACGCATCACCTGAGCCACGGGGAGAAGCGGCGTCTCTGCCTGGCCGGCGTGCTGGCGTGCGACCCGGAGATACTGGCGCTGGATGAGCCGACGAGCGACCTGGACCCGCGCGGGCGGCGGGAATTCAAGGCGCTGCTGCGGACGATCCCGGCGACCAAACTGATGGCCACGCATGATTTGGAATTGGTGGTGGAAATGTGCCCGCGCTCCGTAATTCTGGACCACGGCGCAGTCGTTGCCGACGGCCCGACGCGCGAGTTGCTCAACAACGAAGAACTGATGCTTGCCCACGGCCTGGAGCGCCCGCACATCCTCCGCCACCTCCATCCGCACGAACCGTAACGCGCCACGCTCGGATGGTAGGGCGAGCCTCCTGGCGAGCCACCTCCAGCCATTATTGTCCCAATTGGCGAGTTGTCTTGCCGGGATCTTGGCGGCAATCCAGGACGCGAAAGACAATGACACTCCCTTCGGCGTCCATTTTATAATACACCGCGTACGGAAATCTCTTTGTCAACAAGCAGTCGTGTCCCATCACCTTTGGGTGAATGCCTCCGTAAAGAGCCAACGAATCAATGTCCGAGAACACGGAATCCAGGAAGTAATCGCCAAGGCCCACTCCTTGATGTTCGTAGAATGCGCGGCCAGTGGCCAAGTCATTGTGTGCGGAGGCGAGTATCCGCACTTTCATCTCAATTTGCCGCGGAGGGATTGTTTCGCGGTGTCCCAATCGAGCACCTGTTCCTTGCCTTCCGCCAACCGTCGTTCCGTTGCGGCCAGTTCACTCGCGTGCCAAGCCGGAGACTCGAATCCGCCTTCAGGACGGCTTAACTCCTCCCAAAGCCTCTCCATCAGCTTTAGTTTCTCGCTCCGAGGCATCTGGTGCAAACTCTCAACGGTCATGCCCGCAACGTAGCGGATGAGCGGCAGGAAAGCAAGGTCAGAAACGACTCCTTCCATATAGCCTTTCATTGGCTTTGCAAATCCGCAGTTGCGGATTGCCGATGGCGCGGCATGATGGGGGCATGGCTGCCAATTATTTGACAACAAATGAGACGGGAATCGTGCTGGCGGTGAAGCTGCTGCCGCGGGCGGCGCGGAATGAGATCGGGCCGGCGCTGGGCAACGAGATCAAAGTCAAAGTCACAGCGCCGCCCGTGGACGGGGCGGCCAATGAGGCGCTGGTCCGGTTCCTGGCCGAAACGCTGGGCTGCCCGCGCTCGGCGGTGCAAATCGTTCGCGGCCAGTCGTCGCGGCACAAGACGGTGGCGGTCGCCGGGATGAGCGCGGTGGAGGCGCTGGCCCGGCTGAAGGTCTAAAGTTTGGGGAAGAAGCGGGCGGCGGTGGCGGCGGCGGCGGCGCTGAGTTCTTCGAGGGTGCATTTCCTGACTTCGGCGGCGAGGCGGGAAATCTCGCTGATGTAGGCAGGCTCGCAACGCTTGCCGCGCCATGGCACGGGCGCCAGGAACGGGCAGTCGGTTTCCAACATGAATTGGTCCAGCGGCGTCGCGGCCAGGCTCTCGCGGACGTTGACGGCGTTTTTGAAGGTGACAATCCCGGTGTAACTGACCAGGGAGCCGAGCGCGAGCACCTGGCGCAACCGTTCCGCGCTTTCCGAAAAGCAATGGAAAACGCCGCGCAGTTTTCCGGCGAAGGGTTGCAGTTGCGCCAGGGTGTCGTCAAAGGAATCGCGCTGGTGAATGACGCAGTTCAAGCCAAATTCCGCCGCCACTTCCATTTGTTGGCGGAAGATTTCAGCCTGTTTGGCCTTGTAGCGCGCCACGCCGGCGGGATCCGGCGGCGGACGATGGTAGTCCAAGCCAATCTCGCCGATGGCCACGACTTTGGGATGGACGGCCAGTTCGCGCAAGTCGGGGCGGATGTCCGCCGGGGCCTGGGCCGCGTGGGAGGGATGCCAGCCGACGGCGGCAAAGACAGCGGGAAACCGCCCGGCGATGGCCACGGCGCGCCGGCTGCTGTCCAGATCGGTGCCGATGGAAATGATTTTGGTAATGCCGGCGGCCTGGGCGCGGGCGACGACGTCGGGCAGGTCGCGGGCGAAGTCCGGGAAGTCCAGGTGCGCGTGGGTGTCGTAAAAGAAGGGCGTCATTTGCAAAAGGGCGTTATATGGCCGGCTGAAAATAAATTGGCATTGCCGGAAAAACAAGTATTGCATCGGCGCGGGAAATGAGGCAAAAGAGGAAGATATGCCAAATAACTGTTTTCATCCCAGCCTGGAGGGCGCCCAACATGGCGCGAAATCGTTGACCCAATTTTTGGATTACGCCAAGGCCAGCGGAACGGCCGGCGCGCAGCCTTCCAACTTCATGTTGGAGAAGGGGAAGGGGTTCAAAACGCCGAAGGAGATCAAGGAGGCGTTTGCCGCGCGCGGGCTGGCGCTGGACGGCATTTCGGCGCACTGCCCGTTTTGGGTGCATACCACCGCATGGACCAACAGCCCGACGGTGCGCCCGTTCCTGCCGCCGGAGGTGGGCCGCGAATCGGCCGCCGCCATCGAGAAATGGAGCGAGGATTACCTGCTGCGGCTGATGGACCTGGCGGCGGCGCTGGGGGTCAAGATCATCCCGATGTTCTGGGGCGCGGCTTTCGGCTGGGAACTGGCGACGGGCTACCCGTGGGGATTCTGGAAGGGCGGCGATTACGATCTGCTGGCGGAGGGCAGGGAACGGTTTGTCAAGAAGACGGCGAAGCTGCGCGCCCGCGCTGGCGAGCTGGGCATCTTTCTCGCGCACGAAATCCACCCCGGCACCGCCGCGATGTGCGCGGATGATTTCAACCTGCTGGCGCAAATTTGCGACGGCGACAAATGCCTGACGGTCAACGCCGACCCGTCGCACTGCTGGGAGGGGGAGGATTGGGAGACGCGGTTCCTGAAGGTCGCGCCGCGCATATACGCCTGCCATGTCAAGAATATCGTCATCCGCCGCGGCCTGCCCTTGCGGATGATGGAGCCGGCCTGGCCCAGGCGGGCGATGCAATTCGTGGACATTTCCACCGGCGAATTGAACATGACGCGCTATGTGGAGTTGCTGGTGCATGCCGGCTACCCGCAGCGTTACTGCGCCATCATGAAGACGAAGACCGCGCCGCTGGTGGTGGAGGCCGAGAGCGCCTACCGCGACCTGGACGCGGCCAGCGCGGACGGCGTCGCCTACGTGCGCGACCGGCTTTGCTTCCCTCTGGCGCAAGGCTCCTTTGAAGACGGCATGGGCACGGCCAAGGGCTGAGGTTCTTGGCCGCGCGGCTTGATGACGATTGTCGGCTTGCCGGCTGGCGCATGACAAAAATCTTGACGTCGTCCGGGAAGGTGGAAATGGGGGCGCTTATGAGCCGAAGAATTTCTGAATCTTCTCCACCACTTCGACCAGGCGGTCCGCTTCGGCCCGCGTGTTGTAGAAATAGAAGCTGGCGCGGGCGGTGGAATCCACGCCGAGCCGCTTCATCAAGGGCTGGTTGCAATGGTGCCCGCCGCGCAGGGCCACACCGTATTGGTCGGCAACGGTGACGACGTCGTGGGCGTGGATATTGTCAAGTAGAAAACTAACCACTCCCGCCCGGCCGCTCTTCGGGCCGAAGAGACGCAGGCCCTTGACCCGCGACAGCCGCTCCACGGTGTAGGCCGCCAGTTCCTGGTCGTGGCGGAAAATGGCGTCGCGTCCGAGGCCATCCAGATAATCCATCGCCGCATGCAGGCCGACCGCGCCGGCGAAATCGGGCGTGCCGGCCTCGAATTTGTGGGGCACGGTGTTCCAGGTGCTGTGGAAGAAATCAACGCTGGCGATCATGTCGCCGCCGCCCTGCCAGGGCGGCATTTCAGCCAGCAGTTCGCGCCGGCCATAGAGAACGCCGATGCCGGTCGGGCCGCAGATTTTATGGGCGGAAAACGCCAGAAAATCGCAGCCGATTTCCTGGGCGTCCAGCGGCAGGTGCCCCGCGCTTTGGGCGGCGTCCACCAAAGTGACGATGCCGCGGGCGCGGGCGCGGGCGCAAAGTTGGGCGGCGGGATTGATGGTGCCGAGGGTGTTGGAAATATGGGTGAAGGCAAAGAGCTTCACGTTTTTTCCCAGGGCCTCGTCCAGCCCGCGCAAATCCAGCAAGCCGTCGTCGCCGGTGACCGGCAGGTAGGCGAGGCGCGCGCCGGTCCGTTCCGCCAGCAATTGCCAGGGGACGATGTTGCTGTGATGCTCCATTTCGGTCAGCAGAATAGTGTCGCCGGCGCGCAGATTCTTGACGCCCCAGGTGTTGGCGACCAGGTTGATGCCTTCGGTCGCGCCGCGGGTGAAGATGATTTCGGCGGGCTGGCGGGCGTTGAGGAAGCGGGCGGCGCGCGCGCGGGCGCCTTCGTAGGCTTCGGTGGAACGGCGGCTCAATTCGTGGATGCCGCGATGCACATTGGCGTTGTCGCGCTCGTAAAAACGGCTCAGGGCGTCAATGACGGCGCGCGGTTTTTGGGCGGTGGCGGCGTTGTCCAGATAGACCAGCGGGTGGCCGTGGACCGTCTGGTCGAGAATGGGGAAATCGGCTCTGGCGTTTTCGATGGACATGGCGTTACATCATTCCAAGTTGCAGCTTGGCGGCTTCGGAGAGCATGTCGCGGTTCCAGGGCGGGTCCCATACGAGAAACACAGCGGCCTCCTTCACGCCGGGCAGCGCCAGGACCCTGCTTTCGACGTCCTGCTGCAAAATGGGGCCCATGCCGCAACCCGGCGCGGTCAGCGTCATTTTGATCTCCACCCGGTTGCCGCCATCGGGGAGCGGGACGATTTGCAGATCATAGATCAGGCCCAGCTCGACGATGTTGACCGGGATTTCCGGATCGTAACAGGCGCGCAAGGCCTGATACACCTGTTCTTCCGTCAATTTGCCCGGCTCGGATGGGACGGTGATGGCGGGCGGTTCCTTGCCCAGGGCGTCGGCGTCGGCGCCGGCGATGCGCGCCATGTTGCCATGCACCAGGACGGTATAACTGCCGCCCAGGTCCTGCACAATGACCACCGGCACGCCGGCTTGCAGAGTGATGGCCGTGCCGGCTGGAATCAGCACCGCCGGGCAATCCCGTTTCATTACGACCTCTTCGTTCATTGTAATGGGCAACGTACCGTCTCAGCCGGGGAAAACAAGTTCATTTCAAAGGGAAAAGCTGAAAAGCTGAAAAGCTGACATGCTGAAATGAAATCAGATTTCTATTTGTTGTGGGCGGCAATTTTTGCCCCTTTCTGCTCATGTTTGGTGTCGGGTCACGGAAAAATAACACGATTAGCCTTGATTAGGCTTGATTGGCCTTGATTTTGGCTCTTTTTGACCATCCTCTTTGGGGCCGAAGCAAGCCGAGGGAAGGGGAGGGTGAATGGTGAACGGAACAGCGAACAACGAAATTTCGTAATTCCAGTGGGACATTTTGGCGCGCCTGAATCTTGTCCTCGGCCTTCAGCTCTTGGTTCAACCCTTCCCGCCCATTTTGGCATTGCCATTTTCACTATGGCAGATTAGCATGTAAGCTTGAAAAGTCAACGGAAATCTTCGGCTTGAAGTGTTTTTACTATTTAGCGACGGTCATAGACCGCCGCTACAGGTTTCAAAGCGGGCGGGTTACAGATAGGGCGCGCCTGGGGCGTTGCGGCCATTGGAGGATGACGTGTCAGGGGTTTGCCGGGGCCGGGGCGGGATTGGCAAGGGCGGTGATGAGGCTGGAAATGACGGAAGCGGGGACGGCGATGACGGTGCCGTGGCGTATGCCCTTCGGCAAGGAGAGCCGGGGGGTGATGTCGGTCCAGGTCCGCATGTCGGAGGATTCGCACGCGCCGAAGTAGCCGTCCTGATAACAGTCGTAGTACAGGATGACCTTGCCGTTGATCTCAATGGCCGTCGGCCCTTCGAGCCAATGGGCGGGTTGGGTGGGGATCGGGCCGGTGATGTTCGTGTAGGGGCCTGTCATGCTGTCGCTGGAAGCGAGATAGAGATTTTTGGCCGGCTCCGGCTTCAGCGTCTCGTTCTTGAAGATCATGTAGAACTTGTTGTGGAAAGGCAGGAGGGTCGCGTCAATCGCGCAGAATTTCGGATCGAAGAAAAGCGCGGTCGGCGTGTAGTTGGTGAAATCGGTGGTGGTGGTCAGGTAGATGCGGTGGTTCAAATCGTCTTCGGCGGTGTGTTCGGTGTCGGGAAAACGCCCCGGAATGGTGCTGGACCAGAAGATCAGATACTGATTGCGGGCCTGGTCGTAGTGGGCTTCCGGCGCCCATGTGTTTCTGGTGGTTGGCTCGTGTTTCATGACGGGGAGCGCCTGTTGTTCGGACCAGTGAAGCAGATCTTTGGAAGAGGCGCAGCCAATGGTCTGGTCGTGCCACGAATCCGTCCAGACGAGACGGAACACCTTGTCCGGCCCCAGCAGGATGCACGGATCGCGCATCAATTTGTCCTCCCCGACGGCGGGCTTGAGGAAAATCTTCTCCCGGCTGCCCTCCATGAAGGCCTGCCACTTCAAGCCGTCGTCGCTCCAGGCCAGGTGAAGTCCGTCCTTTTCGTCTATGAAGTAAGAGAACAGATAGCGAGTGCGCGGCACATCGGCGGGAGCGGATGCCTGGGCGCGCAGGAGTGGAGACAGGAGGAAGGAGACGCACGCGAGAAGCAGGGCGCCCAGGTAATGCGTCAGTGAACGATGATCCACAGTCAATGTCTTCATGCGGGATAATTCCCACCGTTCATGGCCCGATTCAACTCTTTTCCGGTTTGGTTCTACAGATAGGCCGCGCCCACGGCGCTTCCCGCCAGGCCACACAGTTAGCCCGGATATTTCATGCCCCGCACGAAATGCCGGCAGTCTGGAGCGCCGACTTGCAGCCGGCTTGGGGATCGCGATGGCGCTGAAAGCCGATTCAAAATCGGCGCTCCGAAGCCGAAAGTGTGAAATATCCGGGCCGGGGGAGAGGAGACGGGAAGGAAAGCTCCGCGTCATTGTCTTTGTGCGGCGCTCATAGAGCGCCGCTACAGCCGCGGGAAACGGGCGGAAATTGGCGCTTGACGCCCTGGGCGCTGTCTGGCAACATGCGGGCAAGCATGAGTGGGAGCGAAAACCGGTTTTTCCTTTTTCCCCGCGGCGTCCTTGAAAAGGCGGCGCGGCAAGAGGGGAGGTTCGCGCCACCCATGAGTCTGATCAAAGCGAGAGTCTAAACCTTAAACCTTCAAGAAGGAGCCATAGTATAAAATGAAACTTATCAATTCACCCGGTCGCGCCGCGCGCGGCATGTCCAGAATTGCCTTGATTGGGGCCGCCTGTCTGGCCGTCGTTTTGCCGGGCATCGCTCAGGAGCAGCCGGCATCTTCCCCGAGCAGCGCACAGCCGCAGCCAAAGTTTTCGGATGTTCACGGCAGGCTCAGCGTCAAGGGAAACAAGATCGTGGACAAGAACGGCGTTCCGACGACGCTGCATGGAATGTCGCTGTATTGCTGGGCGCAGCAGGGTTGGCAGTTCTTCAATACGGAGGCCATCAACCACTTTGCCCAGGACTGGAAATGCACCGTGATTCGCATCGCCATCCGGCCGCAGGATTACAGCAGTAATCCCACCAAGGAAATCGCCAAGGTCCAGACCGTCATGGATGCGTGCATCTCCAACGGGATTTACGGGATCATTGACTGGCATTCGATGGGCGGCGCGGACAGGACACTCGCGTCGTCCCAGGCCTTTTTCTCGACGCTGGCGACGATGTACGGCAAGACCCCCAATATCATGTACGAGCCGTGGAATGAGCCGGTGCAGGATGCCTGGGCGACGGTCATCAAGCCCTATCATGAGGCGGTGATCGCCAAGATCCGCGCGATTGACCCTGCCAGCATCGTTATATGCGGCAGCCGGCACTGGGACCAGGAATGCGAGGAGGCATCCAAGACCCCCATCACGATGTCATCGAACATCGCTTATTCGATCCACTTTTACGCGGCGAGCCACCGGCAGTCGCTCCGCAACAACGGGGCGGCGGCGCTGAAAAATGGCGTGCCTCTCTTCTCCACCGAATACGGTCTCAGTTCGTCCTCGGGCAACGGCACCATTGATCCGGCGGAAGGTCAATTGTGGTGGAATTGGCTGGATGAGAACAATGTCGGCTGCGCCAACTGGTCGGCGGCGGCTCTGGGCGAAACGTCCGCCGCATTTCAAGGCCGCGGCAACGTCAGCGCAACAGGTCCGTGGACGGATGACATGCTGAAACCCTCGGGCATTTTGGTCAGGAATTATATCATCAGCAAATACGTGCCGCCCGTGGCGCCGAAATAAGGGAGCGTCTTCGGCGTTTCATGGCTCCGACAACGCATTTGCTGGCCAGTTGGATCATTGCGGCGAAAACAACGGACAATCCGCGCGATTGCCGGCTGGTCGCGCTGGCGGGAGTTCTGCCGGATGTGGACGGGCTGGGGATTTTTGCGGACATGTTCAACAGGGCGGTTGGAAACGTGGATCACGAATACTACGCGCGGTTTCATCATTGGTGGATGCACGGGGGGCTGGCTGCGGTGGCGGTAACGATGGTCCTGGTCTGCTTCGCCCGGCGGCCGGGGCGGGTGGCTGTTCTTGCGCTGTTGGTATATCATTTGCACTTGCTGTGCGATTTCGTCGGGTCGCGGGGACCGGACCCGGTGGACAAATGGCCCATTTTCTATCTTGGCCCGCTGTACGACCATCCGATGTGGATTTGCAAATGGCAATGGCCGCTGTTCGGCTGGCAGAACGGCGTTATTTCCATCGCGCTTTTTGTCTGGGCGATGGCGATGGCGGTCCAGCGCGGGGATTCCTTCGTCGGCGTTATCAGCCGGAGGGCGGATGCGGTGTTTGTGCGAATACTCCGAAAATGGCGGGATTCATGGCGCGTCCGGTTTGAAGAACGGAAGTAGGGGCACGTCCGGGTGGCCGAGATTAAGATTAGGATTAAGATTAGGAGTAAGCGGCTATGGAAAGTGAATTGCCACCCAACTGCACCATCCCGGCCCGGTCCCGAAGGCAAGTGATGGACTGGGGCCTGGTTCTGGCCAGCCAGGAAATCGAAGCCATGATCGTGAGGACCGATGGCGGCTGGGGGTTGGTGGTCGAGGAAAGCCAATACGAGCGGGCGCAGGCCGCGCTCCGGCAATACCGGGTGGAGAATCGCGGCTGGCGCTGGAAACAACAGCTTCCCGGCTCGGGCATTGTCTTTCACTGGGGCGCGCTGGTCTGGGTGGCGGCGATGGGTGGGTTTTATTATTGGACGATGGCGGCCGTTCCCCGGTTGCAAGACGCGGGCGTGATGGACGTCCGGCGGGTGGCGGCGGGGGAATGGTGGCGTCTTTTCACCGCCATCACCCTGCACGAGAATTTGCCGCATTTGGCGGCAAACGCGGCGACGGGGTTTTTGTTGCTGGGACTGGCGATGGCCCGTTACGGGCCGGGGGTGGCCCTGCTGGCGGCATTTCTTGCCGGAGCGGCGGGGAATGCGGCGAGCCTGATGATCCACTCAGACGCGAGCCAGAGTCTTGGGGCGTCGGGAATGGTGACGGGGGCGCTGGGAATGCTCTCGGTTCATTCCTTCTCACTTTGGAGAAAGTACCCGGCGGCCCGGGGATTGATGGCGCGGGGCGCGGTGGCCGGTTTCCTGATTCTGGTGCTGATCGGCTTCTCGCCGGGATCGGACATCGCGGCGCACCTGGGCGGTTTTGTGGCGGGGGCCGTCATCGGTCTGGCAATGAACGCGGCGCGGCCCGCCGTGTGGCAAGGCGGCTGGGCCAATGTTGCCGCCGCGCTGGCGCTGGCGGCGCTGGCCGCCATTGCCTGGCGGCAGGCGTTGCCCGGCTCCTGAGTCCTGAACCGGCCCGCCTCACCGTTCGCCCCGGTTTCCATCGCGGCCGTCAAGGCAGCACATGGTCGGTCGGGTCAATCAGGCAAGTCGGAGAGGTCTCGCAGTTGTTCAGACTGTAACTGGTGGCGAATGTCTGGGAGGAATCCAGTGGGCAAAGGGGAAGCTCGCCATTGCCGCGCCCCAGGTAGGGCTGGATGTTCGCAGCCTGTGGAACGGAGGTGGCGATCGCGCCGTTTTCCAGCGCCCATTGCTGCTTTCCGGTGTCCAGCATCCGCAGGTTGTCAATACATGTGTTGGTTTGAGCGGTCGTGCGCGCATGCAACACGTTGGGAATCGCGATGGCCGCCAGGAGTCCTATGACAGCGACGACAATCATAATTTCCACCAGGGTGAATCCGCGCCGGCCATGTTTCAGAGTCTGCATACGTTTATGGCATTCCATTCGCCGCCGTGAACCGCGCGGAGGGCTTGTATAATATAGGACGTTAATGTTCACAAATTGCCCCCCGCAAGCTGCGAATCGCGCTTTTTTGGAGCGCAATGAGAATAGAGCAGCTTCCGTTCCCAGGCAAGTTTCTCATTTTCGATAACCTACCAGTCCTTTACTGTTTTGCCGTCGGCGGGCTTGGCCGGCGTATTTTCCGCCGAGAAAATAAGCGCCTTCTCGTCGTCTTTTTGCGCGTCCAACAACTGTTGGGCCTGTTGCAGGGACATTTGCGCGGGCGCGGCGGAGGCGGCTTGCTGGTCTTGCCCCGGTTCCTTGCCGCGCTGGCCGTCGTTGGCGGACTTGGCCTGTTCGGAGGGATTCTGTTGCTGGTCCTGTTTCTGTTGCGCCTGGTTCTGCTGGTCTTTCTTGTCCTGCTGATCCTGCGGGGATGATTGCTGTTGCTGGTTCTGCTGGTTCTTCTGGTCCTGGCTCTTTTGGTCCTGGTTCTTGTCGTCGTTTTTTTGGTTCTTCTGCTGTTGCTGCTGCTGCTTGAGTTCCTCCAATTTCCTTTTGACAAAGGCGAGGTTGTTCTTCGCGTCCAGGTCGTTGGTGTCGAGCTGCAGGGCGCGGGAGTAATTGGCAATGGACTGCTCCCATCGCTCCTGCTTCTTCTTGGGGTCATCGGCAGGCTCGCCCAAATGGTAGAGGGTGTTGCCGAGGTTGTAATAGGCGTGCTCCTGGGCTTGCAGGTCGGAAATGATCTCCGGTGAGTTGAGCGCCGCCCCCAAGTGCTGTTCCGCCGCGTCGAGGTCCTTGGCCTTGTAGGCCGATGTGCCGGCGTTGTAGTGCAGCCGGTAATCATTGGTTTTCTCGCCGGACAGCCGGTTGTATTCCTCGTAAGCCGACTGGTAATCGCCGGATTGATAGTCTCTGAAGGCCCCCGGGCCGGAAGCCCTGGCCGGGGCCGGAACCAGCAGCATGCCGAGCATCACCGCCGCCATGCGCCGGGCGGACGCGGACGCGGCGGCGGCGGTTTCGGCGCGCCGCGGCCGTGGGCCTTCCGGCAGGAGCATTTCGGCCGCCAGGCAGAGGACGGCAAACCCGAGAAACCAATGATAGCGTTCGCGATAGACCCGCGTGAGCTTGACAGTGGATTCCGATTTTGGCAGCGGGGCAAGGCCCTGGCTGTAGAGGATTTCCATCGGGTTGGCGCCGACCAGGGGCAGATAGAATCCACCCGTGGCCCCGGCAATCCTCCGCAGCAAATCTTCGTTCAAGTGCGATTTAACCACGTTGCCGTCCTCATCCTTGATGAAGGAAGTGTTGCCCTTGTCGTCGGTGACCTGCAACAACTCCCCCGCCGCCGTGCCCACTCCCACCGTGAAGATGCGCAGTCCCGCGTCCGCCGCCTCCTGGGCCGCCCCCATCGTTTGCGAGTCCTCGTCGTGGTCCTCGCCATCGGTGAAGAGGACGAGCGCCTTGTGATTGTTGTTGCCGGGGGCAAAGGCGCCGAGAGCCGCGTGGATGGCTTCGGAAAGGGCTGTGCCGCCTTGCGGGATCACGCCGACCTGCAGCGCATCCAGGTTTTGGCGGAAAGCCTCGTCGTCCACAGTCAGCGGACATTGGAGGAAGGCGCCGCCGGCGAAGGCGACCACGCCGAGGCGGTCCTCCTTGGCCAGGCGCATCAAGTCAAAGGCGGCCCGTTTGGCCTTTTCGAGGCGGTTGGGCTGCGCGTCCCTGGCCAGCATGCTGCGCGAAGTATCCACCGCCACCACGATGTCCAGGCCCCGCTGCCGGGCCTCTTCCCACGAGAATCCCCAGCGCGGTCCGGCCAGCGCGGCCAGCACGCCTGCCAGCGCGGCCAGCAGCAGGGCGAGGCGGAGCTTCTGGCGCGCCGGCGAGAGGCCGACGGTCAGCGTGGGAAGGAGGCGGGCCTGCACAAACTGGCCGATGAGTTTTTGCTTGACGCGCCACGACCAGTAAAAAAGCCCCGCCGCCAGCGGCAGCGCCAGCAGCAGAACCCAAAGGAACTCCGGCCTGGCGAAGTAGTGGGTCAGTTCTTTCACGGCAATTTCCTCCAGACGGTTTGGCTTAAAATGATCTCCAGCAGGAACAGGGCCAAACCGCCCAGCCCCACCGGCCTGTATAGTTCGTCGAAATGCTCGTACTTTTTCACTTCCACCTCGGTCTTTTCAAGGCTGTCAATCTCCGCGTAAATTTTCCGCATCGTGTCCGCGCTGTCGGCGCGGTAATACTTGCCGCCGGTCTTGTCCGCTATCTTCTGCAGCGTCTCCTCGTCCACGTCCGCCGCCATCATCCTCGTGACGACCTGGCCGAACTGATCTGTGCCCACCGGCATCGGGGCCATGCCGCGGATGCCAATGCCGATGGTATAGACCTTCACCTTTAATGTTTGCGCGACATCGGCCGCCGTCAATGGGGAAACTTTGCCCGAGTTGTTCTCGCCGTCGGTCATCAGGATTACGATCTTGCTCTTGGACTGGACCTCGCTCAGCCGGTTCAGCGCCGCCATGAGGGCCGAGCCGATGGCCGTGTGGTTTTCATCTATCACCCCCAGCTTGAGCCGGGCCAGAACGGTCTGCAAGAAATCGTGGTCCAGGGTCAAAGGCGCGGCAATGAAGGCCTGGGTGGCGAAGGCGACCAGGCCGATGCGGTCGTTGGGCCGGCCGTCAATGAACTTGGTCAGGACCCTCCTGGCCATGTCAATCCGGTTGACGCGCTGGCCGCCTTCCTCAAAATCCAGCGACGCCATGCTGCCGGAAAGATCCAGGGCCACCACGATATCCACGCCGCTGGCTTTGATTTGCGTCTCGCCCTTGACCAGGCGCGGCTGCGCCAGCGCCACCACGAACACCGCCAGCGCCAGCCAGCGCAACGCCGCCAGAATCCGGCCCGCCCACGATTTTTTCAGGCCGGAAACCGGGCGCACCAAATCCACCGACGAATAAAGGAAAGAGGCGCCCTGCCCCCACTTGCCTTTGAGCCAGGCCATCGCCGGCAGGAGCAGCAGCCAGAGCAATACGTATGGATGGGCGAACGTCATTTGATGGCGGATTCTCCAATTGCGGATTGTCCAATTGCGGATTGCGGATTGTCCCGATTCATCGGGACGGATTGCGGAGCCTCTGCCGGAGCGACGCCTTTAGTCGCTTGCGTCCCTTGCGACCCTTCCGTCCCTTCAGAGGGATCTGCCGCTTGCGCCCCATCCGCCGGCGGAGCGGCAGGCGGCAGGCTGGGCGCCGGCGGCGGAACGTTCGCGGGCGCCAGGCGCGGCTCCGTTTCGTTGACAAGCCGGAGGGCCGACTCGTAAAGGCCGCGCAGTTCCATTTCAGTCGGTTCGTATTTGGCAAATTTTATCAGGTCGCAACTGGCCAGGAATTCCCCGAGGCTGCCCTTTTGCGCGCGCGTGAGCAGGAGGCTGCCTTGCAGTTCGATGAGGAATTCATCGGTCGTCCGGTCCGGTGCTTGGAAGTCGAACCGCTCCTCCAGATAATCGCGGATCGCTCCGGAAACCAGGATGGAAAACAGCTTCGGCTCGCCGATCTGCGCCAGCGCCTGCTCCAGCCGCCGCCGGGCGCGGACATGCGCCGGAACCGGCGGAGTGACGACGGCGGGCTTCTTCCGCCACCAGCGCCAGACAAAATAAGCGGCGGCCAGCAGCGCCAGAATTGCCGCCGTCCAGACAACCCAGGCCCAGCCGTTGGGAATGTAAATGAGCGGCTTGGGCGCCTCGTGAAAAATCGGCGCCGCCGCCGCGGGGTTGGTGGCGGGCGGCTGGGCGGGAACGATCAGAGCCGATGAATTTGTGACAAGCATACGGGTCCTTATCCGCGGCGGCGCCGTTTTTCGCGCGTTTCAAAAAAGTAGCCCAGCGCCGCGGCGTAGGGCTGGCCGGTGCGCACTTCAATGGCGTCTATGTTGCTGGAACGCAGCAGGCGCAGCATCTCCTGTTGATGCCGGGCGCGCCGCTCGGCAAAGGCGCGGCGTTTGCGGGCGTCCAGCGTGTTGATCTCCACCGACTCGCCCGTTTCGGCGTCCGTCAACATCAGGCGGCCCAGCGGCGGCAATTCCATTTCAAAACGGTCCACGACCTGGATGGCGATCACGTCGTGACGCCGGTTGGTCTGCCGCAGCGCGGGCAGCGAGTTCGGCCCCAGCGTCGGCGAAAGCAAATAGCCGCCGGGCCGCTGCCGGCTGTCTTCCCCAAAAGGCGGGCGTTGCTCGAACAGGAAATCCGAGATCACCACCACAATGGCGTGGCGCCGCGCCAGGCGGTTCAATACATCGAGCGCCTCAGTGAAACGGGTCCCGCGCTTGGCCGGTTGAAAAAGCAGGATTTCGCGGATGACCCGCAAGACATGGCGGCGGCCTTTTTTCGGCGGGATATATTTCTCCACCTCTTCGGTGAACAGAATCAGGCCCACCTTGTCGTTGTTGCGGATGGCGGAGAAGGCCAGCACCGAGGCGATTTCCGCCGCCAGCTCCCGCTTGGTTTGGGTGCCGGACCCGAAGATGCCCGATCCGCTCAAGTCCACCAGCAGCATGAGGGTCAACTCCCGTTCCTCCACATATTTCTTGATGAACGGATGGTTCATCCGCGCCGTGACGTTCCAATCAATGGAGCGGACATCATCGCCCGGCTGGTATTCGCGGACCTCCTCAAAATTCATGCCCTGCCCCTTGAAGACACTGTGATACTGCCCGCCGAGCGTCTCGGTAACAAGCCGCGTGGTGCGCAGCTCGATCTGGCGGATTTTTTTAAGAATTTCGCGCGGGATCATGGGAATTGCGGATTGCGGATTGCGGATTGCGGATTGCGGATTGCTCCACGGTAGGGCGAGACTCCGTCGAGCCGTGACTCGATTGCGGACCCGCCTTCGCCGTGCTTCGGCGCGGCAAGTTGCGGATTGCGCTGGGAAAAAACCCTGCTTGCGCGCGAAGAACGGGGCAGTAGATTGGCGCCATGAGTGCGACAGAAATTCTTGAGGCGGCGAAGGCACTTCCGCTCCACGAACGAATCGAGATTGCCAAAGGCTTGTGGGAAGACATTGCCGACAATGGATACAATCCCGATTTGACACCGGAACAATCAGCGGAACTGGACCGCCGTCTCGCTGACTTCGAGAAAAATCCCCGTTCTGGAGTTCCCTTGGAACAAGTCATGGCTGAAATGCGGCAACGCTTTGGGTCGAAAGAACTCGCCCCCGGCGAAGCAGAACTCATTGACCGGCGGTTGCAAGACCACCTTGATAATCCCAACGACGTTGTTTCGTGGGAAGAAGTCAAAGCCAAGCTGGACGCGAAATACCACGCTTGCCTAACGACCCGCAAGGTGTAAATTGGCGCCATGAGCGCAACAGAGATTTTGGAGCAAATCCGCCGCCTGCCGGAAAATGAACGGCGCGAAGTCGCCGGCCAGATTTTGGAGGAGTTCGGAGATTTCGATGACGGCTTGTCGCCGGAGCAAATCGAAGAGGCGGAACGCCGGGCCGAGCGATTAAGCCGCAACCCGGAAAGCGGAATTCCGTGGGAGCAGATTTGCGCGGAATTGCCGGAGAGGCTCAAAAATCGGAAATGCGCCGCGAAGTAATCTTTGACCGGGAAGCACGGGTTGAATTTGAAGACGCCGTAGAATGGTATAACGAGCGCGAACCGGGGCTGGGCGATAGGTTCAAGGCGGAAGTCAACGCCGCTATCCAACGAATCCTGAAAGACCCGGAACGATTTCCGTTGAGGGGCCTCAACGTCCGCAGGGCCTCGGTTGAGACATTCAAGAAATACAACATCCTCTTCCGCATTGAGCGTGACTATATCAGCGTAGCAGCAGTTTTCCACGGTTCGCGAAATCCTGCCGTGCTGAGGCGACGGCTGAAATGAAAAGCCCGCGTGCGTTTCGGCCAGGGTGCGCTTCCTGCAAACCTCAATCTGCCGGATTTTGTTGGGAATCTTGCTGGGAATCATGGCACCCGCTCCCGATTCATTTCGGCGAAATAGGCAATTGGAGTGCGAGTGAAATCTGTTAAGAATTCCTTCTGGCTAAACACATGAACTTGCCGACTTGCTGTAGTTGCCTCGGTTACGAGGGCCAATCTGAACTTCGCGTCCTCTTTTGCACACTCAACTTCGTTGTTTGTGATGGGAAACCTCATCAAGGAACCCGAAGTTCCCTTAACCTCTACATGGAAAGTGTCGCCTTTGCCACTAACATCAAGGTCGTAACCTAGATTTTCTTTCTCCCTCGAAACAACCTTGTAGCCCTGCTCTTCAAAATGGACTCGAACGGCTTTGCGGGCGGCGTGCTCAACAAGGCGGTTTTGTTCCGCAGTTCCAAATCCTGCTCCGACAGGAGATGTTCTGGCAGGCGATTCAGCCATGGATCTCCCTGTAAGCTTCGCGAGCTTTAATAGTTTGTTGGCTATGGGTTCTTTTGGGTAAGTTTGATTCCGAGCTTGCTTGGCCCAACCCCACTCAGGAATTTCGCGCCGAATTTCCTCCAGAGTTATTTGTTTCTCAAAGAACTTAACATCTTCGATTCCAACGACATAATAACCCTCATCTTCACCGGGTCTTGCCTTGCCCGAAGCGGTTGCCGATGCTACGATTGCGCTGTGAGGCTTCGTAAAGTAGATGAACAATAAATCCCCCTTTTTTGTTTCTTTTAAGCATGACCACCTGCCCGTTTCCTTATTTTGAGCAAGTTCTTTCAGCTCATTGTAATCCTCATCGGCACTGCCCATCACAATTTGAGTATTGCTGATCATAAGCTTTTTCATTCGGTTGTTAAACATCACGCCACAGACAATTCATCAAGGATTATTAGGATGGCTGTTTCGCTCGTCTTATCATCGGCCTCGCACGTTCACTCAATCGGCTGCGAGTCCAGCAGGTGGCATACCTCGATGCCATCGTCCAAATCCGGGCAGTAAATGGCGAAGCCGCCAGGTTCGAGCGACCAGTTGGCCCGCTGTTTTGGGGTGGCGTTGGCCAGCCATTTCAGCCACGACACTTCGATGAACGGCAGACTGATTTCCCGGCCATCGTCAAGACGGACGTGCAGGGTAGTCGCCGTTATGCGCGCGCTCTTGGCGCGGACTTGTTCTGTTGTTTTAGCGGTCAAAGTATTCATATATGTGTCACGGCACGGGCAGTTCGTTGAAGATTTTGGTGATGATGGTCTCGCTGGTTTTTTCTTCGGCCTCGGCTTCGTAGGTGACGGTCACACGGTGGCGCAGGACATCCATGCCGATGCTCTTGACATCCTGCGGCGTCACGTAGCCGCGCCCGCGCAAAAAGGCGTAGGCTTTGGCCGCCAGCGTCAGGGCGATGGTGGCGCGCGGCGAGGCCCCAAGCTGGATCAGCCCCTGCAATCCCTGGATTTTATACACGGACGGATCGCGCGTGCAGCAGACCATGTCCACGATGTAGTCCTTCACCTTGTCATCAATATAAATGTCGTTGATGATCTGGCGCGCCTCCATGATTTGGGCGGCGCTGACGACCGGGCTGGCGACGGGAATGGCGCCGGTGCGGGCCATTAAATCCAAAATCTGCCGCTCTTCCTCGCGCGACGGATAGACGATCTTGAGCTTCAGCATGAACCGGTCCACCTGCGCCTCCGGCAGCGGATAGGTCCCTTCCTGTTCAATCGGATTTTGCGTGGCGAGCACCAGGAACGGCTCCTCCAGCTTGTAGCTCTGGTCGCCGATGGTGACCTGCTTTTCCTGCATCGCCTCCAGCAGCGCGCTTTGGACCTTGGCCGGGGCGCGGTTGATTTCGTCGGCCAGCACCAGGTTGGCGAAGATCGGCCCGCGCCGGGTGGTGAACGCGCCGGTCTGCGGATTGTAAATCTGCGTGCCGATCAAGTCCGCCGGCAGGAGGTCGGGCGTGAATTGCAGGCGCGCGAACTTCACGTTCAGGCACGCCGCCAGGACCTTGACGGACAGGGTTTTGGCCAGGCCGGGCACGCCTTCCAGCAGGACGTGGCCGTCGGCCAGCAAGCCGATGGCCAGCCGTTCCACCAAATAGTTTTGGCCCACGACGACCTTGCCAATTTCACTAAAAAGGGGCCGCACAAACGCGCTGGCCCGCTGCACTTCATCGTTGATCGCGCTGATTCCGGTATTCATATTTGCAAACAGAAAACGATAATGTCTAAAAGACAGTCAAGTTCCAAATTATGTTCAAAAAATCTCCCGGCGGCATATCCGTCTTTGTTAGCCGGGCCGACGCCCGCACGCGCCTTCGTAGATAACCGCGTGCAGGCCTTTGCGATGTGAGAAATTAGCGGAACTGATCGAAAAAAGCATGGTCCACTTCAAATACTTCCTTTCGCCGGAGACCAAGTTGCCTGGCTTCAAAAAGTTCAACGAGCCGTTCCCCGTCCACCATTTCAATTGGTATTACTCCTTCCTGATGCTGCTTCGCTCTGTCTCAACTCAATGTTTCGGCTGTTTCGATCTCCCGCTTCAACAGCCGATTGACTAGGGAATCCACGTCCTCGTGGCGCTTTTGCGCTGCCTTTGTCAACCGCGCTTGCACATCCGGATCGAGATATACCGGAAGATTCAGCCTGGCGCCTGACCGGTAGAATTTGCCTCGTTCAGCTTTCGAGAAGTCATATTCCTTTTTCATGTTCATTTCGAACGGTATTGCCGCGTTTCATTGTTTGTCGCCTTTCGGGCAGAGATGATGCGGCAACGGGCCGCACCCGCTTCACCTTCACGCCACGTATGACAAATTACGAGCAATCGCCCATGAGAATCCAGCCCTAAAGTAATCCAACGGTCTTCGCCGGCGCTGTGTGCGCGGTCGTAAAGTGAAAGGGCTTCCGGGTCGAGAAACACTCTCACAGCCTGTTGGAAGGTAACGCCATGTTTGCGGAAATTGGCGGCCGCTTTTTGAGTATCCCATTCAAAGTTGGACTCGGATTGCAACATGCCTGAATATCAGATCTTGGCCGCGCCCAGATGATCCTCCCGGTGGTAAATTCGTACGCCCGCAGCCTTTTGCCGCCGGCGGTAGTACTCGCCGGCCTTCTTCGGGTCGTGGTCGAACTCTTTCGCCAATTTTCTACGAATAGCCCAAATCTCTTCCAGCGTTTCGTCACGTTTCGCATTCATCGTTTTTCTCCATTAGCTCCAGCGGGGTTACAAGCAACGGCGTCTGCACGCCGCCAGTTCCTCCTCGAAATCCACGATCTCCTTGATCTGCGCCAGGAACCAGCGGTCTATCTTGCTCAGTTGAAATATCTCCTCCACGCTGAAGCCGGCGCGCAGGGCGTGGCGCAGGAAAAAAATGCGCTCCGCGTTGGGGACGCTGAGCCGCTGGCTGATGAGTTCGCGCGGCAAAATGTCGCGGTCCTGGTACACCGTCGAGCCGATCCGCCACGGCTTGCCGTCGCCGCCCAGTCCCGCCCGGCCGATTTCCAGCGAACGCAGCGCCTTTTGCAGCGATTCCTTGAAAGTCCGCCCGATGGCCATCGCTTCGCCGACGGATTTCATCTGCGTGCTGAGGGTGGGATCGGCCTGCGGAAATTTCTCGAAGGCAAAGCGCGGCACCTTTGTCACCACATAATCAATCGTCGGCTCAAAACTGGCCGGTGTGACGCGCGTGATGTCGTTGGGGATTTCGTCCAGCAAATAGCCCACCGCCAGCTTGGCCGCGATCTTGGCGATGGGAAAGCCGGTCGCCTTGGAGGCCAGCGCCGAGGAGCGCGACACCCGCGGGTTCATCTCAATGATCGCCATCCGCCCGTTGTCCGGGTTGACGCCAAATTGGATGTTGGAGCCGCCCGTCTCCACCCCGACCGCGCGAATCACCGCGAAACTGGCGTCGCGCATGATTTGATATTCCTTGTCCGTCAAAGTTTGAATTGGCGCGACGGTGATGGAGTCGCCGGTATGCACGCCCATCGGATCGAAGTTTTCAATGGAGCAGATGATGACGCAGTTGTCGGCCTTGTCGCGCATGACTTCCATTTCAAATTCCTTCCAGCCGAGCAGCGATTCTTCGATCAGAATTTCCGAGACGGGCGACAGCTCCAGCCCGTGGCGGGCCATGATATCAAATTCCTCGCGATTGTAGGCGATGCCGCCGCCCGTGCCGCCCAGCGTGTAGGCGGGGCGGATGATCAGCGGCAAACGCCCGATGCGTTCCGCCACGGCGCGCGATTCCTCCAAATTGTGCGCCGTGCCGCTGATGGGGACATCCAGCCCGATGGAGAGCATGAGGTCCTTGAAAATCTGCCGATCCTCGCCGCGCTCGATGGCGGCGGCGTTGGCGCCGATCATCTCCACGCCGTATTTGTCCAGCGTGCCGCGCCGGGCCAGGGCCATGGCGGTGTTGAGCGCGGTTTGTCCGCCCAGCGTTGGCAGCAGCGCCAGTTTGCCGCGCGCGCCCGTCCGCCGCATCTCCTCCGCTTCGCGCGCGATGATTTTTTCGACCGCCTCCGGTGTGATCGGTTCGATGTAAGTGCGGTCGGCGAATTCCGGGTCGGTCATGATCGTGGCCGGATTGGAATTGACCAGGACAATGCGGTAGCCTTCCTCGTGCAGGGCCTTGCAGGCCTGCGTGCCCGAGTAATCGAATTCGCATGCCTGGCCGATGATGATCGGCCCCGCGCCGATGATGAGCACCGAATGAATGTCTGTGCGCCTGGGCATAAAACGTGCGAGACTTTAAGCCATTTATCCGCGCTTGCCAGCGTTTTTCTGCAAATCGTCTTTCCGCGAACTCGCAATCCGCAACCCCCGTTGAAGGGACGGATGGGACGAATGGGACGAATGGGACCAAAGGCCGCGCTCCGCCAGCGGCTCCGCAATCCCCAATCCGCAATCTGCAATCCGCAATCCGCAATCTGCAATCCGCAATCCGCAATCGGTCCCTCCCTCACCCCGCCAACCCCCGCGCGGTCGCTTCCAAACTCGCTGCGTCGGCGATGTTGAAACATTGCGCCCGCGGGTCAATGCGCTTCAAGAAACCACACAGCGTCGTTCCCGGCCCCAACTCGATGAACCGGTTGAAGCCCTCCCCCAGCAAATAGCGCATGGAATCCTCCCAGCGCACCTCCGAGGTGACCTGCTCCGCCAGGCGCGATGCGATGCCGGCGGGCGTGGTGTGCGGGCGGGCCGTCACATTGGAAATCACCGGCACGGCCGGATTTCTTATTGACACCGCCGCCAGCATGGCCGCCACCTTGGGCCGCGCGCCCGCCATGAGGCGCGAATGATAGGCCCCCGCCACCGGCAGGGCCACCGCCCGTTTGGCGCCCTTGCTTTTGGCCAGTTGGCAGGCCCGCGCGATCTTTTCCACTTCGCCGGAAATGACGATCTGCCCCGGACAATTCAAATTGGCCACTTCAACGTCCGCCTCCGCGCAGACCGCGCGCGTCGCCGCCAGGTCCAGCCCCAGCACCGCGGCCATGCCGCCGCGCGTGGCGTCGCATGCTTCCTGCATGAAGCGCCCCCGTTGCCGGGCGATCTTCAGGCCGTCCTGAAATTCAAAAACGCCCGCCGCGGTCAGCGCCGTCATTTCTCCCAGCGACAGCCCCGCCGCGGCCTGAAACGAAAAGCCCGGCGCGCGCCCCCGCAACAATTGCAGCGCCAGCCAGCTCACCAGGAAAATGGCGGGCTGGGCGTTTTCGGTTTTCGTCAACTCCTCCTCCGGTCCGTGGAAGCAGAGAGCGGGCAGATCAAAGCCGAGCAGGGCGCGGCATTGCTCCAGCCAGGGCTGGGCGGAGGGGAAACCTTCGGCCAAATCCCGGCCCATGCCGGCGAATTGGGCGCCCTGGCCTGCAAACAAGAGAGCGGTTTTGTGCATCATGTCGCGCCACTAAACCACGAACCGCCGGGCCTGGAAAAGGATTTTTTCGACGGCCCAGCCGCGGCTGGCTGCATCCGGGCCGGGAATTTTGGAATCGCCGGCAGAGCGGCCTTGACAATATCGAAAATGTATAACATTATTGTCTACCATGAAAACAGCGACAGTCCGGCAGTTGCGCCATGATTTTGGCAGCGTCATAAATTGGGTTGAAGAAGGCGAAGCCGTCAGCATCAGCAAGCGCGGCAAAATTGTAGCGCTTCTTTCGCCGCCACCGCGGGCGCGGCGCAGCCGGGTGCCAAAGCGCCCGGATTTTGCGGCCCGGCTCAGGCGCATCTATGGCGACAGAGTCTTTTCCACGAACATCATTGTCGAAGACCGCCAATCGCGACCTTATTAAACCGCCGGCTAAGAGCCGGTGTTTCATGCCATGACTGTTTACGCCGATACCAGTTTTTTGATGGCGGCCTACTCGCCCGAGCCGGAATCCATGCGCGTGTTGGCGTGGCTGCAATCCGCCCGTCAACCGCTTCCATTCACTCCGTTGCACCGGCTTGAAGTGCGGAACGCCATCCGCTTGCGGGTGTTTCGAGGCGAAATCACGCCAGATCAACGCCAACAAGCCTTCGACGACATTGAATCGGACCTGGCTGGCGCTGTTCTTGAGCACATTGCAGTTCCATGGGTTGATGCTCTCCGGGCAGCGGAAACCCTGGCTGCCAACCACGCGGAAAAACTTGGCGTGCGAAGCATGGATCTTCTCCACGTCGGACTGGCTGTCACCCTCCGTGCCACCGAGTTTTTCAGTTTCGACACCCGGCAGGTTGCGTTGGCGAAAGCCGCCGGCTTGAACGTCAATCGGCATTTCTAATTAGATTCTTGACGTCATCTTGCTTCGCGCTCAGGCGCACCAGGTTTCATCGTAGCCAGGAATTGGCAAATGGCCCGGACGGCAGTTTTTGGCTGAACTTGCAAAATCAGATGCGGTGACGATCCGATCCCCAATCCGCAATCGCATGAAAAAGAGTCAACAGAAGGAAACGAAGATAACGAAGGAATCCCGATTCGGAATCGGGACTTCGTTGACTTCGTTTGCTTCTGTTCAAAATCCGCAATCCGCAATCCATAATAGAATCAGCGCAGGAGTTGCTTTTCCAGGTAGTTGACGGCTTGGCGGACGTGGGCGTCCACTTCCATGCGGTCCTTGACCAGGCGGCAGGCGTGAAGGACGGTCCCGTGGTCGCGGCCGCCAAAGGCCTCGCCTATGGTGTTGAGGGAAGCCTCGGTCATTTGCCGGGAGAGGAACATGGCGATCTGGCGCGGGAAGGCGATGTTTTCGGGACGGCGCTTGCTGGTCATGTCGGCCAGGCGGATGTCGAAATGCTCGGCGACTTTTTTCTGGATGCAATCTATGTTGACGTTGAAACGGCCCTCTTCATGCAGGACTTCGCGCAGCAATCCCTCCACCACTTGCAGGGTCAGCTTCTTGCCGGTCAGGGAGGCGAAGGAGGCAACGCGGGTGTGGGCGCCTTCGAGACGGCGGATGTTGGTGCGGATGCGGCTGGCGAGGAAGTTGATAATGTCCTCCGGCAGCTCCACGCCCATGGCCTTGCCTTTCTTGCGCAAAATGGCGAGGCGGGTTTCGACATCCGGCGGCTGCAATTCGGTGACCAGGCCCCATTCAAAGCGGGAGACCAGGCGCTGCTCCAGGTTCTGGATTTCCGCGGCGGGACGGTCGCAGGTGAGGACGATTTGTTTGTGGGCCTCGTGCAAGGCGTTGAAAGTGTGGAAGAACTCCTCTTGAATCCGTTCCTTGCCGGCCAGGAACTGGATGTCGTCAATCAGGAGCACATCGGTCTGGCGGTGTTTGCGGCGGAAGCGGACCAACTGGTTGTTCTGAATGGCGTCAATGTATTCGTTGGTGAATTTTTCCGAGGAGAGATAGGTGACGCGGCAGCCTTTTTTGTGGGCGGCCACATGCTGGCCGATGGCGTGCAGCAGGTGCGTCTTGCCCAGGCCGACTCCGCCGTAAAAGAAGAGGGGATTGTAGGATTTGCCGGGCGCCTGGGCCACGGCCATGGCGGCGGCGTGGGCATGATTATTGCTTTCGCCGACGACAAAGGTATCAAAAGTGTTCTTGGGGTTGAAGGCCGGTTCGCGTCCCGGCGCGCCGGCCCGTTCCACCGGTTCCACGGCGGCCCTGGGCTTGGCTTTGGCGGGGCCGTCCGGGCTGGCGGCCAAAGGCGGCGCGTTGGCGACGCGGAACCGTATCTTTAGAATCTGCCCGGAGGCCTGGGCGACAACATCGCGGATCAGCTCCAAGTAGTTGTCCTTGAGCCAGACTTCGCAGAAATCGTCGGCGACTTCCAGAACGAGGGTTTCTTCCTCCAGCGCCACTGCCTTGACCGGCAGGAACCAGAGATTGTAGATGTCCGGGTTCAGCATCGTGCGCAACGAATGCTGAACCGACTCCCAAATGTTCTCGACAGATGCTTGCATTGGCTTCAGTGCTGAAACCTCGAAAAGCCCCAATTATTCACCACCACTTTTTCTGTCTCCTGTTTTCCCTCGCGGGCGCGCGTAAAAAAATTTTCCTCGGATGGACGTGGCGCGGAAGGAGGCGGTTGCCCGTCACCTTTCCGTCACAGGGTCTATAATCCGGTTGTAAGTGACTGATAATCAATATGTTGCAACATATTGAGGGCTGCGCTCGCGCGAATTTTAGAGACATTTCCGCTCATGGTGCTTCTTTTTTGGTCCAGCTATGACTGTTTTATTACAAAACGGGGTGGTTTGGCTATAAGAACATATTAAACGTTATTCGCGACTTATTCACATCAAAAAAACCCTTTAAAAACAGGCATTCCATCAATGTCCCGCCAGGAAAGGACGCGCCGGGCATCAGCCGATGCCCGGCGACTTGGTTCCGCACTCGATTAGACGTCGTAGTAAAGATGGAACTCGTACGGATGCGGACGCAGGCGCAGGGCGTCCACTTCTTTGCGCTTGGCCGC